>Ga0315282_10015019_pt1 | contig 11472 bp, 2 predicted proteins | sample YL17G07_20_MG_FD_203693 | JGI IMG/M metagenome (GOLD analysis project Ga0315282, IMG submission 203693) | Sediment microbial communities from Yellowstone Lake, YNP, Wyoming, USA - YL17G07_20 | ecosystem: Environmental > Aquatic > Freshwater > Lake > Sediment | place: USA: Wyoming | collected...
AAGCACCGCGCGTGGACGGCGGGACTGACGGCTGCGGCCGTGGCGCTGATTGTCGCGCTCGGATTGGGCTTTGGACTCTTTGAGCGCCTCGCTCGCTTCGCCGCCGGCTGGGAACTGGTGGTGGATGAGGACTTCTCGTCCGGCGTCTTGCCCGAAGGGTGGGATGTCGTCCAGGGCAAGGCGGAGGTGGTAAATGGCGCGCTGGTGGCGGAAGGAGTGAGGGACGGGGGCTTCGTTGTTATGCTTCCGGTTGCCTGCCCGGATGCTCTTCGTATAGAGTACGACGCATGGTTTCCGGCCGAGGTCGAGCTCGGTGACAACGCGTGCGATCTATCCTGCTTCCTTCACTGTGACCGCCAGCACGCCACGGAGAGTGGCTACATGCTTCAGTTCGGATCCATCGGCAACAAGTGCTCATCTGTATGCCGCAAGGATGCCGAGTTGTTACAAAACACCGCGCCGCAGGCGCTCATCATTCCCGGCCGGCGGCACCATATCGTGGCCGAACACGCAGGCGAATACGTGACGTTGACCGTTGATGGCCGCCGGCTCTTGCGCTTGCGCGACTTCTTCCCGCTCAGCGGGGGCCGCGCGGGCATTTATTCCTGGGGAAAGGGCGCACACTTTGACAACGTGAAACTCTGGCGGCGGAAGAAGGCGCTCGACATATCCAGCTTGGCCGTACCGGACACGCTCTTCCTGAAAGGCGACTACAAAGGTGCCATTGCTGAGTATGACGCTATCCACGCCAGCCACCCGAGTGCACCGGAGGGACGCCTGGCGCTGTACAAGAGCGGCATTGCCCACATGGCTGCCGGCGACTTGCAGGGCGCGCGAGGAGCGTTCGAGAGCCTCGTGAACAGCGACCTGCGGGGCTGGGCGCACATCGGCCTGGCGGAAGTCGAGGCGCGCAGCGGGCGTGGCGCAGAGGCAGTGGAGGAGTTGACGAAGGCTGAGAATTCGGGCGATGGCGAAGCCGCGGCACTCGTGCGGGCCAATGCTGTCAGGCTGGCATTCGAGGCCTTGAACCGCGCGGACCTGGCGGCAGCCACGCCTCTGCTCAAGAAGGCGCGTCACGGTCTTCGTGACTGGGAACTCGCGCGGCTAGGAAAAACAGTTTCGTCTGGCGGAAACGTGCTGGCGGGCCGCTGCGAGTATGATGCGGCCATCGCTGTCAGGCGAGCCATTGTCGAGGTCTTCCCGGATTTGCGGGACTTGGCCGCGAGAGCCAGCAGAGCTATTGGAACAATCCTCTTCAACGCAGGCCGAAACGAGGAGGCGCTGACGGCCCTTTCCGCCATAGAGAAGGATTACCCAGACCAGCACGATGCATGTGCATGGGCGCGCGTTACGTGCGGGCAGACTTTGAGCAGTATGGGACTGTTCGAGGAGGCGGCTAAAGCGTTTGATTCGGTGGAAGCCGAATACCCTGAAGTGCGCAATGGGTGCGCACAGGCTCTGTTGGAATCCGGTATGGCGCGCCTGTTTCTGCATGACCGCGCTGGCGCCGAAGCAGACTGGCGGAAGGTGTTGCGCAAGTATCCCGCTGATAGTACCAGGGCTGCGCGCCTGGCCCGATTCTTCCTTGGCGAGATTGAGGGGCCAGCATTCCTCGGTGACTTGAGACGTGAACCGCGAAGCGACTGGAACGACGATACCTACCATGTCGCTGAGAAGTGCGAGGCCGAAGGTAACCTTCCCGAAGCCGCCCGCTGGTATCGCAAGTGCCTCGCCGTGACCGTCGGCGACGAGTGGCCGGCGTTCTACGCGCGCAAGCGCCTCAAGGAGATCGAGGAGAAGCTGAAAACTCAAAATGAAAAATGAAAAATACAGAAGGGATGGACGAGTAAGGCTCACGCAAAGACGCAAGGAATCGGGTGATGGGGGTGTCGCATGAAGACCGCATGTCTGGTGAGCCTGGTGTCAGGCCTGTGCGCCCTGGCGCCCTTGTGCGCCGCAGAGGACAACGAACTCCTCGATCAGGCCTGTTGGATCTGGTACGACAAGGACACCAATGCCATTGATCAGAGCATTGCGAAATCGGAATTCACGTTCACGAAGGAGCTGACGCTGGACGGCCCGGTTTCCGAGGCCCTGCTGCGCGTCACGGCCGAGAGCGCCTACAGCCTGTCCGTCAACGGCAAGGCGGTGGGCTCCGACGACAAGCCGCTGACGCTTGAAAGCTACGACATCAAACCTCTGCTTATCCCCGGCAAAAACGAGCTTGCTGTCAAAGCCAAGACCAAGACCTGGTTCGCCGGGCTGTTCGTCGCCGGAACCATCACCTTAGGCAACGGCAAGACCGTGACCGTGATTTCCGACGACACCTGGAACTGCACCGTCGCCGGCGACGCCACGCCGCGCAAAGCCGAAACGGTGATCCGCGGCATCAACGGCGGTTGGTGGAACAACTGCAACCGCGTGATGGAGATGCCCGCCGACTGGTATCGCCTCAACACTGAAGTGGCCGCCCCGGGGATCGCCTGGGCCAAGCCGTGGGCCGGAGCCAAGGTGCGCGTCCTGGCCATCCACCCGCGCGCCCGCCAGTGGGACACCATCGAATTGGCCCACCGCACCGACATGGAACTGACCGCCGTCTTTTGCGACCGGCAGGAGCAAGAAGGCCAGAGCGCGCCGTTTTTCCCCGACACCAAAGGCTGGCGCAGGAAAGACGTCGTCGAGAGCCTGACGAAGGCGCTTGCGGGGTCATACGATGTGATCGTCCTCGACCAAGTTGATGAAGAGATCTTCTACGAGGCTGTCGCCGGCCGCCTGAAGGAAATGGTCGGGAAGGGGACGGGACTGGTCTACACCGCACTGCCGGCGCGGAAGCTCGAGAAGCCCGGCGAGAAGAAGCCCGCATCTGATCCGGCGTTTGAGAAGGAACTGACGGCGGCGCCAATCCCCCCCTTATCCCCCCCTTGGCAAGGGGGGGAAAAAGGGGGGGTGGCGCTGCTGACAACGGGAATCCCCTATGCGCAGTTGCCCGGCTTCCACATTGGGGAAAAAGACAAGGAAAAGGACTTCCGCAAAGTTGCCGCGCTGTATCGGTTCGGCCAAGGGCGAATCGTGCGTCTCAGCCTTGGCAGCGGCCTGGGGCAACTGGCCAACGCCAACGACCCGGTGGATCTGCATTACGAGTACTACATTTCCTTCGCCATCAAGACGCTGCTGTGGGCGTCCGGAAAAGAGCCGGCGCTTGGCTTCCGGAATCTGCCGGCGACTCTGACGGCCGAACACAAGCCGGAAGGTTCGGGCGAATTGACGTCCGAGCTGGCGGGAACTGGAGGCGCGCGCTGCGCCGTCAACCTGAGCATCCGCTCGCCGGAGCGGCTCTGCGCGCTGCCGGCTACGCCGGTTGCGCGGCCAGGCATTGCGCAGGGCGAGCTTTTCCTGCGGCCGCTGCACCAGGCGCAAGTGGAAGTCGCCGGCGACGGACCTGTGAAGTTCGCGCTGCCGCCGCTTCCGGCCGGCACGTATTTTCTGGACCTCGAGGTTTCGCAGAACGGGCGTAAAGCCAACTGGGCAACCGTGGCGTTGACCGTGACCGCGCGGCCCGCGCTGACCGAAGTGCGGATGGCTGCGCCGTTCATTGACGTCGCGGATGGAAAGGCGGCTGCTGTGCAGGCTACCGCGATGTTGTCCGAAGGCGCACCGGAAGGAACAACGGTCCGCTTTGCGCTGCTGGACAACCACGACCGCCTGCTACAGCAGTCACAGGCGCAGGTTGCCAAGGGCGAGGACCGCGCCGAAGGCGTGTTTCTGGTCCGCAGCTTCAGCACCACGCTCGGGCATGTGCGAGCCGAGCTGCGCGTGGGCGATGATCTGCTCGCCGTCGGCATCGGCCGCTTCACCGCACGGAGAAGAGACTGGGACCGCTTCTTTTTCGTGGGCTGGGCAGGCCAGCCGCCCAGCCGCGCCGGACACGTGTACGACCGCATGCTGGCGGGGCTGGGGCTGGACGCGCGCCGCGGCAGAATTCCCTCGCTGGAAGACCTCGAGATCGCCGACACCGTGGCCTTGCCCAACTATCAGGGCATGCCACGCGACGGCGTGGACCTGAGCCCCGAGCGCCTGGGGAAGGTGCGCGAGGAGACCTGGAAAACGGTCCGCGCCGCCGTGCCGCTTGATCCGGTCGCCTACTTCACCGGTGACGAGATTGACTATCGCGGAGGCGACGAGCATCCGTCCCGCATCGCCGACTTCCGCCTGGCGCTGAAGAAGAAGTACGGCGCCATTGCCGCGCTTAACAAGCAGTGGGAGACGACATACGCCAGCTTCGACGAGGTCGGCGTGTTGACGGCGGGCGCGGTGAAGGACGAGGACAAGCCGCGCCTGACGCCGGAGAAAGAGTACCTGGAGAAGGCCAATGTGTCGCGGAACTACAGCCGCTGGGTGGACCAGTGGCTGAACAACTACCGCGTCTTCAACGACATGAACCGGCTGGCGCGGCAGATCATCAAGGAGTTCGACCCCTGTGCGCGCGTGGGCGTGGACTGCCCGATGTGGGAGTTCGCGCGTTGCGGCCACGATTGGTATGCCCACATGAAGGAATTCGAGATGTTCGCGCCCTACGGGCGCGAGGGTGAGACCCAGCCCTATGAAGACGCGCGCTCCTTTGCACGCCCGAGTTCATTCCTGGGCCTGACCTACGGCGGCTATCTCTACAACGCCTTTGCCCGGCGCGAGGAGCTCACGGACGTCGAGTGGCACCGCTGGCGCCTCTGGCACGGCTTGCTGCGCGGCTTCAGCAGCGTCTGGTGGTACAATCTCTCGCCCGGCGCGTCCGAAGGCAACGTCAGCCCCGGACTGCTCCCCTACCCCACCCTCGAAGAAGCCTGCCGGCAGATGACACGCATCCGCAGCGGCTACCATACGCTCTTCAGCCGTCAGCGGCGTGACTATGGCCGAGTAGCAATCCATTACTCCATTCCCAGCCGCCTCGCCACGCACCTGCTGGGCGACTTCGGCAACGAATGCGCCTTCAACGACCATTTCTTGATGCAGATCCTGCGCAATGACGCCGGTCAGTCGTACACCTTCGTCGCCGACGAGCAGATCGCTGCCGGCGCGCTGAGAGACTACAAGGTCCTGCTGCTGACCACGGCGTCGGCCGTCGGCGAAGCCGAAGCCAGGGAGCTGCGCAGGTTCGTAGAAGCCGGCGGCATTCTGATCGCCGACACCAGGCCCGGCATTACCGACGAGCATGGACGCTGGGACGAGAAGAACCGCCTCCCCGCGCTGTTCGGGCTGTCATGGAAGAAGGAACTGGGCCGGAAGATGCTGACGGCGGAGATTGCCGGCGAGTACAAGGGCGTGGCCATGCACTGCGCGGCGCAGAAGTTCCCCGCCGATCCGGCCGTGGAGCTGAAAGGCGCCAAGGCTGTGTCCCAAGCCGACGGAGTGCCGCTGATCGCCTACAACGACGTTGGCAAGGGGACGGCTATCTGTCTCAACATCCCCTTCAACTACTATCGCGGCTATCCCACGCCGGACCACTTGTACCTGTACCGGGGCGAACGCGACCATAATCGCCTGATCGGAACGGTCCTGTCGGCGATCCTGAAGGCGCACGCGATCGAGCGCACGGTCCGCCTCGGCACCGCGGACGGCGTGTGGCCCTGGGGCTTGGAGACGTCCTATCACAACGATGGCGAGGCCCAGTACGTCGGCCTGACCAAACAGCGCGAGTCCCGCAACGAGAAAGACTGCGCTCTGACCGTCACTGCGCCGCGTGCCGGGCACGTTTATGACATGCTCAACGGCACCGGCCTCGGCCGGCAGGAAGCCTGGCACACAACCGTGCACCCGGCGGACGTGCAACTCTACAGCATCCTGCCCTACGCCGTGAAGGGGCTGGAGGTGCGCTTGGCGGCTGAAACGGCACCGCGTGGCGGCAACATCGCCGGGACTGTGACTGTAGACACCGGCGGGGCGCAGCCTGTGCGCCACGTCATCCACATGGAAGTCATCCGCCCCGACGGCCAGGCGGCCAGCTATCTCTCCGCGAACCTGGAAACGACCGGCGGCACCGCGAGATTCCGCATTCCATTGGCGCTGAACGAGCCGGAGGGCGAGTACACGCTGGCCTTCAGTGACGTCGCGACTCAGACGCGCCGTGAGGCGAAGGTCAAAGTAGGCCGATGACGGAGGCTACCGCCATGCGAGGAGAAAAAGGGGACATTCATCTTTTCCGGCGTCGTTTGGTGCTCACTCCGTCGGATGCGCCGGCGGAAAAGATGAATGTCCCCTTTTTCTTCTGCCGCTGCCTGTTGCTGCTGGCGTTTGTCGCGCTGGACTGCCTGCCCGGCGAAGAGGAGACGCTGACGTTTCCGGAGCTCTATCACAAGCTGAGCACCAACGTCGTCACGCCGCACATCGCCTGGGCCAAGCCCTGGTCCGGCAAAAAGCTCAAGGTCCTGGTGATCGCCCCACGCTGGGGCCAGCGCGAGACTGTGGAGCTGACGCAGCGCTTTGACATCAACTGCACGCCTTTCCTTGTGTATTCGCCGGAGAAGCTCTTCTGCACGGCCAATGGCTGGGGGCACGAAAAACCTCTCTCGATCAAGAAAGACGCAGTGCTCGGCAAGCTGGCCGCCGCTCTCAAGGAAAACTACGACGTCATTGTGATCGGACTCTCGCCGCTGAAGGAGTTTCCTCCGGACGCAATTGATGCGCTGAAAGCAAAGCTGCGCGCGGGCACCGGGCTTGTGTATCTCTGGCCCAACCACCTGCCCAACGTAGTTCTCAACAACGAACTCCGCAGCGGCCTGAAAGCCCCCGGCGCCCCGGGAATGGACCCGGCGACAAAGGACGAAGCGAAGGAACTCATCGAGGACAAGGATGCCACGCTCCGCAAGCGCCTGCATTTCGTAACCACCGGCGTCCCGTTCGAACGCCTGGCGGGCTTTCGGGTGAAAGACCGAAACAAGGACATGCCGGCCATCGTCACGCTGCAGGAATACGGCAAGGGGCGCGTGGCCCTGGTCCAGTACCGCGACGGCGGCGGCTACGAAGGCCACGTGCTCACGCCCGCTGAAGACGACGACCTGCACTACGAATACTGCCAGTCGTTCCTCATCAAAGCCATCCTGTGGGCCGCGCGGCAGGAACCCGCGATTGCGTTCGAGAGTTTCCCCGAGCGGCTGGAAGGCGGCAACCCGCTCACGTTCGTTCTGCGCAACGATGGCGAACCGGTCGAGGCGGTGGTGTCGCTCTCAGTCCGCTCTCCCGACATATTGCACCGCCTGCCCGAAGCACCATGGGCCGCGTTCGGCGTCCATCAGACCGAGCCGCTGGTTCGCCCCGTCTTTGCGCGGCAGGAGAAGATGACCCTGGCGAAGGGCGCCCGCAACGTCACGCTGCAGGTGCCGGAGTTGCCCGAGGGCGAGTACTTTGCCGATGTCGAGATCGCGACGGAGAAGGGCAAGGTCAACTGGGCCACGACAGCGCTGCACGTCTCGGCCGACTTCGGCCTCGCACGCCTCGCACTCACACCCGATACGCTCGACTTCGCGGCCGGCGGCCCGCAGTCGCTCAAAGCCGCTGTCGCGCTCAGCAAACCCGCGCCGGAAGGCGCAACGCTGCGGCTGGCGCTGCTCGACAACTACCACCGGCTCCTCGATCAGCAGGAACTCAAGCTCCCTGGCGGCGCACAGGCCGGCGAAACAACGCTCACCGCGGCGGCTGCCGGCACAACACTGCTCAAAGTTCGGGCCGAGCTGGCCGTCGCGGGGCGCTGTCTAAGCATCAAGTCGGCGCGCGCCACGGCGATTCACCGCGGCTGGGACGCGTTCACGTTTTTCGCCTGGGGTGGGCCGGGCGGCAACTACGTTGGTCGCCAGCGCTTCCGCGAACTGGCGGCGTTGGGTATCGAAGCGGTCCGCGGCGAGCCGTCGCTGAGAAGCCTCGAGGTCGCCGACATCCGCACCATCTCGGACCTGTGCCGCTTCAACGGCAGGGCAGACAAGGCCACCAACGCCGTCGTCCCGTGCTTCAGCAGCTCGGGCATGCGCGCCGACTTGCTCAAGAGCATCGAGAGTGCCGTCGCACGGGACGCGAAGTTCGACAATTTCAGCTATCTGCTGGGCGACGAGTTTGCGTACTGCGGCGGCGGACTGACGGGCGGGTGCTGCTCGGAGACCTGCGTCAAACGCCTCGCCGCCTTCCTGAAGGAGCGCTATCAAACCGTTGAGGCGCTGAACCGGCAGTGGGATGCGAGCTATCGGTCCTTCGACGACGTGCTGGGGCTGGGTCATCCACAGAACAAGGACAAAGACGCGCAGACCGAAGCCATGCGGCGCACCGGCAACTACTCGCCCCTGATTGACCAGTGGCTCTCCAACTACGCGACCTTCGTGGACGCCATAGCTTTCTGCCGCGAGAACCTGCAGCGGCTGGAATCCCGCACACGATTGGGCATCAGCACGCCGCTGTGGAACTACTATTACCGCGGCTACGACTGGGCCAACATTATGGGCGTGCTGACCTACGCCACGCCTTACGGCCCTTGGGGCGACTACAGCAACTTTGAGTCAATCCGTTCCTTTGCCCGGCCCGGCACTATCCTCAGCGCGCATTACGGCAGCTACGTTGAGCCGTGCCTCAATGACGAGGAGCATTTCCGCATGGTGCCTTACGCAGTCCTGCTGCGCGGCGGCGCCAACGTCTTCTGGTACACGACGTGGAGCAACGAAGGCGGCGTCTCGCCCTGGCTGGACCCGTATCCGTGCCTGCTGCGCAGCAGCGAGGAGATTCGCAAGATCAAGCAAGGCCCGGGCAAGTTGCTGTTGGGCGCGCGGCGCGCGAACGACGGCATCGCCATCCATTCCTCGCAAGCCAGCTTCCTCTTCTCGTTCGCGGTCTCCGGCCCGGCCGTGCCGTGGCGCATCAACGGCCTGGTCGGCGCCCTGCAGGAGCTGGGCTTGCAGTACGAGCTGGTCTCATCCGACCAGATTCTCGCGGGCGCGCTGCGGAACTACCGCGCGCTGATTATGCCCGTCTCCCAATGCGTCGGGGATGCAGAGGCCGCGAAAATCCGCGAATTCGTGGAAAACGGCGGCCTGGCCATCGCCGACGTGCGCCCGGGGATCGCAGACGGCCATGGCCGGATCGGGGCCAAGGCGATTCCGCAGCTCTTCGGGCTGAAGTGGGGCCCGGAACTTCTGGACGATCCCGAGACTGACCCAAAGAAGAAGGCGAAGCTGCGGCCCATGAAGGAAGTGACGGTGCGCTTCGCCGGCACTTTCGCTGGCAAGGCGTTCCAAGGCCCCGAGATCGAGAAGACCAATGTGGACCCCGTGCAGTCCTTGGATGGCGCCGAAGCCGCGCTGAACGCCGGCGGCATTCCCGTGCTGACGCGCCGCGTCTGCGGCAAAGGCGCCGCGGTATGTCTGAACGCCGACGTCTATCCCTCCAACCCGCGCGTTGCCGCCAATGCGCGCAACCTGCTGTTCCTGGTGCTGTCCGCCCATGGGATCGAGCCGGCGGCGAGCATCGAGGACCGCGAGGAAGGTTTCTCGCCTGGTGCGTGGATTCCGGGTCTCGAGGTCGCCCGCGCCGATGATGGCGAGGCAAAGTATTGCGGTGTCGTCCGCCGTAAGCTCTTTGATGCCGGCGATGCTTTCGCCGGGCGCTTGCGCCTGCGCTTCGGGTCTTCCGGGCACGTGTACGACATGCGCTTGGGCCGCTATCTGGGAAACGTGGACAACCTGGACCTCACGGCCGCGCCGTCAAGCGCCCGGCTCTTCGCCCTGCTGCCCTATCGGGTCGAGAAGCTCAAAGTTGATCTCGCCAAGCCCGCCGTCCGGGCCGGCGAGACGGTCATGGTATCGGTCGAGGTCGTCACCGACGGCAAGCCTGCCGGCAGGCACGTGATTCACCTGGAGGCCCGGCGGCCCGACGGTCAGACCGCCATGTACCTCGCTCAGTGCGCCGAGGCGAAAGAGGGCAAGGCGCGGCTGGCCATTCCGCTGGCAATCAACGAGCCCGCGGGAGAGTGGCAGTTGCGCCTTACTGACGCGGCGACAAAGGTCAGCGAGAGCGTCAAGATGGACGTCAAACCGGCGCGCTGAGAAGGCCTTCAACATGATCGGCAGAAGGCTCCAGAAGGCTCTCGCCCTGCCCCGACACCACGTGAGCTTATCCATCCGAAGACAGCATGTGTACGTGACACTGGGTACACCCCCAACGTCTGTGGGGTAGTAACTCGTAGGACCGTGGTACACTGTCGGGTGCACGTTTCCGCCGGGGTAAGGAGGACATCGTATGGGTTACGTCTGCCGCGCCACTCTCCTCGCGTCCATTCTGTGCTGTGGCCTGGCCTGTGCCGCCGAGCGTGTCGGCAGCGGCCGGGGCCTGCACAAGAAAATCTACGCGGTCCCGGCGCCAGGGAAGGTGAAGATTGACGGCAAGCTCGATGACTGGGACCTGTCGGGCCAGCTCCTGATGTATGTGATGCAGGAGACGAGCGAGATGCAGAGCGCCCGCTTCGCCATCATGTACGACGCTCAAGGCCTGTACCTGAGCGGCGTGGTGCGCGACCCGTCGCCCATGCTGAACCGGAACGACCCCAAAGTGAACGGCGACAAGGGCTGGGACGCGGACGCCTGCCAGTTCCGTATGATCCTGGATCCGGCGCAGGGGTATCCCGTGAACCAGTCCACGGACAGGGCCGTGGACAACGACCAGATGGCGCACCTGATCCTCTGGTATTACACGGATCGCAAGGAGCCGTGCCTCCAGATGCACTACGGCATGACCTACAAGGTGCCACGGCCGGAATGGGCGCCGTTCGGGGTCGTCCCGAACGACCTTTACGAGGCCGTCTACCTGCCGGCCGAAGATGGCCGCGGCTACACCTTCGAGTACCGCATTCCCTGGAAGACTCTGGCAAGCCAGGCAGCGCCCAAGGCCGGCGATCTCGTGGCCGGCACCGTGCAGTTCAACTGGGGCACTGCGGATGGACTCAAGACCGCGGGAGGAGCGGCCTGGTGCTACGACGTGATGAACGGTCCGGGGTTCACGTTCCAGAGCTCGGCCTGCTGGGGCAAGATCATCTTCGCGGACAAAGGAAATCTCCCGCGCGAGCTCGTCGAGGAAGGCATGCCGCCGGAGAAGCCGCTCCCGCTGACCTTCGAATACGACGTGCCTGAGGACAGCCAGGCAACCGTCCAGTTGCAGGATGACAAGGGCCTGTTCGTCCGCACGCTCGTCGCGCAAGGCGACCGCCGCGCCGGCAAAGCCGTGGAACGCTGGGATGGGCTGGACGACAGCGGCAAGCCGCTGGCGCCGGGGACGTATTCATGGAAGGGGCTCTACCACCAGCCCATCACCACCAAGTTCCTGTTCGCGGCCCATAATTCCGGCCAGCCGCCGTACAGCACGGACGACAACAAGGGCGGCTGGGGCGGCGACCACGGCACGCCCACCACGGTCTGCGCACTGCCGGACGGGATGCTCCTCGCGTGGAAC
>Ga0315282_10015020_pt1 | contig 11470 bp, 12 predicted proteins | sample YL17G07_20_MG_FD_203693 | JGI IMG/M metagenome (GOLD analysis project Ga0315282, IMG submission 203693) | Sediment microbial communities from Yellowstone Lake, YNP, Wyoming, USA - YL17G07_20 | ecosystem: Environmental > Aquatic > Freshwater > Lake > Sediment | place: USA: Wyoming | collected...
TCAGGATGTTCTTGACGTACTCCTCGCCACCCACAATCCTGAGTGGCTCGGTAGGTGCCAGAGTCACCGTCTGAGCATACTTTGCGGATATCTTCTTGATCCTTACCTTATCATCGATGCTTATGCCGGCGTTCTCCCTGATGTATCCATCTATTCGAATCAGCCCCTTCCCTGCATCTCTTGGGTGAGCTGTCCAGCAGAGGGCAAATGTGCGCCTCTTACCGAAGATCTCGATCGCATCGCCGGCTGAGATCTTGAGCCTCTCAGCGAGCTCAGGGTCCATCCTTGCTATTCCTCGGCCAACATCGATTGAGATAGCCTCCGCAACCCTTAACATGGCATAAGGGGGAGCCTTTTTTTCAGAGCCTTCGCTCAGGGGTCAATTCCTCCGGAAATTGAGAGCCTAGCAATATGATGGGACTTGTTAGTTTTAACTCTATCCCCCCATTATGAGCTAGGGCATCTCAGGCGGCATTCTGGGCAATACATCAAAGAAACTAGAGATACCTCTGAACCTCTTCGACTAGAAGCCTCATCCTCGACTCTGCCGCTTCCTCACTTGTGGCCTCAGACAGGATTCGTATCACTGGCTCTGTCCTAGAAGGCCTTATGAGGGCCCACCAGCCTGTACCGGATATTCTGATGTCGTCAGAGACATCGACTACGCCTAAAGACTCAGCCGCAGCCCTAACACCTGAGAGGATGGTTTCGACTTTTTCGGGGCTACATTGAAGCTTTGTCCTCTTCAAGTATAATCGAGGATACCCCTTGACTAAATCCGAGAGGGCCTTCCTTTCCCTGCGGAGAAGGGCCAAGACGAGAGTCAGGGCCAAGGCGCCATCTCTGGCCAAGCCAAACGATGGCATTATGACCCCACCGCTGCTCCCCTCACCACCTATCTCAGCGCCGACCTCCACCATCTTCGAAGCGATCTTCCTTTCACCGACTCCAGCCCTGATCAATTGGACATCGTGGCTTTGGCAAATGTGGTCTAGGAGAAGAGAAGTTGCCCTATTCACGACCACAGCTCTAGTGGAGAGGGAGAGATAGAAGTCAACCGCCAAAGCAAGCGTATGGTCCTCCCTTAGAACTTGGCCATCGTCGGCGACGAGGACGGCCCTATCGCCATCGCAGTCGAAGCCAACGCCTATGTCTGCACCGGAAATGGGAACCCTCTCTCGAAGTTGGATGAGGTTTTCGGGAAGAGGTTCGATTGGCCTCCGGAAGCGACCATCGAGCTCTGAATTCAACACCTCGACTTCGCATCCCAGCCCCTGCAAGATCGGTGGGACTGTCAGTGCAGAGGGACCATTGCCCGCGTCCACAACAACCTTCAAGGAGTATCCCTTTGCGCCCAAGCTCAGGGCCAGATCCAACATGTCTCTGACATATTCATCGAGGAGCCATGGGTTCTCAGGTCGGTAGCTCTTGGGAAGAGGAGACCGATCAGGCGCTCCCTTCAAATGCCTAAGGGACGAACCGCTTGCACTCTCAACAAATCCCCTGAGCTCATCTTCGCCGATGATCATGCCATTACCCGAGAAGATCTTTAATCCATTCCATTCGGGCGGATTGTGACTGGCCGTCACCATCAAGGATGTGGAGACATGGCCCTTCCTCACCGCGTGGGCCATGACTGGAACTGTGCAAAGTCCCGTGTATCCCGGTTGAATACCACTTGTCACTATCCCATCCAGTAGGGCTAGGGCGAGGGCGGGGCCACTTGGCCTCGAGTCCCTTCCGAGTGCGATGGATCCGCCGAGAACCTTACCAATGACATAACCAAGATCGAAGAAGAAACTGCTGGCGTACTCTGGTTCGAATATGTCCCTGAGTCCGGAGGCGGATACTATCAACTCGCTCTGGACTATAACAGTTGGATCTCCCGCTTAAACTTAACCTCGTGAATTCAACAAAGGCGGTTCATCGATGAGATCAAAGCTTCTTTGAGAGTATTAAGTAGTCCCTAACAGCCCTTATCGATGGGATTTGGGCGAAGAAGAGGTGAGGGTTGCATGATATCAGGGCGATCCTCCTGCCCTCCTCCTTCATGCTCATGAGCCCCTTGTAGAGCAACACTGAACCGATGCCCTTCCTGCGCTCTGACTCAATGACGCCGATCGGCCCGAACCAGTCGAGCTCCGAGGTACCGTGTGCGGAGAAGCCCACGATCTCATTGCCCTTATATGCAAGCCATAACGATGGGATGTCGTGTCTAAACGCCTCCGATGCTTCATGCGAATAAAGAGGCCCGAAGTTCGAGTGGACCCATTCGAAGATGTCTCCCCTCTGTTCCTGATCGGGGATCGATAGGACATACCCCTTCTCCGCCAGTGTGGCCTCCTTCTCAAGTATGACCGATGGGATCCTCATGCCCAGGAGATCTACCTCGTATTCGACGCTAACGTTCACCTTGACGTAACCATGATCTCCGAAGAACCTCAAGAGGTCCTGGTACCTCAGATCTATTCCGGGCCAGAACAGCCATCCAGCGAAATCAGAGACGCGAACATCCTTAGCCTCCTTGGACTTCAGAGATCTTTCAACGGCAAGGAGGAGCTGATCCGCAAGACCTGATTGCATGTACCTCGGCTCGACGACCGCGAGCTTTATCCAACCATGAACGGGGCTGACCAGCTCAGGAGGAGCCCTAATCCTCTGGGCACCCAGGACGACGCCAACTGGTTCCGACTTATCCAAGGCGACGATTGTCACCTCTGGATCGAAATTCGGATCCAGAATTGTGCATCGGCTCACCGTCCAGGGCGTCACGGCTTCGAACTCAAGGCATCTGTTGATGAGCCTCGCAACACCCGGCACTAGGCCCTCTCCTAGGGGCACGAATTCCATATTTGGTTCTCTAGGATAGGCGATTGGCCTTCACAACTTATCTGTGTTTCTGTGGTCGAGATTCTTATGACAACGATGGATTCGTGATCAATACGCCAAGCTTTTAGGTGAGCACAAAATGACAAGGATCGAATGAAGCGAAGTGCAACAAGGAATAAGGACAAGTTCGCCCAACTATTCAAAGCCATCTATCAGAAGGAGAACGCTAAAGCGAGTAAGATCATCGAGGGCATGAAATTGGACAAGGCGGATAGATATAACCAAGGGTACATGACGGCCATAACGGCAATGGTCAAGGCAAGGGAGGCCAATGACGTTAGGTTCTTCATAGCAAGGATCGGGACCTCGAAGGCCGATTTCGTGAGGGCAAGAATGCTCCTTCAGGAGACGCGGCGGACTCACATATTGTCCGATGGTGACTCTGGCTACATGGCAGCTTGGCTCGATTACATCGATAACATAGTGGAATCTGGATTGCTGTCGGAGAAGGGAGAGTTAGAGGAAGAAGAAGGAGCTGAGCAGAATCCAAGTGAAGAGCCAACAGAAGAAAAAGCCGCCGATTCCCTTTAGGTAGAGCTGGGTCTCGCCGCCGACATCATCCGGTGCTATCTTCAGGACAAGCCTGAAGATATAGTAGCTGGCTAAGTAGATGAGCAGAGCTATTGATATCGGCGTGAAGGATCCGGGGATATTATGCCATACGATGAAGAATATGACGCCCAGGATAGCACCGGCGATCACCCTCCCCCAATAGACTATTGAATCAGCCTTAAAACGCCCCTGGCTCAATTGAGTGACACCAGAGTAAGGTGGTAGAGCATGCAGTCAACTATGACCAGCTTCGACATCACAGCCATCGTCGATGAGCTCGAAGAGAGGTTAAAGGGAGCCAAGGTTATCAACATCTATCACCTCCCGGATTCCAATACGCTCTTTTTAAGGTTAAGGCTTTCAGGTCGAACAGAACTGCTGGTACTTCAGGCCGCCAGGAGGATATGTTGCACAGACTACGCGTTAACGATGCCCGAAATGCCATCTCAGTTCGCAGTGGAGCTCAGAGGAGAGCTGACCGGTGGAATCCTGTGGGGCATATCACAGCTCGGTTTCGACAGGATAGTATCGATCAGGCTACAAGTTGGCCAAACGGACCTAGAACTACTCGTCGAGCTCCTGCCGAGGGGGAATATTCTATTGACCAAGAATGGCATCATAGAGAGGGCTATGTTCAGGAGGGTGATGAGGGACAGGAGGATATCGAGGGGAGAGGTTTACAAGCCACCACCATCTAATACTATTCACCCAGAGGCGCTTAGTGCGGGGGATATAACGCCGCTCTTGAGTTCGGGGGAGAAGATTGGCCAAGTAATTGCCAGGAGATTGGGTTACGGCCCACCATATTCGGATGAGATCTGCATAAGGGCAGGGCTTAGGCCGGATGATGTTGCCGTACAAGGGACTGACGAAAAGTTGGAGCAGATATTGGAATCCGTCAGGCTTGTCTATAGGATGTCCAAGGATCACAGCTCCCCAAGGCTCTACAGGGATTCTACTGGACAACTCTCCGGATTCTCGGCTTTCGAGCTAATGGCTCACTCAGGGGATTCGTCAAAAGAGTACAAGACCATGAATCAGCTGGTGGATGATTATTTTGTGGAGTTCGATGCGGCCGAGAAGCGAATGCGGATCGAGGAGGCGAGGAGGGTGGAGGAGGAAAGGGGAAGCAGGGCAGAGGAGAGGTTGAGGAAGACGGCCGAGGAGATGCTGGAGCGAGCTAAGATGCTTAGGGAGGATGGGAAGGCCATCTTCGGACATCTCAGTGATATCAATGAGCTGATCGATGCAGCTAGGAAGGGGAGGGAGGCAAGGCCATTTGAGGAGGTTGAATTGATCGAGATCTTAAAGGGGAGGGAAAGGGCCGTCAAGATAAAGGTCTCTGAAAGGATACTGGAGCTGCCATTGAATGTGGATGCTTCGAAGACGGCATCATCTCTGTTTCAAGAGGCCAAGAAACTCGAGGAGGATTATGGAATCGTTTCGAAGAGAGTAGATGGCCAAAGGCAGATGACAAAGGCTGTTGAGGAGGTCGTGATGCCAGAGAGGAGAGCGCAGAAGGCGTGGTTCGAGAACTTCAGGTGGTTCATCTCCTCCGACAATATCCTCGTTGTCTGCGGCAAGGATGCTTCCTCGAACGAAATGCTGGTCAGGAAGTATGCCAAGCCCAATAACCCGATATTCCATTCAGATGTGAAAGGGGCCCCATTCGTCCTGATTCAATCTAATTTTGAAACGACCCCTCAAGAGACCATGGATGAAGCAGCGCAAATGGCGGCAAGCCACACGACATGGGCGTGGCAACTTGGTTACGCCTCTTTGGATGTCTTTTGGGTTAATGCATCGCAGCTCACGAAGACGCCTCCCTCAGGCGAATATCTGTCGAGGGGGGCTTTTATGGTGAGGGGGAAGAAGAACTACTTCAGGGGGACGCAGCTGGGCCTTGCCATAGCTTTCATGATTGCCGATGGCAACGTAAGGGTGGTTTCGGCCCCCGTAGGGGCGATCTCAAACAAGACAACAGCGTATGTCAGGATCGTGCCCGGTACGACGGAGAGGAAGAGGTTGGCTGCTGAGATAAAGGCGAGATTGACAGAGTTGGTCCCTGAGGGCGAGAGGGAATCGATCAAGGCCATGAGACTTGAAGAGATCTTAGCAGCCTTACCAGCCAAGGGCGGCAAGATGCTCAGATGACGGTATTGATTAAAGCTTAAATCGCCGTGGCCGATGCAACTTCGAAGACGAGATGGATAGGCACCTGATATTGGGCCTGCTGCTGTTCATGCTCAGCATCTTGATCATGGTGGTCTATGCCTTTGCAGCATTGATGCCGGACGTCCTGGCATTTGCACTCGGGACTTCGGTGGAGCGATTGCAGTTTGCTCTTGTCTTCATCCCCGTCGTCCTTCTGATGATGCTATTCTCTGTGGGAATAGCATACGTGGCCTATAGCATCGTGTTGGAAGCCAGAGAGAACAAGGGAAAGGGGCAGAGAGAGTCGGGGCGTTGAACTCGCAAGCGATGGGATGGCGCGATTCGTTCGCAGCCTTTGTACTCGGGGTCTTCACGAGCTTCCTCACACTCCTCATCGTGACCATCGCAATTCAAGTCTTGGACGCCTCTGAATCGATCTTCGCCGTTAGATCGCTATTCATGTTCTTATTCATCCCCCTGATGCTGCAGAGCATGATTATCTCCGGCTACATAAGAGGAAGAGCTGAGAGCCTGTTAATCCCGTTGATTTCGACAACTGTTGGGACAATAACATTTCTATCGATCATGTTCATGCCTTCTGTGCCTGCTACAGCATTCTTCAGGGTGATATACAACTCCGTAATCGCCAGCCTCATGGGTGGCGTCATGGGATTCGCTTTCTTCGGAACCAAGTTCAGAAGGGGAAAAGCGGAAGGGATGGCGAGTAGAACGGCATCAAAGACATGCTGGGCATGTGGCTCAACTGTGCCGGTCACGGCCTTCTTCTGCGAAAGATGCGGGGAGAGGATTAGGTGAGCATGATGACTATATCGTTGCCCTATGGAATGGCATACATCAATTGCGAGCTCCCAAGCGATAAGGTGCGGGCGATCCTAGAGCCACGGGAGATGGAACCAAACGGGCGTCCCGAGGAGGTTGTGATGATGGCCCTCAACAAGACCTTTGGCGCTGCAAGGATGCTCCATGATATGGCGAGGAACAAGAGGAGGGTACTCATCATAACTAGCGACCAGACTAGGCCCGTGCCAAGTAGGATAACGCTCCCCTTCCTGCTGCGTGAGATCGAGGCAGCACATGCTGAGGCAGATCTCCTCATCGCGACTGGCCTGCACTCATCTCCCTCGAGCGACGAGATGGCGGAGAAGTATGGGGAGGAGAATCTGGAGAGGTTCTCAAATGTCATTGTCCATGACAGCAGCGAGGAGGACGATCAGTTCCGAGTGGGGAAGCTTTCTACAGGACTTGAACTCTATGCGAACAAAGAGCTGGCGAAAGAAGACCAGCTGATAATCGCAGAAGGCTTCATAGAGCCCCATTTCTTCGCGGGTTTCACTGGAGGGCCGAAGAGCATCCTACCCGGGGTCGCAGGTGCGAAGAGCATCATGGCAAATCACTCGCCCTCGAGGATAGAGGACCAGAATTCGAGGAGCGGAATCCTGAGGGGGAACCCAATCCAAGAGGAGATGAGAGAGGCGTCATCGAAGGCAAATCTGAGATTCGTGCTCAACGTCCTCTTGGATGATAGGAAGAGGATCGTAAGAGCTGTTGCTGGGGAAACGCTCGTAGCCCATGAAGTAGGGTGCAGCATCGTCTCAGAGTACAGTAAAGTCGAGGCTTCTCCCGCGGAGATAGTCCTCACGTCGAATAATGGTTTTCCCCTGGATAGGAACATGTACCAGATGGTAAAGGGACTCTCGGCAGCTGCTCTGACAGTGAAGAGCGGTGGAGTGATAGTGATCGCCGGGGAATGCATCGATGGAGTGGGCCATGAGAAGTTCTTTGAGATGCTCGCTGAATCTGAAAGCCCTAAGGAGTTACTCGAGAGGATAAGGCGGGGAGAAATAGACGAGGAGGATCAGTGGGAGGCTCAGGTATTAGCAAAAGTACTCGAGAAGGCGAGGGTCATAGTCGTAAGCGGGGGACTGCACAAGAGCTCCGTGGAGGACATGCATATGATCCATTCCAATTCACTTGAGGAAGCTCTCGGTAAGGCCTTCGAGCTGACTGTACGTGAGAGCAAGGTGACGATCCTCCCAAGAGGGCCAGCAACCATAGTCACATAGACTACGGCATATTGGCTGGATTTCACCAATCTCTATATTGAGTGGTCTTGTCCCTCTTCGATCCGAGGCCTGTGAGGTCAACGAGGTATCTGATGTTGCAGGACGCCTCCATCATGCAAGTCATATGGTATGCTTCCTCCAACATCTTGCCGATGGCAAAGGTACCATGGCCTCTTACAACCACGCCCTTATACGTCTGTAGGGCCTCTGTGAGTTTCGTCTCGAGCTCCTTCGATCCACTCAGCCTTTCGACGACCACTACCGGGATCTTGTGCAGAAGGTAATCGCCCTCCGCATCCATTGGGATTATCTCATCGTATAGCAACGAACAGGCTATGGTGTAAGGTGGGTGTGCGTGCACGATCGCAAGCGCGGAGGTGGATTTGTAGATCGCCCTGTGCACATCCGTTTCGCTAGAGCTAAGCGCTATCGTGCTTGTATCCTCCTCGATGCCGGTCTCGATGACATCCTCTGGCCCGATCTCATCGCACGCAGCTCCCCTCCTCTTGATGAACATCCTATCTCCGCAACGTATGCTGAGGTTGCCACTGTGAGAGACCATGTATCCCTTATCGAAGAGCTTCCTGCTGAACTTGCTGATCTCCTGCCACATAATTATCATCCGATTCCGAGCTGTGCGAGCTTTGTAGGGGATGGCCTGCCTTGCTCATCCCATCCCCTGAACTTATAATATTCGTCGAGCATCCGATCGAGCTCAACCACCTGGCCTTTCGTCGATCCCTCCGAGTGCGGTTCCTCCAAGAATCTCCGGGGTAGTGAATCATCCCTTCTCGTGAATCCCTCCCTGAGGTTAAAGAGCCTCTCCATATTCCAAATCCTCTCACCGATGAGGAGGAACTCCTCCGGCCGATACGATATTCCGGTCGCTCTTGAGAGGAGCCTGGCGTAGTGTTCCTCATCGAGGGCATAGGATGTGAAACGGCAGAGCACAAGCGTATCCATCGCAGCGAAGAGGTTCTGCTGAACGATGCAGAGTCCCGCTTTGTTGATGGCCGAAAGGCGATCAATTCTCTTTGGGAAGCCGAGCACCTCGATGCCGACCATGTAAGATCTTAAATGACAGGCGCCCCTATTGCTCGTAGCGAAAGCCAATCCCTGTCCCTTCGAACCACGGGGATCGTATGCTGGGAGCTCCAAACCCTTCACTTGAATTGCCGAATCAGGGCTTCTGAACTTCTCAGCCAGCCTCTTAGAGCCGTCTGCAAGTTCTTCTCCAAGGCCTTGTCTGTATGCCGTCAGCCTCACCAGCTCCTTCACCTTCTCGCCATCTCCCCAGTTTACCTCTTCGGACAGTAATCCCTTCTCGTGGAGCTCCATGGCCGTCGCGATGGTACCGCCCATCGAGATCGCGTCGATCCCAAGCTCATTGCACAAGTAGTTCGCCTCCGTAACATCATCCAGATCGCTTACGAGGCAGTCGGAGCCAAGTGCAAAGGCGGTCTCATACTCTGGACCCTCCCCATGCATCGTGGGCGTCTTTGTAACACGACCACATGCAATCCCACAGTTGAAGCAGGCCCTCTGTTTGATAAACACCCTCTTCCTTATCGACTCACCTGAAATTTTATCAGCCTCCTCGAAGTTGGGTCGCTGGAAATTTTTAGACGGTAAGACATTAACCTCGTTCATGACGTTCACCAGAACGGCAGTCCCGAATCTTGGCAAGGCCTTGCTTGTAACTGGATTCTGATCGAGCAGCTTGTTGCACTCCTTGACGATGAAGCTGAAGGAATCCGGATCTGCGACACTTGTCCTCGCCTTCCCATTGGCGACGATGGCCTTCAGGTTTTTGCTCCCCATGACAGCGCCTACGCCTCCACGTGCTGCTGCGCGATCATCGTCGTTCATTATGGCGGCCATCTTCACTAGGTTCTCGCCCGCGGGCCCTATGCACGCGACCCTCGCGCCAGCGCCATGCCTGCCGACAAGGAGGTCCCTCGTCTCGTGCGTATCCTTACCCCACAGATCGTCCGCGCCCAAGATATTGGCCATTCTGTCAGTGAGATGGAGGTAGACTGGGCTCGAGGCACGCCCCCTCAGTATGAGGACATCTAGGCCGCAGGCCTTCATGCTAGGGCCGAAAAATCCACCAGAGTTGGCATCGAAGATCGTGCCGGTCAATGGGGATTTCGTCACGACGCTGTATCTCCCCGATGTCGGCGCCATGGATCCAGTGAGGGGGCCAGTCACGAAGACAAGCACGTTCCCCTCGCCCAGAGGGTCTACGCCCTTCCCGAGCTCATCGTAGATGATCTTGACCCCATAGCCCCTGCCTCCGACGAATCGCTTTGCAGCGTCTTCATCGAGTTCTCTCCAAGCTATGGAGTTCCTGCTCAGGTCAACATCCGCAATGAAACCCATCCAGCCGAACATCCCGACAGCTCCCGAGCTCAGATATTCGGCCAACGACAAGACGTAGATAAATGCGTTTGTGAAGGGAAAGAGATTTTTAGCTGGCGAGGGGACTTGCTATCGGTTGCGGCAGATGAAGATCAGGGTGAAGTTCTTCGCATCCCACAGGGAGATAGTGGGCAAGGCCGAGGAGGAGCTCCAGATAGCGGGTAATGCTAAGGTGAAGGACATTATGGACCGGTTGGTATCAAAGCACCCGAAGCTGGGAGGCTCGATACGAAGGAATAGCATATACTCCCTCAACCAGAACATCGTCGACGAAGATGCCACGCTAAGAGACGGGGATGTATTGGCCATCTTTCCGCCAGTTGGCGGGGGGTAGAATTGGATCACAGGTTAGGAAGGAATAATAGGCATAGGGCTCAGGCCGCAATGGACTATGACGGAAGACATGGAGCTCGATGGGGATGTGCTGCTGTTTTTCGACAGCAGGCACATGGTTCTGACTAGGATTTCTGAAAGGCGCATACACACCCATAAGGGGTATATTGATCTCAAGGAGCTCGTCGGACGACCTTATGGCACCATATCTGAGACGAATATCGGCAAGGCCTTCTATGCCCTGAGGCCTTCGAACGAGGATTATGTCAGGAAATTCAGGCATAGGACACAGATCATGTACATCAAGGATATTTCGTATGCACTTTCGTGGATGGGAATTGGCCCATCACAGAGGGTATTGGATGCCGGAACTGGAAGCGGTGCATCGACCGCCGCCATAGCGCACTTAGTTAAACCGACGGGCAAGGTCTACAGTTACGATATCAACGAGCAATCGGTTGAGATAGCGAGGGCCAACCTCGAGAGGATAGGGCTATCCGATTATGCGGAGATCAAGCTTCAGAATGCGTATGAAAAGATAGATGAAACTGGATTGGATGCGGCCCTTCTCGATCTACCAGAGCCGTGGAGAGCACTGCCTGTCCTGTATCGCGCCCTCAGATCGTCCGGCAGGATAGCTACATTCTCCCCAACGATCAATCAGGTTGAGAAGACTGTTGTGGCCATGGAGGAGACGGGCTTCCTGCCAACCCAGACGATCGAGATAATTGTCAGGCATTATAGGATTAAGGAGGGCATGTCAAGGCCGGAAACGCTCATGATCGGCCATACCGGTTACCTGACCCTTGCTGTGAAAGTAGCCAATCAACAAGGATTAAAAAGCCCATTGGATGAGACAGGCCAGTAGAAGTTGAGCCATCAACAACAGCCCTACAACACAACCCTCGTCGCAGGGAACTTACTGATACTAGTTGCGATCCTAGTGCTCATAGCAAGCACAGCCTACTATTACGCGATTGGCACCGGTCTTGCCCAAGCGTACATCGCCATCCTCGGCAATCCATTTGGCGCTGCTG
>Ga0315282_10015021_pt1 | contig 11470 bp, 7 predicted proteins | sample YL17G07_20_MG_FD_203693 | JGI IMG/M metagenome (GOLD analysis project Ga0315282, IMG submission 203693) | Sediment microbial communities from Yellowstone Lake, YNP, Wyoming, USA - YL17G07_20 | ecosystem: Environmental > Aquatic > Freshwater > Lake > Sediment | place: USA: Wyoming | collected...
ACATCTTGGCAAGCCGTTCGCGTTGGGTCACTGTCAGATGTCTATAGTGTTTTCCCATCGGCACTTAGGATAGCACCTCCTTAATAAACTATCCCAAGTGTTGCACTTCACTATTGAACTCGCGGGGCCGAAAACACGGACTTAAGCCCCAAAACAGGCCCTATTATTGGCCTATCATTAATTATTTCAATGAGATGCTGAGGTCCGACCCCAAATATAGTAAAATAGCGGCGTGAATTCGCCAGCCAAGCCGCCGTCGCAGTCGCCGCGGCCCGCGCCATCGCCCTCGTCGTCGCCGTCCGCCGAGGCCGCCGAGCGCCTCAGGCACATCCGCTCGCTCCTCGAACGGGCTATGCTCCGCGACGCCGATCACGCCCGCCGCGTCCTCGCCTCGCTCGAAAGCCGCCACCGCGGCCGCTCCGTAACCCCGCGCCTCCTCGATGACCTGGCCGCGCTCGCCTCCCGCCTCGAATCTTCCGCCGCCCTCCGCGACCGCCGCTTCCGCGCGCGCCCGCGCATCTCCTATCCGCGCGAGCTGCCCATCACCGCCCGCGCCTCCGAGATCGTCGAGGCCATCCGCTCGCCCCGCGACCGCGTCATCATCATCTCGGGCGAGACCGGCTGCGGCAAGAGCACGCAGATCCCGAAGATGTGTCTCGAAGCTGGCCGCGGCGTGGCCGGCCTCATCGGCTGCACCCAGCCGCGCCGCATCGCCGCCGTCACCATCTCCGACCGCATCGCCGAGGAGCTCGGCGAAGAGCTGGGCCGCTCCGTCGGCTACAAGATCCGTTTCCAAGAACGCGCCGCCCGCGACGGCTACATCAAGATCATGACCGACGGCATCCTCCTGGCCGAGACGCAGGGCGACCGTCGCCTGACCGACTACGACACGATCATCATCGACGAGGCCCACGAGCGCTCGCTCAACATCGACTTCCTCCTCGGCATCATGCGCCGGCTCCTCGACGACCGGCCCGAGCTCAAGCTCATCATCACCTCGGCCACCCTCGACACCGAGAAATTCTCGGCGGCCTTCCGCAACGCGCCGGTCATCGAGGTCAGCGGCCGCCTCTTCCCGGTCACGGTCGAGTACCGCCCGCCCGACCGCGAGGAGGCCGAGGACAGGGACTACGTGGACCAGGCTGTCGAGGCCGTCGAGTACCTGCGCCGCGAGAAACCGCCGGGCGACATCCTCGTCTTCATGCCGACCGAGCAGGACATCCTCGAGACGCGCCGCATCCTCGAGGGCCGCAAGTATCCGGCGACCGCCGTCCTGCCGCTGTTCTCGCGCCTGCCCGCCGGCCAGCAGCGCATGGTCTACACCGTGACCACGCCCAAGATCGTCGTCGCCACGAACGTCGCCGAGACGTCGCTGACTATCCCCGGCATCCGTTACGTCGTCGACACCGGCGTCGCCCGCATCGCCCAGTACCAGCCGGGGACGCGCATCAACAGCCTGCCGATCGCGCCCGTCTCGCGCGCCTCGGCCGACCAGCGCAAGGGGCGGTGCGGCCGCGTCCGCGAGGGGCTCTGCGTCCGCCTCTACTCGGAGGCCGAGTACGAGTCGCGCGACGAGTTCACCCAGCCCGAGATCCTGCGCTCCGACCTGGCCGAGGTCATCCTGCGGATGGTCGATCTCGGCCTGGGCGACCCGCTGGCCTTCCCCTTCATCGACCGTCCGGCGGCCAAGACCGTGCGCGACGGCTACGAGACGCTCGTCGAGCTCGGCGCCATCCACAAATCCAAATCGGGGACACAATATTCAATTCCGAATTACGGAGACGCCCAGGGAGAACGCGGGGCCCCGCAAAAATCGGAAATGAGTATTGTGTCCCCGAATTCATGGGCGCTGACCGACAAGGGCCGCGTCATGGCCCGCATGCCCCTCGACCCGCGCGTCTCCCGCATGCTCCTCGAGGGGGCGCGCGAGAACTGCCTGCCCGAGGTCGCCGTCCTGGCCGCCGCCCTCAGCCTCCGCGACCCGCGCGAGCGGCCGCCCGACCAGGCCCGGCAGGCCGACGCCGTCCACGCCGCCTTCCTCCATCCCGACTCGGATTTTCTCGTCCTGCTCAACATCTGGAACCGCTACCACGGCGATTACGAGAAGCTCGGGAGCGTCGCCCAGAAGCGCAAGTTCTGCCACGACAATTTCCTGTCCTTCCCCCGGATGCGCGATTGGGCCTATCTCCACGACGAGATCCGCGCCGTCCTCGGCGAGCAGAGGCTGTGGCCGCGCCAGGCGGCGCCCGAATCGGCGGCAAAATTGCACGCGGACGTCTCGCCGGCGCTTTACGCCGCCATCCACCGCTCGATCCTGGCCGGCTTCCTGTCGAACATCGCCGTCCGGAAGGACGACGGCGGCAAAAGCGGGACGGGCGGGAAGGGCCCGTTCAACGGAAAGGGCCCGTTCAACAAGAACCAGTACTCGGCCGCCAAGAACCGCGAAGTGACCCTCTGGCCGGGCTCCGTCCTCTCCGGCAAGTCCGCCGCCTGGATCGTCGCCACCGAGGTCGTCCGGACGTCGCGCCTCTTCGTCCGCCATGCCGCCCGCGTCGATCCCGGCTGGCTCGAGGAGCTCGGCGGCGCCCTCACCAAGCGCTCCTACTCCGACGCCGCCTGGGACCGCGCCCGCGGCGAGGTCGTCGCCAAGGAGCGCGTCACGCTCTTCGGCTTGGAGATTGTCCGCGACCGGCGCGTCTCCTACGCCCGGATCAATCCGTCCGAGGCCCACGACATCTTCGTCATGACCGGCCTCGTCGAGGGCGAGGTCGACGACCCGCCGCCCTTCCTCGTCCACAACCTGGATCTCCGGCGCAAGGTCGAGGCCATGGAGGAGAAGCTCCGCCGCCGCGACATCCTCGTCCCCGAGGCCGCGGTCGCCGGCTTTTATTCGGAGCGCCTGCCCGGGATCTGCGATATCCGCTCGCTCCGCAAGCTCATCAAGGACCGCGGCGGCGCGGGAGCGAGCGCGGGCGCCGGCGACGACGCCTTCCTCCGCCTGGCCGAGGCCGACCTCCTCAATTACAATCCCGACGCCGAGTCCGTCTCGGGCTTCCCCGACACCGTCGAAGTCGCCGGCCGCCCGTTCAAGGCGGCCTACAAATTCGCCCCGGGCGAGGACGACGACGGCGTGACGCTGACCGTCCCGGCCTCCCTCCTCAACGCCATCCCGTCCGAGCGCCTCGAATGGGGCGTGCCGGGGAACTACAAGGGCAAGGTCGCCGCGCTCATCAAGGGCCTGCCCAAGCGCTACCGCAAGCTCCTCGTGCCCGTGGCCGAAAAGGCCGAGATGATCGCCGCCGAGATGCCGCGCGAGCCCGAGGAGGTGCCGCTGGCGCGGGCCGTGGCCGAGTTCGTCCGACGCCGCCTCGGCGCCGACATCCCGGCCCGCGAATGGGCCCTGGCCGAGGTGCCGAAGTACCTGCGGATGCGCGTCGCAGTGACCGACCCGGCGACCGGGCGCGTCATCGACACCGGGCGCGACGTGGAGCTGCTGCGGAAGAAGATCGGCGCGGCCGACGAGGCCCCGTCCAAGGTCGATTCGCCGGCCTGGCGGGAGGCGCGGCGCGCCTGGGAGAAGACGGGGCTCGCGGGATGGACGTTCGGCGACCTGCCGGAGAAGATCGCCGTCGGCACGTCGCTCTCGGCCTACCCCGCGCTCGTCGTCGAAGGCCAAGGCGAAGGCGAAGACGAAGACGGGGTCAAATCTACGCAATGCCAGTTAAATTACGGGGGTTCGCTCGCCATCCGCCTCTTCCCGACGCGCGCCGAAGCCGCGTCCGCCCACCGCCGGGGCGTTCGCCTCCTCCTGATGCGGAAGTTCGCCAAGGACCTGGCCTTCGTCGGGCGCTATCACAAGATTCCGGCCGAGCACGAGCGGGCCGCCCTCGCTTTCGGAGGGCGCGCCGCCGTCGAGCAGGCGATCGAGGCCGCCCTGGCCCGGGAAGCCTTCGAGCGCGACATCCGCGCGGAGGCCGATTTCCGCGCCTACGAGGCCGAGCTCGGCCGGACGCTCTTCGAAAAGGGCCACGCCCTGACGCAGACGACCATCCGCATCCTCGAGCTCAACCAGGCGGTCCGCTCCGATCTCGTCAAAGGCGCGCGCGGTCTGACATCGGCCCAGGCGGGGAGGGGAGGGGCAGGCGCGTCCGGCGCGGCGCGGCCGCGGAGAACGATCAGCATCCACGAGCTCGACCGCCTTAGAGAGCCCGTCGTCCCCGCCTATTTCGACGAAATCGCGCGCGACCTGGACAAGCTCCTGCCGAAGGATTTTCTCACCCGTTATCCGATCGAGCGCGTCGTCCGCATCCCGCGCCAGCTCGAGGCGATGAAGATGCGCCTGGCCCGGGCCCGCCTCGATCCGGAGAAGGACAAGGCGAAAGCCGCCCAGGCCGAGCCTTACGAATACGAGCTCGAGCGGTTCGAGGCGGAGATCGAAGGCAAGCGGCGGATGCCTGGGGCGCCGGGGGCGGAGCCGAAAGGGCGGAAGGGGGCGGGCGCCTCGATGGGGACCGTCCCTCCGGAAAGGCGACGGGCCGTCGAGGAGCTCCGCCGCATGATCGAGGAATTCAAGATCTCGCTTTTCGCCCCGGAGATCAAAACCGCCTTTCCCATCTCGGCCGTCCGGCTGGCCCGCAAGATCAAGGAAATCGACGCGATCGTCTGATCAATTTCAAATCCTATAGGGAATGAGGACGAACGGGTGCCTCTTCGGATCGAAGTCCCGCGTGTTGCGGGTGACCAGTTTGAGGCCGCTCCGCATGGCCATGGCGGCCTGGAACGCGTCCGGCAGTTTCCAGCCGTTCTTCCGCCTCAACTCGGCGGCCCTGGTCGCGACATCCTTCGTCAGGGGCGGGCAGTCGAAGCTCTCGCAGAGCTCATAAGCGGAGATCGTTTCCTCCTCCGTCTCTCCGCACAGGACCTCCGCCCGGGTGATGACCGAAACGACGGCCTCCCCCTCGCGCAGCTTCTCGAGCCACCTCGTCGCCTCGCCGATGCCCCGCAGATGATCGATCAGAACGGTCGAATCCAGGAGATAGGACGGCTTCACCTTTTGTCCCCCGTCTTGCGATCCCACTCCTCGCGGAGGGCGTCGACGTGGGCCCGCGTATCGCCCTTGATCGAGGTCCACGTCCCGGCCGTCTCGCGGAGGACCTTGGCCAGGGTCTTTCCGGATTCCTTGAGGCGATAGTCCCTGATCGCCCTGCGGATGAGCTCGGCGCTCGAAACGCGAAGGCGCCGGCTGCGGCTCTCGAGCCATCTTTTCTCGTCTTCCGGAATCGACACGATCGTCCTGGTCATGGCGGCCATCTTTCTCACCTCGCCATATATATATATCAGCAAGGTGATATCATGTCAAGGTCCCCGCTCCCGCCGCGGCGGATCGCGGCTCGATACCTCCCTCGGTGGGATAGACGCCGCATCGCGCCTTTTTCTCTCATGCGGGGGCCCCGCTTAAGTCCTCGTTTTTGGCCTTCAAAACGAGGACTTAAGGGCGATTTGAGGGGATTAAATTATACTAAGTCTATAATAATGTGCAATTTACTGAGGTCCGACCCCAGTAAATAAAAGCCATCGTCTGAGGCCCGTGAGGGCGAAAAAATATCCGCTGTCCCCATTTTCCCCCTTGACACGACCGCCCGCTTTTTCATAAAATGCCTCTCGCCTTCCCAAAAGGAAGGGAAAGATCGAGGGTCAAAAGAAGTGGAACCCATCGGCACCGAAGGAAGGGCCCCCACGGATCCGTCCATGCCTGCTGCCGTTCTCTCTCCCGCCGCCGCTCTCAAGCACGTTTCCTCTCTCGAGGATGTTTCCGCGCGCCGCCCTTTTAATCCCCGGCCTCGCCTCAATTAATCTTCGGTGCCGGCAGGCGCGGCGTTGAAGGACCCGCGCCAGAAGACAGACATCTTTATGTGTGCCTGTCTCTTTCTCCCGCCCGCGCCCCCCAGGCGCCAACGGCGGTAGCCTAGACATCACATGGCCCGCTTATCCCGCTCCACCGTCATCGGGTATCCCCACCAGGTCACCCAGGGAGGCAACTACGGCCAGCCCGTCTTCGAGGCGGACACGGATTTCCGGCGCTACCTCGAATGCCTCCGGGAGTGCGCCGGCCGCTACTCGGTCGAGATCTGGGCCTACTGCCTGATGCCGAACCACGTCCATTATGTCTGCGTCCCGATGGCCGACGGCGCCCTGGCCCGGACGTTCAACGCCCTTCACATGAAATACGCCCAGTACTTCCACGCCAGGAAGGGCCTGACCGGCCACCTCTGGAGGGCGCGCTTCCTCTCCTGCATGCTGGACGACAAGAGCGTCTTCGAGGAGATCCGCTACATCGAGAACAATCCCGTCCGCGCCGGGATCGTCGGCCGGGCCGAGGACTATCCCTGGTCGAGCGCCCGCCACCACGTCCTCGGCGAGCCGGACCCCGTCATCCAGAACGGCTGTTTCCTGAAGGGCAGTATCGAGGATTGGCGGGCCTACCTCGCCGACAGGGGAGACGAGCCAGTGCTGAGGCGGACTTGGCAGAGCCTGAAGACGGGCCGGCCGGCTGGCGAGGAGAGCTTCGTGCGCGGCCTCGAGGCGATCACGGGGCGGCGGCTCGTGGCCTTGCCGCGGGGAAGGCCGAGAAAGGCGACATGAAAAAGATCGCGGTTATATTTGGAACACGCCCGGAAGCTATTAAGCTTGCTCCGATCATCCTTGCTCTTAAGAACGATACCCCTTTGCTCTGCAAAGTCTATGTGACAGCTCAGCACAGGGAGATGCTTGACCAAGTTCTCGATATCTTTGGAATCAAGACGGATTTCGATCTGAATTTGATGCGCCCGAACCAAAGTTTGAGCGATCTTGCTGCCCGAATCATCCAGGCGCTTGATACGCTTTATGCCGCCGAACAGCCAGATCTAGTTCTTGTTCAAGGCGATACAACAACAACCTTCTGCGCGGCCCTATCCGCCTTTTATCGTCACATTCCCGTAGGGCATGTCGAGGCGGGTTTGCGCACCGGCAACTACTTTGCCCCGTGGCCAGAAGAGGCCAACCGAGTAATGGCCACACGATTGGCATCCTTGCATTTCACTCCCACAGAAGCGAGCCGACGGAATCTGCTAAGAGAGAATATTCCTGAGGATAATATTCATGTGACCGGCAACACGGTTATTGACGCTCTACTAATTGCGCTAAAGAAAACAAAGGAAAGCTCCCCGAGCATAATTGAATTACCTAAAGATTTGCAGCCCAGTGAAAAATCCAATGGAATTCGAATAGTATTAATAACAGGACACCGTCGGGAGAGTTTTGGCCAAGGATTTGAGAACATGTGCAGGGCAATTGCCGTCCTCGCAGAGCGTTACCCTGATATCCACTTTGTGTACCCCGTCCACCTCAATCCAAATGTCCGAGAACCTGTCTCGCGGATTCTTGGGAAGGCCGGCAGACTGAGTCAGAATATCCATCTAATCCAACCACTCTCCTATTTATCATTTGTTGCGCTAATGAACCGTTCTTATTTGATCCTAACAGATTCAGGTGGAGTGCAAGAAGAAGCCCCCAGCTTAGGAATTCCAGTTTTAGTAATGCGAGATGTGACTGAGAGGCCGGAAGCAGTTTTATCGGGTTCTGCCCGGCTGGTTGGAACTGACTACGAGAACATCATTAACACAGCCACCGAAATAATCGAGGATCATAGCATTTATGAGGCCATGTCCTGTGCCAGCAGCCCGTATGGTGATGGGAAAGCCGCGGAAAGAATAGTGAAAATATGCGAAGATTATTTATCGGCGCGAATTTTTGGCAACGGAAAGCCATAAAAAAAGTGCCAATAGGACTTGCATTGGCTAAACGAATTCTCTCTCATTAACCGTTACATAGAGGTTGCGGCCTTTTATACAAGATGGCGTTATCTAGGTTTGATCTGGTGCCTGATACCGCTTTTCGGGATTTAAACAAAACTTTACAGCATCCTCCGCAGCTTGCCGCAGGGATAATTTACCGTATTCTCAATAATATATAAAATGGGTGAACTTCTTTTTTATTAAATGAAACCATTAGCGTGGCTGCGTTATATCAATTCCCTCATATCTTCTCGTGTATTTGTATCGGTATCTTCCTTAGCGTCAGGAAATATTATTAGTTCAATTCTTGCTTTCGTGGGGGGCATTGTACAGGCACAATATATTAGCCCAAATGATCTTGGATTTATACGAAAGTTTAGCGTCATTTCCGGCTACGTCGTATTCTTCCAGCTTGGGTTAGTTGATATATTGCAGAGGGATTATCCCTACTTGATGGGACGGGGGGAAGAGGACAAAGCAAAACACATTGTTAGCGTGTGCCAATACTGGAGCATAGCTATTTCAGTCTCATTTGGAGCACTCTTCGCAGTTATGGCTACGGTTTTACTTGCAGCAGGGAAATGGCGTACAGCCTGTGGTTGGGGAATTCAATCTGTGAGCATTTCTACAATGTTATACACATCCTTCCTGTCTGCCACATATAGAAACGGACACGATTTCAAGCGACTCGCTACCTCGAACGTTAAGGGACAATTGGCGAATACTCTTATATTGCCTTTTTTCCGCTATGCGTCATTTGGCGCCCTTGTATTACGATCCTTTGTAGGTTCAGTTTATTCGGCTATTTATCTTCATCGGCACCGGCCCGTAAGAGTAGCCTCAACGTTTAATTGGCCCATATGGCGAAATCTAGTTAAAAGGGGGCTACCCCTATACGGCGTGAATTACCTGTCACAAGCATTATGGATTTCGATTGTTATGCTATTAGTGCTGAGATACGGAGGAGATAAATTCTTAGGATTGTATGTATTCGCTTGTGTATTGATTGAAGCGTTGCGCACTTTGCCTTTGGCATTGATCCAAGTTTATATACCAAGATTAGGTTACCTGTATGGAAAGACAGGACGAGTGACAGATTGTCTCCAAGATTCGATGAGGCCAATGTTGATTTGCCTGCTTAGTTCAATAGTACTATTATTTTTAGGATTGGCATTTGCACCGTTCGTTATTCGAGCATTAGCGCCCAAGTACCTTGACTCTCTTCCAATTATTAACATCCTATTATTGCTTTTGATTGTGACCTCGATTCAGGTCCCCTTATTCGCTCTAAGCGCTATGATGGATATGAAAGCCCTTTACTTATCGACACTGATTGGATATTCAGTACTGCTATCGGTTGGTTATCTATTGCTTCATTTTGGGTTTGGTGCTCAATCGTTTGTATGGGCAACTGTAGCGGGACAACTCGCCAATACAATAGCAAGGTGGGTTTTCGTATTGTTGCACTGTAATAGAGAACGGCATTTGATATTTTCGAACTCAGATAAGTAAATGATGAATATCGGCATAGTAACAACATGGTTTGAGCGCGGCGCTGCGTATGTGTCCAGGCAATATTCTGATGTATTGAGTAAAGATTTTAATATATTCATCTACGCTCGTGGAGGAGAAGAATACGCAAAGAAAGACTCGCTGTGGGATAGACAAAATGTCTGGTGGGGAAAAAAGTCCAATTTGCCAACGTCCACAGCGATTGATCTTCGTGATTTTCGCCGTTGGCTGCAACATAAAGATATCAAAGTCGTCGTTTTTAACGAACAAAGATGGTGGCTTCCTGTTATAAAGTGCAAGCGATGGAAGCTGAATACCGTGGCCTATGTAGATTTTTACTCAAGCAGATCTATGCCTTTATTCAATCTCTATGATGCCTTGTTATGTAACACTCGGCGGCATTACGAAGCTTTTAAATGGCATCCATCTGCCAACTATATTCCTTGGGGGACAGACATCAATATGTTTTCTCCAAAACAGGGGGGACTAGCGACGAGCAACTTAGTTACCTTCTTTCATAGTTGCGGATACGATCCGTTAAGAAAAAATACCGCCATGGTTATCCGCTGCTTCTCCAAGCTGAGTGTGCCGGCGCGATTGATCGTCCATTCTCAAGTGGATATTGCGGAAGCTCAGCCCGAGCTCCGCGCTCTCATAAGCCGGCTTGTCCTAGATGGGAAGATGGAATACATCCAAAAGACCGTGGGCGCCCCAGGCCTCTATGCTCTTGGAGATGTATATGTTTATCCATCTATGTCGGAAGGAATTGGATTGACTATCTCGGAGGCCTTATCATGCGGCCTGGCTTGCATATTGACTGATAATCCTCCTATGAATGAGTTCGCCGCGGATGGCTCTTCATTGAAGGTAAAAGTGAAGCACTATTTCAACCATCATGGAGATCCTTTTTACTGGCCCAAGGCGCAGGTCGATGAAATGGACTTATTGAAAATAATGCAATACTGTGCCACTCATCATGATTGGGTTTCTGAGGCAAAAATATCTGCCCGGAAGTATGCGGAAAATAATCTTAACTGGAAAATAAATTCTCAGAATCTGACAAAAATCTTCAATTCATTAATTGAGCCAAGTCCGCCGACCAAAGAATTGGTCAAAAAGGCCTATTTATATGATCGTGAGTGCCTGCCATATGATTATCAGGTACCTTTGCTGTATAGAATTCATCGAGGCATAGATCTAATTTTCAAAGGCATCGGGAGAGCATGCAGCGGCCACTGATTCACTTTATGAAAGCTGAACGTAATTAGATATGTAGTATATATAACAACATTAACAATAAAAAGCGGGCACCGTTTTGACCGGACACAATACTTGCGCATTGACCAAACTAAAGATTAATGGGTAATTAACCTAGAGCTGGGTTACGGCTATTTTTATATTCACTACGTTGCCATTTAAGTCCTTTGGGTTTTGCCCGGCGTGGCGATCAAGATGCCGACAAACTAGAATTAGCACGCACATCCATACGCCCAAGGTCACTAAACGCTTCAGCAGAGGAAGCGCTGTGATCTGGAGCTGGAATATATAATTATGGCTGCCATCAATATGGTATCAAGTTCTTATGTTCGCTCGAGGGACGTTGAGCGAACATGGTCTATGAGTACGGTGTTGGGCTTGGTTTTCTTTGTTACGTTGGTAATACCATCGATCTCATATGTTGGGCATGGACTAGTTACGACTTGGGTCGTATTTGTTTTCTGGTTGCTGGCTATCCTGCTGGAATACCCGCATATTATCCGCCAGGTCGGAGTTGTGGCGCGAGGACGTAGGATCGAATTATTTATGTTTGCTGGATGGCTATTGTTAATAATTGCGAATTACTCTCTTGGACGAGCGTACGCCGGGAAAGCGCATGCGATCGCTATGATCACGTTCGCTATGATCATAGTAATGGATTTGGTATATACGGCGTTAGGCAAATCCATAAGAAAATCTTTAGCTATCGCATTATTTCTGATGTTAGGAATTGAAGTCATACGCTCACTACCCGCTTTGTGGTCCCTCTCTTTTATCGTTCGAAACGTCATGTATCAAGGCGGAAGCAGTCAAATATATGCCGAGGCATTTCTGTCAGGCGTTGGCGAATATAGTTTATACACAGG
>Ga0315282_10015022_pt1 | contig 11469 bp, 12 predicted proteins | sample YL17G07_20_MG_FD_203693 | JGI IMG/M metagenome (GOLD analysis project Ga0315282, IMG submission 203693) | Sediment microbial communities from Yellowstone Lake, YNP, Wyoming, USA - YL17G07_20 | ecosystem: Environmental > Aquatic > Freshwater > Lake > Sediment | place: USA: Wyoming | collected...
AGCCTCGGCGGGTAAGCCCGTCTTGCCTGTGAGGTTGCCATGGTAGAGGTGAAAAGATCGTATAATATTAGCTGTATAGAGCTTTGAATGAGCATCTTAGGCTGACTTCGTGGGAGTTTCGTGGGAGTTTCGTGGGAGGTTTGTGGGAGGTTTGTGGGAGGTTTGTGGACTTTGTGGGAGGTTCGTGGGAGGTTTGTGGGAGGCTTGTGGGAGGTTTGTGGGAGGTTCGTGGGAGGCTTGTGGAAATTCTTATCAGATCCATCTTATATGTGACAGCTAGGCCCTAATTAGCTACCCTTGAGCCATAGCTAGATTCTTCGTGAACCAGATAGTTCGATTAAGTTTAACGTTTATTATAATGGCTCGAAGGGAGAAAATAGGAAATTTCATCAGATTTGCAACATAGACGGTGATGGCGCTTAAGTGAATGCCCCCCTTAGCTAGGGCGATGGTTAAGCAGATATGCCCTACATGCCGAATTTTGGCATCAGTAGACTGGGCTGGGGCTTCTCTGATGGGGCATGTACCTCTGGAACATCTGCAAAAGATCTCCCTTCCTCTTCAGGAGGGAGGGACCGTGATAATCGAGGAATCCCCTGGCCACTTTAGACCCGCATCTACAGGAGATCTCGTCGTATTCATCCCATATCTTGAGGATGTAATCTAGCTCCAGCTTCTCTGGTTTCGCCATCTCCGAGACGTATCGTACGAAGTCGGGGTGGAGGCCGTACTCGACGGCTTGTTCTAGCAGGTGTTCCAGGTGCTCCTCCCTCTCCATTCGCTGATAGATCTCGTTGAAACGCTCGGGGTCGTCACCAAGTTTCTCGAGGATCTCTTCCAAGTAATCTTCCGGAAGGTCGGGGTACTCCTCATGGTAGAACTCCCTGACTCGCCCCATCTTCCTGTCTTTCTCTATCTTCCGCCTCTTTTCGGATAGCTCGTTGTTCCTTACGAACAGATCGTCCCAGGACTTGTCCACTTTTTCGAGGAGCCCCGCCAGCTCCTCAAGCTCTTCCATGCTGTCGGCCTCGTTCAGGCTCCGGTCTATGAAGTCGACGTCCTCCTTCATGGATTCAACGTCTTTAAGGAGATCCCGCTCCCAACCCCAGTCGGGGTCTAGGGTCGAAGAGATCTCTCCACTGAGCTTGAGGAGGTCCCTCCTCCTCCTGTTAGCCTCGAACCTCCTCGTCAAGCTCTCTTTCCTTGGGGGCTCCGGCCCTTCCTCCGGCCCTTCCTCCTCCCACTCCTCTTCCAGCTTCTTCGTGCCTAGCTCGGTGCGCGTCCATCGTTTCCCCTCCGTCAGCTGAGCCAGGTCGTTCCTTTTCAGCATTTGTAGGACGGTTCTAAGTCTCTCGTCCTCTAGTCCGGTCGCCTCGGATATCTCAGCCCTGGTTCTGGGTATGTCGAGAAGCCTCAGGATCCGAGCCTCGTAGTCCTCCAAGGGATGTCCAGCCTCTGATCGTTAAACTTAGGAGGGAAGCCAAGTTTTATTTTTTGCTCTCAGGGCACTTTGGGGGAGTACAGTCAGAGTCGATTCTTTGAAGGTGTTTGCGTGTGTGTAAAGGGTTTGTTGAGGTAATACACTTCGCACGCGAATGTTTAGAGATAGATTTTATAAAGACGTGAACTGGGCGTCAACTAGCCATTGAACTATCGTCAAATTCGCCGTCAAATCGTCAACCAGACGTCCAATTATCGTCTGATTATAGTCAAATTTCGGCGTCAATTTCTGGCATTTGACGGAGAGCAGCCAGCCCCAGGTCAGTAAGGGAGGCCTTTATTCCCTCCCCGCTCTCGTGTCTGACGATGTTCACCATCCCCTCCCCCTCTAACCTCTTCAGGAGGGCGTCTGCCCCTTGCTTCGTCAATCCGAGGGCCTCACCCCACCCCCCGTAGGTCGGGAATCCTTCGGTCTTTTGAATTATTCCGATATATTTTCTGTCCTTCTCCCGGATCGCCGGGAGCTCTAGCGGCTTCTCCTCGCCTTTCTTGGACTCCAGTATCCGAAGGGTTAACTCGTCAAGCAGCCCTAGCTCCTGGAGGGCTTTAAGAGGCTCCTCCCCGAGCTCCATGAGGAACGTAACTAAGCCTTGGGGTAGAACCACCTCGGCCTCGAAGCCCTCAACCCTGTAGTTGAGAATCCTGTCCTTTTGCTTGACGACCTCACATCCGCTGGGCTGGATGTCCCCCGAGGCCAGGCCACGCAGGAGCTTAAGCGGAAGAATTAGCTTAGGGAGGGACATGTCGAGGGAACCGGGATCTAGAACATATGTATATAGGAATAGGGACTCATCGGAGGAGGGATATGTGTAGCTCCATCCCCTCAGGGTCTTCTTATGTTCGGCGCGGTGAACCTTTAATGTTATCACCGCGTAAGGGGCGAAGCTGAACTCCAAGGAATCGACACCCATTTTAACATAGTTCGCTTGAGGAACTATGAAGGGCCAGACCCCCTTCTCATAGCCGAAGGCCTCCGGGTTTTTAACCACATCCACCATCAGATAGTAGTCGACAACACCTTCTATGTTTTCTTCAGCCGCGCCTCGGATTTTTGGGAGGTATTCAGGAAACCAGGTCATCGGATCAGACCGATCAAGCAGCTTTTTGAAGTTGGGGAAATCTCTGACAAAGAATTCAATAACCTCCTCCTTTGTGGAGATATATGTGCCCTCTGAAAGTTCCTTGAGCCTAAGCTCGTCGACTTTAATCTGATCCTCGTACTCCTTGAATAGGGGTTTGACGAGCTCCCACCGCTTTTTATCTTTGAGTTTGTCTATTAGGCGATGATACGTCAACTCAGCCCGGGGGTTAAGTGTAACTCCCCTACTTCTGGTTTCCTGGAGGCGTTCAAGCGTCTCGTATTCCTTCTTGGAGAGGAGGTTCCTCAAAAATACCCATTCTTGCAGCTGTTCATCCCACTCAACCGCGGTGACATCCAGGTCTTCCATTAGCCCCTTCTCCACTGATTTGAACTAAGGTTCCTAAGTTTTCAACCTTACGAACTCTGGTATATATTTAGGATCCAACAACAATTTATTTATGAGTATCCCATATACAAAGACGGGAAACTAATATTCATAGGAGGATTTTCCAGCTGTCACCTCCATCTCTCGTCGGCCCCTCATTGCTTTTGTGCTACACACGCCAGCCATTCCTCAGCTAGTTTATCAGCCTCTTCCTCCTGTTTTTTCACTTCTTCAACAGATAAATTTCTGAAAGGTGGTTTTGTATGGCCTAGTTTTATATGTGCTATCTCATGTGCAATCGTTTTTGTTTGTTCTTCCTTTTTTTACATATAAAACACTTTTCCCTCAAACCTCAAAAGGAATACAGCACGCGAGAAGGTTCTCTCGAGGCGCCGGCTCTTCAAGTGGACCGATGGCGCCTGGCGCTGTACCCGATGCGGCCATGTCAGAGAAGACCAGTCGCCGCCCAGAGCTCTTCCACGACGAAACCAAGGGTCTTTGCATCAATAACCGTGGACATGATGTCCGTGCGTGGTTAGCACCTGAGTGTTTGCCTTGGATCAAAGGGAATCCATCTAAGGCTATGTTTTAACATCCTTAACACCCTTAACACCCTCAAAATGAGACACCCTCAAATTTTCAGGTTATTCCCCTGATTTTGGGGGGTGTCTTGTTTTCACCATGTTAAGGTGGTTAAGGATGATAAAACGAACCAGTTTGTTGAGTTTGGCGGTCGTGTAGTAGCCTGCGCCTGAAGTGATTAAACCTAGGTTGGTGAGGCACGCGGCTAATGGTCGGATCTGGTTGTTCTCTGCGAAGCTGAAGGTATCTTTCAACTGGGCTTTTGTAAATCGGCCCTTCTCTGCCATCCAGATGAGTAGTTCTTTAACCTTTTCTGGGGCATCATCTCCCTCATACTTCGCCGCATACGCTATCTGAGTAGCTATATCTGCAACCTGATCCTCCGTGGGTATTTCATGTCTACTCTTAGCCGCTAGGGTTAGGAGGCCGGCGTTTTGGTACTCTTCACGTATGAAATCGGTCACCCAAGTGACGTGTTCGGCCTCAATTTTGAGTGTCTTGTAATCGTCGTCGGTTGACAAGCTAATAGCCGCGGCTGCCGCGCTGAGTCGGGCTAACTTCCATTTCATATCGATTGAGACGACCGGGATCTCTTTCGCGGAGAACTCATTATAGAGGGCCGTAGCTTGTTCGTATATCTTTTTTAATGCCTCAGGGGTATACTCGAGGGTGAGGCGGTCCCCCCAAACTAACTTTAGTGCCTCGGATAGGTTGAAGAGGGCGGGGTCCGGTTCTAGGATGCTTTTTTTGTTAATCTCCTCAGGTTTGACATCATCGGCGTCGGCGAATACGACAAGATCGAGTCGGGATATACTCATTAGATCAAGGAATGTTGGGACGGCGTGGATTGGATAATAAAACGAGCTCAGTGTCTTGGATTCCGACTTTCGTGCCTCGGGGTCAAGTGGATTTGCGATCTTGATCTGACGAGTCCGGGCATACGCTGAATCCTTCGCGGCTTTGACTATGCTGACGGTGCCGGATCTCTCAGCCTCGGCGAGACTAGCGAATTGATACTTCCCCAGTTTATGCGCTCCGTCAACGGCTAATAATTTATGATCGTTGAGGACCAAGGCCCCCCAGTCTATGGTCCAGCCTCCCTTATCGAGCTGAGTCGCGGCACCCACCAAGCCAACGGCTGAGGCTGTCTCGGCGGTGATTATGCACCCTGCCTGTAAGAGTTTAATCAGTTTTCTCACGGTTTCAGTTTTCGCCGTGGTCGTGTCGCCTAGGATCAGGATATTCGCCCAACCTCTCTGTAACTCACCATTCATGACCGTCCAGGTGGGGGTAAAGAAGCCGAGAATAGCAGCCTTCGCTATATTTCTGCGTCCGATTACCTTACTGTAAGCCTCAAAGTTGTCAATAACCCAGTCTAGTCTCGCGCGAGGCATTTTATCCTTGTAAACTAAGCTGAGAGTATCTAGCTTTGCCTCGTCGATCTCGCCTATGTTCTCGGGAAATTGGACCTCTGTAACTAGGATCGTTGTCTTCTGAGTCTTCGGGTCGGGGAGTACGAGCCCCTTGAGGTTAAGAAGTGCCGAGGCTTGAAATTCGATCTTTGCGGTTTCAGCGATAACGTAAATTGTGTATCCCTTGTACTCGTAGCCCTTCTCGTCAACCAGTTTATCGCCCTGTTTTTCTAAACTGAAGACGGGCGGCCGGACTCGGACCATATACACGGTTCTGTAGCTTAGATCCTTGATGTTTGCGCGGCCTTTTGACTCGGGAAATAGGACGTAGCTTAAGATCTTGTTTCTGGTGGTGGTTGACTGATTAATTATTGCCATATTCAAGAAGCTGGTCGGCGGGATCTCCTCCTCACGGCTCTGCTGAGAGTCGTCGTCGGCGATCCATGTTCCCTTAACCCTCGAGGGCACCGCGTAACTTACAGTAGTGCTTGACACTATCGCCCTGACCTCTATTAACTTCTTGAGGTTTGTGGGGTTTTCGATCTCAGTGATATGCTCAAGCTTCACGAGCTCGGGTATTGTCGGCTGAGTTCTACCGGTTTTGACCATCAGTATTCGGCCTCCACGATTTGTAGAACCCGACGGTAGATGTCGCGGGGGAGAAGTTCGCCGTCCTTGGCCTTATAGCCTAAATGTTTCTCGGCTATGTAGTTGAGGGCCTTGACGGGGATAGGATCGTCTTCCGGGATATAGCTATGGTTCTTCGCGTAGAGCCAAGCGTGAAAGATTGCTCCATTGTCGCCTATTACTTGGCTTGATCCTCCTGCTCCTCGGTGTGGGGTGCCTGCCTCGCTGCATCCCATGTAGCCGCTAAGGACTGTGAGGGCCTGAAGGCCGTTGAAGGATCGGTTGTGTCGCCAACAGTGTAGAAGGCCGTTAGTGGATAGGCTCATGTTTGCTCCAGTCTTGGAGTCGTGCCATATTGCGGGCCACCTTTTTCTTGGTTCGGTGGGTCTGCCTTCTCGGGCTGCTATGTCTCTGGGGTTTACGTCGAATAATGCTGAGTGTCTACCCGTTGCTATCTGGGGGTTGAATGTAGCCGGAGGCTTCGGGGGTACTGATTGATCCTTGTTGTATTGGTCTCTGAATACTTGGGGGAGCTCATCGAACGTGATCCATGCCGGGGGTCGGGCGTTCTCGACGGTGTAGTATCCTGCGTTCTCCCTATCTGATTCAGGCACCGTTAGGGAGTCGGTTTCAACGTAGCTGCCGGGGACTATCACGTATTGCCATTGACTTCTAACTTCTCCATCGTTCTCCGTCGCTATGTTAGGAATCTTAGGAGGCTTACTGAAATAATAGCCGTGGCCACCTTTTCGTGACCGCGACCTAGATTTCAGTGTGGCTTTGATTTTCATTTTTCCGGTGTCGTCGTCAACCAAAACTAAGGGGTCGTCAGCCGTTCCCGCTATGCCTATGTTGCCGCCCTCGGCCATCCAGTTCAGAGCCTCTTCTACGGTTAGTCTAGCTAAGGGGCTCTTCCATGAAATGCCCTCAACAGGTTCTTTTCCGCCCTTTTTACACTTGAACAGGTGAGGCGTGTACCCGACGGGGGCACCTTTCACCAGTAGATCGGTAAAAAATAAGAATTCTGACAATCTGGGCTTAGGGGCGCTCATGGGTAGCCTCCTATCGGCTTATGGTTTGCTGGGTCATTGAGGATTTCAACAAGCTTTGGGAGGTATTCGCGAGCCAAAGCTAGTTTCACTTTGGGCAGGCAACCGTAGGTGGAGCCGGCTGAAAAGATGCGGGGTCGGAGATCCCTGCCATTAATTTCATGAAATAGGTCCTCAACCTTTTCCCTCGCTGAATCGGTTAAATCGTAGTCGGCGTACCACAGGTCATATTCCAGGTCGCCAAGTGTGGTTCTTTTAACCAGGCGGATCATTGGGAGCCCTTCGCGTCGGCATTTCCAGTAAAGCTTTAGCCCGGCCTGTTTGGTAACTTCACTCATGGCTGGACGCCCTCCTCGTCATGAAATTGGCCAGTATGTCTGAGCTCATCGGCTTCGTCCTGCTCTTCAATGGTTTGCTCCCTCTCCCATTCGTCGGCAAGTAGTTGGTGGGCTTCAGCGATCCGGCGTTGCTCCATCTGTTTAAACCGGTCGGCCTCAGCCTTGAGGACCTCGCTGTCCTCCTGCCACTGTCTGTCCTGGGAAGGATCGCCAAGAGGCGCAAAGCTGGAGGCATACAAACGAATTTGCTCGTTACCACGTCTAGCGACAATAACGCCATCATTGAAGGTTGCAGAGTCAAAGGCCACTATCTCGGGGTTCTCACTGAAAAACCGTTTGATAATGTAAAGGCGAGGCGTCCTAGGCGGCCTCCTTGTAGACTGTTACATAAATGAAAAAATCTCCCTCACGTGCTGCCTGGACCTGGGAGACGGCTGCTCTCCCAGTGAACTCGTTGCGAATCATGTCGCCTACGTCGCGGAGGAGCTGAGGATCGGTGCTGAATAGCTTGCCCTTAACGAACTTCCGCCGTATGTCCATTTGTCATATTCCCCCGTCGGGCAGCCCTGATCAGGGCTATAAACTCGTCAACATCTCGAGCCCGGCGGGCGAACTCAACCAAACTTTTTAAGGTAAGCTGAGAATCTTCTACCGGGCCGGGGGTCGGGGCGGTGGTGGCAACTTCCATCCTGATCCTAGCCCTCCTTTTCTTTAAGCGACTCGCGGAGTATTCTCCTCGTAGTCTGCGCGATCTTCTCGTCACCTAGGCGCGCGCGCTCTATCTTAACGCGCAACTCCGGGGTGATCCTCACGATTATGGATTTTTCCATGTTTCGTCCATCTCTACAGTTTCTTTTCTTCTATTTAAAAGCTATGATATTTCGGTAATATCCTTGTGTTACTAGGGTAAAACACCTGTATACACCAGTTTACTCTTGTAAACAATGTAAACCATGTAAACTGTGTAAACTGTGTATACCTTTCTACGCCTTTCTATACCTTTCTATACCTTTCTATACCTTTCTTATATATTGTTAGCCATTATTAGCCATATTATGGTTTAATATTTCATCCATACATATATCAATAAATATAATCAAACAAGGTGTCAATTATTGTCACACTTATCTTAAAAAATAGAATAGTCACTCTTTGCTTTCGAGGAGCGTCTTTCTAATTGCTTTAAAGTCTTCCCTTAGCTCCTTTACCTCGGCGTGTAGCTGCTCTACTTCTCTGGTCTTCTCTGTGTTCTGTTCGGCCAGCTGTGTCACGGTGGCCTCGAGGCTGCGTATCCTGGTCAGGGCCTCCTCGGGTATCTTCTCATGGGTATCCTTCTCCTCCTCAGCCTGTCGGCTCGTCTTGTTTATGCTTAGCAGGTGCTCGTAATTTGCGTAGATTTCCCTGAGCTCATCGAGGGGCTGATTCATGTAGGTGGATTTCTCCTGTCCTATATCGTGGGCCATGAAGAGCTCGATTAGATCCCCATCCATTTTCCCGGTGAGTCGTGACCGGAAGCCTGAGCGTAGGCTATGGGGTCGGGCCGGGTTGTAGCCGTTGGCTAGGTCCTCCTCGTATATGAAGTCGAGTTTAGATGCGTAGTCTCTTAGCTTGTTTTGTATGGTTGCGGGGGTTGCTCTTTCCTCGCTGCCCAGCTTTGTGAAAAGAGGGTCGCCGGGCTTTATGTTTGGGCGACTCTCCAGATAGAGCCTTAGATAATAAACCGCATCATAGCCTATGAATGTCCTTATCGGAACATTGGTCTTCTCCCTGTATCTCTCGATGGCTAGGGGTAGCTTCCTGGCTTCGTATTCGCGTTTGATGTCGCCATAATTCAAGTCTAAGATGTCGCCGATGGATAAGCCGCTTTGGAAGGCAAACATAATGTACGCCTTCTCTCTCATGTATTCGGCGGCCTCGACGAACTTCCTAATTTGGTCGAGCTCCCACTGATGCTTAGCGTTCTCCTTCATGGGGCGGGGTGGCGGTTTTTCTATAAAATCGTAGCTCATCCGGATCCCGTAATATTTGAGAATATTTTGGATCGCTCCTAGGCTCTGAAGGCTTGAATAATTGCTATACCCGACCTCCTTACTCCATCTTATGAAGGCTCTAAGTGTATCCTCTCCGGGCCGGGTTCTCTCGGTTATGGGCTTTCCCTGATTCGCTTGTTGTTGCCTCTCGATCTCCCTGATGTATTCACTGAATGGGTGGCCGTAGAACTTAACGAATCGCTTAAGACACTTCTCGTAGGCGATGGCCGTGTTTCCCTCCCTCGTTTCGAGGTACTTTAAAACCGTTTCATCTAGGGTAACTTCGCTTAAGTCTACCTTTGGCGCGGGCATAATCCTCGCTTATAGGGTTAAACCAAACAAGTATATTAATGTAACTCCAAGTTAGATATGTGGAGGTCCATCAGCCCCGGCATCACCGTCTTCCCCTTGGCGTCGATCATCTCAGCCCCCTCAGGGACGTCGACGTCCTTGGCGCTCCCCACGTCCAGTATCCTTGAGCCCTGGACGAGGACCACGCCCTCCTTCAGGGGAGGCGCGCCGGTGCAGTCGATCAGCGTTCCCCCCTTAACAGCGATGATATCAGACATTCAGGTCGGAATAGGATCGGCGCCACGGCAATATTTCACTATTGAGGCCCCCGCCGATCTTAAACGCCGTCCACGGAGGAGGTGGCTCAGCCCGCCTCCTCGACGAACCGGTTCCTCAGGACGCCGATGCCGTCCACCTCGGCCTCGACCACGTCGCCGGGCTCCACGGGGATGGCCTCGGGGCAACCGGTGCTGATGACGTCACCGGTCTGGAGGGTCATCACCTCCGAGACGGAGGAGATGAAGTGGGCGACGGGGTAGATCATCTCGGTCGTGCTGACCCTGATCCGCTCGACGCCGTTGATCCTCAGCCTGAGCAGCATGTCCTGGACATCCTCGATCTGGTCCCTCAGGGTGACGCATGGCCCGATGGAGGCGAAGGTGTCGTAGCTCTTCGCCCTGATCGCCGAGGCGGGCGTCCTCTCCCTGTAGGTGGCTATGTCGGTGACGTCGTTGAAGACGGTGTAGCCCGCGATGTGGCCCATGGCCTCGTCCTGACAGATGTGGCGGCCCGGCTTCCCCACGACGATGGCTAGCTCGACCTCCGTCGCCACCTGCCTAGCCTTCCGGGGTATCACGATGTCGTCGCCCGGCCCGACCACGGCGGTCGGGGGCTTGAGGAGGAAGATGAACTCCGGGACGCGCCCCTCCTTGACGTAGCTGCTCCACGAGGGGCCGCAGATCATGGCCTTCGGTGGGCGTGGGACAGGCGCCTTCAACCTCACATCCTCGGGGTCCAGGCTGACGCGCCCCAGCACGCGCGGGTCGTCGAAGACGAAGTCGACGACCTCCTCGGCGACCGCGGCGGCGCGCTCATCCCCGAGGAACGCGATCATGTCGCCGAAGCATGCCCGCATCACCGCAGACTCCTCCCGCCCCCGCGTCCTGCAGAAGCGCCTGTACGCACTCCCGAGGTCGATGACGCCGCCGGCGAGGCAGCCGACCCTCTCCTCCCCACTCAGCTCAAAGGTGACGAGCTTCAATTTTCAGACCCCCGATGCAGGTCATCCTGGCTCACAAGGCCATGATCGAGTCTAGAAGGTGACCACCCTGTCGCTCTCCTTCACCCAGCCGGCTAGGATCATCATCGTGCCACGCTGGACGCCGTTGACGAGCTCTGCGTCCGATATGCCGCGGGACTTCATGCAGGTGCCGCAGGTCCTTACCTCTACGCCATTCGCAATGAGCCCCGAGAGCATAATCTCAAGGTTATAGTAGCCCTCAGGCGTGGCCTGCCCCCTCTTCGCGGCGGCGACGGCGTCACCCATGAGGAAGACCCTCACATCCATCCCGACCTCCGCTGAGACGGAGGCGTTCGCGAGCCTCAGCGCGTTCCACGCCCTCTCGCTCCCGTAGGGCGCATCGTTGACGATGATCGTGAGCCTCAAAGCCTACACGGTGATGAAAATGCGCGGGTTCCGATAAAATAGTTGCCGATGAGGGGCTACTTCCTCCCCACCACGAGGGTTATAGTCTCATCGTTTCTGACCGGGGCGCCGCCGTGCTCCTCGTCCCAGCGCCTGAGCTCCGCGATGCCCCTCTCGAGACCCTGCTGGGTGATTGGGCGGAACATGCTCCAGAGCCTCTTCTCCGCCACCTCTATCAGCTCCCCGGCGGTCTGGTACCTCTCCATGTCGTATGGCAGTATCTCGGTGGAGCTGAACCCGGCCTTCCTGAAGTAGGCCCTGAACTCGTCGTCGGAGGGGTACGCCCTGAGCTGGTTCGGCAGTATCTCCGGGAAGTACCTGAAGACCGTCTTGCCCCTCAGCTGGTCGTGGCTTATGGTGCGGACGATCATGCAGCCGCCCACCCTCAGCACCCTGGCGCACTCGTCTGCCGCCTCCTGCCTCCCGATGATGTGGTGCCAGACCTGGCTCGCGTAGACGAGGTCGAGGA
>Ga0315282_10015023_pt1 | contig 11469 bp, 7 predicted proteins | sample YL17G07_20_MG_FD_203693 | JGI IMG/M metagenome (GOLD analysis project Ga0315282, IMG submission 203693) | Sediment microbial communities from Yellowstone Lake, YNP, Wyoming, USA - YL17G07_20 | ecosystem: Environmental > Aquatic > Freshwater > Lake > Sediment | place: USA: Wyoming | collected...
TACACCATCGACGACTTCCCGCAGAACTTCCGCGACCTGCGCGAGCAGAGTCTTTACTCGAGTCCCTGGCCGCCCGGCTGGTGGCGCCTGGCCGACGCCGTTGCCTACGACGAGACCGCGGCGATCTCGACGCTCGAGTTCGCGGCGAAGTACAAGGAGTCGCTTCTCTACAACCGCTACCAGGCGGGGCGCGATCAGATCGCCAGGGGAAGGAAACACGCGCCGTACGCCTATTTCGTGCCACAGCGCCAGCGCGATCCGGTGGCGGCCGTCGAGATGCTGCGGCGCCTCGCCTTTGCCGGTGTCCGCGTCTCGCAGTTGACCGCGCCGATCACGCTCGACGCGACCACCTGGCCCGCCGGCACCTGGGTAGTGCCGACCGACCAGGAGTTTGCCGCGATGGCGCGCGAACTGCTCGACGCGCAGAAGTATCCGGACCTGCGGCAGTACCCGGGGGGCCCGCCGCTTCGGCCCTACGACGCCGCCGGCTGGACGCTGCCGTTGCAGATGGGCGTGGACGTTGGCGTGGCGGCGACGCCACTGACCGGCGAGATGCGCGCGAGCGTGAAACTGCTCGGCACGCCGCCAGACCCAAAGGCGAAGGCGACGCCGTACAACGACGGAACGTCGGTTGATGCTGCGCCCTTCGACAGCGTGCCGGGCATCGGTTTCAACTCGAGCGCCTCGGCGGCCGCGATTGTGCCGCCCGCCGGGAACGTCACGGGCAGCGGTCCGGCGCTCGCCGTCGATCCGGCGCAGAACAACTCGTTCCGGGCGATCAACCGCGCGTGGAAGCAGGGCGCGAGCGTGCAGTTCCTCGCGGGCGCGCGCGGCACGGGAGCGCGGTATCTGATCAGCGGCCTGTCGGAATCGGCGCAGACGGATCTCGTCCACACGCTGGCCCTGGTCGCCGAGCGGGCGGCGGCAAGTGGCACCCCCCTCGAGAAGCCGCGCATCGGTCTGTTCGAGCCGTGGAGCAGCAGCATGGATGCAGGGTGGACGCGGTGGCTGCTCGAACAGTACGGCTTCGAGTTCGTGACGCTGCGCCCGGAGGACTTCCACGCGCCGCTCGGCAACAAGGTCGACGTGGTGATCCTCGCCGACGATGCGAGGATCCCGGTGGCGGGTGGGGCGGGTGTCGGGGCGGATGCCAGGCGCGTCGAGCTGCCGGGAGGCGCGAAACCAACTGGCGCCGGCGCGGCAGGAAGGGGGGCTGGGGCGGGTGGGGCAGGTGAGGCAGGCAGGGGAGGCGTGCCCGCAGGAGCGCCACCAGGCGCGCAGGGGCGAGGCGGGCGTGGAGGCGCGCCACGCGTCGTGCGCCCGGAGTATGCCTACACGTTGACGCCGGAGGATCTGCAGGCGTTCGAGAAATTCGTCCGCGACGGCGGCACGGTCGTGTGCTTCAACAGCGCATCGCGCTTCGTCATCCAGCAGTTCAAGCTGCCGGTGAAAAACGTCGTGGAGGGGCTGCGACCCGACGAGTTCTTCCTGCGCGGCTCGATCGTCCAGGTGATCACCGATCCCACGCACCCGGTGATGGCCGGCATGCCCGGAACGGCGGCGGTGTTCGTCGATGGCAGCCCGGTGTTCGACACGCTCGAAGGCTTCAGGGGCAAGGTGCTGGCGAAGTACGCAGACAGTGGCTCGCCGCTGCTGTCTGGGTATCTCATCGGCGAGAAGTATCTGCAGGGGAAAGCGGCGGCGCTCGACGTGGAACTCGACAAGGGCCACGTCGTCCTCATCGGTTTCCGGCCGCAGTGGCGCGGCCAGCCGTTCGGGACGTTCCGCGTGGTGTTCAATTCGGCGATCTACGGACAGTAGGCTATGGACACACCTCGATTCTATCGATGGGGCGACGTCGTGCGCGAGAACGTGACCGAGATGCTGTCGCGCAGGGTCGTGACGGGCGAGCGCGAGATGGTCGCGCAGATCTCGATGAAGAAAGGGTGCTACGTGCCGAGCCATCAGCACGAGAGCGAGCAGATGACCTACGTGCTGAGGGGCGCGTTGAAGTTCTGCATCGGCGGGAAGGACATCACCGTGCGGGAGGACGAGCTCCTGCACATTCCTTCCGGCGTGCCGCACGACGCTCTCGCGCTCGAGGACACGTTCGAGCTCGACGTCTTCAGCCCGGTTCGGCAGGACTGGATCGATCACACCGACGACTACTTCCGGCGGTAGCCACCCACCAGAGCGAGCCGATGGCAGACATCCCGGAAGGCCCTTCCCCGTCTGTGTCGCCAGGTCCCGCGCTCGCCTCCGCCGGTGGCATCGCCTGGCGTCACGTGCCGCACGCGATTTTCTTTTTCTCGTGTGCCTGCATCATGGTCGTCGAACTGGTGGCCGGCCGTCTGATCGCCGGCCACCTGGGGTCGTCGCTCTACACGTGGACGGCCGTCATCGGCGTGATGCTGGCCGGCATCTCCGCCGGCAACGTCATTGGCGGCCGATTGGCCGATCGGCATCGTCCCGAGGCGACGCTCGGCTGGCTGTTCGCGGCCGCGGCCCTGGCGTGCCTGGTCGCCCTCGTCGTGAACGCGCTCTCTGCTGCGACGCGCCCGTTGCGCGGCCTGGCGTGGCCGCTGCAGATCCTGCTGTCCGTCCTGGTCACGTTCATCCTGCCGGCCGCGCTGCTCGGTACGCTCTCGCCCTCGCTTGCCAAGATTGCCGTCACGCGCGGCCGACGCGTGGGGGCGACGCTCGGCTCTTTCTACGCATGGGGGACCGCCGGCAGCATTGCCGGTACCTTTCTCACCGGCTTCTGGCTGATCTTCACGCTCGGCAACACGCGGGTGGTGATTCTCACCGCTCTCGTTCTGGGACTGCTCGGCATCGTTTGCGCGTTGACGGCGGGTTCGCAGAGGCGTGGCGCGAACGAGGGCGAAGCGGCCAGGTCCGACGCTCCGACTGTCGGACTCTCGGACCTTCCCTTCGACTCGCTGGCGCGCGCTCAGGGCAGGCGGACTTTCGGATCTTCACACGTCGCAGGCGTGTTCGCCCGTCCCCATGCGCCGCACGCCATCGCCTTTCTCGCATCCGTCTGCCTGATGGTGGTGGAGTTGCTCGCCAGCCGCATGATCGCGGAACAGGCCGGCAGCTCGCTCTACACCTGGACCTCGGTCATCGGCGTCGTGTTGGCGGGCATGAGCATCGGCAATTACGTCGGCGGCGCGCTGTCCGATCGCTTCGACCCGGCGCGCTTCATCGGGTGGCTGTTCCTTGCCGCATCGGCCAGCGTGGTTGGCGTCCTCGTGCTCACCTACGTCTCTGCGATCGACGAGCCGTTCGCGAACTGGCACTGGCCGGCGATGGTTTTCGCAACCGTTTTCTGCATCTTCTTCGTTCCGTCGCTCCTGCTTGGCACTTTCGCGCCCGCGGCGATCACAGTCGCCCTCCAGCGGACGAACGTGGCGGGCACGACGATAGGCTCGGTGTCCGCCTGGAACGCGGCCGGCAGCATCGTGGGCACCCTTGTCGCCGGGTTCTGGCTGATCCCTGCGTTCGGCACGAGGAGCCTGACGATGGTCGTCGCATCGCTGCTGGCCTTTGCCGGCGTCGCCCTCGGTCCGCGCAGGCCTGTACAGGGTGTCTGGGCGGCCGTTGTGGTGACGCTGCTGGTCCTGACCCGCGCCAGCATCCCCGCGCTCGCGGAATGGAAGCAGCAGGAGATGCTGCAGGATTCCGGGTCCGATCCGTTCAGCGCCGAGAGCGCCTACCAGGCGATTCGGGTCTGCGAGGAGGCGAGTGAGAACGACGCCAGTCGCACGCTTCGTGTCCTGTCGCTCGATCACCTGATTCACGGCTACGTCGACATGGACGATCCTTCGTACCTCAACTACGGCTACGAGCGCGTGTACGCGGACATCGCCCGCCGTTACGCTGCCGGCAGGACGGGCGTCTCGGCGTTCTTCGTGGGCGGCGGCAGCTACACGTTTCCCCGCTGGCTGCTGGCCGAGTGGCCCGATTCCGAGACGCTGGTTGCGGAAATCGATCCGAAGGTCCTCGAAGCCAACTACCAGGCGACGGGGCTCCCTCGCGTCACGTCGATCCGTACTGTTCTGATGGATGCGCGAAACGCCGTCGACGAACTCCCCGCGGGCCGGCAGTTCGATTTCTTTTTCGGCGATGCTTTCAACGATCTCGCGGTGCCCTATCACCTGACGACGCTGGAATTCAGCCGGAAGGTGGCGAGCCACCTGAAGCCGGGCGGCGCGTACCTCGTGAACATCATCGACAACTACGAAAGCGGCCTGCTGCTCGGCTCCTTCGTCGGTACCCTCGAGCGCGTGTTCAGGCACGTCTACGTCTTCTGCACCGAGCCGGACGGCGTCGTCGACCGCCGCGACACGTTCGTGGTGGCGGCCTCGAACGTGCCACTCGACACGCGCGGCTGGCAGCCGCGGCACGACGGCGACTTCGAGGGCTCGCTGCTGACGCCCGCCAATCTGTCCGAGCTGCGGAAGAAGTGCGGCGGCCGGATCCTGACCGACGACAACGCACCGGTGGAGGTGCTCATCGCGCCGGTGGTGCGAGAGCGGACGGGGAAAGACAACTGAGCGTTGCTATATACTCACTGGTCCCTGGTTCCTGGTCCCTGGTGCGGTCCCTTGTTCCTGGTTCCTGGTGCGCATGCGCGAGATCAACGACGACCTCATCAAACGGCACGCCGCACTGCGCTTCCGGTCCGAGTACGACTACGCGCTGTTCGAGTACTACCGCAGCGCGAAAGTAATCAAGTTCCTCGACGGCGCGGGAGTGCGGATTGAGGGTCGTGTGCTGGATGTCGGCTGCGGCGGCGGCGGGATGCCGCTTTCACTGGCCGAGCACGCGACCGAGGTCGTCGGCATCGATCCGATCGACCGTTTCGGGCAGGCGGGGGTCGTGCTCGCGGGCGAGCGGGGAATCGGCAACCTGCGGTTCGTGCGCGCCGACGGGATGGCCCTGCCATTTCGGTCCGGCACGTTCGACCTGCTGTTGTCGCATGCCGTCATCGAGCACGTCGCCGACGCCGCCCGCTACCTGAGCGAGTGCCGGCGGGTGATGAAGGTGGACGGCCGGTTGTATCTGTCCACGGCCCCGTATCTGTCCTTCATGGGAGCGCACCTGCCTCACCTGCGCGTGCCGGTGCCGCTGCATCTCGTCGCCGGGCGGCGGGTGGCGTTCCGAACGTTCCGGTGGCTGGCGCGCCACGCGCCGTGGGCGCTGCGTGAACCGGCGCACGAGAACTCGTTCATCCGCGACGCGCGCCGGGGCGTGGTCAAGGAAGACGACTTGCTGGAGAAGGTGCGGATGCGCCGCCTCCGGCGACTGATCGCGGACGCCGGACTCAGAGTGGTGCGGGAGCAGCTGGACGTGACTGGCAGCGTGCGACGGCTGCCGCGGCCCCTCGCCCGCTGGCTGCGCGACAGCCCGCTGACGCAGGACATCATCCTCAGCAACGTCGAGTACGTGCTGGCGCCTGCGTGAATAGTGGCGAGTGACGAGTTACTTTCCCTCTTTCTCCTTCTTGGCGCTCCACGTCGCCTCGCCCATCTCATCCAGCTGCGCGTTGCCCTTCATCGTCTGGCCGTCTTCGGCGATGTCGCCGACAAACGCCATCGTCACCGTCTGGCCCTCTGCGGTCATGTTGAACGTGAACTGGATCGCGCGCTCCTTGACCGAGCCCAGGAGATCGAACGTACCGTACCGCCCGGTGTAGGTGCCCGTAAGCTTCTCTCCGTCCTGCTTCAGGACGAGGCTCGGGTTCGCCGTGCCCATCGACATCTCGAGCGTCATCGTCCAGTTGCCCGTGACGTTGATCGCAGGCTTCTTCTCCGGTTTCTGCTTCTGCGGTTCCTGTGCAGGCCGTGTCGATTCGGGCGCGAAGGTGGTTGCCGGTGTGGACAGCCACTGGTGCAGCCGAGGCCATGTGAGGGTCTGTGGCAGCGCCGACGCCTGCAACGCCTGGGCCGCATAAAGCACCTCGCTGGTCGCCGCCGGGGCGGCGGGCAGCGGCGACGGGAGCACCGTGGAACCGAACAATGTCTGTCTCGCGTCACAGTTGGGGCACGGGCCCGAGCGACCGAGGAACCAGCCGAGCCCTCCTGGATCCAGGCGGTGGGAGGGCGGACGCGCGACCATCAGGATCGAACGCCGGTCGAACCGTTCGACGACCTGGATGGGGCGCCCGGCCTCCTGCGTCGTTGCAGCGACCATGAATTTGGCCGGGTGGTTTCGCAACAGATTCAACAACGCGTCGCGGTCGGCCCTCGACCGAATTCCCGTCAGGTCGGCGACGACGAGCACATCCGACCCGGCGTTGACCATCAGTCGTTGCAGCCGGCGACCGTCGGCGAGGGTGACGATGACAGGAGTGCCGGCGGGGACAGTCGCCAGGCGAGACCAGCCGATGTTCGCGCCAGGCGGCTGGGCGGACGCGACGGTCGGGACGAACAGGCATCCGAACAGCAGGATGCCGGCGGCGGCGAGCGAGGACCGGCACGTGAGATGCCTCATGGTGCCTCCGGTGGACACATGAAGGGTAGCGCGCCCGGCGGCCTTGTTCAAGCGGCGCGGCGTTTTACCGCCGGCGGCAGCAGCGCGCAGCTGCGGACGGCCGGCCAGGTGGATGCGGCCGGCCGAATCTGGCTCTGGTACGACATGTGGGTGCCGGCCGACGATCCTGATTTCCCGCCGGATGCCGCATCCCGTCTTGAGAAGGTCTTCGACGGTGCGACCATGTGGAGTTTCATGGCGACAGTCGGGCAGAGCGGGATCACGCTGAACTGCTACGTCATGCAGCCGCACGGCGCGTCCGAAGGGGACGTGCGGGAGGAGCGGCAACAGGCGGGTGCCCAGTTTCGGGTGATGATCGAGCGCATGACCATCGAGGTGCGATAAGGCGGTCGGCAGTTTGCCGTTCGCAGCTGGCAGGCCGAACTGCTGACTGCCGGCGACTCGTCAGGGCCAGAAGATGCCTGGGTGGGCGAACCGCAACACGACCACCGCCTCATCGTCCCGATCATGCTGACGTTCGCGGTGCTGACGGTCTCCTGGGGATTGGCAGCAATCGGCCTGCGGCGGCTGGAGTAGCAGGGCGGAGGCAAGCTCCGCCCCTACTTCCAGTGAGAGAGAATGAACTCCTCGATCTCCGGCAGGCCCCCCTGCATGATGAGGTAGCCGTTGTGCGGCTCGCGCTCGGTAATCTCGTGCGAGTAGACAGTGCGCATCATGCGCAGCACCTCGTCGTGGTCGTCGGTGTGCGCCAGCACCCATGAGAGTTTCATGAGCGCCGTTTCGGGCAGCATGTTGTCGAGCGGAACGACGCCGAGCTCCATCAGGTCGCGGCCGGTGTCGTAGACGTACATCTGGGCGTAGCCCCAGAGCGTCTGGACCGTCATCACCACGTGCACGCCTTTCTCAATGGCCTTCCTCAGCGCGGGGTAGAGTGGCTTGTTCACGTGGCCCAGGCCGGTGCCGGCGATCACGATCCCGCGATACCCCTTCTCGACCAGCGCCTCCACCAGGTCCGGCGACATTCCCGGGTAGTAGTAGAGAATGGTCGTCCGGTCGTTGTAAACGGCGTCGATCTTCACCTGCCGCGTCTTGTCGCGCCGGCGGTAGTCCTTGTTCAGATAGGTGAACCTGTCACGGCTCACCATCGCCAGCGGAATGTCGCCGACCGTGCGGAACGTGCTGCGGTAGGAGCTGTGCATCTTGCGGCATCGCGTGCCGCGGTGCAGCAGCGCGTACCGATCGGAGGTCGGCCCGAACATGCAGATCTGCACCTCGGCGATCTCGCCGTAGGCCGCCGACGTGACGGAGTGAATCAGGTTCAGCGCGGCATCGCTCGAGGGGCGGTCGCTCGAGCGCTGCGATCCGACGAGCACGATCGGCACCGGGGAATCCTGCACCATGAACGAGAGAATCGCGGCGGTATGTCCCATCGTGTCGGTGCCGTGGCCGATGACGATGCCGTCGGTGCCGCTTGCGATCTCGTCGCCGATGGCTTTCGCCAGCGCGATGTACTGCTCCTGCGCCATGTTCTCGGAGAACACGCCGAAGAGTTTCTTGGTCGTCAGGTTGCAGATGTCGGCGAGCTCGGGCACCGCGCCGTACAACTCGCCCGGCGTGAAAGCCGGGATCACCGCGCCGGTGCGATAGTCGAGGCGCGAGGCGATGGTGCCGCCGGTGCCGAGCAGCGTCACGCTGGGCAGTGTCGGCCGGCGGGGGAATTCCTTCTCGGGGATCTTGTAGACGGCCTCCTTGTACCCGACCTGGACCACCGATTTCACGCGGTCCACGTGCAGGCCGACGTTGTAGCCGTTCTTCAGCTTGAGGACGATGTGGAGGTCGTCGAGCGTTTCGCTGCGCGGGAGGATGACGCCCTCGAAGCGGCTCCCGGCGTCGTTCTCGACCTGGACATCGCTCCACACGCGCACGCCCCACGACTGGAGCGCGGCCCGCGAGCGGCCCTTGTATCCCTTGAACTCATCGCCTGAGGTACTCATCTCGCGACAACTCCTGCAACCGGTTTCATAACACTCCTGGCTCTTCGGGTCCTGTCCGCGAACAGCCCCACTCGTGCTCGGCCCGAAAAGCACTTGTCACGTGACACGGGCCTGCGCGCGAGCGGGGCGCCCCGTTCGCGGCCACCCGCCCCGTTATGAAACCGTTTCTAGTAATTGTTTGCCCGGGTGCGGGGCGGCAAACAATTACTGACGGCGTCGGCCACCTGCAGCGCCGGAACGCGCCCGCGAAGGTCGCGCATGGCGAGGCCCATGGCGAAGCGGGCCAGGCGATCCACGTCGTCCGGAGTCCGGTGCCCGATGTCCGACGTCGGACCTCGGACTTCGGACTTCGGACGTTGCACCGGCGTCCTGTATAACCTGCCTGCGGCCTCCGATACCGTCGGCCGGATAGCTCCCTGCCACCCGTCGGGCGCGATTCCCAGCCGGCGCTCGGCCAGCAGGGCGCCAACGGGGGTCTGCGGCGCCGCGGCCATCGCGCGCACGATCTCGTCGCAGGCCTGCCACAGCACCGGCTGCGCGCAGGCGGCCTGGAACAGCTCGCACCAACGCTCGGCCGGTATCGTATCCACACCCACACCCGCCCGTCGCAGCCCCTTCACGCGCTCGCCGAACAGCACGCACGCGCGCTTCACGAGTCCGGCGTCCGGGGTCCGGGGTCCGGAGTCAGACCTCGGACTCCGCCCTTCGACAGGCTCAGGGCGTGGTGAGCTTGTCGAACCACGGACCTCGGACTTCGGACCACAGCGATCAGTGACCAAGTCCACCAGCTGCGCGCCGCCGCGGCGGATCAGGAAATAGGTCGTGGAGAGCGGCACTCCCGCGGCGCTGTAGCGAGTCTCCCGGTCCCAGGGCCTCGGCGCCAGCGCCGCGCGCAGTCCCTCGACCCGTTCGCGCGTCACCCGCGTCGGCGGGCTGTCGGTGTCCGGGTACATTCGGTCCGGACCCGGCAGGATGCGCTCGAAATCGGTGCTGCCGTCGGCGAACGGCTGGCGCGTTTCGTTCGGCACGCCGCCCATGGCATCCACGTAGCGCAGGCGCACCTCGTTGGCGGCCGTGATCGTGTCCTCCTCCGGTCCCCAGACGACAACCAGCGCGTCTTCGGGATTGCAGCGCAGGTGCGCGCGCACGCGGCGGAGTTCCTGCAGCGAGCGGTGGTAATCGGGCCACTTCTCGCTGTGCAGCAGGATCGGCCGCTCGTCGAGGCCCGCGATGACACGAATCCGTCCCGCGAGTTCGTGCGCGAAGATGCAATCGGGCTGCGTCGGCCAGCTCAGCGTGCCTGCCAGTCCTTTGACGCGAATCGCGCGAACGCAGAACGGACCAGCGCCGAGTTCGAAGCCCGGCCGGCGCTGCTCGTCCCGGATGAAGCGTTCCCACCCCGGGGTCGTCAGGCACGCCATCTGGGACTGCGCGAACAGCGTCGTGACGTCCGCGTGTTCGATCGCGATCGAATCGGGCGTCGTGAAGCCGCGGTGCTGCAACTCCGCGCGCAGCCGCAGCAGGTTCACCTGGCGCACGGCCTCGCCGTGCACCAGCCGCGGCGCCCAGCCCGCCTTCGGCACTCCCTTGATCTCGACGCGGCGGCCGCCGCGCACCGAGACGTTCACGTCCTGCCGGCTCGCGCCCAGACCCACGCGCACGTGACCGGTGCTGCGGCACACGCGGCCGACGAGCAGGATCGCGTCGGCCACTTCGTCCGGCGTCCGGAGATCCGGCCCCGTGACCGTCTCGATCAGGGGCATACCGAGGCGGTCGGTCCGCCAGACGATGAGATGCCCCTTGTCCGAGATCTCGCGGCACGAATCTTCTTCGACGCTCACCTGGGTGATCGAGATCTCGCGGCCGCGAAACGGCAGGCGGCCGTTCACGCCGACGATGGCCGTGCGCTGGAACCCCGTCGGGATCGATCCGTCGAGGTACTGCTTGCGCGCGATGTGCACCTCGTCAACGATGTCACAGCCGAGCATCAGGCACTGCTCGATGGCCACGTCCACCGCCTGCTGGTTCACCAGGAAGGGCGGCGTATCGTCCATCTCGTAGGTGCAGACGTTTTCTTCGTGCAGCAGGTAGATGATGTTCTTCTTGGTCTTGAACTCCATGAGCGCGGTGCCGTCGTACTCGCCGAGCTCGGAAAGCGTCGGCCGCATGTGGCGCAGCACCTCGCCGTCGTGCGTGTTGGTGTAGTGGCGGGCCGGGCAGTGGCAGAACATCTTGCGCTCGGTCAGCAGCTGCTGGTGCACCTCGAGCCCGGCGATGAGCCCGACCTCCGCGTAATCGATCGATTGGTCCAAGAGACGCTCCGTGAGACGGCAAAACCCGCCTTCGCTCGCACGCGCTTCCACACGAGCTGCGGCGTGGTCTCGCCGAAGCTGCGCCACCTGACGAATGCGCAGCGGAGGCGAACCGCCAGATCCTACCACACGCGGTTTTGATTGCGCCCGACGCGCCCGCCGGGCAAGAATCGCGCGGCGCAACGCGGGCAGGTGAGGCAGGCAGGGGCCCAACCCGCCCTGAGGAGATTCGTGATGACCAGGCGTCTTCTGAGTATCGCTGCTGCAGTGGCCGGCATTGTCGGCTTCTCGGTGCTTCTTCGCGCGCAGGCCCCCGACATCAAGGCCGATTACGAGCGGGCGTTCGCGCTGCGGGACCGCGTGCAGGACAAGATCTACAACGTGGCCGAGCCCCCGAGCTGGATTGCGGGCACATCGAAATTCTGGTACCGCAAGTCGGTGAAGGGTGGCAACGCGTTCGTCCTGGTCGATCCAGCCGTGCCGTCGAAAGCGCCGGCCTTCGATCATGCGAAGCTCGCGGCCGCGCTGTCGTCCGCCGCCGGGGGCAAGTACACCGCGGTCACGCTGCCGTTCAACAGGTTCACGTTCGCCGACAACATGCAGGCGATCGAGTTCACCATCGGGGCGGGCGGGCGCGGCGGACGTGCCGGCGGACCCGGCGCCGCGCA
>Ga0315282_10015024_pt1 | contig 11469 bp, 10 predicted proteins | sample YL17G07_20_MG_FD_203693 | JGI IMG/M metagenome (GOLD analysis project Ga0315282, IMG submission 203693) | Sediment microbial communities from Yellowstone Lake, YNP, Wyoming, USA - YL17G07_20 | ecosystem: Environmental > Aquatic > Freshwater > Lake > Sediment | place: USA: Wyoming | collected...
CACCGCCCGGATCAGGGCGACCCGGCCGCGGGGCGACTGCATCTCGACGCGGTCGGTCGCGTAGGTAGGGCAGACCGAGAGGCAGAGCCCGCAGCGGATGCAGGCGAGGATGTTACCGTAATCCGGCGCGTCGGGGCCGACAAGTGTCGGTCTGCCCGCAGGCGCGACGGGGGGGTCGTCGTGGCTCATCTGTCACCTGAGGCGAAGCGAGATCATCCAGGCCAAGCGTGATTGTAACAGCCGACTCGATTCCCGGCAACCAAGCGGGAATCCCACGTCACGCGAAGTCCCGCAGGCAGGCCGTGACGCCGCGGCCAAGCTCCAGCCGGACGCCGGCCTCCGCCAGCGCCAGCTCTAGCCCGCCCAGGGTGCCGATGACCTCTAGCTCGTTCAGGGCGCCCAGGTGGCCGATCCGCAGCACCTTCCCCTTGATCCGCCCGAGCCCCACGCCCAGGCTGAGGCCGAAGCGCTCCCGGGCCCGCCGGATGACGTCGTCGCTGTCGATCCCCTCCGGCATCACCACTGCCGTCAGCGAGTCCGAGTAGAACTCGGGGCGCTCGCAGAGTATCTGCAGGTTCCAGGCACGGACGGCAGCGCGCACCCCGTCGGCGAGCCGGCGATGCCGGGCGTAGACCGCCGGCAAGCCCTCCTCCTCGACCAGCATCTTGAGCGCCTCGCGCAGCCCGAACAGCAGCGTCGTCGCGGGCGTGTACGGGAAGAAGCCGGCGGCGTTGTCGCGGATGACTGGCCGCCAGTCCCAGAAGCTGCGGGGCGACCCGCCGCGCTCGCCGGCCTCCAGCGCCCGTGGCCCCACGCAGAGAATCGACATTCCAGGCGGCAGCATGAGTCCCTTCTGGCTGCCGCAGAGCGCTACGTCCACCCCCCACTCGTCGAAGCGGAAGTCCATGCTGGCGAGCGAGCTGACGACGTCGACGACGAGCAGTGCGCCGTGCCCCGCTGCGTTCATGGCCTGACGGATCGCGCCGACGTCGGACGTGACGCCGGTGGACGTCTCGTTGTGGACCACCAGCACGGCCCTGTACGGGTTCCCCCCGCGGTCGGCTTTGAGACGCGCCTCGACCTCCTCGGCCGGAAGCTCCTGGCCCCAGCGCAGCGGCACCTCGTCCACCTCGAAGCCCAGGTTGCGCGCTGTCCGGGCGAACAGCGCGCTGAAGTGGCCGTAGTTGAAGGCCAGCACTCGGTCGCCGGGCGCGAGCACGTTGACCAGCGACGCCTCCCACGCGCCGGTGCCGGACCCGGGGTACAGGACGACGGCCCCATCGCGAGTGCCGAAGACCTGCCGCATCCCCGGCAGGACCTCCCTGGTCAGCGCCGCGAACTCGGGGCTGCGGTGGTCGATCACCGGCCGGTCCATCGCCCGCAGGATGCGGTCGGGCACGTTCGTCGGCCCGGGAATCTGCAAGAAGGGACGTCCGCTCAACATTCCACACTCCTAACTGACGGGTAACGGGGGCGAACAGGATGGACAGGTCGGCTCCCCCTTCCCCCGTGGGGAAGGGGGCTGGGGGTTAGGTTCACCCCCGGCAGCCAGACGCTGAACACGCTCCCCTCGCCGTGCTTGCTGCGCACGCGGACCTGGCCGTGGTGCGCCTCCACCACTCGCTTGACGATCGAGAGTCCGAGGCCGGTGCCGGTCGTCCCCTCGTTCTCCTTCGTCTTGACCCGGTGGAACTCCCCGAACAGCATCGGCAGCTCGGCCTCCGGGATGCCCCGCCCGGCGTCGGCCACGTCGACGCTGTGCCCGCGCGCGCCCAGCACCTCGCGGCAGCCCTCGCGCATCCCTTCCTTGTCGTCGACGACCAGGACCTCAGCCGTCCGCATCGAGTGTCCACTCCTGACCGGCGCTGAGGCGCACCGGCAGCGCTACCCTGAAGGTCGTCCCACGCCCGACCTCGCCCTCCGGCTCGATCTGGCCGCGATGCATCTTGACGATGCCGTAGGCGATGGCCAGCCCCAGCCCGGTGCCCTCACTCATCTGCTTGGTCGTGAAGAAGGGCCTCGTCGGGCACCAGCCTGAGCTTGCGCGCCCGCTCGTCTCCGGCCGGGACCTGCTCGAGCATCAGGTGGGAGTGGAGCAGGATCGTCCGAAGGGATTGTTGATCTCGCGGGCGATGCCGGCGGCAAGCTGGCCCATCGACGCGAGCTTCTCGGACTGGATGAGCTGGACCTGGGCATCCTGCAACTGGCGGTGCAGCCCCTCCAGCCGACGGTAGTTGCGCTCCATCTGGTCGATGAGGTAGGGCAGGCACATCTCGCTCTCGGCCAGCCCCTGGCAAACGGCGATGGGCTTCTCCCGGCAGGTGCTGTAGCCGCACGCGCCGCAGTTGAGCTCGTCCTCGGGCCGGGTCTTGTTGACCCCGGCGCAGTGCCGCCGCGATCTCCTGGCTGGGGGAGCACCACGGGTCGCGCGCTGTGGGTGCAGGAGAGGTCGACGTCCGCGTACTCCTCGAGGGCGGCTCGGGCGGGCGTCAGCTCTTCCGGCGTGGGTTCGGCGCGGACGTAGGAGGCGAGGATGTCCCGGCAGGCGTAGAGCCCCTGGCGGTTCTGGATCCGGGGGCCGTCGAAGCGCGACTCGGGCAGCGCGTCCGGATCGACGCACTCCTCGCCGAGCATCATCCGGAACTCCCGGAAGGTCAGCACGGCGTCGATCGCGCCGGCCACCTCGGGCCGGACCATCTCGGCCTTGTTGGCGATGCACGGGCCGATGAACACCACCTTTGTGTCTGCTTCCGGCCGGTACCGCGTCTTGATCGCGCGGCCATTGGCCTGGCCGTCCTCGACCTTGGTGGCCCGGGCCGGGCAGTTGCGGACGCGGCCGTAGCAGCGCTGCCAGCGGTCTTTGATAGTCGCGACCAACCAGGACATAGACCTGCCTCCTCGCAGGCGAGCACCCGGCAATCGGTTGGCAATCGGTTGAGATTCGATCCCCGCACCGACGATTCGGGCGCCCGGCTCTCCCCACTCGTCGGGGAGGTTACCAAAGCGATGTCGCCGCTCGAAGCATACGCGCCAGCCCCAGTGGCGTCAAGATGGGGCTGTTCGCCTTGACAGGCGGCCGATAGCCGGGCTATACTCCAATCGAGCGGGGCGCTTACCCCCTGGTGCAGTGTGCTGTTGCCCGTCTATCACTCTGGCGCCCGGCAGGTCAGAATAGCTCGACGTGTCGACTCTTGAGCGCATCTTGCGCTACGCGCTGCCCCGGAAGAGCCTCCTCGTCGGGACCGGGATAGCTCAGCTTGGCCAGATCGCCTTCAACCTGCTCATCCCGACACTCACCAAGGAAGCGATCGACCGAGGAATGGGCGCCCGGGATTTGCCGTTCCTCCTGACCGTCGCCGCCGTCGTCGTCCTGTCCAGCCTCATCCGGGGTGTCCTCTGGCAGCACGTCATCTACGGTTACCAGCAGTTGGGCATGGGCATCTCCCTCTTCCTGCGCGACCAGATCTACGAGAAGATCCAGCGCAGCTCGCAGAGCTACCACAGCCACGCCCGATCGGGCGACCTGTTCTCCAACGCGACCATCGACCTGGGCGCCATCGAGGAGTTCTTCAACGCCGGCATCCGCGAGCTCGTCAACGTCACGGTGATGACCACGCTCGTGCTCATCATGCTCCTCCAGCTCGACGCCGGGCTGACGCTCATCGCCCTCCCGACCTTCGTGGCGGTGGCCGCGCTGGCATCGTACTACGGGCCGCGAGCGCGCGAGCGCTACCGGCGCATCCAGATGGAGTACGGCCGCACGACGGCGATGCTCCAGGAGAACCTCAACGGCGTCCGGGTGGTCAAGGCGTTCGCCCGGGAGAAGCACGAGGTCCACCGGTTCACCGACCAGGTCGGCAAGCTGTTCGACGCGAGCATGCGCGCCTCCAAGCTCAACTCCCTCGTCTGGCCGACGATGACCCTCGCGACCACGGTCGGCGTCGCCGTGGTCCTCTGGCTCGGCGGCCAGCAGGTGGTCGAAGGCCAGATCACGCTGGGCACCCTCGTCGCCTTCATCTCCTACCTGACGATGCTCGTCGCCCCGGTCCGCGGGCTCGGCATGACCATCAACCTGGTGACCGGCGCGATTGCCGGCGCCGAGCGCATCCACGCGCTGCTCGACCACAAGCAGATAGTCCAGACCGAGGCGGAGGCGCGGAGCAAGCCGGCCATTCCGCCCATCGCCGGAGGCATCGCCTTCGAGGACGTCTCCTTCGGCTACAAGCCCGGCGAGTTGGTGCTTAAGGACGTGGACTTCATCGCCAACCCGGGCGACACCATCGGGATCGTCGGCCTCACCGGGGCCGGGAAGACCACGCTCGCCGTGCTGCTGGGCCGATTCTACGACCCCACCGCAGGCACCGTTCGGATCGACGGCTACGACCTGCGCGACGTGAGCCTCAAGTCCCTCCGGCGCCAGGTGGGCTTCGTCTTCCAGGAGGCGTTCCTCTTCTCGGCAAGCATCGCCGACAACATCCGCTTCGGCCGACCCGATGCCACCCAGGAGGAGGTCGAGGCGGCCGCGAGGATCGCCTGCCTCCACGACTTCGTCGTCGGCCTGCCCGAAGGCTACGAGACGATGCTCGGCGAGCGGGGCATCACGCTCTCGGGCGGCCAGCGCCAGCGGCTCGCTCTGGCCCGGGCGCTCCTGATCCAGCCCCGAATCCTCGTCCTCGACGACACCACCTCCGCCGTGGACCCGGTGACCGAGGGCGAGATCTGGCGGCGCCTGCGCGCCAGCCGCTCGGGGATGACGACGGTCATCATCGCTCAGCGCGTCGCCTCGGTGCGCCAGGCCGACCAGATCCTCGTGCTGGAGAGAGGCAGGATCGTGGAGCGGGGCCGGCACGAGGAGCTGGCCACCCGGAATGGGCTCTACTCCCGGCTCTACAAGCAGCAGGTCTCCCAGGCCGAGAACGTCATCGACCACGAGCGCCTCCGGGCCGCCGAAGTCTCGCCCAACGGCCACGGCAGTCCCGCCGCGGGGGAGGGTGCCGCGCCGGCCGCCGTCGCCTCGGAGGACACGGCGGCCCTGAGCCGGGTGGCTCCGGCCGCCGGGCGAGGCGCGAGCCCAGCCGCGCCCGTCACGCCCGTCACGAAGGACGGCAAGCGCGACGTCCTCGCGCTCAACCCCGAGGACGACACCGTGCTCGGCAAGGCCTACGACGCCACGCTGATGGCGCGGCTGCTCGACTTCGTCGGGCCATTCAGAAGACTGATAGCCGCGACGATCGCCTGCATGATGCTGATGTCGGTGGCCAGCCTGGCCGGGCCCTACGTCCAGAAGCTGGCGATCGACGGTCCCATCGCCTTCGGCGACGCGACGGGGCTGCGCGGGGTCGCGCTGCTATTCGTCGGCATCGGCCTGCTCCAGTGGGGCTTCCAGATCGCCTACAACTACCTGCTGAGCCTGGGGTCGCAGGAGGTGCTGCGCGGCCTCCGGCTGCACGTGTTCGGCCACCTCCAGGCCCTCTCGCTCTCCTTCTACGACCGGTACAAGGTCGGCCGGCTGATGTCGGTCATGACCGGCGACGTGCAGGCCATCAGCAACCTCCTGGGCAGCGGAATCGTCGCCGTCATCTCGGATGTATTCGTGCTCATCGGCATCGTCGTCACCCTGCTCGGCCTGAGCCCACGGCTGTCGCTCTTCAGCTTCACGGTGCTGCCGGCCATCGCCATCGCCACGAGCGTGCTGCGCAGCTTCGCCCGGGAGAACTTCCGGAACGTCCGCCGGGCCTCGTCGATCCTGAACGGCGCGATGGCCGAGGGCATCTCGGGCACTCGGGTGACGCAGGCCTACTGCCGGGAGGAGACCAACCGCGAAGCCTTCGGCAAGCTCAACACCACGCTGTGGCAGCACAGCCTCCGGGCGGCGTTCGTCACGTCCATCTTTGGTCCGACCATGGACCTCATCGGGTCGCTCGCCACGGCGATGATCCTGGGCTACGGCGGCTTCCTGGTCATCAGCCACCAGCTCTCCATCGGCGTGCTCGTGGCCTTCGCGGCCTACTCCAACCGCTTTTTCGAGCCGATCCGGGACCTGATGATGCGCTACAACTCCCTCCAGGCGGCGATGGCCGCCTCGGAGCGCATCTTCGCCCTGCTGGACACGGAGCCAGCCATCGTCGACCGGCCCGGCGCCGCCGAGCTGCCGGCGGTTCGCGGCCGGCTCGCCCTCAGCCACATCACCTTCGGCTACAGCGCCGACCGGACGATACTCCACGACGTCGACCTGCACATCGCTCCGGGCGAGCAGATCGCCATCGTCGGCCCGACCGGCGCGGGCAAGACCTCGATCATCAGCCTGGCCTGCCGGTTCTACGACGTCTCGGAGGGGGCCATTCTCATCGACGACTGGGACCTCCGCGCGGTCACGATGGAGTCGCTGCGCCGGCAGGTCGCCGTCGTCCTCCAGGAGCCCTTCCTGTTCTCGGGGACGATCGCCGAGAACCTGCGCTTCGCCCGGCTGGACGCGACGGCCGAGGAGATGGAGCGGGCCTGCCGGGCCGTCGGCATCCACGACTTCATCGCCAGGCTGCCAATGGGCTACCAGACCGAGGTGTCGGAGCGGGGCAGCAACTTCTCGGCGGGGCAGCGCCAGCTCATCTCCTTCGCCCGGGCGCTCCTGGCCGACCCGCGCATCCTCATCCTCGACGAGGCCACCTCCAGCGTGGACACCGTCACCGAGGCGCAGGTCCAGCAGGCGCTGAAGCTGCTGCTCGAGGGCCGGACCGCCATCGTCATCGCGCACCGGCTCTCGACGGTGCGCTCGGCGGACCGCATCGTCGTCCTCGAAGCGGGGCGCATCGTCGAGATGGGCAGCCACGAGGAGCTGCTGCGAGCCGGCGGGCACTACGCCCGGCTGCACGGCGCGGCGGCCTGGCGGCCGGCGGTCGGCGCGGCGAGCTAGAGAGATGACCTAACCCCCTGACCCCATTCCTGGCGCGGGAAGGGGGTCAGGGGGTTAGGTCTGTCCTGGCAGGCCTGGGCTTGATGCCTATCGGGCGCGATCTATCGTGCCCCTTCAGGACATATGTCTATGTGCCTAGCGGGCCCGGCCGAGGATCCAGGCAGCCGCCTCGCGCAGCGACTCCGCGGTGTGGTCGGCCGGGCGAGCCGGACCGCCCCAACCGTAGCCGCGGTCGAGGTACACCGTCCGACAGCCGGCCCGACGGCCGGCCTCGACGTCCCTCCAGAGATCGCCGACCATGAAGCTGGCCCCGAGGTCGATCCCGTGCTTCGCGGCGGCCTGGAGCAGGAGCCCCGGCAGCGGCTTCCGGCAGCCGCAGTGGTCGGGGTCGTCGTGGTAGCAGGTGAAGACGTCGTCCAGCGGCAGCTTCTCGCGCACGGCGGCGTTCAGCGCCTCGATCTCCTCACGCGACCTGCTGCCCCGGGCGACGTCGGGCTGGTTCGTGACGACGATCAGCAGGAAGCCCGCGGCCTTCAGCGCGGCCAGCGCCTCGGGCGCGTCGGGGAAGATCTCCAGCTCGGCGGGCGTCGGCGGGGGGTAGGGCTTCCCGTCCCGGATGACGGCGCGGTTGAGCGTGCCGTCGCGATCCAGGAACACCGCGCGGCGGAGGGCGCCGGTCATCGGACGGATTCCCACCTGGTCTGGGCGGCCTTGAGGTCCGGGTGCGATACCAGCAGGTGGCAGACCACCGCCTGGAATGCCTCTGTATGCGGGGTCACGTGCGCCGGGACGACCGTGGGCACGATCACGCAGGCGTCGGCGACCCGAGCGGTGTAGCCGCCGTCGCGCCCGACCACCCCCGCCACTCTCGCCCCGACGTCCTTCGCGTAGCGGAGCGCCGCGACCAGGTTGGGGCTGACGTTCATCTCCAGGCTTCCACCCCCCACCGATAGGACCAGCACCAGGTCATCCGGCCGCAGACGGCTGACGCGCAGCCACCCCTCGAAGGTGCTCGCCCACCCCTCGTCGTTCGTGCGGGCCGTCAGCTCGGAGACGTTGTCCGTCGGGGCGTAGGCCTCCAGGCCGGCGATCTTGCGGAAGTCGTTGACCGCGTGGGAGGCGTTCGCCGCGCTCCCGCCCACTCCCAGGACGAACAGCCTTCCGCCGCGAGCGCGGGTCTCGGCCAGCAGAGCCACGACCCTCTCTATCGCGTCGGCGTCCAATTGCCGGATGACTTCTCCGGCCTCGGCAAGGTAGCGCTGGGAGAAGCTCATGCCCTGCTCCTGACGTCAGGTAATCAGCAATGTTGCTGCTCGGGCCTGAGGCCATTCCGTTCGCCCGCCAGGTGCCGCCGCGTCTCCTCCAGGCCCTCGAAGGAGCCGATCTCGTAGAAGCGCTCCCCGACCTCGAGCGCCGCCAGCTCGTCCCGCGACAGGAGATGCTGGTACAGGGCAGCCAGATCGTGTGCTGTGCCCGCCGGCACGACGTCGAAGGCCGCCCGACGGAAGGCGCCGAGCCCGTAGTCGACGTGGCGCATTCGGGACGTCCGGCTCCACTTGTCGTAGGTCAGGATGCGCCCGCCCGCTAGCTCGACGTTGCTCCTCTCCCAGCGGTCGTCGTTTCTCAGGACGGTCATCAGCGCCAGCTTGCCGCTGCCCTCGAAGGCGCGCTGGACCGCGAGGTAGTCGCACGGCAGGTACGAGTCGCCGTACAGCACGAAGAAGGCTTCGCCCAGCAGCGGCAGCGCCTTCCTGACCGCGCCGGCCGTCCCGAGGGGCCGCGGGCCGTCGAAGGAGTACTCGACCGAGAGCCCGAAGCGCGCGCCGTCCCCGACGAACGCCTCGATCATCTCGCCCAGGTGGCCGGCGCAGATCACGACCCGCCCGATCCCGCGAGCGCGCAGCAGGCGCAACTGGTGCGCGACGAAGGGCTCGCCGTTCACGTCGACGAGCGACTTCGGCACGCTCTCGGTCAGCGGCCGGAGCCGGGTGGCCAGGCCGCCGGCGACAATCACGACAGGAAGCAAGGTCACCTCATCGCTGACGGAGCGATCAGATACACTCGGCCAGCGGGCCCGGATAGCCGCCCACGTCGTGCCCCAGGCGTTCCAGCTTGACCGCAATCTCACCAATGTGATAGTAGTGGTGTGCCGCAACCCGAAGGAGAGCGTACCGGAGAGTAAGCTGCTCACCACGCAGGATGGCGAGAGACCCGTCGTAGGGCACTGCAGCGTCTAGATCCTGCTCAGCCAAGCCCTGCAGGTACTCCCTTGCGATCTCCCGAACCTCGCGCACTCCAGCCTTGATGGCAGGCCAATCTTCGGCAGCACCGGTTTCACCCATGCGAAACCGGCTATGCGCAATCAGGGGATGCGGCGCCCGGTTCTGAAACCGAACGTTGATCCAAGCATCGACCATGTTGGTGACGTGACCAATGGTCCACGCAAAGGCGCTTCCACCATCCATTTGGGTCAGCATGTCGTCGTCGCCAACGTTCGCCACAACTCGATCGAGGTCGCTCCAGGCCTCGAATACCAGTCCGATTGTCTTGCTTCTCGCCACTAGAGCCTCCTCGGGGTGAGGGTTGAGCGGCCGTCATGACTCGATGACGACCTTGGTGCCCTCGAAGTCGAAGCGGAAGCGCACCTCCTGCAGGCCGGCCTCCCGCATGGCCCGGCGCAGGCGCACGTGGTCCTCGGCGTAGAACATCAGGAAGCCGCCGCCGCCCGCGCCGATGAGCTTGCCCCCCAGCGCCCCGTTCTGCCGGGCCAGCTCGTACCACTCGTCGATGTGGTCGTTCGACATGCTGGACGAGCGCCTCTTCTTGTGCTCCCAGTGCACGTTCATCAGCTCGGCGAACCGCGCGAGGTCGCCGGCCTCCAGGGCCTCCTTGCTCTCCCGGCCAAGCTCCTTGACGAAGTGCAGGTTGGCGATCATCTCCCGGTCGTTCTGCCTGCTCCTCTCGTCCTGCTCCCTGAGGACGCCGGACGCCGCCCGGGTGTAGCCGGTAAAGAACAGCAGCAGGTTGTCCTCGAGGTTGTACAGCGTGTCCGTGTCGATCTTCAGCGGCCACGCCTCGACCGCGTCGTTGGGCAGGAAGCGGAAGCAGGTGATCCCGCCGAAGGCGGAGATGTACTGGTCCTGCTTGCCGACCGGCTCTTTGAGCACGTCGATCTCGATGCGACAGGCTTGCTCGGCAAGCTCCTGGGGTTGGATCAGGTTCTTGTTGAGCAGGTGGAGCGCCTTCAGCAAGGCTGTGGTGAAGCTCCCCGAGGAGCCGAGTCCCGTGCCCGCCGGGATGTCCGCCAGGCTGGTAATCTCGAGGTAGGGCGCCCCGACCCCGGTCAGGCGCAGCGCCTCCCGGATGATCGGGTGCTGCACCTCGTCCACGGACTTCACGCGCTCCATCTTCGAGTACTTGACGATCAGCTCCTGCACCAGGGTCCGATGGAGCGTGATGTACACGTACTTGTCGATCGCGGCGGCGACGACGAAGCCGGAGTGCTCGCGGTAGTAGGAGGGCAGGTCCGTCCCTCCGCCGCCAAGCGATATCCGCAGCGGACTGCGCGTGATGATCATCGTCCCGAAACCTCGTAGACGCGCTCGACGATCTGCAGGGCTGCCCGCGCGTCGCGCAGGCTAGCCGATGGCTGCCGCCCGAGACGGATGTCCTCGACGAACTCGGCGAACTCGACCTGCCAGGAGTCGTCCGCCATCGGGTACTCCCAGATGGTCGTCTCCGGCGGTCCCATCTCCGGGAGCATACGGTAGAACGCGATGCGCTCGGCGCCGTAGCTGCCGCCCAGGCCCGTTATGTCGAGCTTGCCGCGGCGCCCGTAGACCTCGAACGAGAACAGGTTCTTCCACTCCGTCCAACTGGCGTGGAGGAAGGCCACCCGCCGGTCGGCCGTCCTCAGCAGCAAGAAGCCGTTGTCTTCCACCGGCACGTCCCAGTAGCACGTCTGGGCAAAGCCCTGCACCTCGGCGAAGTCGCCCAGGAACCAGCGGGCCAGGTCGATCAGGTGGACCCCCTGGTCGATCAGCTCGCCCCCGCCCGACAGCGCCGGGTCGGCCCGCCATTCCCGGTCGTAGCCCGGGCGCCCGCCGTGCCCGTAGCGCCCGCGCACAAACATCAGGTCGCCAAGCGCGCCCGCCTCGACCAGCTCTCGCGCCTTGCGTAGCGCCGGGTGGTAGCGGTGGTTGAAGCCCACCCGCACCAGCCCTCCGGCCCGCTCCGCCGCCTCGATAACCGGGTCCAGCTCGGCGGCCCGGCGTGCCGCCGGCTTCTCGACGAGGACGTGCTTGCCGGCCGAGACGGCGGCGCGCGTGACCTCGGCCAGCGCGTCGTGCCTGGTGGACACGACGACGACGTCCACGTCGGCCCGCTCGACCACCCCGCGCCAGTTGGTCGTGGCCCGCGCACCCGGGGCCATCTGCGCCAGCGCCTCGGCCCGCTCCAGCACGACGTCGGCGCACGCCACCAATCGGCAGCCCGCGAGCGCCCTGGCCCGCTTCTGTCCGACCTGCCCGCAGCCGACTATCGCGACGCGCAAGTCCACG
>Ga0315282_10015025_pt1 | contig 11467 bp, 8 predicted proteins | sample YL17G07_20_MG_FD_203693 | JGI IMG/M metagenome (GOLD analysis project Ga0315282, IMG submission 203693) | Sediment microbial communities from Yellowstone Lake, YNP, Wyoming, USA - YL17G07_20 | ecosystem: Environmental > Aquatic > Freshwater > Lake > Sediment | place: USA: Wyoming | collected...
TCGCCGGCGGCAAGACCCAGACGCGGGCGTACTACTCCAATTCGCTGGCGGTGCAGGTGATGGAGAACTACGGCCAACTCCGCGTCACGGCCAAGGACGGCGCCAAGGCGCTGGCGAAGGTTTACGTGAAGGTTTACGCCAAGATGCGCGACGGGCAGGTGGAGTTCTACAAGGACGGCTACACGGACCTTCGCGGGCGGTTCGATTACACTTCGCTGAACACCAACCAGTTGGGCGGCGTCGAGAAGTTCGCCATCCTGGTGCTCAGCGAGGCCAACGGCTCGACCGTCCGCGAGGCGGCCCCGCCGAAGGAATAAGAAGAAAAGAAAAGAAGAAGAAAAAGAAGAGGATTACCGCAGAGACGCAGAGGCACAGAGAAGAGAAGAAGAAACCCGATAGCGGCGATATCCCTCGCGCAGCGCCATAGGTCCCATAGGTCCTATAGGTCGCATAGGTTTTGTGAAACGTGGAGCAAACGGTGATGAACCTGCGACATAATGCCTTTGTATTGGTTGTGGCGTGTGCGGCGGTTGCGGCCCTGGCGGCGGGCTGCTGCCCGATATGCGAGCAGAGCCTGGCGATCTCGCGCCACTGCCTGGCCGCCAGGGTCACCGGTGCTCAGGTTGCTCCGCCCTCTGTTGCCCTTGGCCCGGCGTCGCTGAACATCGCGTATCTCTCGCAGGACTACCTCGTCAAGGACATTGTCGGCGGCGGGGACAAGCTGGCGGGGTACAAGGTGGCGTTCACGTCGGTCGCGTTGCGGCAGGCCGCCGGCGCGCCGGGGCCGGCCTATGGCAGGCTCCTGGCCAGCCAGCGGCGCGAGAGCGGCGCGGCGATCCCGGCCGGCGACTTCCACAAGATCGCCGTCGAGATGGAAGTCGCCATGGTCATGGGCCGGCGGATAGACAAGCCCGTCAAGAGCATCGATGACCTCAAACCGTGCGTGCGGGCCGTGTGCCCGGCCCTGGAACTGCCCGACGCCCACTTCGCACCCGACGCCGGGCGGGCGACGTTCGAGGACATGGTGGCTGACAATCTCGGCGCGCACCGCTTCGTCCTTGGCCCGGCCGTCGAGCCGGACAAGGTGGACGTCGACGCCGTCGCCGCGACGCTGACACTCGACGGCCAGGCCGTCGCCGAAGGACGGGCAAGGGACGTGCTGACCAGTCCGTGGGCGTCGCTGCTGTGGCTGGTCAACGGCCTGGTCAAGAGCGGCTTTAAGCTCGAGCCGGGCGACGTGGTGATAACCGGATCGATGAACGCGCCGTACACCCCGCCGCCCGGGCGGGAGGCGGGAACATACGAAGGCGACTTCGGGACGCTTGGCAAAGTGTCCTGCAAGATTGAGGCGCAGGCCGCTCGATAGGTTGAAAACCAAACGGCAGGCAAGCACCAGATTACAAGCACCAAGAAACAACCGACGACCAAATCACAAGGTCCAAGTTCCAAACAAGAGTTCCATTCTCGGGTCCCCGGCCAACCACTGCCGAACACTCTGCCTGGCAACTGTGAGCCTGGGGGAAGTTTGGAATTTGGTGTTTGTTATTTGGTCCTTGTTTGTTATCTGGTGCTTGTGATTTGGAACTTCGACGTCTTGACGGAGGTACCGCGATGAGATTCGGCGGACCGGTTTTCGGACACTGGACGGACCCTGACGGATGGGCCAGGGCGGTGAAGGACCTCGGTTACGGGGCGGCCTACTGCCCGGCCGGGCCGACCGATGACGACGCGAAGGTGGCCTCGTACGAGAAGGCGGCCGCAAAGGCCGGACTCGTCATCGCCGAGGTCGGCGCGTGGTCGAACCCCCTTGGCCCCGACGAATCCGCCGCCAAGGCCGCAATGGCCAAGTGCAAGGCCATGCTCGCCCTTGCCGACCGCATCGGCGCGCGATGCTGCGTGAATATCGCCGGGTCGGTCGGCGAGCAATGGGACGGCCCGCACCCGGACGCCTTCAAAGACGCGACGTTCGACCGCATCGTCGCCTGCGTCCGCGAGATCATCGACGCCGTCAAGCCCAATCGCTCCTTCTACAGCCTGGAGACCATGCCCTGGATGCTGCCGGACTCGGCCGACAACTACCTCCGGCTGCTCAAGGCGATCGATCGCGGTCGCTTCGCCGTGCACTTCGACGCGGTGAACCTGATATGCAGCCCGCGGCGATACTTCGACACCGGCGGGGTCATACGCGAGTTCGTCGCCAAGCTCGGCCCGCACATCCGCAGTTGCCACTGCAAGGACATCCTGCTGAGCCCGAAGTTCACCACGCACCTCGACGAGGTCCGCCCCGGCCTTGGCGGGTTGGACTACCGCACGCTGCTGACGGAGCTTGACAAGCTCGACGCCGACACGCCGCTGATGCTGGAGCACCTTTCCACGGCCGAACTGTACGCCCAGGCCGCCAAGCACGTCCGCTCCGTCGCGGCGGCCGTCGGCGTGAAGTTCCGGTAGGGCGGTCAAGGCGCGCTACAATTCCATATAAGGAATTGTGCGTAAGACGAAAGGAACAGACCATGCTTACTCGTTTGATCGGGCGTTTGGTCATGCCGGCGGCGTTTCTGCTGGCGTGCGTGTTGGTTGTGGGCCTGACGGCCTGCAAGGAAGAGAAGAATGCGGGCGGCGAGGCAGGCAAGACTGTCGCCTGCGTCAACGGCGCCTGCCCGATAACGGGCAACCCGATCGACCCGGCCAAGGTCCCCGTATCGCTGACCCGCGACTTCAAGGGCCAGAAGGTCGGGTTCTGCTGCGGCGGCTGCCCTGGCCCGTGGGACAAGCTGACTGACGAGCAGAAGACCGCCAAGCTTGCGGCCGCGATGGCCAAGCCGGCGAAGTAGCGCAATTGCCCTCAGGCGCCTCTCAGAATCGCACGGGCGCGCTGATCGCCTTGCGCAGGATCGCGAGGTATCGGCGGTGCGTCACTTCGTACGCGCCGAACCGCAGGAGGTTCGGCGTGGCCCACTGGATGTCGAAGAGCGAGAAGCCGCGCCGGCGCAGGTGCTCGACGCAATAAACCAAGGCCACCTTGCCGGCGTCGGTGGCTCTGTGGAACATGCTCTCGCCGAAGAACGCCCCGCCCAGGGCCACGCCGTAGAGCCCGCCGGCCGGCTCGCCGAGGCCCGCCTTGTCCGCCGGCCAGGCCTCGATGCTGTGAGCGATTCCAAGCTCGTGCAGCCGGGCATAAGAGAGGCTTATCTCCGGGCTGATCCACGTCTGCCCGCCGCCCGGGCGCCTGGCGCAGAGCCGGACCACGTCCGCGAAGCTCCGGTCGATGGTGCAGGCGAACAGGCCGCGGGCAATCGTCCTGGCCAGGCTGCGTGAGACGTGGAACCGCTCGTCCAGCGGCAAAAGGCCGCGCCGCGGCGGGCGAAACCACATGAGCTCGCCGTCCTGCACCATGGGGAACATCCCCTGGGCATAGGCGGCGACGAGGATCTCCGGCCGCAGCCAGGCCATGATGTCCGGGTCCGGTTGGTCCGTTGTTGAGACCTCACGCGTCCCGGGCCTGCGGCAGGGACCGGACTATTTCGGCCAGCAGGTCGTCGGCGACGACGCCGTCGGCCTGGCCCTCGAAGGACAGGATAAGCCTGTGCCGCAGGGCCGGCGCGACGACGGCGCGGACGTCCTCGAACGCGACGTTGGACCGGTTGGCCCGAAGCGCCCGTACCTTCGCCGCCAGCAGTATCGCCTGGGCCCCGCGAGGCGAGCTGCCGTACCGCACGTACTTGCGGGTCTGGGCGGGGGCGAGTTCGGCCTCGGGGTGGGTCGCGCGGACAATCCTGGCGACGTAGTTCTTGACGGCCTGTGCCGCCGGGACCCGGCGGACGAGTTCCTGCATGCCCAGCACGCCCCTGGCGTCGGCGACGGCGGCGGCTTTCGGCACGTCCGAGCCGGTCGTGCGGTCGAGGATCCCCACGAGCTGGTCGACGTCCGGCGAGCCGACGAGTACCTTGAGCATGAACCGGTCGAGTTGGGCCTCCGGCAGGGGGTAGGTGCCCTCCATCTCCAGCGGGTTCTGGGTGGCCAGAACGAAGAACGGCTCCGGCAGGCGGTGGGTGGTGCGGGCCACGGAGACGGTGTGTTCCTGCATGGCTTCAAGCACGGCCGACTGGGTCTTGGGCGTGGCGCGGTTGATCTCATCGGCCAGGACGAGGTTGGCGAAGATCGGCCCCGGCTGGAAGCGGAAGCTCTTTGCGCCGGCCTCGTCCGACTCGACGATGCTCGTGCCGGTGATGTCGGCGGGCATGAGGTCCGGCGTGAACTGGATTCTGCTGAAGCCCAGGTCCAGCGCGTCGGCGAGGGTTCGCACGAGCAGCGTCTTGCCGAGCCCCGGCACGCCTTCGAGCAGCGCGTGCCCGCCGGAGATAATGCACGTGAGGACCTCGCCGGCAGCCTGCTGGTGCCCGACGATCACCTTGGCCAACTGCCCCGCGATGGCATCGTAGAGCCGGCCAAACGTCTCGATCTGCCCCTGCAAATCGCCGCCTTCCTCGTCGCCCATGAATCGCTCCCTGTCAAACGGACTCGCACGATGCCGTCAAGCATAACGCCCGGCGGGGCAGTATGGTAGTCAGTAGCCGGTAGCCGGTAGCCGGGGAAGATAAAAGGCGGAACCGGGAAAAGAAAACAGCGGAACCGGGAACCGGGAAAAGAAAAAGGCGGAACCGGGAACCGGGAAAAGAAAAAGGCGGAACCGGGAACCGGGAAAAGAAAACAGCGGAACCGGGAACCGGGAAAAGAAAAAGGCGGAACCGGGAACCGGGGGAACAACAGGCGACAGCGAGGCCTGCTCGCTTCAGCGAGCAGGTGATGTCATGAGCATTTACGGTCGCGAGCGGACACGAACAGGCGCGGTCAGTGTCAGTTGCGTGTGGGTGGGGTGTTTCCTATAATCGCGCGGAGGAAAGCGGTGAAGCCTGGGCCTGATTCCTGCTCGCTGAAGCGAGCAGGCCTCGGGCTGTCGGTTGCGAGTTACTGGTTCGTGGTTCCGGGTTCCAGGTTCCGGGTTCCGCTGTTTGTTTTTGCCAGGTTCCGGGTTCCGCTGTTTGTTCTTGCCGGGTTCCGCCGTTGGGCTCTTACCGGCTACCGGCTACCGGCTACTGGCTACTGACTACCAAGACAGGGAGTTTTCCATGAACGTGCTGTTGACGGGCGGGGCGGGGTACATCGGTTCGCACTTGGTGCGGGTTCTGGCGGCGGCGGGGCATACGCCGGTGGTCTACGACAACCTCGTCAACGGCCATCGCGCAGCGGTCGGGCAGGCCGCCTTCGTCCGGGGCGACGTGGCTGACAAGCCGACGCTGCTTGGGGCCATGCGGGATCACGCCGTCGAGGCCGTCATTCACCTGGCCGGGTTCATCGAGGCCGGCGAGTCGGTCGTCAAGCCCGACAAGTACTTCCGCAACAACACCATCATCGGCATGACGCTGCTGGACGCCATGCGCGAGGCCAAGGTGCGCAAGATGGTCTTCAGCTCGACGGCGGCCGTGTACGGCACGCCGCGCCGGGCGCCCATCGAGGAGGCCGACCGCCTCGAGCCGATCAACCCCTACGGCGCAAGCAAGCTCTGCGTGGAACTCATGCTTGCCGGCTACGGGCCCGCCTACGGCATGGGGTTCGTGGCGCTGCGGTATTTCAACGTTGCCGGGGCTGATCCCGCCGGCGGAATCGGCGAAGACCACAGCCCCGAGACGCACCTGATCCCGCTGATCCTCCAGGTCCCGCTGGGCAAGCGCCCGAGCATAAAGGTCTTCGGCCAGGACTACGACACGCCGGACGGCACGTGCATACGCGACTACATTCACGTCTGCGACCTTGCCGCCGCCCACGTGCTGGCGCTGGGGGCCGTCGAGCCGGGTCAGGTCAAGGCGTACAACCTCGGCAACGGCGAGGGCTTCAGCGTCACGGAGGTCATCGACGCCTGCCGGGCAGTGACGGGCTCGGAGATCCCGGCCGAGCCGGCCCAGAGGCGGCCCGGCGACCCGCCGCGGCTGGTGGCATCGTCACAAAAGGCCATTGCCGAGTTGGGCTGGCGGCCGAAATACCCCGAACTGCCGACGATCGTCTCGCACGCCTGGGCCTGGCACAAGGCCAACCCGAGCGGCTACGGCGAGGGTTAGAGTGGTAGATCGTGGTTGTGCCCTGCCCGCTTCAGCGAGCGGGTGCGGATCCCTGTTGATGGTGGACTGACATCTGAGATAAGGAAGCGGTACACATGTTCCAAACGCGGCGGATTGTCGTCTTGCTCATTGCGGCTGCGTGCGTTCTTGGCGCCCATGCCTATGCGGCCGACACCAAGCCTGCCCCGGGCCCGGCCGGCAAGAAGAACAGGAAGGCCAAGGCCAATACCGCGCAGACCCAGCCCGCCAACGCTTTGCCCGCCGGCGGATTCAGGGAGATAAACGCCGGGACGCCGGAGGGGTGCCTTGAGCTTCTCGGTCAGTTCAAGAAGCCGCCCGAGGTGATGTTCAAGCTGTACGAGGCGGCGTACAAGGCCCTGGCGGCAAGTAAGGACGCCACGTTCATGGACGTGGCCAAGGACCCGGACGTCCAGAGGATATGCAAGGAAAGCGGGATCGACCATCTCGGCGGGCCGATGCTCGGGTCGGTCAGGGCCGACGGTGCGGCAGTGTGGGTCCGCACGCTTGGGCCGGCGAAGGTCGAGGTCCGCGTGAAGGTCGGCGGCGCCGACAAGACGTTCGGCCCGGTGGCGGCGACTGCCCAATCGGACCTCTCGGCCGTGGTGCAGGTGACGGGCCTGGCGCCCTCGACGACATATCCCTATAGCGTGCTGGTGGACGGCAAGGCCGTCGCGATTCCCGACGGCGCGGCCATCACGACCGCCCCGAGCGCCGAGGGGCCGGGCAAGGTGCGGATCGCCTTCGGGAGCTGCTTCCACCGGTGGGGACTGGGCAACGACAAGCAGGCGGACACGATCCGCTCGCGCAGGCCGGCGGCCCTGCTGGTCATCGGTGACATCGCCGTGCAGGACCGGGACAACGACTTCGCCATGCACCGTGCGGACTATCTGCTCCGCGACTTCCGCCCGGCGTGGGCGACGATGACCGCCTCGATTCCCGTTTATGCCACGTGGGACGATCACGACTACTTCAACAACGACAAGTGGGGCATCCCCAAGGGCTACACGGACGCCGACCGCAAGGGCGTTCGCGACGTGTTCACCAAGTCGTGGGCCAATCCGTCGTACGGTTTCAACGATGCCCGCGGGGGGGTATTCCTCCGCACGCGGATCGGACCGTGCGACGTTATCATGGTTGACGAGCGCTATTTCCGCACGGGCGACAAGACCAGCGGCTCGCTGCTCGGGCAGGACCAGATGAAATGGCTGGAGGCCCAGTTGCTCGCCTGCAAGGGCCCGTTCATCGTCATGTCCTGCGGGACGATGTGGAGCGACTACATCTCCAACGGCAAGGACTCCTGGGGCGTGTTCGACCCGCAGGGGCGGGAGAGGGTATTGAACTTCATCGAGACCAACCGCATCGCCGGCGTGCTGCTGATTTCCGGCGACCGGCACGGCGCGAGGGGCGTGACCATTCCCCGGCCGTCGGGCTTCAAGTTCTACGAGTTCGAGCCCGCCAGCCTGGGCGGGCGCCGCGGCCCGGAGATTTTTGCCAAGGATCGCAGCGTCCAGTTCTACGGCATCGCCGGCAAGTACGCCTTCGGCGAGTTCACGATCGACGCGACTCTCGCCGACCCGACAGTCGAGTTCCGCCTGGTCGGCGACGACGGGACGATCATCCACGAGTTGAAGCTGACGCGCAGCCAACTCACGCCCCCGGCCAAAGCCGGCAAGTGACGGCGATCCGCGCGCGGGTCAGAATCTCTGCCGCTCAGCCGGCGGCGTTCCATTGGTCTACTGTTTGAATCATCGCCTCGTAGTTCCGCACCGACAGGCCGCCGAGTTCCCGGCCGTACGGGCAGGCGCTTGGCATCAGCACGAACCCCCGGCCCTGGCCGGCGGCGCCTTCGTCAAGGGCCTGGCGGACCTTGCCCACGAACTGCCCGGTCGGAAGGTTCTCGATGTCGGCTATCTCCAGGTTGCCGAACAGCACCATCTGCCGGCCGTATCTCTCACGCACGTACGAAAGCTCCACGTCGCCCTGCGGCGGCGGCTCGATCGGGTCCAGGGCGTCGCAGCCGGTGGCGGCGACGTGGTCCAGGATGTCCCTCAGCCGGCCGTGAGAGTGGATCCGCGCGAACCCGCCGTGCTTGTGGATCGCCCGCACCATCGGCGCGTCGTATCGCGTCACGTACTCTGCGAACAGCCTCGGCGGCAGGTACGGCGGCGATGCGTACTCGGGCCCGTATATCCGCCACAGCCGGCCCGGCAGGGCCTCGGATGCCGCCTCGATGCGAGGCATCCGGACCTCGGCGATCTTCTCCAGTGCCCGGTGCATGAGGTCCGGCCTGGTCAGGCCGAGGACCGTGTACTGGCCCATTTCGAACTTCTCCGCCAACTCGCACAGCGGGTCGGAGACGTCGATCATCACGATTCCCGTATCGCCGATGAGCCGCTCGGCGGCCAGCACGCCGCCGACGTCGGGCCGGCCCGAGAACGGCGCCCGCGGCAAGGCCAGCCAGGCCTCGAGGTCGTCCTCGTCCTTCAGCAGGTGCTCGACGGTCCATACGGTCCGCACGTCGGGGTCGGTGCGGTCCAGCCGCGTCAGCGTCCTGCCGCCGGCGCGGATGCTGGTGCGGCACATCCGGCTGCCGTTGGAGTCGATCCACTGCCGGCGGGTGGTCAACTCCTCGGCCGGGTCGGGCAGGGTGTCCACGAACGGCACGGCCCGCATGACGACGCGGTCGGTCCTCTCGCGGGTCAACTCGATCAGCGGCCGCCACGACGGGTGGGAGTAGATGTTGAAAGGGTCCGGGTCGTCGGGGTCCTCATCGAGCCCGTTGAGCTCATAGAAGCACACCGCCGGGCGGTCCACCGGCTCGCCCTTCAGCGTTTTCATCAATCGTTCGCGGCGCGTCATGAATGGGCATATTACCTTGCTTTTACCGCAGGTGCCACTGCCGGCGGAGCACCCATTCGGTCGTCAGCAGGGCCACGAAGGCGACGAAGAGGACGGGGAAGTTGAACAGCGGGGTGATGGACGCCGGGGCGGGTTCGTTGATCTGGCCGCGGTCCTTCATTCGCAGGACGATGTGGTCTATCAGGTCCGGCAAGCCGGAGAGGTCCACCTTTTGCCCGCGGGTCTTGTCGGCCAGCATATCCAGCAGGCCGTCGTCTCGCCCGAGGCGGTCGGTCTCGGCGGAAAACGGCATGACGATAAGCTGCTGGGCATCCGACCCGAGCCGCTGGCCGGCGGCGTCGATGGCGACGGCCTCCAGCTTGAACTTGCCGTCGCGCGCGGGCTTGTACTCGGCCTCGAAGAGTTTCTCGCCCGTCCGGGGCGACATGGGCAGCGTCTCGGCCTTGCCGGGCGGGGCGACTGGTGTGACCGTCAGGGTGACCTGGGAGTTTTCAGCCGGCCGGCCGCGGTCGTCCTGCACCAGGGCAATGACCTTCACGCCGCCCTGGCCGATGCGGATGCAGCTCTTGTCCGGGCGGATCATGACGGCGGGTTTGGCCTCGCGGCTCTTGGTCTCCACGTTGGCCAGCCAGCGGATAAGCTGGCCCCAGAATCGCTCGTAGGGGCTCTGGCGGCCCATGCCTCGCATGGGCGGGTCCCACTGCCAGGTGGTGTCGGCGGTGACCGCGGCGCTTCTCCCGGCCCCGAAGCGCTGGACCGCCGCGACGACCAGCGGCTGGCCGTCGATCTGCCTCGTCGGGTGGATCGCCAGCACGGATGCGCCGGGCTTTGCGGCCGGGACCGTCACGCAACCCAGCAGCCCCTCGAGCTTGGGCAGGTTCTCATCCGGCCTTCGCCCGGCCGGGCCGAAGAAGAACGGCGCCACGCCCGCGAAGATCGGGTGCGACTCGCCGGCGGCGGTGAGCTGGGGGATGAACGGCGTGGGCTCCTGCGGCTGGCTTCTTGGCCCGCAGGCGACGGGCAGGACGGCCTCGACGTCGGTGCCCGCGTACCCGCCCGGCCCGAAGCTGTTGTGCCCGCCGAGCATCAGCAGCCCGCCGCCGTCGTTGACGAACTTGCGGAGCTGGGCCATCTGCTCGCGGGACATGAACGTGCGGTCGAGGTCGCCAAGGATGATTACGTCGAAGAGCTTGAAGTCGCCTTCCGTTTCCGGCAGGCGGTCCAGCGAGGCCGCGCCGGCGCCGCCCTGCGCCCAGAACCGGTTGCCGGCGACTCGAACCAGGCTCAGGAAGCGGATGTTCGGGTCGCCCATGAGCAGGCGCTTGAGGTACTTGTACTCCGGCCTTATCGAGCCCTCGACGTACAGCACGCGCAGCCTCGGCTCGGTCAGCAGGACGTGCAGTTCCGCGGCGTTGTCGTCGGCTGAGGCCTCGGCGGCGTTTGCCGGCACGGTTATCCGCAGCTTTCGGATCTGCCCGGCGCTGGCGGCGGGGTCGTCCCTTGGCGTCCACTTGAGGTCGGCCTTGAGCGTGGCGACGTTCTGGTCGGTCCACAGCCGCCGGGTGTCCACGGGCGTCTGGCCGCCGTCCTCGACGAGCCGCAGCTCGAGCGGCACGGTGGCAAAGCCCGCCACGCCGACAGCCGCGACGATGGTGGTCACGTTGTTTACGACGGCTTCCAGCGGCGCGTCGACGGAGGCCAGTTCGACGTTCCGCCTGGCCGAGAGCTTGTCGGCTGTCGATCCGACGGCCACGGCGTAGACAGGCACGCGGGCCTCGACGGCGGCGTCAAGGACGCTGCCGCCGGTGTTGTGGATGCCGTCGGTGAGGATGAGGATGCCGGCGAGGTCGCGGCTGTCGCCGTTGGCGGCCGCGGCGCGGATGGCGCCGGCCAGGTCCGTGCCGTCGCCGCCCTCGCCGCCGGCGGACAGGGCGGCCAGGGCGTCGAGCGACTTCGCCTGCCGCGCCGAGCGGGCGAACTGGTACCACAGCGGCGTGAAGCTCCGGGCGATTCGCTGCTGCTGGGCCTGGAGCATCGCCGCGCACTGGTGGTAGCGGTCCGGCAGGTTCACGTCGTCGGTCGTGGCCATGGAGCCGGATCGGTCCACGAGAATGGGCAGGCGCGGCCTGTCGCCGGCGGGCGAGGCTAAGACGGACAGCGCGGGCTTGAACAGCAGCAGCATCAGCGCCAGAATGGCCGCGCACCGCAGCGCCATCAGCCCGGCCAGTCGAGCCCGGCCCAGGTAGCCGTAAACCATGGAATAGAACACCCAGATCGCCAGCGCGACCTGAGCGGCCAGGAGGGCCATCCACAGCCCGCCGCTGTCGGTCGGGACTATTGCGGCGGCGGCGCCGGCGGCGCCGACAACCCCGGCGGCCAGGGACATCAGGGCGTATCGCCTGTTGCCCAGGACAAGCTGCCGGGCGCCCCAGCCGATCAGCACGGCCGCTATCGCCGCCAGCAGAACGACCGTC
>Ga0315282_10015026_pt1 | contig 11466 bp, 15 predicted proteins | sample YL17G07_20_MG_FD_203693 | JGI IMG/M metagenome (GOLD analysis project Ga0315282, IMG submission 203693) | Sediment microbial communities from Yellowstone Lake, YNP, Wyoming, USA - YL17G07_20 | ecosystem: Environmental > Aquatic > Freshwater > Lake > Sediment | place: USA: Wyoming | collected...
ATTCCGCACGGGCACATCCTAGTCACGTTCGATGGATACTCGAGCAGTTTTGAAGCTGGGTTCAATATCGGACTGTTCGAACTTCCTGAATACCAACAAGCCATGAAAGATGATGAACAGCTGGCTGAAGACCCATACGAATCTCTCCTCGACAACCTAAACGGGTACATGAGCGAGTTACTTGGATTCGATACAGGACTCTACCCCGACACCGATAAAGAAACAGAATTTGCCACATCCATCAAACTCAACGATGAAAACCATGATGAAACAGCTAGAAAACTCATAGCGGCGACCAACGCAGTGGAAAAGAACACGAACACCATACGCGAAAAAACAAGAGAACTACTCAAAACCCTCTATGAAAAAGCGGCAAAACCCATCGGAGCCGAACCCTAATCGAAGTCTGGACGGACTGAAACGGCTACTATGCATACGTTACTGACTGCCAGATGTAGGCTGGCCGAACTTACAACATCCTATGTCTTGAGGACTGAAAGCATTGGCAGCAGTCTTCAGAGTCAGAAGCACACACGAGATGCCGAAGGGAATTGTTAAGGACGCCCTTAACAATTTGGGAAACAAACTCGACGCCATATTCGCGTCGCTGCCCCGCACGCGAGTGTTGAATCTTGAACATTTCTATGCCAACAAGTTTCGTGTTCTAAAGGTGCCGAAGAAAATTGTTAACGACGTCGTTAACAATTTGGGAAAGAGATTAGATGCTCTGTTCGCGTCGTTGCCTCGTTCTCGGGGAATGACTCTCGACACTTTCTACGTCAAGAAGCTTCGTGTTCTGAAGATGCCTGAGAGCACTCGTACGAAACTCAGAGAGAAGGAGGTGCGCGGTTCCGCGAGTCATGGAGTCTCAGAGGAGAATGAGCCACAAAGTAGTGAGACAGAGAGATTTAGTTGGGGAACGTTCCCCAAGTAAATCGAGTAGAGGCCGGCCCCCGACCGGCAAGCACCCTATTCCGAGCCCGCTCTGTAGAACCACAGTGAAAGTCATGGGGTAGCTGTCTGTGCCCAAGAAAGGTGACTGAAAGAGGCGGAAAAAGACATATGTCACATTATGACATATCGGATCAGAGTCAGAGACTGCGTCTTCAGGTCGGTACGGAGCAAGGTTCTCCAGAAACTGTTGCTCATCTGGTTTTGGTTGTGGATGCTGGGCAGTAGATCCTCGCTTAACAGAAAGGTGAAGAAGCCGCTACTGAAGAAGTACGATCCCTATCTCAGGAAAGATGATTACGCTACAGAGATCAGTCTGGAAGAGATCATGGAAATCATTCATTGCTCGAAGAGGACGGCAATCGAATACCAAGACGCGCTGGTCGCCCTGCAGGGCGGACTGAAACCTACATTCAGAAAGAGATCTCTCTGACCATCATTGGTGTGAGTGCAAGCTGCCGACTTCTAGTCGCGGAGAGAGAACGAGGCAACGAAGCGAAAAAAGCATCCAGTTTTCCTATCAAATTGGTAATGAGATCGTTACCAATCATTATGGTTTCCCGGCCCTGTTTGGCGTTGAATGCTACGGCTAGGGTTTTCTTGGCGTCATTCTTGCAGGCCTTCACACTGGCAGTTTGGCAAGAATCACGAGTTCAGGCCAATGCGTTGTCTCGCAAACTTGGCACCTAAGAAACCATGGTAATTCCTCGGTGATCGTCCGAGGAATTTGGCTGTGAGCAGGTAGGGCGGGTTTTCGAGAGAAACCGTTACTTCATGATTTCTCTATCAAGTCCGCGCATTTCTGTATTCAATCGTGGGCGGTCTGATGACTGACTTGGACTCCCACCAATCGGAGAAAGTGAGCTGTATTCTGTAGGCTTTCCCCGCTAAAGTACAACTGCATCGCGGTCGTGGTACCTTGAGGATTATGATTCATCCGCTCGAGTCCTTCTACACTCACAATCTTTAAGCAGAAGGCTATTTTCGGGCTTTTTCTCGCCCAAGCAACGATGAAAAACCCAGACGTGGTCACGGTGACGACCACCAAAGGAGAAGTCTCAACGCGCACTCTGGTCAAGTTAAGACAACCCCAGAACCCCAACCCCCCCCACCATTTCCGTGAATGTAAATCGAAGGTTCTCTTGAGATCGGAGAGTTGAGAGAGTATGGTGGAAGGGTAGAGGGGAGGGGAGTCATGGAGGTTTCTCCGTTACATTCACGGTGGAGGAGGGAGGGCTCTCCTGCTCCGCCTCAAGGCTTAGGCGAACTTCATCCTCGATCTGAGATGGCACGTGGAGGATCATGGCTAGGCCTTTGGCTCTTCCCCGGCCATGCTTCTCCTTCTCGATGAGACCTACCGTCTCTAGCCTGTTCAGGTACTCGTAGAAGGTGGTAAGGCCGGTTCCCACTCCGTGTTCACGGGCTATCTCCAGGAACCAATGATAGGTCGCTACGCCAGTGGGGCTATTGATTAGGACATACGCGAGGATCTTGCGTTCTATGAGAGGTAGTCTGCGTATGATTTCTTGTCCTTGTCTTTCCTTGAGTTGTTTGGCTGCATCTCGAACATCACTCTCCTCAACCTTGCTGTGCCCATGATCCTCTGCTAATTGGGCTGCTTTTCGCATGAGGGCGAGGGCTCCTCGGGCTCGTCCGCCTTGAGTGTAGGCTAAGGCGGCCACTAGATTGCAGATGCCGTCAGCATAACTGCCGGGTTTCAGTCCGACCCGGCATCGGTCCTCGACGATCTCCGTCAGTTGGTCCGAGTAATAGTCAGGGAACTCGATACGGATCCACCGGAAGGTATCTCGTACCCGGGCGTCCATGCTGTCGGCGAAGTCAGTCTCGAAGGTCGCACGGTTCGTCAGAAGAACCACTGTTACGTTGCTGACGAGTCGGCTGAGCATGTAGAACAGTTCGAATGATTCAGAGTCTTTCCTCTCTGTGAATCTGTCCACTTCGTCCAGAGCAAGGATGACGAATCTGCGCTGCGAGATTGCTTCTTCAAATCGTCTTTCATAGTAGTCGCCGGGATATCCTGTCTCGGGCGTGCTTACGCCTAACTGCTGTAGAACTGCCCTGATTATTCGTAGTCGCGTGTTCTCCTTCGAACAGTTCACATAGACGAAGACACAGTCAGCTGGCAGGGTGCTGCAGATTGCCTTCACAACAAGAGTCTTGCCGCTACCAAAGGCTCCAGTGGTCAATATGTTGTCAGGTCTCGATCCCCTCTCCGCATCTGCTAGAATCTGATTAATCTTCCTAATCTGCTCGTCCCGATGGAGAATCCGCTTCGGCAAGTAATCTTCATGGAACACTCGTTTGTCCGAGAAAACGTTCGGTTCAACGCCAGGGTTATCGCTCGTCCGAGCAGTAGCGGTCATTGTGATTTAGCCTCCTTGGTGGCGGCGATGGCTGCGTAGATTAGCGGGCAGCAGAGGTAGAACACGGGCCATCTGCAGATGCGGGGGGCAGGTCCCTTTCCTATGCTTCATCTAGCGAGCCTCCCCCTTCACTTTGCTCTCGTCAGTGCAGGGTAGGATTGGATTGTGCGTTTTCTTCGCTCGTGCTTCGTTTGCTCGCGCTTCACGTTGTGTTCTAAGCTCGAGATCTTGTATGAGGACGCGCAGACTTGCTAGGACGTCTTCGAGCCTCGCATCGTATGGGTAAAGGATGGCGGCCAAGGAATTCGGTACAATCTTGAATCGTCGACCCATCGAATTTGTCAGAAGACGCGGGATGTGGACCACATTTTGCCTAGCGTTCAGTTTGAGTTCAAGTTCTACCATCTTCCCTCGTAATACTCTGATTATCTAGATGTAAAAAGGCGGGCCGCGGAGAGGCGTCCCGGACCGACTGCAACTCATGCTGGACAGAGGGTCTCCATGCCCGGTTTCCCTTCCATATTCCTCGGACGATCACCGAGAGAGCTTTCGCTGGAAAAGGCCCACACCGATTCATGAGGGGGAGCTAATCACACGGATGGTAGCTGGTTTCCCCAAGCCACCCACCCGTCACGGCGTTTTCTTGCGAACAGTTCAATCTTCCCGAAACGTGGGTACATCTTCTCAAGGATTTCGTAGACTTTGATTGGTTTCTCACTATGTTGCTGAGGTCGTGGTGCATTGATTACTGATGATGAGCGGTTCCCTGGCAGTGGAGTTGGCGGGTTGCCTCTGATTGCGAGCAATAGCATTTCATGCTGTGTCCTGAAATAATGACCCATACCGATTTTGTTTTTGACCCAGACAGCACAGGTTCGGTACGTGAACCCCCAGGCCTTCATCAATCGCATTGCCTCATCAACTTTACACGCGGGGGCCCACATCATCAGTACGCAGTCGTCTTGGGCAATTGATGAGATCGGGAGAAGCATCAGTTCTTCAAGCGTCATCGTCGCGTAGTGGTTTTGGACGCTTCTCCTTTCGTCTTCGATGAATTCGAATTGCCATGGTGGGTCAGCATAGATCAAACCATATTTGCCGCGTGGAAATGGAGGTGTCTCAGTTTTCACTTCGTCTCGTCGAATTCGCCGATATACTCTGTTGATCGTCAGGTGCGAACCTGGAGTCTTCAACTGTGTCTTCTCTTTGTCGCTAGCCTTCTCCTCAATGACCTTGACCTTAGCAATCGTGTCGTGGCTTACCCCTGCCTCCTTGGCGAGTTTCTTCTTGACATCGATAGCTTCGTCAGAATTCTGACGAACCTTGCTCCTTCCCCCCTCTCTCTGCCGTTCTCTTGCCTGGTTTCTCAGTAACGATTCTTTTGCCAGGGCCAGTAGACAGCGCCAGTAGTCTGTCAGATTCCGCCGCGCATACTGGTTCTCTATTATCCACAGCTTCGCCTCGTCACGATTCTCGCACTCCTTCTCGATGATCGCGAATGGTATCCCGTGCTTCCGGCATATCTCGAGTCTGTGGATCCCGTCGAGGACAATGTTCTCCCAGACTACAAGAGGGTCACGGCAGCCTTCTCTGCAGATGCTCTTCTCCAGTGATTCGTATTCTTCCTTCGTTAGCGGGGGCATCAGATTTCGAAATTCAGGGTCGATTTGAAGGCTTTTAGCCCGCTTTGCGGTCATCTAAGTTGCCTCTCGGTCGATCCGTGAGGTCTCGGCGTCCCGCCAGGCCTGCAAACCAGAGCGGGGCGTCGAGGAACTTTTTCCCGTCAACTTTGCCCTTCCTTCTTTTTCTCAGCGCAGGCAGGCACGAGCTTCAAGTACTCGTAACTGTCGAACTGTAGCAGCACCCTGTCGCCTTTCTCCAGACCTTTTGCTCGTGCCCAGACCGCGGGCAACGTCACGACCAGCGACCTGCCCATCTGAATGAGCCTGCGTTCGAGTGAATATTCGCTCATCTTTTGTCACAGTCGCTGTTCCCTTATTTTCGAGGATATAGCAATTGTTATAGGACTGTACTGTATACGTATACGGTATGGTGTGAGACTTGTCATGAGCTGGAAGGCGAGCGAGAAAGAACAGGCCACTGTGCTAATTGAGCTGTTGCGCGCTCGGGAACCGCTTCGTTATGGCGAGTTGTGGAGCAGGTGCAGTGACCAAATGAGCAGAATGACCTTTGCGAAATCGCTCAAACAGTTAGTAAAATCCAACATCGTGATTCGAGATACCCGCCCCGGTAGAAAAGCTGTCGTCCTAGCGCCGAACCCATCGCACCCGACAATCAAACCATACGTTTCATTCATGACAGGCATGCACCAACAACAGAATGAATATCTCGCACGTCTTCAGTCAATCACGCAACGTTGGAAAGATCTCGCCGAGCCGCTGCCGAGAGAAGCACAGAAAGCATCTGTCAAGATGGCAGCCTACTACAACTCATTCATTCTCGCTGTTCAAATCGTATCCAGCACGTTCTACGAGGCGGAGCTTCTCGCTAATTCTCCCGTTGCAGCGCTGGTCCCAAACATGGTCACGAAGGAGATTACGCATATGCAGCACACTATCGAACCGTTGCTCATCGATATCATTAAGCAAAATGTCAAACAGAATAGTCGTCTGCTGACTCAGGCGATGTTCGAATGGATCGATGCAATGCACAAGGAGACTCTGAGACTCGCGAAAGACCTTTCTAGTTGAAGAAGACGATAGCGGCGGATTGAATGATTTCAAGTGCCGGAAGCAGGGCTGTCGGCAGTCAGAGTTGACCTAGCTGAAACCGCAGTCCCCAGCCCTCTCGCGCTTTTTAAGTCATGTTCACGAACCCTTCCATGAACTCAAGGAACGCCGTCACCGCTGCTGAACTTGGAAAGAAGGTCATCGACCTGTTGGGATTGAAGGCAGGCGAAACGTTCGAACTTGCAAAAACCAAAGACGGCCAGGCGCTCGTGAAGAAAGTCGTCGAACCGGAAGCTATCGATCCCTAGGCTGGCTGAAAAAACTCTGCGTCGCGTGTCTTGGTTTCGAGAGTGGGCTGAGAAATGGTTCAACGATCTTGTACTGCCGACCAAATTGGTGAGGACATCCTCACTAATTTTCTTTGCTATCGTGGCTGAATGCGTAGTCGATACTCCGGGTCCAGTTCACTTCTGGGTTTCGTTGAGGCGTTTTTCGAGTTCTGCGAGTCTCTTATGCTGCGCAAAGATCATCGACAGAAGTAATGGCACTTCCTTCACAGGTGAGGCGAGGACTCCAGCCTCCGCCGCGTAGAGCTTACATTGACTGAGGAGGTCATCGAAGACCGCTCGGTCTTCCGGTCCGAGGAACTGCTTGAACCTACTCATCGCCGCGATTTCCTGCTCGACGATGATGCGCCATGACGGTATCGTCCTCCCCATCACTGCTCTCCCCCAATGCAAACGCGAGTCTGGCGGATATGATAGGAAAGGGATGGAAGCTAAATCACGGAGACCCCTGAAACTGACATTCAAAGACGCCCTCTCTGCCGGCGCCGAATCTTCTTGTTCTAGTCCCCCACAGTGGACCTAAGCCACTCGGAACCAAGAAAAGCGACATCCAATTGGCAATTGAAGAAGCCATTGACTTGCGGATCAACTCAAAGAAGGTACGCTGAAAGAATGACTACCCTCGAAGCTTGCCTCGATTGTTCGGCACCGTATAGACACATTGTTATATCCTGAAAACGCTAGCTTAATGAGCGGATGAGGAGCATCAGGGTGCGTCCGGTAGTCTGGGGGTCGTGGATGGAATTGGCAGATAGAGCTTTTCCCGACATACTCTCTGAATTTGCTACCATAGGTTCTAGCCTAGCAACTATGATTGAACAAGAGAAAATCGACCTCAAGATCATCACTCATCTGGATGCTCTGATCAGTTACTTCGAAGAGAAGGAGAAGTACTGGAGAGAACAAGTCCGTACTGGAGAGAACAAGTCCGTCTCGGCAAGAAGCGCCTTCGCACTGTACCATGCATGGCGTAATTTGCGTTTGATTGCATCAAAGATGCGGTCTCGTTTCCAAGGGGCACAGAAGCGTCATGAGAACCCCGAGACCGCCGTTGATGGCCTACGAGTACTTCCTAGCCTGCTGGATGTCTGCATGCACTCTTCCGAAGTGGAAGGCAGAGAGCTGTCGAAGGACGAGGATACCGCCACATACGATGGGATCACACAACTCAGAAACATAGCCTATCACAGTGGAATGCTTCCTTCCACGAACGACGAGTTGCGCGAAGTGGACAGAAGATCGATCGTCGAGGAATTTGAGAAGTTTGCAACCAGCATCGAACTCGGTCAAGCTCCGCGTGAAAGTAGTTCTGGAGACTAGCGTTCTCATAGCGTCTTCGGTGTACTTCGTATCGAAAGAACTCAAGTCTTCGAAAATCGTCAAGGACGAGCATTTCGAACGTGCTATGGATCTAGTCTCAGAAATAAGAAAACGTGTCAAACAGAGAACTGGTGTGTACACGTGGGCTATTGCCGTTGAGACTAGAAATGCACTTCGTGACTCCATCAAGAGGCGACTTGAAGAGCAAGGTTGCGATCCCAATAGTCTTACCATCTTTTTCAACCTTTGTAATGATCAACTTGAACGAACGCTTGAGATGCTCAGTCTTGAGCCAGTGGATCCACAACAACGGAGCCACTTCCTCTCAGAGGTCTACAAGATGTATTCGCAACTATTGGAGAGAGCTGCCGTGGTCACTGAGCAGAGTACCCGATCCTTGGCAGAACAGAAGACGGCGATCACTGCATCTCGCAAGTTCTGGAGTATCCAGAGTAAGATACAGACCAAGCAGGTAAGGCAGGAGTATCGCCAGCTCTACTTTCTGAGGGACAACCCACCCGGTCCACGGGACAAAGAGATACTGGCCGAGGTGGCCGCTCTCTATGAATCCTATGCCGCCGAGGCCCCGACCGAACTGTACATGGCCTCCACGGACTGCTCTCACTTCTCTCCCGCTACCTCCTATGCTGGAATCGTGTCGAATCAGATAACCAAACTGATCGAGGAATCTTTTCACGTAAAATGCGACTGGCCCGAGAGTATTGCAAACCATTTGCGCAAGGTCAAATGAAAGGGTCGAACTACGCAGCGGCGGGCAGATCCCTCTCCCCTGACTCTCGGGGTTGAATCGTCGTTCCACGTCAGGCCCGCGGGACTAACAGTTCCTCTCAGACGGATTCTGGCGAATACCAAAGTGAGATATCGTGGACTTCTTGGGCCTTGATTCGGAGCCGGCGCATAGACGTTTTCCTCGGGAAGTTCTCCGTCGGGGAGGCCTCGAGCTACGAAAAAGTAATGGGGGTATTGCCGGCATATGGTGAGAGTGACGCTGAATATCCCTAGATTCCATAGTGAGAACAAGGATGTGGCACGGCGTGCTTGTCTTGATTGACCTCATGCATTTGAACGATCAGGCAGCCCTGACGATGGGGGAGCCTCAACTCTATGAAGCAATGCGCGAAATGAATTTCCAGTCAATCGGAAGCATACTTGAGTCCCAACTCTGTCACCTATACTATGAACTGCCTGAAGAGACAATTCCTGTGCCGCTTGAACGATTGCAGACGAAGATAGCCGAACTGAACCCGAAACAGCTTCACTTGGGCGCAGCAAGTTATCGGTGTTTTCTGATCCCGGAGGCAGCGATGCCGAACGGAGCTAGAAGGAATCCGCGCCCGGACCTGACCTTGGCGCTCTAGCGGACTGCAAATATCCTTGGACGTCAATAAGCACCCGCCAGAAGAAGGACCCCTTCTTACATGGCCCGAGGAATCATTACCATTCATAGTCGATGGGAGAACCAACACCGCAAACAGTTACCGTGCCGAAAGTAGGCCGGCGTACAATCAATGAAACCCTTACTGTCACCTTGATACAATTCGCAGATTTATTTCTTGCTAGTGAAGGGAAAGCCCCCAGGCCAAGCATAAAAGGCCCCATAAAGACCACGGTTTAACTCTTGGAAGCCGCGATAGCGAAGTATGGGAAGCCTGAGCAGATACTGACGGATCGAGGCAGCCAGTTCTATCCAGCCCGCGGAGGCCAGTCAGCGTTCACGGAGTTCTGCAGTGGAAAGGGCATCGAGCATATCGTTGCGAGTGTGCGGAGGCCTTCGATCGGTAAGATTGAGGCGTTCCATGAGGCGTACTTCTGCGAGTCGTGGATGTTTCCCACCCACGAGAGCTTCGTGAATTATCGGAATTATGAGCGGCCACATCAGGGAATCGGTTATCTTTATCCGGCTGACTTGTACTTCAGGGACAGATGTGGGTAGTTAGAACATTATTAGTTTAGGCAAGAAACTCGACGCCCTTTTCGCTCGTTGCCGCGATCTCGGGATTTGACCCTTGCAACATATTCTCTCACGAAAGTGGTCCGGCTGATTCTCCGCCGTTCAGGCAGCTCCGAGAAGACTTTCTCTACTGTTTTCCATAGCACTTCTGGAAGAGAATACTTGCCGGTTGGGGGCCGGCCTTTACCCGATTTGCTTCCAGAACGTTCTGGAAGTATTGCCGCCTCAGGAAGCATATGGAATTTCTCGGTGATCGTCCGAGGAATTAGGTGTGAACAGGAAGCAGGGCTGTCGACACTCAGAGTTGACCTGGCTGAAAGCGCAGTCCCCGAGCCCCCTGCTTTTAGGGGAGACTCACTAGCGTTTTCATGACTCAGAAACAAGAAGTCCCGGAATGGGTGCGACTCTTGGAGCTGGTTGCACAGCAAGCCAAGAAGAAGACTAAGCTAGCTTCTCGACGAGGCCCAGCTGCCGCATCTTCTCAACCAAGAAAGCCTTGAATTCAGCGTCCTTCAGCAGCGTCTCCATGGTATCTTCAGCTCTCCTTATCCTCGCATCAGTTTCCAATGCTGCCTTTATGTCCAGGGCTGAACCACATCGGCTGCAAAACCTGCTGACCGGCGGATTCTTGATTTCGCAGCGTGGACAGACCTTCACTGTCATCTCGAGCTTCTCGTTCTGTTTGGGTTTGAGTCCATGCAGTTCTAACAACCGGTTGTCTATGTCCCTGCCGCTTAGCCTAACGTAGACAGAGGGCATCTTGCTGCCCTGCTTCCAACCGAAAAACTCGCACATCTGCGCCTCCGTGAGGAAGTTAGCCATGTATGTGGCGGCTGCATGCCTGAACGAGTATGGGTTCACCCTCTTTCTAACGTGAGCTCGTTCAGCGAGACCTCTCAGCAACATTCTTGCTGCGTCGTAGTCGAATTGCTGTCCGTGGTTCGTGGTGCCTACATTCACCCAGAACGGGGCGCTTGGATTCTGCCTTTCCGGGTGTATGTCCAGCCAGGCCGCCAAGTATGGGGCGGATGTGATGAGTCGGATTCTCCGCTCACCCTTCTTGCCTCTGACCACTATTACTGCGCCATACTCGTCGAACGTCACTGACCTGACCTTCATGGTTAGGACTTCACCCGGTCTGGCTCCGCTTTCGTCGCTTACTGCGACGTAGGCTTTGTTGCGTGGATGCTCAGCCACCTGAATGAGTCTTCCAGTTTCTTCTTTCGTCAAAAGATCCTGCGGTAGTATGATTCTGCTCGTGGCTTTGCCTATCGTTATCCATTCGGTTTCTGGCGGATCCTTTCCTCTCGCTAGTCCCTTCAACCAACGCCAGAAACGCTTCACTGTAACACGATAGTTGTCCTTCGTCCATTCAGCCCAGTCTTTCGCGTTGATGCTTCTGACGACCTGTTCAATGTCCTGCTGGTTAGTCTTGTCGAAGTCTTTTCCTAGTATGACAGCGATTGTTGTCAGTCGTTGCACGTAGCCCATTTGCCTTGCCAGGCTTAGCCCTTCTGCCTTCAGCCTGTCGAGGAACTCCATCACGAGGGCCTTGTTGCGTTGTGAGACTCCCGGATGGGCTTTCAGGAACTTGATTGCTCGCTCCAACCGTCTTGGAAAGTCGTGTATGTCAGTCGTGTGTCGTTCTCGTTCACGCATCCGGGACGCCGTATGCCTTCTCCTGGGTCACTTTAAAGCGGGGAGCCGCGAGAATCGTCAGGAGTCGAACCCGAGCTTTAGAGCCGGGGATGGGAGTCGAACCCATATACTGCGGCTCTGCAGGCCGCCGCCTGAACCGTTCG
>Ga0315282_10015027_pt1 | contig 11466 bp, 7 predicted proteins | sample YL17G07_20_MG_FD_203693 | JGI IMG/M metagenome (GOLD analysis project Ga0315282, IMG submission 203693) | Sediment microbial communities from Yellowstone Lake, YNP, Wyoming, USA - YL17G07_20 | ecosystem: Environmental > Aquatic > Freshwater > Lake > Sediment | place: USA: Wyoming | collected...
CACGACTCTCCCCCCTCTTTGGTTGCGGCTCAGGGCCGCTTTAGAACAGCGGTAGCCAGCTGACCGCACTCCACAGGTTGGCTCTGACTCACTCTCTTCAGCCAGACTCACACCTCCTTCCCGATGGAGCGTTTTCGAGCGTATGAAGAGCGGCGACTCTCGCAGGCAGTCGTTGCGCTGGACGGCCGTTCGGTCTCTCTGGCCTTGCGCGGATGATCTCTTCGGCCAGCGATGACGGTTGGGATTCTCTTTCCGTTCCGCCCCGGTTTCATGCAAGAGAATGCGCTTATTTTGGGGCTAGACAGTCCACCTCACTCTTTCCGCTCGCTTTCAACATTGAGATCTGTCCTTTCGCAACTCGGTCGGCTTGCGGCGGCAGTTCTTTAATGGTTGATTTTTCCCCTGGCGGCCAGGCACCCTGTACGGGCGTGGCTACAGCAAACCTTCCACGAGGAGATCCGGCAATGACGCGAGCGGTGATGGGATTCATGCTTTTGGCGGCGGTGGGCGCGGCGGCACCGACGGCGCCCAACCCGGCGGCGATCCGCGTTCTCATCGTCACGGGGAAAGATTATCCGGGGCACAAGTGGCGCGAAACGACGCCCGCGGTCCGTTCGGCGCTCGAGGCGACGAAGCGCTTTGACGTCCGGGTCTGCGAAGACCCCGAGATCATGGCGACCCACCTGGCCGACCGCTACGACGTGGTGGTTCTGCACTACATGAACTGGGAGACCTCGTCGCCGAGCAAGGCGGCGCTCGAGGGGTTGGCCGATTTCGTCCGAGGCGGCAAGGGGCTGGTGGCGCTCCATTTTGCCTGCGGTGCGTTCGAGGATTGGCCCGAATACGTCAACCTCGTGGGGCGCGTTTGGGACCGCAGCAAAACGCACGACTCGCTCGGCCCGTTCCGCGTTCACGTGGTGAAGAAAGATCATCCGATCACGCGCGGCCTCGAGGATTTCGACATCACCGACGAACTGTACTTCTGTTTGAAAGGAGCGCCCGGGATTGAAGTGCTCCTGACGGCGCGCTCGAAGATCACCAAGCAGGACGAGCCGATGGGGTTTGTCCTGCGCTATGGGAAAGGGCGCGTGTTTCAGACACCCCTGGGCCACGACGTCAAGGCGTTCACGAATCCCGGCCTCGTCCGGTTGATCCAGAACGCCTGCGAATGGGCCGCGACGGGGCAGTGAAGTCCTGGAGCGGCGTTTGTCGTTCCGGCTTTCGCTCCGCCGCCTGAAAGGCAGAACGACGAGATGATTCGGTTGGGAGGCATACCATGCGTTCGTTGATTTCAAAGGCGGTTTGCCTTGCCTCGCTGGCGTTGCTTGTTGCCTACGCCGCAGCGCAGCAGACCGCTGGTTCTGCCAACGCAAAGGTCTCCTGGCTCCCGGTCCTCGACAAACCTCCGGAGCGGCTGAAGTACCAGGCGTTTGTCAGCAAGACGGTCAATCGGGAATACGGTTTTCTGCTCTACCTTCCGCCGGACTACGCGAAAAAAAGCAGCGGGCGTTTTCCCGTCGTCTATTGGCTGCACGGTCGGGGAGGCGATCCCACCCAGGCCCGCGCCATGGTGGATCGTCTCGATGCGGCCATCCGCGAGAACCGCGCGCCGGCGATGATCGTCGTCGGCTGCTCCGATCCCACGCGCGAGAACATGTGGTGCGACTCCAAGGACGGCAAGTGCCCGGTCGAAACCGTGATCGTTGGCGACCTGATCGCGCACGTGGACTCGACCTATCGCACGATGGCCCGGCGAGAGGCGCGCGCGGTCGAGGGGTTTTCGATGGGCGGCTTCGGTGCGGTTCACCTGGGCTTCAAGTATCCCGACACCTTTGCTGCGGTCTCGGTCCTGAGCACTGCCATGCCCACCGCGACGTTGCTGCGAGACAACTATCGCGACATGTTCGATCGCATTTTTGGCGGCGATCCGGACTACTGCGAAGCCAACATGCTCTGGACGCTGGTGAAAAAGAACACCGGCCGGATTCGAGGCAAGACGCCCATCCGCATCTATGCCGGGGCGCTCGATGAACTGCGCGGGGGCTGCGTGGAATTCCACGAACTGCTCGACGAGCTGAAGATCACGCACCAGTTTGGCCTGGTCCCCAACTCCGGCCATAATGCCGAGCAGATTTACCAGAACTTCGAAGGGAATCCCTTCGAGTTTTACAAGCAAGCGTTTGCGAAGCTCGAAATTGATCACTGCCGGATCGTAAACATCAACGACGACGGAATGGATCTCAAGGCCTATGGCACTTCCGTAGTCAACTGCTACATCCAGGGTACGGGCGCAACGCCTCCACATTCTGGCGCAACGGCGAACTGATCAACTCGATCCTCTATGATGTGACCGGGATCAACGACGGCGCCCTCATTGTGAAGGAAGGACCCTTCCGCATGATCAACAGCGTGCTGCTGCCCTCGTTTGATTTTCTGGGCCGCCCGCGCATCTTCGGCCGCGAAGTGGATATCGGACCGATTGAATTTACCGGGACGGCCGCGACCGGCGGGAAGGAGTATGAGTAAACGCTGAACGCTGAATACTGAACTGAAAAACCAATAGAGTGGGACAGGTTGGCAACCTGTCATGCCCTGTGCCTTTGTGCCTTGGTGGTGAAAAAAGCTCTTAAGGAGGCTTCAATCATGCACAGTGATCGTTTGTCGAGACGGGCGTTGCTCAAAACAACAGGATTGGCGGCGGTCGCGGCAACCGTTGGTGTCGGGTCAGCGCGGTCCTCTGCCGGTGCGGAATCAACCGGAACCGCACGCGACGAGAAGCGCGGCGCGCAACGACTCAACCTCGAACGTCTCCGCAAGTTCGAGTCGCTGGGCTACGGCATGTTCATTCACTTCGGCATGAGCACGTTTCTCGGGCAGGAGCTTCCCGACGGCAAGGCGCCCGCCACGACCTATGCGCCCGACCGCCTGGACGTGGACCAGTGGATTTCGGTCGCGCGCGACGCCGGCATGAAATACGCCGTCCTCACGACCAAACACGTCGCGGGCCATTGCCTCTGGCCGAGCAAATTCAGCGATTACACCGTGGCCAACAGCGGCAACAAAACCGATGTCGTCGGGGCCTTCGTCAAGGCGTGCGAGCGGCGCAGCGTGCTGCCCGGCTTCTATTACTGCTCGTGGGATAACCACAATCGCTTCGGCAGCAAGACGCCCTCGGACAAAGAGGTCGGCTGGAACGGCGCCTTCACCACCTCGGTTTACCAGACGTTCCAGACCAACCAGCTCACCGAACTCCTCACGCAATATGGTCCCATCGCCGAAACGTGGATTGACATCCCCGGCGTGCTGGGCCGCGGCTATCGCTCGTTTCTCTACGAGCACATCGCGCGGCTCCAGCCCGACACGGTCATCATGATGAATAGCGGCATCGGCACGCAGGAGAAGTACAACGTGGACTATGCGTGGCCGTCGGACATCATTTCGATCGAGCGCCGCCTGCCGCCGGGAGTCGGCCACAAGAAATGGCGCGAGATCGAGGGCAAGGAGTATTACATGCCCGGCGAGGTGTGCGACCCGATCGGCAAGGAATGGTTCTGGGTCGAAGGCGACCAGCCGCGCGCGGACGACGAGCTGCTGAAGATTTACGAGAATTGCCGCGCGGGCGGCGCGAACCTCCTGCTCGACGTGCCGCCCGACCGCCACGGCCTGATTCCCGATTATCACGTCCAGGTGCTGGTGCGGCTGAGGAAGAACGCGAAGATCTGAAGGAAGGCCGGACTTCGGCGAGCTTAGTCGAACCGCGACCGTGCCGGTCCCGTCGCGGCCGTGTGGGAAAATCCATCGTTGACAAGCGCGCCCGCGAGCGTCTGCAATGACAACCGCCCGACGCGAAGCAACCCGAGAGTCCAGAACCCATGGCCGCGCATCCTGTTGAGACATATCTCCGCGATCTTGCTCAAATCCATCAAACCGGCGGTGGTACGGCGGAGGAGTCGTACTACGGTTCGCTCGAGACTCTGCTGAATGAAATCGGCGCCACCCTCACGCCCAAGGTCCGGTGCGTTTCGCAGCTGAAGAACATTGGCGCGGGCCAACCCGACTTTGGCCTCTTCACCGCCCAGCAGTTTCAGCGGGAGGGCGACGAACGCCCCATCGCGGGGCAGACCCCCGAGCGTGGCGTCATCGAGGCAAAGTCGTGGAGTGACGACGCCTCTGCCGCCGCCGAAAGCGCGCAGGTCGCCGACTACTGGCGGCGCTACGGGCTGATCCTGGCAACCAACTTCCGCGAGTTCGTCCTGGTGGGTCACGACGCCGAAGGGAAGCGCGCACGCCTGGAGAGCTTCCGAATCGCGGACTCCGAAAGCGCCTTTCGCGCCGCGCTGGCCCATCCCCGAAGAACCGCCGACGAACAAGGCGACCGCCTCGTGGACTTTCTCAAGCGCATGATGCTCCACCGCGCGCCGCTGACCGAACCCGAAGACCTCGCCTGGTTTCTGGCCTCTTACGCCCGCGAAGCCCGCGCCCGCGTCGAGGCCACCGCCGGACTGCCCGGCCTGGCCGCCCTCCGCAAGGGCCTCGAAGAGACCTTGGGGATGAAATTCGAGGGCGACCGCGGCGAACAGTTTTTCCGCGCCACGTTTGTTCAGACCCTCTTCTACGGCATCTTCTCCTCGTGGGTCCTCTGGTCGCGCGAACATCCCAAGCCGGGCGACCGCTTCAACTGGCACGACGCCGCCTGGACGCTCCACGTTCCCATGATCGCCAGTTTGTTCGAGCAGATTGCCACGCCCCAGCGCCTCAAGCCGCTCGGCGTGGACGAGGTGCTCGACTGGGCGGCACTGGTGCTCAACCGCGTGGACCGCCGCGTTTTTTTCCAGAAGTTCGAGCAGGAGCAGGCCGTCCAGTATTTCTACGAGCCGTTCCTCAACGCATACGATCCCGAGCTTCGCAAGGAACTCGGCGTTTGGTATACGCCGCCGGAAATCGTGAAGTATCAGGTCGAGCGCGTGGACCGCGTGTTGCGCGAGGAGCTCGACATTCCCGACGGTCTGGCCGACGAGCGGGTCGTGGTTCTCGATCCCTGTTGCGGAACGGGGGCGTATTTGGTCGAAACGCTGCGGAGGATTCACGAGACGCTCCACCAAAAGGGCTGCGACGCGTTGGTGGCCCAGCGAGTCAAGCGCGCCGCCGTCGAGCGCATCTTCGGCTTCGAAATTTTGCCCGCCCCGTTTGTGATTTCCCACCTCCAGATCGGCCTGTTGCTCCGCCAGCTTGGCGCGCCGTTGCGCGTCGAGGGGAAGGAACGCGCCGGCGTCTATCTGACCAACGCCCTGACCGGATGGGAGCCGCCCCAGAAGCCCAAGGACGAGCTGCCGCTGTTCCCCGAGCTCGTGGCCGAACGCGAAGCGGCCAACAAGGTCAAGTACGCGGCCCCCATCCTGGTCATCCTCGGCAATCCGCCTTATAACGCCTTTGCCGGAACTAGCCCCGAGGAGGAAGGCGGCCTGGTCGAACCATACAAGGAGGGGCTGAATACACCGGTGGAGAAAGGCGGCTGGGGGATCAAGAAATTCAACCTCGACGATCTGTACGTTCGCTTCTTCCGCATCGCCGAACGGCGGATCGTGAAGAGCGGTCGTGGTGTTGTTACGTACATTTCGAACTACTCCTGGACCTCCGAACCATCGTTTGTCGTGCTCCGCAAGCGGCTCCTGGAATCGTTTGACAAGTTCTGGATCGAAAACATGCACGGCAACCGCAAGATCAGTGAATATGCTCCGGACGGCCGCACCAGCGAAACGGTTTTTGCGATCCCGGGCTTCTCAGCGGGCATTCAGCAGGGAGTGGTTATTTCGCTATGGGTCAAACGCGGTGAAATATTGGCGGGAAAGCGCGTGTCCGCGGAAGTCCTATATCGCGACGACATCAACGCGGCCAAAGCAGTTGAGCGCCGTCAGCAATTGCTCGCGAGCCTCGCTGTGAAACACCTCGACCGGAAGTATCAAAAAGCTACTCCCAACAAAACCAACCGCTTTTCCCTTCGTCCCGGCGGGGCGTCCTCAGACTACCTTTCCTGGCCGCTGTTGTCGGAATTGTGCGCTATCCCCCCCTTCAACGGCCCGGTGGAGCGGAGAGCAAACTCGCTGATTGTTTTTGGAACGGAGCGGAAGAGGCTTGAACACGTGAAGGTCTATTTGGATCCAAACCAAAGCGATGAAACCGTTGCTCTCTTGGAACCGGCGTTCATGACCTCGTCAGGAGAATACCGCGCAAAGCAGGCTCGGACCCTCCTGAAAGGCAAAGTCCGTTACAACGCCCGTAACATCACACGATACCCATTCAAGCCGTTTGACGTGCGGTTCAGCTATCTGGACCCCGCGATTCAGCCTCTCTTCTCGCGCCCCAGCCCGAATCTGCTCGCTCAACGGTTCGAGGGAAACACCTTCTTCATTTCAAGAGACACGGCCGACAAGACACCGGAAGGGCCTCCCTTCTATCTCTCCCCGCTGGTGTGTGACTACGACTTCATTTCAGGCCATGCGCGCCATTTTCCTCTACTGCTCCAGAACGGGGAAAGGCTTTCTAGGAAGCATTGCGAGACCCTTCTGGATATCATGGATGAAGGGCCGCGCACGGACCTGCTTGCGGCGAATCTCTCCCTGAGCGTTCGCGCCTACATGAAGTCGCTTCGCATGGGTGATCCCGACGCGGATGCCGAGACCGCGGCTCTGATCTGGATGCACGCGCTGGCAATCGGTTACAGCCCGGCTTATCTCGCCGAAAACGCGAACGGCATCCGACAAGACTGGCCGCGGATTCCGTTACCCAATTCGAAAAGGGCTTTGCTCCAGTCCGCCGAATTGGGCCGGCGTGTCGCCGCGTTTCTCGACACGGAGAAGCCTGTGCAAGGCGTAACCTGTGGGCCCATCCGGGCCGAGCTACGCGGTGTCGCCGTCATCGCGCGCGTCGGTGGCAGATCGCTGAATCCCGACGAGGGCCACATCGACCTCACCGCCGGTTGGGGACACGCCGGCAAAGGCGGTGTGTGCATGCCCGGTGGCGGAAGGTATGAAGTCAGAAGCGCAAAGGACGAAAGGCAGAAAACTCTCTTCGGCGAGCAGACCGTGGACGTCTATCTCAACGACGTCGCCTATTGGGCCAATATCCCGCTGCCCGTTTGGGAGTATTACATCGGCGGGTATCAGGTGATCAAAAAGTGGCTCAGCTACCGCGAGAAACCGTTGTTGGGGCGCGGACTCATGCTCGAAGAGGCGGAATACGTCACCGAGATGGCCCGCCGCCTCGCCGCGCTGGTTCTGCTCCAACCGGAGCTCGACGCCAACTATGCCGCGGTCAAAGCGGCCACGTGGCCCTGGCCGGATTAGTCGCACCCGTCCAGATGTCCTTCAATTTGGCCACCAGCGAAAACTCGTACCCCACCGTTTGCCCGTTGGAACGAAGGCATCATCTTGCTCCCCATGGCCGCCGCCCTCTCACAACTCCACCTCCGACGCCGGGGCTTCGGGAAGCTTCAGCGCGGTCCCCCGCCTTAGCGGCCGTTCGATCACGCGCATCGTCCGCCACTTGCCCAGGAGAAATCGCACCAGGAACCCCAGCCCCAACAGCACCACATAGGCACTGGCAAACGTCCACGCCAGGTAGATGCCGCCCTTGCCTCTGCCGCACAGCGCCGCCGTCGGGATCACCATGACCACCCACGCCAGCGCCACCGAGCCGACCATCACAAAGCGCGTGTCGCCCGCGCCCCTGAGCGCCGAAGCGAAGATCACGTTCAGCGTGTCGAAGATCGAATAGACCGCCACGAAGCGCAGGATCACCGTGGCCAACTGGCTGATTTCGGGGATTTTGGCCGGATCGGCTTTTGCCGCAAAAGGCTCGATGAAAACCCACGGCACGACGACATAGAGCACCGCGACCGTGGCCATGTAGACAAACGTCAGATGAAACGACGACCACGTGGCGCGCGAGGCCAGCTCCGGTTTGTCTCGCCCCAGCCACTGTCCCACCAGCGTGCTCGTGGCGATCCCGAAGCCGATCATCGGCATGAACGCCAGCGTATTGATCTGGAACGACACGGTCGTGGCGATCAGTTCCAGCGTGCCGATCCGCCCCACGATGAAGACGAACAAAGTCCAGGAGACCATATCGAGCATGAACTGGATACCGCTGGGCAGGCCGAAAAACATCATCCGGCCAAACAGCCGGCGATCGAAGCGCCGGCCGCTTCGTGTCGCGTACGCCCGTTCGTTGCGCGAGGAAAATACCAGGAACGTGAAGACCAGCGCCCCTGCACCGTTGGCGAGGATCGTCGCCCAGGCGGCGCCCTCAATGCCCCACTCGGGAAAACCCCAGTGGCCGAAAATCAGCGCGTAGTCGAGCGCCACGTTGACCGCCGTCACGAGGGCGTTGACCCACATGATCGGCCAGTTCTTGCCCAGGCCGGTGTAGAGACTCGAGACGGCGTTGGTATAGATCGTGAAGATCGCGCCGAACATCATGATGCGGAAATAGCGAGCCTCCAAATCCTGCACGACCGGCTCATGTCCGACGAGCTGAAAGATCGGGCGGGCCAGCGGCCAGAACACCGGCAGCAGCAGCCCCGCGACGAGGGAGAAATAGACCGCCTGCCAGATCGAAGGGCCCAGGCGCCGGGGCTGTCCCGCGCCGTGATATTGGGCCACGAACGTGTTGGCGTAGGAGGCCGTGCCGATGAAAAAGCTGATGATGGTGAAGGAGAGAAAACCCGCCGACAGGGCCGCGGCCATCGCCTCGGGCGTGTACCAGAAAAGAAACATCCGGTCCACGAAGCTCTGAATGGTCCACGAGCTGGTGCTCAGCACCAACGGCACGGCCATTTGCAGCACGTCGCGATAGCCCGCCGGCCGCGACCAGAGCGTTTCCGCCGCCTCGACGCGCGATGTCCCGTCGCCTGATGGATCCGATTTTTCGGCCATGCCGCTGCTTCGCCTCAAACATCTTGAAAGCGAGAGGCTAACGAGTGGCTGGCGGATGGGCAAGTGGCAAGAGCAAAACCAACAACATCCACGAATTCACCTGGAGCAGCAAAGCCGCAGCCAAACGAGGCTTTAGGCTGTAGGCTGTAGGCTGCAGGCTGTAGGCTGTAGGCCGAAAAACCCCCTTCGCGAAAGCTTCGTAGAACATTGTTATAAAACATCTCATGCGCCATCTTTAGGAGAAACCTTCGCAAGAAGACCAGAAATTGGAGGATAGTAGTACGAAGGAAAGGAGCTGTCTTACTTCGCGTTTCTTCGCGTCCTTCGCGGATGAATTGATGGGGCTTCCGTCTCACACCGCCAGGGCGAGTTGCTGGCGGAAGGCTTTCTTGCGGTTTTCGGCGTCGAGGATGGCCTTGCGCATGCGGGCGGATTTCGGCGTCACCTCGACCAGCTCGTCGGCAGCGATCCACTCCAGCGCCTGGTCGAGGGTGAGCTTGCGCGGCGCCTTCAGGCCGTCGAAGCGATCGCGGCCGTTAGCGCGATAGTTTCCCGCCGCCTTGCGCTTGGTCGGGTTGACGGGCATGTCTTCGGGCCGCCAGTTTTCGCCGACGATCTGCCCGGCATAAACTCGCTCCATCGGCTCGACGAACAGCGTCGCCCGCTGTTGGATGCTCTCGATCTGATGGGACGTGGCCGGTCCGGTTTTCATGCTGACGAGCGAACCGCGGTTGCGCGAAGCGACTTCGCCCCGCCAGGGTCCGTAGTCGGTGAATCGCGACGCCATGATCCCCAGGCCGCGCGTGTCGGTGAGGAAATCCGTGCGGTAGCCGATCAGCCCGCGCGTGGGAATCGTGAATTCCATGCGCATCACGCCCGTGCCGAGGTTTTCCATCTTGCTCATCTCGCCCTTGCGGCGCGCCAGCTTCTCGATCACCACGCCCTGAAACTCCTCGGGCACTTCGATGATCAGCTGCTCCATCGGCTCGAGCACGTTGCCGCTCGGATCTTCGTGAAGGATGACCTCGGGCCGCGACACACACAGTTCCATCCCTTCGCGCCGCATCTCTTCGATGAGAATGGCGAGGTGCAGCTCGCCGCGACCCGACACTTTCACGCCGTCGGCCCGCCCCAGATCCTCCACGCGCAAGGCCACGTTGATGCGCAACTCGCGCTCGAGGCGGTCCTTGATCTGGCGCAGCGTGACGGCTTTTCCGTCCTCGCCGGCGAAGGGGCCGTTGTTGACCATGAAGAACATCGAAACGATCGGCTCTTCGATGTCGAGGGGTTTGAGCGCGGGCGCCTCGTCGGCCGCCGCCGAAAAGGTGTCGCCGATCGTGATGTCCTTCGGCCCCGCGACCCAGACGATGTCGCCGGCGGCAATCTCGTCCACTTCGACCCGCTCGAGACCGCGCGTGACCCACAGTTGGACGGCGCGCTCCATCGAGGAATCGCCGACCTCCCAGCCGGCGTCCTGGTTGCCCGGCTGGCGCCAGCGCGTCGTGGTGCGCATGAAGACGTCGCTCTTTTTCAGCCCGCCGCGGAGCACCCGCCCGCCGCCGATCCGGCCGACGTAGTCGCTCCAGGCCAGCGTGCCGATCTGCATCAGGAATGGACCGTCGGAATCCACCTGGGGCGGCGGCACCTTTTCGATGATCGTCTCGAAGAGCGCCTCCATGCCTTCGCGGCGATCGCTCGCCAGGTCGCGCACGATCCAGCCGTCGAGGCCCGAACCATAGAGAACGGGGAAATCGGCTTGCGCATCGTTGGCGCCCAGCTCGATGAACAAATCGAACGTCTTGTGAAGTGTGGTGGCGGGCTGGGCGTTGGGCCGGTCCACCTTGTTGACGATCACGATCGGCCGCAGACCCCGTCGCAGGGCCCGCATCAGGACGTAGCGCGTCTGGGGCATCGGCCCTTCGTTGGCGTCCACCAGCAGCAGCACCGAATCCACCATCGAAAGCACGCGTTCGACCTCGCCCGAAAAGTCGGCGTGGCCGGGCGTGTCAATGATGTTGATGAGAAACTCGCCCCAGTTGACCGTGCAGTGTTTGGCGCGAATGGTGATGCCGCGTTCGCGCTCCAGCTCGTTGTTGTCCATGATCCGCTCGCCGAGGTTCTGGTTCTCGCGAAACGTGTGGGCGGCGCGAAAAATCGAGTCAATCAGCGTCGTTTTGCCGTGATCTATGTGCGCAATGATGGCGACATTGCGGATTTGGTCCGCTGCGGGCATACGGAAAAAGCCTTCCTCCAAAAAAATAACGTGTGCCTCAGACGCACGTAAACCAATATTTTGCGCAGGGCGATCGGCTCTTGGCAAGGGGGAAATGCGGCCATTCGCGAATTGCGGAAGATGCCCATGGCCCTCTGAGTATTTGTATGTGTTTAGCGCGCATAAGCAACAACGACAAGGGCACCCTGCGCACTGGCAAAACTGAGGGTGCGAGCCAACTTTTGGAGTGCGGTGGCCCTCCGCCGCTTTGCTTTTTTGGTCACTGGTCACTCCAGAGAACGGCAGAGCGGCGGAGGGCCA
>Ga0315282_10015028_pt1 | contig 11466 bp, 5 predicted proteins | sample YL17G07_20_MG_FD_203693 | JGI IMG/M metagenome (GOLD analysis project Ga0315282, IMG submission 203693) | Sediment microbial communities from Yellowstone Lake, YNP, Wyoming, USA - YL17G07_20 | ecosystem: Environmental > Aquatic > Freshwater > Lake > Sediment | place: USA: Wyoming | collected...
GCTGGTTGGTCTTCCGGTCGATGATGTTGAACAATATCCCCACGCGGGGGGGATCTTGGCTTTTCAGCAGCGGGTCATAAACCTCCACGTAGACCACCGGTGGCGCACCTTTGGCAAAACGGCCACTGGCGGACGGGACCAATTCCATACCCTTAAAAACCAGGGGCGTGCGTTCCTCCAGAAGGGCCGCGTCCATGTTCGCTGTGAGCTGCGAGACGGGGAGGAACTTTTCACCCAAAGCCGGGCCTCCCAGGCTGAGATTGTTGCCGGAGAAGGGTTCCACAACCAAAGGAACTACATATTTACCAAACTTCTCTCCGCCCGCGCTCAGCACCAGCTTCAGCGTGTAAGACCCGGGGGCAATGTCGAACGTATTATGGTAATCGAAGGAGCCTTTGGAGAAATCTTTGAGCTCTTTCTTTTGGTAATCCAACTTCACCGTGTCGCTGAATCGCGCGGCGATGGAGCCGTTCTCGCGGTAGGCGATTCCCAGCACGTTCACGTTAGAATGGAAGCCCCCCTTTTGTTTCTCAAAGTCGATGGAGGAACCCGGAACCGACAGGGCCAAGTTTACGCGTGCCACGCCGGGTTCAGAGTAGAAGTAAGGGGCGCTGAGAGAGACAGGAATTTCGCCGGCTTGCTGGCTGGCGGCGCGCTCCTCCAGCACCTTACCTTCGGGTTTCCCTTTCAGCAGGTCACGGCTCTTTACGTCAAAATAACCGCTGCGGTAGCGCACGATCACGCCTTTGCGGTCCACCGTTACCTTGATTTTGTGGTAGCTGCCATCGTGCGTCTGGTTGGGGGGTGTGTACCCGAGAATGTAGTACTCGTTCATCTCCTTGGCAACCTTTTGCAGGCCTTTGAGGAAATCGTTGGTATTGAAGATTTCAAAACCGCCGGTGCCCTTGGCCAAGGCATAGAGGACCTGCTGGTTGGTTGACACACTTTCCGGAATGGTGGGAATGATCTGCCGATTGGGGCAGTTGATGTTCCCGAACCCACCCATGCCAGTGTCGTCCATGCAGTTAAGGTTGGGGTTGTACGGATTATTTCCGGTATTGGTGCGTGTGCCGCTGGGGTTGCCGATTGGGACGCCGCGACTGCCGCCTGGGTTGCTTCCACTGCCGGGGCTGCTTCCAGCACCGGGGCTGCCCGGCGAGCCGGTTGTACCACCGCCACCCGGGGCGCCTCCGCCACCGCCCCCTACTGTACCTCCCGCTCCTCCGGCCGACCCTCCGCCGCCGCCTCCGCCTGCCCCTCCGCCTGCTCCTCCGCCTGCCCCTCCGCCTGCTCCTCCGCCCGTCCGCTGAGGTTCAGGGTCGGGAGGGACCGCTAATGTTGCCAGCAGACCCGGCAGGTGAGGGAAGGGAGATTCAGGGCTGCGCAGTTCCGAACCCGGCGGGAATCCGGGGCGTGTACCCGGGGCCGAGGGATTGGAGATATCCATGCCGGGGTGCGGGGAAGACACCAGGCCGCGTACGTCCACAGGATAGACGGCGATGTTAGCCTTGTTCAGAGCATCGATGGTGGCGGTGAGTTCCGACTGGCGTTCCGGTGTGAGGGCAAATCCCGAGGAAAACAAGATCATCGTTTTGCGTCCGGGAACGGCGCGGAGCGATTTGGCGACTTCGCGAATGGAGAGCAGCACGCTGCGCGCGGCGAAATCCGATTGCGTTCGGCCCAGATACGGCGCCCCCATGGCCGCAAGTTGCACGCCCCCGCCTCCCGTGTTGGGATTAACGGCGGAAAACTTGACGGTGCTGACGGCACGCTTCAACAGATCTCCGTCGGCCGTAAAGTTTTGCGCAATCCTTAAGCCTCCGCCGAAGTCCACCACCGCCATCAGCCGATGGGGAGAAGCGGTGCTTTCCACAAACTTCCCGGCGGCTTGGCGCGCCTGGATTTGAAGGCTCGGGTCCATGGTGGAATCGTCAAAGAAAAGGACCACATAGCGCTGATGTTCGGGGGCGTTGGGTTCGATGTCAGCTTCGCGGGTGAAGGAGGAAACGGGTTGCTCCGCGTCATCTTCATAGACATGAAAGTCGTTCTTCTCCAAATCCTTGATGTAATTCCCTTTCTTGTCGGTCGCGATCACGTCGACCAGGACCAGGTTGGTTTCCGCCTTGATCACCACCGGCGCATTCGCAGCCGGTGGCGGGGAAGGATTCTGCGCACCGGCCGGGGCGGCGGGGGCCGTGGCTGATTCCAGCCCCAGCCCTCCCAGAGTCATCAGGAGGCCCATCGTCAGAAACAATCGATGTCGGGTCATGGCTCGATCTCCTAATAAGGAATTTCCACCGTGCGATTGAGACCGGAGATTTGACCGCTTTCCGAATCGCGGACGATCGCACGCACCAGATAGGTTCCGGGTTTGACGTCGAAGAGGGCCCGGATACTAATGCCCGTTTGCAGGTATCTTTCCAGGTTGTTATCACGCAGGCGCAATTGCACAGACTTTTGCTGGCCGGTGATCATGTGACCATCCCGGTCAAACACCACCGTCACGAAAGTCAGGTTGTCGAGGTTGCGGTCCTCTTCCTTGCGGAAATGCAAGGGGTGCAGGTCAATGCGCGTCAGGACGGCAATGCGCGCGTCGGACTCGGTCTTCATGAAAAACTGGGTGTGGACGTCGATGGGAAGCTCATGCGTCTCGTCCTGGGAGAAGACTGCTTCTTGAATTTCTTCCTTCTCCTGCTTGGCCGGGTCGTTCGGTTTCCGGGGAGCGTAATAGCCGCGGCGTGCTTGCACCGAGAGGCCCTTTTGCGCAACCAACTTGACCTGAATCGGGTGGAAATTGCCGTCGAGTTTCAGATTTTGCGGGGAGAAGGCCAGAAGATAGAAAGCTTCGGGAAGGCCGGCGGCCTTGCGGAATCCGGTTTCCAGGTCATTGTTGTTGTTGAAAAAGATGCCCCCCGTATCGAGGGCGAGGGTTTGCATGCCATCGGTCTGCCGCCGGGTGCTCTCCGTGAGCATCATTTCCTTCTCCGCCCGTAAACGCGGGTTTGTCGTGTAGGCGAAGTCGCTGTGTGTGACGTCGGTGAGCGGGGTGCCGTTGTAAAGGCCACGGGCGTCTATGGCGTTGAGGATGACGCCGCTACGCAGAGCGCGGTCGGCAATCTGGCTGAGTTCGAAGCGGAGGGTCTCGGTCAGGAAGCCCCCGGAGATAATCACCATACTGCGCTGCCCAGGGAGTGACGTGAGGCGGCGAACGACGGATTCAATCCCCCGCAAGGCCGCCACGGACTCCGTTTCCGAGTGAGAGAGCGAACGCATGGCGTCGGCCTGCATCTGGGCCTGCGCTCGGGTTGTAAGCGTCGGATCGCCCCCATAATAGCAATTCAGCAATTCATCGGTGGCCACGGCGATCGCGATCGGGTCCTGGTGCTCCACAATCAGATACGCCTCGTAGGGTGGGATCGCGCCGCAAGAGGTATCCTCCCCCACGATGGGGCGCGGACGAAGGTCGAAAAGGGCTTGATGCACTTGCGCAAGGTCGCCGGTGAAATCTAATTGCTTTTGCCCGGAGGAAGTGTACAGCGCCACGCGATCCCCGGGTTGGACAGAACCCGCGAGGAAGTGGTCCGCCGCGTCGCGGGTGCGCGCCAAGTTCTCAAAAGGGCTGTTCACATCGTCGAAGTACAGCGCCACGAAGCGGCGAGCCGCGGAGACCGGCACGGTCGTCTCATCCGCGGCCTCCGGTTCGGCGGCGGTTTTTTCCGCGGTTTTCTGCGGTGGAGGCTCGGGGGCTTTCAGGGCCGGTTTCTCCAGCGAGAAGTGCAGAATGGACTGCAATTTGCCGTGATCAAAAAGTTGAAAATCTTCTTTGCGGAGGTTGTCAACCGTTGCCCCCTTCGCGTCGCGCACCACCACGCGGACCATCACCACGTTGCGTTCCGCTTGCAGCTTGAAGGTGGGTTCGACGTCGCGCGAGGAAATCTCTTGCGGGTTGGTGGTCTGCGCCTTGGAGGAAATCTCTTGTGGGTTGGTCGTCTGCGCCTTGAGGAAGCAGGGCGCAAAGGTAGATATCAAGCTCAGGATGACCACCAACACCCGTGAAGGCCATCGGGGTCTCAGCCGACGCGCGAGGGTAAGCGAAGGCAACATAAATCCTGGCCCGGTGTACTCGAACGCAAAGACCCTCCCGCACACAACCCAAGAGAAACCAACACATGCAGGTCGATGCCCACCGGGCTATGAACTTAGTTTCAGTCGCGCAAGGTTCAAAGTCAAGCTAAAGCCGGATAGATCCCCTGCGGGGATCAAGGATGGACAGTCCCGAGGGGGTTTTTCCGCAGCCTGTTAAGCCCTTACTCAATGGAAAAATCGCCGGTTTGCACCGACGAAGAGTTGCCGCCGGAATCGCGGGCCCAGATTTCTATCCGGTAGTCGCCCGTCGCGAGTTGGTCCATGGGCAGCTTGAAGGTCACGGGAACCAGCGGATTCCCCGGGTGGATGTTTCCATTGATGTAAATGGTGTCGGAGGAATAGACCTTTTGATGGGTTTTCCGGTCCACAATCTTGTACAGGATTCCCATCTGGGGATTGCTGGTCGCTAATATGGGATCATAAACTTCCACGTAGACAATCGGCTCCGTGTGCTTCTTAAAATGATTCGTGCCGGAGGGAATGACCTGCAGGCCGCTCGCGACCATGGGCGCGCTTCCCTCGATGAGTTTCTGGTCAATGTCGGCTGAACTCAGAGGTGAGGGGATGGACTTGGTGCCGAAAGCCGGACCACTCAGGACGAACTGCTTGCCGGAGAACGGTTCCACTACCATCGGCACTACGTATTTGCCGAACTTCCCGCCTCCCGCGGTCAGCACCAGCTTGAAAGTGTATTCGCCCGGGGCAATCTTGAAGGAATTCTGGTAATCGAGACTTTCCTTTCTCACCACCCGTATATCGTCCTTTTCGTAGTCCAGATTCGACGTGTCGCTGAAGCGGGCGGCCACCGACCCGTCGTCGCGGAAGGCAATTCCCAGGACGCTGATCTGCGTTCGGAAGTTGTCGCCGTGCCTCTTGAAATCGACGGCGGAGGCGCGAATGGACAAAGCCAGATTGACGCGCGCGACGCCGGGCTTGATGTAGAAGTAGGGCATGCTGAGGGTGACCGGAATCTCACCGGCCTCAAAGCTTGTTGCCTTGGCCTCGAGCGCTACCCCTTCGGTTTTTCCCGCTAACAGGTCCGGGCTCCTGGTTTCGGAATAGCCGTTACGGGCGCGGACCTCCGTACCCTCCCGGTCTACTTTCACGCGGATTCGGTGATAGCTCCCGTCGTGACTGGGGTTGGGTGGGACGTACCCGAGCAGGTAGTATTCGTTCATTTCCTCGGAGGCCTTTTCCATCCCCCCTTGCAGGTCGTTGGTATTGACGATGGGGAAACCGCCGGTCTTTGCGGCCAAAGCATAGAGAACCGGACTGGGCTCGGAGCCAATGCTTCCCATCTGCCGTCTCGAGGCACTGACTGAGGAGGTAAAGCTCGAAGGATCCACGGGGTACATCGCGACATTGGCTCGGTTCAGGGCATCGATGGTGTCCTGAAAATCGGACTGGCGCTGAGAGGTGAGATTAAATCCGCTGGAAAGAAAGATTATGGCCTTGCGGCCGGGAGCAGCGCTCAGCATTTTGGCCACATCGCGAATGGCCCGCAGCAGATTGCGCAGGGCGAGATCGGCGGCATCCTGCTCCGCGCCCGTACCCAGGGGCACGTTCAACATCGCTCTGGACCTCGCGATTACCGACGTTTGCTGGGTTTGTACGTGGGAGAATTTAGGATGGCGGACGGCGGCCATTAACAGGTCACCGTTCGCCGTGAAGGTTTGGTCAACCTCCAGGGCGCCGCCATAATCCATCACCGCCATCATCCGCGTGGGGGAAGCCGTGCCTTCCACGAATTTCGCTGCGGCATCGCGTTCCCACATTTGACCCTCGGTGCCTAACCCCGCGTTGTCGAAGAGAAGGACCATGTAGCGCTGACGCCCGGGAGTGCCCGGCTTAATATCCGCTTCGCGGGAAAAACTGGTGATGGGTTGCTCCTTGCCATCCTCAAAGACGTGGAATTCCTTCTGCGTAAGGTCCTTGAGATAATTCTTTTTCTTGTCGGTTACAACCACATCGACGAGAACCATATTGGCTTCCGACTTGATCACTCCCGGCGCGGCCGGCACGGCCTGCGCGGCGGGGTTCTTCTCCTCTCCTATGGCCGGGGGAGGTGTAGCCGGCGCCACACCCAGCAAGCCGAATGTAAAGAAAAGGGCAAGGGTGCGAACTGTAGCTTTTGGCATGATGTTATTTCCCCGTCTTGATGGTACTTTCCACGCGGAAGAGCTGGAAGTTGGAACAGTGGTGCGTGTTGCGCAGCCACAGGCCGAGATATCCGGTCTGCACCGTCACGTCACGGGGCAGCCAAAGCACTTTCTCAGACCCACTGGGCTGGACAGGGTAGAAATCAACCGTCGAGTCATGAGAACGAAGGCCCACATCCGTTCGAGGGGCAAGAAGCCAGATCTTGATCCGGAGAAGTTGGAAGGTTTGAGAGTCGATCCACGCCAGACCTTGGACCAACACAGCGATGCTTTGGTCCCCGAAGATAAGTTTGCCCGCCCGGTGAAAGCTCTCGGGGTCTTGCGCAAATCCCACCACATGACATTCCCGACTGCGAATCGTCTGGGTCCCGAAGTACCGAAAGTGACTGTCGTGCTGGTCAGCCGGGCTCAAGTACAGCCAAGTCGATGCATAGTTGGATGTGATCATGGTGCCCCCACCGGGGCTAAAGGCATCGAGAGGGTTCCCATTGAGTTCGGTGCGGTACTCATAAAATGCCGGGACAGCACCGGCGGATCGGGGTATGACGATGTAGCGAAAATTGTGACGTTCCGTAACGCTGGACGTCCCGGAGCGCTTTTCCGAGACCACCTCCTCGTCGCAGGCAATCTGTGGAAAGTCATGAAAAAGGCGGGTGGCGGTTTGGCCGACGCGCTCGAGTATCATCGGCAGTTGCCCCTGGTCCCGGGCCAGCCGAAGGTTTTCCAGAAAAGGGCTGTTGTGAATCTGACCGGAGTTCCAATTGACCAGCGTCTTGGCGCGTTGGTAGATTTTGATTTCCGCGGGCGTAAGGTGCAACTGCGGTTCAGGCATCTGAGGGGGCGCCGCAGACTGCTGCGGTCTTACCGTCACCGCGCCGATGAGGACGGCGGCCAGCAAGAGCGATCTGGCAGGCAACCGGGATTTCACGCGGGAAGTATTCGCCGGAGAATTGCCCATGTCAAGACGACAGATTGTCAAGCCGCGGTGAGAAATCCGCACTGGACGATGTCGAACCATGGGGTCACTTCCCTAATACGGAATTTCCACGGTGCGGTTCAGCGCGGAGATTTGACCACTCTCTGAATCGCGGACCACCGTGCGCACCAGGTAAATTCCCGGCTTGACGGCGATCTCCGTTTCGACCTTGATGCCGGTGCGCAGGAATTTTTCCAGGCTTGCGTCGCGCAGGCGCAATTCCAAAACTTTCTGCTGGCCGGACACGTAGTGACCATCCCGATCGAACACGGCGGTCACGAAGGTTAGGTTATCGAGGTTGCGGTCCGCTTCCTTGCGAAAGTGCAACGCCTGCAGGTCAACGTGCGTCACCACGTCAATTTCCGCGTTGGTTTTGTCGAGCATGAAGTATCGCGTGTTGACCTGGATGGGAAGGGCTTGCATCTCGTTTTGGGTGAAAACCGCATCTTGGATGTCTTCCTTTTCCTGCGCGGCCAGGTCTTCCGATTTCTTGGGGGCGTAGTAGCCCTTGCGCGCTTGCACCGTGAAGCCCTGGGGTGAAACCAAGGTGACCTTCAAGGCGTGAAAGGCGCCATCGTGCTTCAGGTTTTCCGGGGAAAAAGCCAGCGTGTACGTGGTGTCGGGAGCGGCGGCGAGTCGCTGGAGTCCCGCTTCCAGATCGTTAGTGTTCTCGACAAGGGCGCCGCCGGTATCCTGGGCGAGGGTTCCCATGGCCTCGCTATCCCGCAGGGCCTCTTCCTTCATTAAGGCGTCTTTTAGTGCCAACAGTTGGGGACGTTGGGGCAGGTCACGTCCGGCCACGGAGGCATCGGCGATGAATCCACCGACGTAGAGGCCGCGGGCGTCCAGGGCATTAATGATGATATTGGCGTGCAAGGCACGCTCGGAAATCAGGCTGACAGCGCCGCCCAGAGTTTGGCTGAGGAATCCATCCGAGATGAAGACGATGCTGCGTTGGCCGGAAAGCGTGGCCATGTGGCGCACCAGGGATTCCATCCCCCGCAAAGCAGCCCTGGCCTGCGTTACGGACTCGGATTGAACCCGCATCGCCTCCAGGCGGATTTCTTCCGTTGACGGAGGTTCGGGAAGATTGTAGCAACCCTGCTTTTCCTCCTGAACCAACTTCACCACGCCGCTCAAATCATTACTCGCCCGATTCGGATCTGAGGCGTTCCCGCTCGCGCCGTTCCCGCTCCCGCCGGGTGCGGCGGTCATAGGAGTGAACGTGACGATGAAGTACGCCTCATAGGGCGTAATAGCGCCGCACATTTCATCCCGAGATACGCGTGGACTGGGGTGAAGGTCGGCCAGCGCCTGACGCACTTTGGCGAGGTCGTCGGTGAAATCCACGGACCCCTTGGCGGACGCCGTAAATACTCCCACCCGGTCGCCGGGATGGAGAGAAGTTTGAAGAAAGCGATTCGCGGCATCACGCGTGCGCACCAGGCCGGAGAACCCGGTATTGACATCGTCGAAGTACAGCGCCACATAGCGGCGAGGGAGAATAATGGCCGGCAGCGTCTTCTCGGCAGCGCCGGGCTCGGGCGGAGCGGTTTTCTTTGCGGATTCCTGCGCCGCGGGCTCGATGGCTTTCAGCGCCGGCTTCTCCACCGAGAACTGAACAATCGTCTGCTTCTTGCCGCGATCGAAAAGCTGAAAATCTTCCTTCCGAAGGTTGTCAACTGCTTCGCCTTTGCCGTTCCGCACCACCACGCGCACCGTCACCAGGTTTCGCTCCGCTTGCAGCTTGAAGGTGGGTTCAACGTTGCGCGTGGTAACCTCCTGGGGAGGGTTTTCCTGCGCTTTTAGTGGGAAGGGGAAAAAAGTGGCGCAGACCAGCAAAACGGCTAACAGCCGTGAAAGTAATCCGCGTCCACGCCGACGAACGGCGGTAAGCATCCGCAACATGAATCACTCCCAGGCCAAGGTTGAGCAGTGGCCATTCGCTGACGAGAAGCCACCGAATGCAGGCGGATGACTAACGTGATGCGCTCTTAGTTTCCAGCGCTGTAATCTCCGTGTCAAGCGTATACTGGCTTTGAGTCCTTAAGCTCTTTTCCCGAGGTTCCATCGTGTCCTACCAAGACCTGCGTGAATTTCTTGCCCACCTGGAACGCGACGGCGAACTGAAGCGCATTGCGGCGGAAGTTGACGTCGATTTGGAAATCACCGAAATCACCGACCGCGTTTCCAAAGCGGGCGGGCCGGCGTTGCTGTTTGAAAAGCCGCGCTCCGCCCGCGACGGGGTGAACTACGCCATGCCACTGCTCATCAATATGCTCGGGACGCGGCGGCGCCTCGAGTTGGCGCTCGACGTGGGTTCGCTCGATGACGTGACGCGCCGCATGGAAGATTTGCTCGACATGAAGGCGCCCGAGGGTTTTTTCGACAAAGTTAAGCTGCTTCCCAAGCTCTCCGAACTCGGCTCGTTCTTTCCCAAGAACGTGCGCAGCGGCCCGGTGAAAGAAGTCATCGAACGCGAGAACCTAACGCTCGCGCGCCTGCCGATTATGCAGTGTTGGCCGCAGGACGGCGGGCGTTTCATCACCTTTCCCATGGTTATCACGCGCAGCCCCAAAAACGGCCGCCGCAACGTGGGTTGTTACCGCATGCAGGTGTATGACGAGCGGACGACGGGAATGCACTGGCAGGTTCACAAGGGCGGCGCCGAACACTTCCGTTGGCTCGCCCGCCTGGGAAAGGGCCGCCGCATGGACGTGGCCGTAGCGTTGGGGGCCGACCCCGCCACTATGCTCTCCGGCGTGCTGCCCCTGCCGGAGGATTTGGACGAGTTCCTTTTCGCCGGCTTCCTGCGCCAGCAGCCGGTGGAGCTGGTGAAGGGCGAAACTGTAGACCTGGAGGTTCCTGCCCACGCCGAGATTGTGCTGGAAGGCTACGTGGACCTCGACGACATTCGCCCCGAAGGGCCGTTCGGCGACCACACGGGCTACTACTCGCTCGAAGACAAGTTCCCCGCGTTCCACATTACCTGCATCACCCAACGGCGCGACCCCATCTACGTTTCCACCGTCGTCGGCAGGCCACCCATGGAAGACTATTGGATGGGCTACGCCGTGGAACGCCTGTTCCTGCCCCTGATGCGCAAACAACTGCCGGAAGTGGTGGAGATGCATATGCCCGCCGAGGGCGTGTTCCATAACTTGATGATGGTGGCGATTCGTAAGAGCTACCCAGGTCATGCCCGAAAAGTGATGCACGCGATTTGGGGCATGCCGGGCGCCATGTTTACGAAGTGCATCGTGGTGGTGGACCACGATGTGAACGTGCACGACTCGAGTGAAGTCGCCTGGAAGGCCCTGAACCACATCGACCCCGAGCGCGATATTCAGTTCACGCTCGGCCCCGTGGATCAACTCGAACACGCCTCGCGCCTGCCCAACTTCGGCTCCAAGATGGGAATCGACGCCACCCGCAAATGGCCTACCGAAGGTTTTGCCCGCCTTTGGCCGGATGAAATCGTCATGGACCCGGAGGTTAAGAAGAAAGTAGATGCCCTCTGGCCCGCGCTGGGGCTGGGCAAATTTTAGATTTTGGATTGGCGATTTTGGATTGCGGCAGAGGGTCGGAATTGAGTACAAGTTTGGGATTGACCATTTTCAACCGAAACGGTGAGCAGGTTGGCGAGCTGGATGAGGCCCTGAACCTCGCCACGGCGGACGCTCGGCTGGCGAGACTATACAGGGGACCCCGTCAGACCGGAATGACGATTCTCGGACCAGGCAAAAGGACGACCGGTCGACAGTGCTCGATAGCGGAGACGACTCATCCTGTTTCGGACAAGACACTGGGACTGCTCGCCCTCGCACTGGCGCAAAGCGGGTACGAACTTCGATTATAGCCATGCGGTGCGTGGCACGACCGCGAGCCCCAGGCGGCTCATGGTCGGCGCCAACGCACAATGAAGCGTGGAGGGCCTGATGATGACCGAAACGCAGTTCGCGAACTTCCGACAGGGAGCGCGCAGTTTTTTCGAGGGATTAGAGGCACATTTAAACCAAAGCATTCCTTGCCCAGCAGAGACTCAAGAGAAATTGGCGGCTCTAGTAAAACGGGCAAGAAGTTCGGCCAACAAGTACGAGCGGCGGAACGCATTACATGAGGGGGCTTTCCTCTACGAGTGTGTTTTTCCGGCGGTGTACCGCTTTGTAGGGGATTGGCCTAACA
>Ga0315282_10015029_pt1 | contig 11465 bp, 12 predicted proteins | sample YL17G07_20_MG_FD_203693 | JGI IMG/M metagenome (GOLD analysis project Ga0315282, IMG submission 203693) | Sediment microbial communities from Yellowstone Lake, YNP, Wyoming, USA - YL17G07_20 | ecosystem: Environmental > Aquatic > Freshwater > Lake > Sediment | place: USA: Wyoming | collected...
ACGCCCAGCGCGATGGGGAGATCGAAGACCGGCCCCTCTTTACGGATATCGGCGGGGGCGAGGTTGACAGTCACGCGGCAAGAGGGGAAGCTGAAGTTGGAGTTGCGGGTCGCGGACGCGACGCGCTCCGCCGCCTCTTGCACCGCCTTGTCGGGGAGGCCGACGATGATGGTCTTCGCCAGACCCGCGCCGACGTCGACCTGGGTCTGCACCAGTTGCGCGTCTATCCCCAACACGGCGCCACTGTAGATGGTAGCCAGCATCCGGTCTCGGGCCTCAGCTGCTGAATTAGGGCCTTCTGGCGACGATGCGAGCCCCTCAGAGTTAGCGGGTATGGTTCTGCGCCGCGCCGTTCGCCTCCTTTTTGGGCGAGACCTCGTCAGGCGGCGCGCGGTTCTCCCCCCGCCCACTTCCCCGGCCAGCCGTCTCACCGCGTCCGCTTTCCGTGTTGACCTCCTGCTCCAGGGTGTGGGATATTGGCGGGGAGTGCGATGCCCCAAGTCACAATGGGAGATGATTGCTGTGCCCGAACTGCCGGAGATCTACAACCTCGCGAGGCAGATGGACTCGGCGCTCAAAGGCAAGCGGGTCGCCGACGTCAGCGTCAGGCAGGAGAAGTGCCTGAACATCCCGCTGAGGAAGTTCAGGGCGCTCGTCGCCGGGAAGACAATCGGCAGCGTCACGGCGCGCGGCAAGTGGGTCTTCATGGAGCTTCGGCCCGACGTCCATTTCCTGCTCAGTCTGGGGATGGGGGGTGACGCGCTCTACCACAAGCCGGGCGCGGCGCGGCCGGGCAAGTACCAGGTGAAACTTGGCTTCGACGACGGGTCCGCGCTCTCCATCGCCTTCTGGTGGTTCGGCTACGCTCACGCGGTGAAGACGGCCGAGATCAAGTCGCACAAGATGACCGCGTCGCTCGGGCTCTCCCCCCTCGACAACTCTGAGTACACGTATCAGGCGTTCAGCGTGCTGCTCGGCGGGAAGAAGGGCGCCATCAAGCCGGTGCTGATGAACCAGACGCACATCGCCGGCATCGGCAACGTGTACATCCAGGACATCCTGTTCAGGGCGAAGCTCCACCCGAACCGGAAGATATCAGAGATCAGCGAGGCCGAGCGGAAGCTCCTTTTCCGCGTCATCAAGGAGAACCTGAAACGCGCCGCGGAACTCGGCGGGCTCGCCTATGAGAAGGACCTGTACGGGCGACCGGGACGGTTCAAGGACTTCCTGGTGGGCTACAGAGAGGGACAGCCGTGCCCGGAGTGCGGCGCAACCATTGAGAAGATCAAGACCGGCAGCACCGCGACCTTCATCTGCCCGTCCTGCCAGATTCAAGCTGTCAGGCATGAAAGGCGCCCTGGATCAGCTCCACCTTGTTCACGCGACCCTCGGGCGTCATGTGCACCTCCACCACGTCGAACCGCGTGACGCGCTCGCGCCGCTCGCGCGACCCCAGGTAGACCCCCGCGGCGCGGATGATCTGGCGCTGTTTCCACGGGGTGACGTTCTGGCTGGGCCGGAAAACGTCTGACGAGGTGCGCGCTTTCACCTCGACGAAGGCGAGCACGCCCTGCTGCTCAGCGATAATGTCAACCTCGGCCCCGCCTGGGGCGCGGAAGTTCCGCTCCCTGATGGTGTAGCCGCGGGAGGCGAGGTAGCGCGCGGCGTGCTCTTCGCCGATTCGGCCCAGCTCCTTGTCGGTCTTGGTCCGCTTGCGCCCCAGCATCAGTCTCGGAACGGGAACATGTCGCTGTATGGTTCGTCACTCAGTTCCTTGAGAGCGGTCGCCACGCGGTCGATCGCCGCCTCCAGCATCCGCCGTCCCTTCTCTGCGGTCGCCTTCGTCGGGTCGCCGATTCCAGTGTTCACGGTCAGCACGTGCCACGGGCTGACGAACTGGAGCGCGCGGTTCGAGAAGACGGTCTTCCGCGTACGAGTCGGCTCGGCCGCGCTCATGTCCACGCCCTCCGGGAAGAGGTACAGCATCGAAGACGTCTCCATTTCGCAGGCGTGACCGCGCTCGGATGTCTCCATCACCTCCGCCTCCACGTCACCGGCGACGACATACCATTCCGAGAGGGCGATGAACGCGTCGAACCTGGGATGCATTTCGCGCAGGCCGGCCTGAAGCGCTGCGGTGTTCCCGCCGTGGCCGTTGAAGATGACGATCTTCTTCACCTCCTGCCGCACCACGCTGGCGATGACATCGGTGACGAAGTCGATCAAGGCACGCGGTTGCAGGCTCATGGTCCAGGCGCACTTCTGCACGTTGACGTTGCAGCCGAAGGGCATTGTGGGCAGCAGCAGGCAGCGCGCCCCGCGCCGGTTGGCCTCCTCGACCGCGCGCTCGGCGAAAGCCTCCACCTGGAACGTGTCGGTGCCATATACCAGATGCTGCGCGTGCGGCTCGGTCGAGCCGATGGGGAGCACCGCGACCTCGTATGTGTTCTCCATCAACTGGGGTCGGCGAAGATAGGCAAGGCGGAACTCCGGCATCGTGACTCCTCCACTCAGCTATCAGCATAGGTTTCGATGCGTCATGGGTCCGACCTTCTCTGAGGCAGCAGGCTGTGCTGTACTTTGGAACGAAGCAGATTCCCATGACCCACAGACAACGCATCCTCGACGCATGTCGCGGTGAACGCCTCGACCACATCCTCTGGGTGCCGCGGCTTGACCTCTGGTACAACGCGCGCACCCGCGCCGGCGCGCTGCCTGCGCAGTTCCGCGGGCTATCCTTGCGTGACATCACGCGCGCGCTCGGCGTGGGCTATCATGCGGTTGTGCCTGACTTCCTTGGCGAACGTCCCGACGATGTCGCTGATCGCTGCCTCGGCATCTACCGCCTGAAGGAAATGCCGTTCGAGACGCTCCTGCGCGGCGTAGAGCGTGAAGTCCGGGTCACGGGCGGTTCCACGCGCGTCACTTACCACACGCCCGTCGGCGATGTATCCTGCCGCTTCAGCTACACCGAGGAGATGCAGCGCGCCGGCGCCACCATCGCCTGGGTGGAGGAGCATGTCCTCAAACGCGCCGAGGACTACGGCGTGCTCCAGTTCATCTTCGAGAACCTGGAAGTCGTCCGCACGCGCGACCGCTACTGCGCCTGGAAGGACTGGGTGGGGGAGGAGGGCGTCGCGGTGGCCTTCGGCAATGGCGCCGCCTCGCCCATGCACCACATCATGCGCGACCTGATGCCGATGACGCAGTTCTTCCTCGAGCTGCACGACCGTCCCGGCGAACTGACAGCGCTGTGCGACAGCATGGCCTCCTGGTTTGAGGCAATGCTGTGCGCGGTTGCCGAGAGCCCGGCCGAAGTCATCTTCGTCGGCGGCAACTACGATGAGACCATCACCTATCCGCCGTTCTTCGAGGAGCACATCCTCCCGTGGCTCCAGAGGGCCGCCGAGCTCGCGCACGAGCATGACAAGCTCCTCCTCACCCACACCGACGGCGAGAACGCTGGCCTCATACGTCTCTATCGCCGTGCTGGCTTCGACATCGCCGACTCGCTCTGCCCCTCGCCGATGACGAAGCTCACCCTCGCCGACGTGATCAGAGAGCTGCCCGGCGTCACCATCTGGGGCGGCATCCCGTCTACCGCGGTGGTCGAGAGCGCCATGAGCGACGCCGACTTCGACCGCCTCCTCGACCAGACCATCGCCATCGCCCGCGATCGCCCGCATCTCATCCTCAGCATCGCGGACACAATGCCCGCGGACGGAAGCTTCGACCGCGTGCAAAGGATCACCGATCGCGTCAACAGGGCGTGACGCATTGTGAGGCGTACCTGGAGCGAGCGTGCAGCCTCTGTGGGCCGGCCTGCCTCTGGCTACTGTGCTGAGCGACGCGACGAGGCACGCCATCTCTGTCTGCGGACACCGCCGCTGGCACGCGCGTCCAGGGAAGGGGACATGACTGGAGCGCAGTAAAAGGCCGGCGTGCCCGTCGTGGGATGGCAGGGTCAGGGATGGCTACGCATTCCCGTCGGGAGGTGGACCGCACGATGTGCAAGTGGAGCAATGCAGCGTCCGACGAAGCTCACGTACGAGAACCTGGTTGATGGTCTGCGACGGGCAGGGGTTGGCGGCGGGGATGTGGTGTTCGTGCATGCGGCCGTGAGCAGGATTGGTCACGTCGAAGGCGGCATGGACACGGTGATCGCTGCGCTGCTCGCGGTGGTCGGGCCGGATGGCACGCTGGCGATGCCCGGATTCACGTTCCAGTTGACGGACGTGCCATCGCCGGTCTTCGATGTGCGTTCCACGCCATGCTGGGCGAGCAAGCTGTACGAGCGGTTCCGGACGCGGCTGCCGGTCTCCCGCAGCCATCACGTGACGCACTCCGTATGCGCGGTCGGAAGAAGGGCCAGGGAACTGACATCCATCCATTCGGCTTCGCCGTGCGGCCCGGGCAGCCCGTTCAGGAAACTCGCGGACTGGGGCACGACCATCCTGCTGATCGGGGTCTCGCACAATTCGAACACGACGTTTCACGCGGTGGAGGAGCAAGAGCGGGTCCCGTACATGACGCTGCGGGAGCTGCCGGGGGCGACGATCATTGACGAGTCGGGCCGGCAGGCGCCCATCGAGACGAAGGTGCACGAGCTGAGCCGACACTATGACTTCAACCGGATGGATGAGCCGCTGGAGAGGATGGGGATTCAGCGGAGGGTGGTGATAGGGGAGGCGATGGTGCGACGCCTCGAGGCGGGGCGGATGTTCGCCGCGGCGGTGGAGGCGGTGAGGCGCGATCCTTGGGCGCTGTCAATGGAGGGCAAGGAGGCGGTGAGGATCGCGGTGTCGGCGGGGGGGAAGGGGTAGGCGGAGGGCAGGAAGGAGGCATTGCCTCGGGCGTGCCTTCGCGGGTTGTCGCTCGCCGTTGGCTCGCGAGGAGCCCAGGTCACTGGTGATGGTCGCATATGGAGGTAACGGAGAAAGGGGTCTTGCGCCCGAGCGTGGCGTGGCCTGTCTGCATTCCGCCGTTACCACGTTCGGCGAAATGCAGACAGGGGTATGGCCTCGGCCGGGAGCTGGCGGCGCACAATGGGATTGGAGGAAGACGATGGGTGTGCGAGTCGGTATCGTTGGGTGTGGTGGGATCTCGCGGTCGCACGTCGAGGGGTACAAGGCAGAGGGAGCGGAGGTGGCAGCGCTGACAGACGCGGATCCGGGGGCGGCCGAGAAGCTGTCGCAGGAGCTGGGTGGCGCCGCGGTCTACAGCGATTACCGGAAGCTGGTTGATGAGGGCAAGCCAGACGTGATCAGCATATGCTCGCCGCCCGTGGCCCACGAGGAGGCCGCGGTATATGCGCTTGGGCGCGGGGTGCACGTGCTCTGCGAGAAGCCGATGGCGTTCGACGTGGCGAGCGCGCATCGGATGCGAGACGCGGCGAAGAAGTCGAAGGCGCTGCTGATGCCTGCGTTTCGGCACCGGTTCTTGCCGGCGATCGCCGCGCTCCGCGGCCTGGTGGCATCTGGGGAGATCGGCGATGTCGTCTTCTTCAACAACGTATTCTGCGGGCCAATGCCCGGCATGGAAAGGACGTGGTTCACGAAAAAAGCCGTCGCGGGCGGAGGCAGCTTGCTTGACACCAATAGCCACTCAGTTGACCTGTTCCGGTTCATCGTGGGCGAGATCGTGGACCAGAAGGCGGTGATGCACCGGCACTTCAAGACGACGGATGTGGAAGACGCCGGGATCCTGTCGGTGAAGGCGGCGAACGGCGCGGTCGGCGCGATGGAGTCGTCGTTCGTGGCGGGCAGGGGGCTGGCGTTCATCCATGTCATGGGAACGAAGGGATTGGCGACGTACAGCTACGGCGATGGACAGGTGCGGTACCAGCTGACGGACGATGCTGAGCCGAAGGTACAGTCGGTGGACGAGAGTTGGGGGTTCGCGGAGGAGATTCGGCATTTCCTGGGAGCAGTGCGCGGAGAGCACACACTGGCGGTTACGGTGGAGGATGGCGTGAGGGCGATGGAGGTAATCTGCTCGGTGTACGAAGGCTGACCGGCAGACGACGCAGGCCGATGGAATCTAACCTGGAGTGACCGGAGGAGACGACCGTGAAGAGGATCGGGTTCGTTGACTACTACATAGATGAGTGGCACGCGAACAACTACCCGACGTTCATACGCCAGAGCGCGTATAGGGACGCGTTCGAGGTGGCACTGGCGTGGGAGGAGATGACGCCGGCTGGGAGGAGGCCGCTCGACGAGTGGTGCCGCGAGCAGGGCGTGGGGAAGGCGGCGAGCGTCGAGGAGGTGATAGAGAAGTGCGACTGCATCGTCGTGCTGTCGCCCGATAACGCGGAGCGACATGAGGACCTGGCCGATCTGCCGCTGCAAAGCGGCAAGCCGGTGTACATTGACAAGCCGATCGCGCCGTCGCTGGCCGCTGCAAAGCGGCTATTCGAGAAGGCAGAGCAGCACGGCACGCCGATGATGTCGTCGTCGGCGTTGAGGTATGGATCCGCGATCGAGCGGGCGATTCGCGACCAGATCGCAGGGCAGGCGGTGAGGTTCGTCAGCACACGCGGGCCGGGTGAGTGGGAGGTGTATGGGATCCACCAAGCGGAGATGCTGGTGATGACCCTGGGCACGGGGACGACCCGGGTCATGGCGTGCGGCAACGACCGTGTGAACCTTCTGCTGGTTGACTACCCGGATGGACGGCGCGGGGTGATCGAGCAGATCCCGAACCACACGTTCCAGCTCAGCGCTCAGTTCGGCGCGGATGGGTCGCTGGCGATCAACGAAATGGACGACTTCTTCCCGCGGTTCATCGAGGCGATGCTGCGGTTCTTCGAGACGGGGGTGTCGCTCGTGCCAAAGGCGGAGACGCTGGAGATCGCGGCGCTGCTGGAGGCGGGGGCGGGCGCGCTGCGAACGCCGGGCACGTGGGTAGACGTCCCATAGGGGTTCGCCACAGGCATAACTGCACAGGCTGGATACTGTGCAGTGTAAGACGGGCGGCTTGTGCGATCAGACAACGACGCGGGGGGATGAGTCGTCGGCGAAGTGGGCCTTCGCTGACTCGATGAGGCCGCGGGCGGTCTGGGCGTCCTGGGGGTAGCTGGCGATCGCGCAGTGGAGCACCTCGTCGGGCGGGGCCAAGCGCTGGAGCCGCTGGCAGATGAGGGACGTCTCCTTGGTCGGCAGGCTGAAGATAAGGGCCAACTCGGCCGGCCCGGCGCGGAAGACATGGTCGAGGACGCGTACCTGCTGGTAGATGCGCCTGGCGGCGGCGGCGAGGTCGGCCGCGGTGATAGGCGCGTCGGCGCTGTTCGGGCGGATGAGGGCGAGGGTGAGCGGCGCGCCAAGCGCCTGGGCGCGCGCGACCTCACGGGCGAGGCTGCGGCGCAGGTGCTGGACCCCGAAGAGGCCGGTCTCTTCGTCCACCACGCTGGGAACGATCAGCCTGGGAACGCCGGGCGCGATCAGGCGATTCTCTTCTTTCTGGACCTCCAGGAGCAGACCGCGGATCTTCTCGAGCGCTTGGCGGAGGATGCGAGAGATACGGCTGGTGCTCCGGGCGACCATGCGGGCGACTTCGCGCTGGGTCAAGTCGTCGTAGAAGAAGTGCTGGACGATGCGCCGCTCGAGCAGCGGCAGCCGGCCGAGGAGGTTCTTCGCGAGCATGCGCTCGACGACCTGCTCGGTGAAATCCTCCTCCACGGGCCCAACGAGGGACTCGAGCGATTCAGGTGCGAATAGCTCCTCGCCCTCGGCGGTGAAGGCATCATGGGCCCCGAACTCGGAGTCTTCATTGTGCTCCCAGCGCGACATCCCCAAGAGGCGCCGTCGGTCGCGCAGGTAGTTCTTGATCGTCCCCGAGATCACCGGGTAGGCGTAAGTGGAGAACTGCACGCCATAGTCCGGCCGGAAACGCTCGATGGCGCGAATCAGCCCCAGGCAACCTTCCTGGATGAGATCGTCGTGAGAGTCTCGGATGAGTACGGCGTACTTGTTGGCGATCTGGTACACCAGACCCATGTGCCGCATGACGAGGCTGTTGCGTATTACGACGTCACCGGTCCGGCGGTACTCCTGCCAGAGAGCGACGCTTTCCTCTTCCAAGAGAGCTTGCGAGGTCATGACTCCAGGGGGAACGGGTAGCGCAGGACGCGCCTCCCTGCGGGAGGCGCAATAGAAGTCAACGGCTGAACCGGCGTCCCCAAGGGTTATTCCATAGGGGCGATATGGAACTGAGACGGGGGTGGGGCAGTCCGGGCAGGTGCAGGCTAGGAGGGCTCTGCCAGGGGATAGCGTGGGTCAGGGGAGGCCCTTGCCGAGCATTAACTGGTTCCGGGCGGCATGCGGACTGCGCGCATATCCGCCCCGCGCTGGATTAGCTGTACCGTTCTTCTCGCCAGGGATCGGCGTTGTCGTGGTAGCCGCGGGTTTCCCAGTAGCCGAGCTCCTTGGTCTCCGTGAACGTGATCCAGCGCGCCCACTTCGCGGCTTTGTAGGCGTACTTCTTGGGGACGACCAGGCGGAGAGGAAAGCCATGAGCCGGGTCCAACTCCTTGCCGTTCAGTCCCCATGCCAGGAGGACGTCAGGCTCGAGGGCCTCCTCGAGCGTGAGGCTGGTCGTGTATCCTCCGTCGCACCCGAAGGTCACGGCGTGGGCGCGCTCGGTGGGAGAGACGAGGTCGCAGAGATCGGAGAAGCGGACACCCTCCCAGGCGCAGTCGAGCACGCTCCAGGTCTCGACACAGTGGAAGTCCGAGGTGTCGATGACAGAGGGGAGGGCCCGGATCTCCGGGTACCTGAGAAGACGCGCGGTGCGGACTTCGCCTTCGATACGGAGGTCCCAGGTGTCTGGGTCGAAGCGCGGGATGGATCCCGTGTGAAGCGCCGGGAGGTGGTTGATGGCTTGCTGGTTCGGTGGGATGCGGGGATGGGTGTCATCGGGCATGGTGGTTCTCCCGGGGAGGAAGTACAGAAGACGGAGTACAAGGTCTTGTCGCAGAAGGGAGCAGGATGCACCTCACCGACGCGCCAACGCTGCGCCCAGCGTCTAGCCCTGCTCACTCCCGCTCTGGTGGCACTGGCGGGGGTGGCGGCTCATCACTGCTCTTGGGTGGCGCCGGCGGCGGGGGCGCCGGCAGAGGCGGCGGGGGCGGCTCCCGCCTTGGCGGCGGATTGTACCCCTCCCTCTTCGAAGAGGCGTCCTCGTTCTTCCGATCAGTCTTGCCCATTTCCATCCTCGCGAACCGGCGTGTAGAACTGAACAAATGCTACCTCTGTGCCATTCACAAGTATACCTGGATCGGGGATTAATTCAACAGCCTCGTTGTCGCCGACCCAGCCTGCATTGGTGAGGAAGACGACAGGTCCGTCGTGATACTCATTGGACGAATACTCGGGCCACCCGACAAGCCTACGACCGTCCTTGAGGTGTAGGACTACGTAGGGGCTGGTGTCATCTCGTATACGGTAGCTGTCTTGGAATACGTCCGACCAGATGGAATCCCGACAGGTACGCTGCGTCAGCCCGGCCCATCGGGCTGCCCTCATGTGCCAGTCATTCGTCTTGAATGTCCCAATCACGGCCCCCGTCCCGATCGCAATGACCAGGAGTGCGAGCAGACTGCTCGCTGCAGGCAGCTCGGTGACCGCACCGGACGCGACTGGCATGGCGCCGGAGGCAAGCGCATCCCACTCGATGCCAGATTCGACTCCGCATATGGCGGCCAGCCCCGAGAAGATCGTGTAGTCCACGAGGCTGTAGGCTAGTGACCTAGCGATCAACAAAGGGTTGGCTGGTTCTCTGGAGTAAGCAAGCGACCTCTCAACGAGCAGGGTGACAAACCCAGGTAACAGGATGAGAAGCCCAACGATCACTGCGTATGAGGCCGGGAGCCCCTCCACTAGTCCATCCTCTCCTCGTACGCCCGACGAGATAGTGCCAGCTTAGCCGATGGGCGGGCTATCTGTCAACCTATCCAGCGCCTCCAGGTACCTCTCCCGCGTCCCCCCCACTACCTCCGCCGGTAGTTCGGGTGCCGGCGGCTGCTTATCCCAGTCGAGGGCGTCGAGGTAGTCGCGGACGGGTTGCTTATCGAAGCTCTTCTGGGAGCGGCCGGGCTGGTAGTCGTCGAGGGGCCAGAAGCGGGATGAATCGGGGGTCAGGACCTCGTCAATCAGTATGAGTCTGTCCTCGTGCCAGCCGAACTCGAACTTCGTGTCGGCGATGATGATGCCGCGCTCGCGGGCGTAGTCGGCGGCGCGCTGGTAGAGGGCTAGGCTCAGCGATTCCAGTTGCCTGTAAGTGTCCTCACCCACTATCGCGGCGGCCTGGTCGGGAGAGATGTTGATGTCATGCCCGGATTCGGCCTTCGTGGCGGGGGTGAAGATGGGGCTGGGGAGCATGTCGCTCTCGCGCAGGCCGCTAGGGAGCGCGATCCCGCAGACCGTGCCTTTCTCCTGGTATTCCTTCCACCCCGAGCCGGCGAGGTAACCGCGCACGACGCATTCGATGGGGACGACTATGGCGCGCTTGACCAGCATGCTGCGGCCGGCGAGCTGGTCGCCGTAGGGCTGCAAGGAAGCGGGGTACTTGCTTACGTCGGCCGTGATGAGGTGGTTCTGAACAATGTCACCGGTCAAGTCGAACCAGAAAAGGGACATGGCGGTCAGAACACGGCCTTTGTCGGGAATCCCGTTGGGCATGACGACATCGAAGGCGGAGATGCGGTCGGTGGCGACGACGAGGAACCGGTCTCCGAGATCGTAGATATCGCGCACCTTGCCGCGGGCGAGCAGGGGGATGCTCGGGATTTCGGTCTGGAGGATGACGGGTCGCATGCGCAGGGATCTTCGGCGGGAGGAGGGTGGTCCCCTTCGGGGAGGAGGAGAGGGAATCGCAGATGAACGCCGATGGACGCGGATGGACGCTCGCTTGCGGCGCCCCACCTTTGCCAGGCTGAGGCGAGGGCAGACTACTGGGCCGAGCGCAGTTCGAAGACGGCGATCTCCGGCGGGCAGAGGAGGCGGAGGGGGATGGTGACTTCGCCGAGACCGCGGCTCACGTAGATGGGGGTGCGGCCGGCTGTGCTGAGTCCGATGGCATAGCGCGGGCCGAACCAGGAGGAGGTGGCGAGGGGGCCGATGAGGGGAAGCACGACCTGGCCGCCGTGGGTGTGACCGGAGAGGATGAGGCCGGCCCTCTGCGCGCCGGAGTCCCGGAGCACGTCGGGTCCGTGCGCGAGAAGGATGGTGAAGGCGCCGGCCGGCACATGAGCGAGGGTTTCCGGGATGTCCATGCGAGTAGTGTACGGGTCGCTCACGCCCGCGATCCAGATGTCGCTGCCCCTGATCCTGAGCTTGCGGCCGCTGTTGCTCAGGAGCTCGAAACCGTTCTTGCGCAGTTCCTTCGTCACCAGGGTGGGATTGATCCAGGAGTCGTGGTTCCCCAGCACGGCGAGACGTCTGCCAGGAGGCGACATCTCGCCGTGC
>Ga0315282_10015031_pt1 | contig 11465 bp, 10 predicted proteins | sample YL17G07_20_MG_FD_203693 | JGI IMG/M metagenome (GOLD analysis project Ga0315282, IMG submission 203693) | Sediment microbial communities from Yellowstone Lake, YNP, Wyoming, USA - YL17G07_20 | ecosystem: Environmental > Aquatic > Freshwater > Lake > Sediment | place: USA: Wyoming | collected...
ATTAAATTCCATCATAATTTCGCCTAACTGCAGGCTATTTTTGACATTATTTCTGAAGTATTTTAAAGGGTTTTCTACAGATTCCCCAACCTGACAATCGGCTGCAAAGTGCATGACGGAGTCGATAGAAAAGGATTCAAAAGTTTCTCTCAGTTTCTTTGAATCGGCTAAATCTCCCTCGATAAACCGGGCACGCTGAGTGGCTCTTCGATGGCCTGTCTGAAGATTATCGTAAATAACGGGCTGATGGCCTTGGCGGAGGAGTTCCTTGCATACATGACTTCCAATATATCCGGCTCCTCCGGTGATCAGAATGGTGGACATTTTCTTTCAAATGGAATGATTGATAAGCAATTTATAAAGGATTTGGTGTTCTATTGTCAACGAGATAAGAGACTGACTCCATATTGAAATGAAGAGATGAAAAGGGTTTCATTCATCAGTCTTCGTGGGCGCTGAAAATTTCTTCAAACATGGGAGCAAGTTCAGTGAATGCCTTCAGTACCTTCGGATCGAAATGTTCAGGGAGCGTTCTCCCGTCCCCTTTCGTAATGATGTTGACGGCAGCCTCGTGGTCTAAAGTGTTTTTATAGGGTCTCCTACTTCTCAGGGCGTCATACTGGTCGATGATATTCATTATTCTTCCTTCCATTGGAATCTCTTCCCCTTTTAGTCTTTTCGGATATCCTGTTCCATTCCATCGTTCGTGGTGCGTCAGAGCAATGATTTCCGCCATGCGGAGGTACTTTGAATCTGAACCGTGCAGGATATTGGCCCCTATGAAGGTATGGTTCTTGACAAGGGCGAACTCTTCCTCATTAAGCTTCGATCTCTTCAGAAGGATCTCCAATGGAATACCTACCTTGCCGATATCATGCATGGGGCTTGCATACAATATCACCTCTTGATTCTCTTCTGCCCAACCCAGGTATGTGGCCATATGACGGCAATATTGACCCACCCTACGGATATGAGATGCTGTTTCTTCATCTCTGTACTCTGCCATCATGGTCAGCCTGAGAATGGTATCCACATAGCTTTCTTTGATCTGTTTTGTCTGCTCCTCCACATCTTGACAGGATCGTTCGCCATAGGTTTTGAGTGATGCCTCGATCTCTTTTACTTTAAGTAAATTCTTGGTTCTGACGAGAAGCTCCAGCCTGTCGACCGGCTTTATCAGGAGGTCATTTGCACCAGCAGAAATTGCTTTCTCCCTCGTCTTTTTGTCAGACAAGCTGGTCATGATGATGATTGGGATGTGCTGTGTGGATGGATCCCCCTTCAACCTCTTACAAACTTCCACACCATCCATATCGACCAACAGGGTACCCAGCAGAATAAGGTCAGGGTCATAAGTCTTTACCGTTTGGATGGTTTCACTCCCATGGGTGGCCACTTGATAATCATAGTCAAAATTCTTCAGAGCCCTGCCCAATTGTTTTACCGTTGCCTGTTCACTATCGGCTAACACGATTCTTGGCATTCTTTTTTCTATCATCTAAAATCCTCCAACCTGATTTCGTTTCGAACTGACCTTCGTCATTTCTCCATGAGATGAAGCCCCTCCTATTAGCGGTTCAATCTATCAATGGTTTTAGAGGAAGTCAAGCGCCTGTACTCGTCAACATAGAACGAAGTTCTCTTGTATCTGAATCTTACACTGTATGAAAGGGGCGTCGCTCTTAATCCTTTTGCCAACAACCCACCACGAAGGCACCCGTATTTAAACCCTTTCTTTGTCCTTCCTTTTCTATGTCTGGGGCATGGGCTGGATCATCTTCCTTCTGAAAGTGGATGGCTGTTCTGACCACACCCTTGACCGGAGCAAGGGCAAGTAATTCATCAGGGGATCTGAAGATTGCTTTCTTGAACAAAGGGTGTCCCTTTTTCGCCTCAGCCTGTCTGCGGTCGGCCCAGGGACTGAAGCTATTCAGTGTCGCCACCACGATGCGTCCTCCCTTTTTAGTGACGCGAAACAACTCCTGCATGGCCCTTTTGGCATCCTCAATGAACTCAAGGGCAGTCACGGAAACAACTTTATCGAAGACGTTTTCCGAGAAAGGCAGGGATGAGATGTCGGCCAAAACAGCCTGGAAGCGATATGCTCTGGTCTTTTGTTCTGCCCGCGAAAGCATGGGCAGAGAAAGATCAACGCCGATGACCCGGGTTCTAAACGGAAGGATGTCAAGGGTAAATACTCCCGTCCCACATCCGGCGTCCAGCATGAACTCGTCAGACTCGGGTCTCAAAAGGGAAAGAAGCAATTCGCTTTCATACTTCTTTACGAGGAGGCCAATGGGAGTGGTGAACCACGCATCATACTTTTCAGGCCATTTATCAAACAACTCCAGTTTCTCCATAGGGAAAGATTAGCATTCCACAGCCTATCCGGTCAAATATTCCCCTTCACGTTCCCCTCTCCATCAAACGGGGTAGAAGGGGCGGGATCCATGCATCAAACTTGATGGTATCCGTTTATTGAAACTAAAGTGAATGTCATAAATAAACCGTCATCAACAGAGCTGTCATTGCGAGCGAAGCCCTGCACCGCATGGTGTACAGGGCGAAGCGTGGCAATCTGACATAGAGTGTCATTCTGAGCCCTTCGCCTACAGTCATTCTGAGCGTAGCGAAGAATCTGGGCGGCTCAGGCTAAACTCCGCGAAGAATCTCGTTGAGATCCTTCGGGCGTTGCCCTCAGGATGACAGCTTCGCAGTCAGTTCCTTCACTGCGCTCAGGACAAGGCTTCGTCACTTCCTGCCTACCGCAGGCAGGCGTTCCTCGCAATGACAACTTATGAAGCTCCCCGCCCTAAAGGGCGGGGCTTCCCGGTAAGGAAGCTTCCTCTTATATTGTGCCCCTTGGTCCCGTCCTGAAGGGCGGGACTTGCGGGGCACGTGCCGGCCAACGAAGTTCACCATAGTCCTCGTGGATTTTGATATAATAGAAATGGAAAATTCAGCCAGAATAAGGCATGTTATAAAGAGTCGACAAAAAGAAGAGAAAGGAGACTCCGGGATGAAGAATCCAAAAAGGATGTTGACGATTGGGCTTTTGATCATCTGGATGATCTTCACTTTCATGGTGAGTGACTCGGAGGCCGAACCCTATTATGGGAAGGTGGTAGCCACCGAGGGAAAGTCGATTCAGGTCAAGGGAAACGACGGCAGGGTATCGGTATTCTGGCTAGGACATCGGACCCGATTCGATACCCGAGCTCCCCTTATTGGCGACAGGGTGAAGATTGAATATGTAAAGGACAGATTGCGTCGAAATGCTGTCACCCGGGTGACCATCTTATCTAAATAGCCATGTCGTTCCATCGAATTAGACTTCACTGGTTCATTGGATCTTTCTTCATCCTTCTGTTCATCTTTCTTTTGATGGTCCGTCTTGGCCTCATCGGGAGAGGTGAAGAGGATGGGGATCACCTCCTTCCTACCCAGGTCCAGGCAGATCGAGAGACCTGGATGAATATTTATCAACAGGAACAGAAAATCGGCTATGTCCACCGGCAGATCTTCAAGACCCTGGAAGGATATAAGATCCTGGAGTCGGTCTTCATGCAGATCAACACCATGGGGATGATGCAAGACCTGAGGTTCAAAACCGTGGGAAGCCTGAAACCCGACCTTACCCTTTCTTCCTTCGACTTTGACCTCTTTTCCAGTCTGTTCCGCTTCAAGGCCAGGGGAACCCTAAAGGACAAGACCCTGACCCTCTCCATGGCGAGCGGAGCCGGTCCGGAGCAGAAGCTGAATCTTCCCCTTAAGAAAGATATTCATCTCTCTGTGGGACTCCTTGAGATTCTCAGTGCTGGAGATTTGAAGCCAGGAGATAGCCGGACCTTTACTGTCTTTGATCCCATAACGGCGACAGAGAGGTCTGTCAAGATTCTGGTCGTGGAGGAGGAGACAATTCTTGTGATGGATCGCGAGGAGAGGGCAAAAAAGGTATCTGTGGAATTCATGGGTGTCTCTCAGTTTGCCTGGATTGGAAAGGATGGGGCTGCGTTAAGGGAGGAGGGACCTTTGGGAATTAGGCTGGAGCAGGTGGCCAAAGAAGAGGCCTTACAGAAGATCGCCGTTTTGCCGGGCACAGATATTGCCGCATTTGCTTCGATTCCCTCAAACAGGATGATTCGGTCGGTTGACCAGCTTGCAGAACTGAAGCTAACACTCACCGGCGTCGATGAGAAACTCCTCTTTTTGGAAGGGGACCGACAGTCCTTTCAGGACCGGTTTTTGATCATCCGGAAAGAACCCGTTTCCGATCTTCTCTCTCAACGTCAGGCTCAAAAATCGTCTGAGGAGATGAAGAAATATCTGGAACCCACCCCTTTCATTCAGTCCGACCATCCCGAGATTCAGGCCAAGGTGAAGGAGATCATTTCCCCCAACGATACCATGATGGTGAAAGCCAGAAAACTGGTAGAGTGGGTTTATAAAAATCTTCAAAAAAGGCCTGTCCTCTCAGTTCCCAATGCCCTTGAAATCTTGCACCATCGGGTCGGGGACTGTAACGAGCATGCGATGCTTTTAATGGCCCTGGCTCGGGCGGCGGGCATCCCAGCCCAGATGGAGGCAGGGATCGTCTACCAGCGAGGAAGGTTTTATTATCACGCATGGAATGTCCTTTATTTCGGTGCGTGGGTTACCGCGGATGCTACGATGGGGCAGTTCCCTGCGGATGTGACCCACATCCGATTGGTCCGGGGCATGGAACGTCAGATCGACCTCATACGAGTGATCGGCCGAATGAGAATCGACATTGAGGGCTACTCAAGATGATTCAATTGACAAACTTGACGAAATGCTTTGGCGATGTGGTGGCTGTTCACCAACTTACACTCTCTCTATCAAAGGGGGAGATCTTTGGTTTCATCGGCCCCAATGGTGCAGGAAAAACTACCACCCTGCGGATGATGGGAGGAGTTCTTGCTCCCACAGAAGGCTCTGTGATCATCGATGGGATTCCCATGGGTGAGAAACCGGAGGAGGCCAAACGAAAGATCGGATACATCCCGGACAGGCCTTTCTTGTATGAGAAATTGACGGGAATGGAATTCTTGAGGTTCACGGCAGACCTGTACGGCATTGAGGATGGTCTCTTTCGTGAAAAATCCGAGGAACTTTTGAAGCAGTTCAGCCTCTGGGATTGGGCGAATGAGTTGATCGAATCCTATTCCCATGGCATGAAACAGCGGCTGATCATATCCGGAGCGCTCCTCCACGAGCCAAACGTGATTGTGGTCGACGAACCCATGGTGGGATTGGACCCGGCGGGAATCCGGATGGTCAAGGACCTTTTCCGAAACCTCTCCAAGAGAGGGACAACCCTTTTCATGTCCACCCACACCTTGGCCGTGGCAGAGGACCTCTGCCATCGCATCGGCATCATCCACAAGGGCCGTCTCATTGCAACGGGTACGATCGTAGAATTGATGCATCAGGCCCGAGTTCAAGAAGGAGACCTTGAGGAAGTTTTTCTCATTCTGACCGAAGAGAAGCCAAGTCTATGAAGGACGTCTTGACCCTTCTCAAACCCCGCTTCCTCTCCTTTAAGAACAGGAGTCTTTCAAAAACCCGGAAAGGCCGGGGTCTCAGAATTCTTCTTTTAAGCACCATCGGCCTTGCCTTTTGGAGCGGCACCTTTGTCATCCTTTATCGCGTCCTGACCTATTTCCAAAGGATGGAGAGTTTTGGCGATATCCTTGCCTACAAGCTCCTTTCGATGGCATTGATCACCTTTTTTTCTCTCCTGATTTTCAGCAGCATCCTGACCTCGCTCTCGAAACTCTATCTGAGCAAAGACCTTGCGCTGGTTCATTCCATGCCCGTGTCAAGGGGGAAGATCTTTCTTGCCCGGTGGATGGAATCTACTTTGGACAGTTCTTGGATGGTCCTGATTTTCAGCCTACCCCTCTTTCTTTCCTACGGCATTGTGTACAAAACAGGAGTCTTTTACTATACGATGGTCAGCCTCAATCTCTTCCCCTTCTGCCTGATGGCCTCGAGCCTCAGTGTCCTCGCCGTCATGTTGGTGGCTTTTTTTCTACCAGCAGGTCGAGTCAGAGGTGTCTTCGTTCTTCTCGGTCTCTTTCTTCTGCTTCTTCTCGTCATTGTTTTTCGCTTGATCAGGCCGGAGAAGTTTGTCAATCCAGAGTCGTTGACTCCTTTTGTCCTCTACCTCAGGACCATGGATTCGTCCCATTCCCCATGGCTCCCGACCACCTGGTTTTTTGATACCCTCCGAGCCAGTTTGACAGGAGCGGCGAAGAATGCATTTTTCCATTCAGCCCTTTCCTGGAGTTTTGCTATCAGCCTGATCTTCATCACGACCTGGGCCTCCGGAGTCGTCTACTTCAAAGGGTTATCCAAAGCGCAGGTGGTTCCCCGGAGACTATTCACCTCGCGTCGTTTCAAGAGCCCGATGGAAGGGTTTCCCTTCCGTTTTCTTTCCGGCCCTGTCAGGGCCTTTACCACAAAGGAGATCAAGACCTTTCTTAGAGACCAGACCCAGTGGTCACAGATCTTTCTGGTGGTAGCTCTCATTGTGATCTATCTCTACAACTTTTCGGTTCTGCCGCTGGAGCAGTCGTCCATCCGAATAGCGTACCTCCAAAACGTTCTCTCTTTTTTGAATATCGCGTTGGCCGCTTTTGTCTTGGCCGCTGTTTCAGCGAGGTTTGTCTTCCCCGCCGTCAGTCAGGAGGGTGAGGCTTTCTGGATTGTCAGGTCGTCACCCATTTCGATCCGGACTTTCCTCTGGATCAAGTTTTTCGTTTACTTCCTTCCTCTTCTCATCCTTTCAGAGGTGTTGATCGTGGTGACGAACCTCCTTCTTCATGTGACTCCTTTTATGATGGTCCTTTCGGTCCTGACGATCTTCTTCATGGTTCCAGGGATCGTCTCCATGGGTTTGGGTCTCGGCGCCGCCTATCCAGATTTTCAGGCTGAGAATCCAGCCCAGTCCGTCACAAGCCTTGGCGGTCTCATTTACATGACCCTATCGGTGGGTTTTATCCTAGCCGTCATTGCGCTGGAGGCAGGACCGGTCTATTCTATCTTCATGAGCGGGGTCCGGCGGGTTGGCCTGAAGGGTTTTCAATGGCTATGGCTGGTAGGTTCTTTCTCCGTTGTTCTGATTCTCTGTCTGATGGCTTTGATGATTCCAATGAGGCTGGGTGAGAAAAAGATCATGCAGAGCCTTTCCTCTTAAGGAGTTCGCCCCCCCTCTGTGGGAGGGATCCCATGGATTTAATTTCCAAAATTCTCTTTTAAGAGTTTCAGGGCTTCTTCTCTCGTCTTGATTTCGCCCTCGACCTGTTTTCCCCGGATGAAGTTTAAGATTTCCCCCACCTTTGGTCCTGTGGAATAACCTAAAGCAATCACATCATGCCCATTGATCAGAGGAAGGGGGTGGACGACCTCTTTCTCTTTAAACCATTGCAGGATACGAAGGCAATGGTCTTCCACCACCTCGTCGAGCTGAACGGATAAGATTCCGCGACTCGCCTCTTTGTCAGCAAGGGTGAGGAGCACAAGTAACGGGATGTCGTCTCCCACCTGATAGACCAATCGCTTCAGTGCTGCCTCCTTGGTCTCTCGCGAGAGGTTGAGGATTCTCATATGATGCTGAACGAGGTGAAGGATTTTATTCCTCAGGAGGTTGGAGAACCGGAGCCTTTCCATCATTCCCTCTGCTCTCTGACAGGAGAAGGATTCATGGTGGTAGAAGTGGACCTTCTCTTTCTCATCCTTTGAATAGGTATCCTGTTTTCCGAGGTCGTGAAAGAGGGCAGCGTAATACAAGGCCAGACGGTCCTCCTGAGCCAGTGGAAATGACCCTGCCTCTTCCGAGACCCATTCAAAGGCCCACGATAATTTTTCAACGATCAGGAGGGTGTGGGAGAGGACTTGGAGGTGATGGTGTTTGCTTTGACCGAGATGTTCAAGGCCTTTCAAATCCGGGAAGAGGGTGAGGAGCACACTGGATTCATAAAGCGTCTTCAATCCCATGGCAGGCCTTGGCGAAAGAAAAATATGATCCAGCTCCAGCTTAAGCCGCTCTCCCGGCAAGTTCCGGACCAGGTCCTTTTTTTGAGAGATTTCTTCTTTCAATGCGGGATCGAGAACAAAACCGTCAAGGGTGCAAAGGTACCGAATGGCCCTGAGCATTCTCAAAGGATCCTGGTCGATAGAATGTTTTGAAACACTTCGGATGATTCTCCTTTTCATGTCTTCCAAGGCGCCCTCGACCTGGTGGAATGTCTCATCCCGTAGGGAGAAGGCGATGGTATTGACGGTGAAATCCCTTCTCAGGAGATCCTCATCGATGCTGTCTCCCTGGAGAAATGTGAGATCGATAGACATGTCCTCGTGGACCAGTCGATAGGTAAGGGTTTCCCTTTCCTCCTTTCCAACTTTAAAGAAGGAGAGACGAAGCATCCCTTCCATCATTGGGATGAATGTGGAAAATGCCTTCGGCAGAGCAAAGTCATAATCCTTCCCCCTCTGCCCATGGGTTGGACCAGGGGTTCCAAGAAACAGGTCTCGAATATATCCTCCAACGAGAAAGAGAGGGACTCCCTTCTCCTTTGACAGATCGGATAGCTTCAAGAGGATGGGATCTTCAAGAATTTTTTCTTTTATCTCACTAATATCCATTTTAGTTAGCCAGTGGCTTTCTAATCCCCCCCCAACCCCCCTTTATCAAAGGGGGGAGAGGGGGATTTGGCATTTGATAAAGTCCTTTTTTTATGATAGCTTATCTACTAAAAGCATAGTCGATCAGATGCAAAATTGTCAATTGATTAACACCAACATAAGGTTCAGGGATTCCAGAGGTCAAGAATGTAGGGGAGCCCCTCCGTGGGCTCCTCAACAGGGCGGCCACAGAGAGCCGCCCCTACGGTCCTAATGGGAATGAGCAAGACGATTAGAGAGACCTTGGAAGAGAGGGAGAGGCTCATTCTCTCTCCTTGTGCAGCCTTTAGTTCAATGACCAAGGGGCGGCAGCGCTTTGAAGAAGAGTGTCCCCTCAGGCCGTCCTTTCAACATGATCGGGATCGGATCATCCATTCGAAGTCTTTCCGAAGGCTGATACACAAAACCCAAGTCTTCCTCGCACCAGCGGGAGATCACTACCGGACAAGATTAACCCATACCCTTGAAGTTTCTCAGATAGCACGGACCATTTCCAAGGCTCTTCGTCTCAATGAAGAATTGACAGAGGCCATCTCTTTGGGCCATGACATCGGCCACACGCCCTTTGGTCATGCAGGAGAGGATACGCTCAATCAGATTATCCCAGGAGGATTCAGCCATTCCGATCAGAGCCTGAGGGTCGTCGATCTCTTGGAGAGGGATGGACAGGGATTGAATTTGACCTATGAAGTGCGCGATGGCATCTCGAGACATAGCAAGGGACGAGGGGAAATTCTCTACGAGGATCCTGACAGTATGGCGACGACTCTAGAAGGTCAGGTCGTCCGAATCGCGGACATCATCGCCTATATCAATCACGATATTGACGATGCCGTGAGAGGAGGGGTGATTTCTCAAAAGGATATTCCCGTTCGTTGTCTAGATTTTTTAGGTGAGACCCATTCAAAACGGATCAATACCATGGTGAACGACTTCATCACCGAGACCCTCCGTTTGGACGACAGGAAGTTGCATGTGAGGGAGGAGATTCTTTCAGCCATGATCGAGCTGAGGGAGTTTCTATGGGATCGGATCTATGAGAACGAGATGGTCCACGCCGATTTTCATAAGGCGGCCAAGATCCTGAGAGAGCTCTATCAATACTTCATGGAGCATCCCGACACCTTCCTCTTTTTCATTGAAAAAGAGTCTCTTTACGATTCACGGGAGCGGTGCATCTGTGATTTTCTGGCAGGCATGACTGATCGCTATGCGTTCAATCTCTATGAAAAAGTCTTTCTCCCCCTCCCATGGAAAATTGTATGACTGCAAAGGCTCGGCGTAAGAGAGAAGACATCAAACCATCCAAGGGGGAATCAATCCGGGTCATCATTCTCGGGGCAGGGGGAAGGGATTTTCACAATTTCAATACCTTCTTCAGGAGGCACCCCCTTTATCGGGTCGTCGCCTTCACTGCTACCCAGATTCCCTTCATCGCCAACCGGACCTATCCTCCGGAACTGGCGGGAGCTTATTACCCTGAGGGAATTCCGATCTACCCTGAAGAGGATCTTCCCCGCCTCCTTTCAGATACCCATGCGCAACAGATCGTCTTTTCCTACAGCGATGTCTCCCATGAAGAGCTGATGGAGAAGGCCTCCCTGGTCCTTTCCAAAGGAAAGGATTTTGTCCTCCTTGGTCCTGAAGAGACCATGATTAGAAGTAAGGTGCCGGTCATTTCCGTCTGCGCCGTCAGGACTGGATGCGGAAAATCCGTCATTACTCGAAAGATCGCATCCCTGATAAAGAAACGGGGGCTCAAGGTATCAGTGATTCGGCATCCCATGGCCTACTGTTCCTTCAAGCCCGTTCTCAGGTTTTCGAAGATGACGGATGTGGATGAGGAGACCTGCACGATTGAGGAGAGGGAGGAGTTCGAACCCCTTGTGGGCATGGGGATCACCGTATACGCCGGCATCGATTATGAAAAGGTCTTGAGAGAGGCTGAAAAGGAATCTCAGGTTCTTGTCTGGGACGGGGGCAATAATGATTTTCCTTTTGTCAAGCCGGACCTAGAGATTGTGTTATTGGACGCCTTGAGACCCGGCCATGAGAGGCTCTATTATCCTGGAGAGGTTAATTTGAGGAGAGCGGACCTTCTCATCATTACAAAAGTGAATGAAGGGAGCAAGGATTCTCTGGAAAAGATTCGGAAGAATATTTCCCTCATCAATCCTGAGGCAGAGGTCCTGGAGGCACCATCGGTGACTTACATGGAAGACCCGGAGAAGGTAAGGGGGAGAAGGGTTCTGGTCATCGAAGACGGGCCAACCATCACCCATGGAGGCATGCCCGATGGAGCAGGGGCCTCGGCTTGCCGAAAGCTGGCCGTGGAATTGGTCGATCCGAGACCCTATGCAGTGGGATCCCTGAAGCAAGTCTATGAAAAATATCCACATATCGGAAAGGTCCTTCCAGCGATGGGCTATTCAGAGGAACAGATCAAAGATCTCGAGGAGACCATCTGGAATTCCGAAAGCGAGGCGGTGGTGATCGCCACTCCCACCGATTTGAGGAGAAAGATTAAGATTCATCAGCCAACGGCAAGGGTCCTTTACGATTTCGATATTGACCTCTCAGCCTATGTGGAGGGGTTCATAAAGCGGGGTATCTCTCCCCGTGCCAGAGGGCAGGAATTCCGTAAATCGAATTTTTCCGCTTAAAAACCTTTCGTAGATTCCATAGGTTGAATCCAGACACCTAATCCGAGCAAATTCGCATTTAAAAAAGTGCTTGACAGGCGCCGGTTTATCTGA
>Ga0315282_10015032_pt1 | contig 11464 bp, 11 predicted proteins | sample YL17G07_20_MG_FD_203693 | JGI IMG/M metagenome (GOLD analysis project Ga0315282, IMG submission 203693) | Sediment microbial communities from Yellowstone Lake, YNP, Wyoming, USA - YL17G07_20 | ecosystem: Environmental > Aquatic > Freshwater > Lake > Sediment | place: USA: Wyoming | collected...
CCATCTGATCGCTGCTGAACAGTTCTGATCGCAGCGGTGGCTCGTTGTCAGCGCACTTTTGTATCCGGCTGTTTCCGCGGAGCCTCGCCCGCAACTGGGACAGGTTTTCAAGAATGCTCTTGCTGCTTATCTTCAAGTTTGAGGTCTCCTTCTGAGCAGCGAAGTCTCAGTAAATTGAATAGCAATCAGGGTGGTGGCTTTGGACTATCCCTCTTCGGTAGTCGGTGTTACTAATACGGTCATTAGTAAGGACACATGCAACTTAATTTTGACGTCATGCCCGAAGTTTCCCCGCTTACTATCTGCGGGGACCGGCTTAATCAGGCATCCAGAACCTTTCTGGATTCTCCGGTCAACCCCGTTAGAAAAAAGGTTTCTAACGGGGTCAAGCCGGAGAATGACATGAATGTATCCTTACTTAAAGTCTGTTTATAAATACTGCTTATTCACCCTTCCCTTACCCCTCCCATCAAGGGAGGGGCATATTTATTAACCCTCTCCCCCAGTGGGAGAGGGCGAGGGTGAGGGGGATTTTTTAGTTTATAAACAGACACTACTTATAGTCATAGTCGTCTCAGTTATGTTGTAATCTACATCATTATAGCAGATTGCTATCTTGAAGGTTTCAGTCAACTCATGGTAGGAGGACGTTACGAAGCTTAATAATACCTACGGAAACAAAAGGCAGAGCACTAAAACTCCCTGCTGATCCGGTTGGAAGGCTGGCATACTTCAAGCGAGTAAGCGGGCTTCCTTATGAACGACTGGGGGCGCTCATGGGGCGCGATCCCGTCTTCTATTCTGGGGACACCCGTCTTCTATTCTGGTCAATTTCTTATCTCATCAAAAAAGGGTGTTCTTTTTTCTTCAACACATTTTACGGCATAAAGGTAAAGCGCAGCGCTCCATGTTTGCCAATCCTGCCCCATGACTTTGCCGTTCTGGGCTTTTAGCCACTCATTAAAACCGAAACCAACATTCTTACTTTTGGCTTTTTTTATAATCTTTGTAAGTGCAATGAGCTTTTCTTCTGCAATACTAAACTTCTTAGCAGCAACTAAGGCTGCCACATAAAACCCGCATATAAAAGGCCAAATACCTCCATTATGGTATTCTCCCGGCTTGTTATATGTTTCATGTCGCACAAGCCAGTCGGGATCTTCAGGTTTAATATAGGGGAAAAAATTAGGGGGTAGATCAACAGCAAGTTCACCCCTTTTTATCATGCTCGCACACTCCTCTTCAATCCATGAAACCATTTCCTCAGCCCGCGAGTGTGATGCAATTCCGGAAAGAATGGCAAGGCTGTTACCGAGCAGGTCGAACCGTTCACTACTATAAATTTTATATGACCAGAAAGCATAGTAAGGTTTATGTTTTACCACAAGACCTTCGTGGACATGACGGTGCTGTACTCCACCTATGATAGTAAACCGCCCCATTTCTTTGCGCATCATATCTGCTCTTTCGTGCTGATTCAGGAGTCGGAGATAACTATATACAATGGAATTTACAAACAGACCATATCCGGTCACCCATTGTTCATCGCGCCAATCACTTGTTGGCTGCTGGGCAACCAGGTAACGGTCCGATGGGCTTTGATACTCCATCCATATTAGGGCTTTACGGACAGCATCCTGAAGAAAATCATGCTCACCCGTTATTTTTCTGAAAATGCCAACACCCAGCAAAAACAAAGGAGTTGTATCACTTGATCCACGGTCCTCTTTGTCGTGCACCAGCGAAGGGATATGACCATGTTCTGTCTGATTTTTTGCCAGCGTTTCCAATACTCTCCGAATGCTCTCTAGTAGTTTCTGAGAATCAGAAACAGCAATTCCAAAAATAGAAAACATCAAATCCCTTGTATATGGCTCCGGATATCCCCAGCCAGCAGTCCGTGGAAGTCCACGGTATGGTCCGTGTGTATTATGAAGCAGCACTTCAAGGGCGGCCTTCTTTGCCTCTTCTATCTCTTGCCAGTTTGCAGTTTGCATGGTTTTAATTTTCAAATTACTTTATTCCCAACTTCTCATTCATGATATGCACAAACCGTTTTGCAACAACGCGGTAGTCAAAATTCTCTACTACGCGTTCTCTGGCTGCTTTGCCCATTTTTTCGCGCAATGGTTTATCAGTCATAAGATCCATCAAATAGTTGGCAATATCATGAACACTTGCACGGTAGTCCACTGTCCGTGGATATTTAAATGCAACCCTATGTTTGTCTTCAAAGCCCGCTTCATCACCAAGCGTTACCTGGTTCACAACAATTTTCTGTGCTACATTTGCCAGGAATGCCGTTTCGCCATGGATAAGCGTATCCAGCATTCCCATGGCTTTAATACCTATAACCGGTTTCCCGCATGCTCCTGCTTCCACTTGCGGCATTCCAAAGCCTTCAAGCCGGGAAGGGGCTGCATATATATCGCATGCTGCAATCAGGTAAGGCATGAAATTTCGTGAAATGGTGTTGGTTGCATAAGTGACATTTTTTTCAATGCCTAAGTGTGTCGCCATTTCCAGATCGGCCAGGTTTTGAAGCTTGGTTCGCGGCTGTGGCCATACTTTGCAGACATATTTCCAATCGGGCGCTTTAGTATCAATGATAGCAAGCGCCTGCATTACTGCCTGTGCACCTTTTGATGCGGCGTCGCCGCCAACGGTGAGAATCATTAACTGATCGGGTGAGACACCCAGCGCTTCGCGCACGGCCAAAATTTTCGGATCGTCCTTAGTGTAAGGGATAAAAGCATCCGTATCGCAACCGACAGGTAACACTTCAATTTTGTCGCCATTTATCCCATCACGGACATATATTTCCTTTACCCAATTAGATGTTACTAATATAAGTGGAAGTGCATTCAGCACCTCATGGTAATTGGCAATATAACCGTCGGCAACTAACCAGGGGACAGGCAGAACTCCATACCGTTGCGGATGGAGTACCAGATGCGGTGTATGCCCCCAATAACCGACACCAACAACAACATCGGGCTTAAACCAGCGATAGTACCATTCCTTCTCCTGAGGCGATTCAAAATTAACCGCATGGGCATCAATTCCCATTTCAAGAAGTCCCCTGTATAGAAGATCTCCCTGGGTTGCAAGCCCTCCAGGTGGAGGAGGGTAATTATATAATACTAATACTTTCATGATATAATTCCTCCATTATTAAGCCATTTTTGAGCATCATACGAATTTGTAAATTGCCAGAATGATTCTGCCAGCGGTGTTGTTTTTGCTTCAAAACTGTTTTTTTCAAATCCGTATGTTTCGGTAATTAAACTGTATTTCCTAAGCCAGCTCCGTTTCGTAAGTGTTCGGTAAATAGGGGCGTTTTCGACAGGCCTGGGATAATATTCCTTATTACCTTCCTCGTAAGCAAAGGTCCAAAGCTCATTGGTAGATATTTTACCGGCATGCCAGAGTTTAATAACTGCTTTACTTGCTTCCTCATGTCTGACGTGTCTTGTGTATTCTCCGGTTGGATTATGGGAAATTATCAGGTCGAAATGCTTCGGGGGTAATAAGTCCAGTATAGCACGCTCAACCTCTTTTTCATCCAACGGCTTCTGTTCAGGTCCATCGTCAAGATCGCCCATGATCCCTTCCGATTTAAGAACTTTTAATGCTTTATAAAACCTGGGGGCACGTTCCGTATCGCTTCCCCGGCAGAGACAAACAATAAACCACTTCCATGACGGATGGCTCAGTATTGTTCCGCCGGCCCATAATGTTTCATCATCAGGGTGGGCTACTATAACGGCAATTGTCTTTGATTTTTTTTTATCCATATAACCATCCAACCATTTAACTATTTTGAGTTTTTAAGCTCATTCAGGAGTTCCTTTAAATTGATCTGGGAAGTGTTCCCAGTTTTTCATTCCTGTAAATTGTCGAGATAATAGAGATAGCCTTCGTCTGATGCGAAAGCCACCTGACGGTTATGCCCTTGCTTGATATGATGCGGATAGTTAGAGATTACTACCCTCGCATTTCTTGGCATGTTCCATACCCTACCTCAATCTCATCTAATGAACAACAGTAAATACAATAAATAAATCTGTCCCCTTTTCAACACTTTTCAACAGTATTGAATGATATGAATAACTCTGAATTAACTGCTCTCGGTCAAAAATGGTTTCCATATCTAACGATCCTTTGTTGATCACAAGGGCTTTTATGAACGCCTATCTTAAAAACATTAAGCTACTGTGTGCATGCAGTTAATTAATTCACTAACTTCAACAGTTGCGATGCCGGATGTAATATCAGACATGCCATAGGGAATGACCAGGTCGCCATTATGGAAAATCGCGCCGCAGGTATAAACGACATTGGGGACATACCCCTCGCGCTCTTCCTCATGCGGGGTAAGTAACGGCTCTTCCAGGCGGGCGATGATCTTTGCCGGATTTTCAAGATCAAGCAGCATGGCGCCGATGCAATACTGACGCATGGGCCCGACACCGTGGGTGAGTACGATCCAGCCTTCATCAGTTTCCAGGGGTGAGCCGCAGTTGCCGATCTGAATAAATTCCCAGGGACGTGTGGGTTCCTGGATGATTTTGGACTCCTGCCAGAAATGGATATTGTCTGAGAACATAATATGATTATTTTCACCGTCCTGGCGGGAAAGCATAACGTAGCTGCCGTCAATTTTACGCGGGAAAAGAGCCATGCCCTTGTTTTTTACTGCTTTACCGTTGAGGGTTATAATTTTAAATTTGGTAAAATCTTTTGTTTCTATCAGCTGCGGCAGGATTCTAAGGCTGTTATAAGCCGTATAGGTCGCATAATAGGTAACTTCGCCGTTGTCATCAAAAAATTGCACGAACCGGGCGTCTTCAATGCCTCTGCTTTCGTTTTTCGAAACGGGAAAGATAACCCGTTCGGATATTCGGTGATCGGGTCGGAAACTCATCTCATAATTGGAGTTGGCAAGCCAGTACATGATCTCGAAGGTTTCATTTTGGCGCGCCTCAGAGAAAACGGTTTTTGCACGAAGCGCTCCAATTTTTTCTTTTAATTCATTATAGGTGAAATCTTCCGGCAACTGGCCAAGAAGATGAGCTGTTACCTCATTGCTGGCCGTCATTTCATTAAGCTTCAGTTGGAAGAGATGCCGGTCGTAAACCGGGTCTAATTGGAGATCCGGTGTTTCTACATAATCGCTGATCGGGTCAAAGAGAATCGTATTGTCCTGGTCAAGATGGCCGCTACGAAATACAATAGAAGAAACATGACCTTCGCCGGTTGCCCGCAGGCTCATGATAAAGCGCAAGCTGCCTTTGTCCAGTTGGCTTTGATCCGGGTGGGGGACGATTGAAGGGTTAAAAAGGGCAGCCGATTCAATGGAGTACTCCATGGTAAAATAGGCCCCGATGAGAGCCCTTGTGGTCTCGCTGAGCACGGCATCCCGAGGAACATAATCTTTTACCTCATTCAGGTGACGCCCAAAAACGTGTCTGATGTCTCTGTGCCGCTCTGAAAAATCAAGCATTATTTGTGCAAGAAGATCTTCGGCCGTTGTGTCAGGCAAGGCCACTATGCGTTGAATGATTTTAGGTATGCGATACGCGCCGTCAGGTAGATGAAGGCGGGTTATAACGCGTGAAGCGTCCCTCAGAAGTTTTTTCTTTTTCCTTTTAACTTTCGGATTTAGATATTTTTTTGCGTCCATATCACTGTACCTTTAATGAAGTCTGATGTTGTGTGCTTTGCATCGAAAATCTGTCTATCAGGGTTGTTTTTAATTCCAGCATATCCTCGAAAACCTATTTCGATCAGTTCATGAAATTTATTGCTGATTTCCTGATTTGCAATAAGCCGGTTATGATATCTGACAATAAGCTACAGCGGCGGCCGGGAACCCGACAGACAGAGCTGTACCAGATCATCAATGACTGCAGTACCGGCACACATAACAGTATCGGCGCCACCCCAGTATATTTTTACCGTACCATCGTCTTCAGGAACAGCGCCGCAGGTAAAAACAACATTGGGCACGTAGCCGCTCACCTCCCAGGGATCCTCAGGCTGCAGTATCCACTGATCGGAAACGCCGATGACTTTTGCCGGATCATTAAGGTCATGCAGGGCCGCGCCAAGGCGATACACCGCTCCGGCCATCGTCTTAAAGACGCCATGGTAAATATGCAGCCAGCCCTTGTCGGTTTTAAAGGGCGGTGCGCCGGGCCCGATTTTCATTTCATCCCAGTGATAGGGAACCGGCTTCATAATCACCCGTGAATCCCCCCAGTGAACCAGGTCCGGAGAATAGGAAATCCAGATCGACCAGGGCGAAATTTCGGAATGCGGCCGGTCCAGACGCGCATACCGGCCGCCGAACCTTTCAGGGAAAATGACCACGTTACGAAGGTCGGCCTGAGTTATCAGGGCAATGCGTTCAACTTTTTCAAAATCCCTGGTGCGCGCCAGGGCAATCCGAACGCCGTGACGGGAATAGGCGCTGTAGGTCAGCAGGTACTCGCCCTCTACGGGGCAGATCCTCAGGTCCTCGACCCCGAACGCCTCGTATTCCGCAAAAATACCGTCCGATGACGGCGTGAGAAAGGGTTCGGGATGAACCGTGAAGGAAAAACCATCCTCGCTGTCGGCCCTGCCGATGATGGAGCGTCCGTTTAGCAGGTGCGACCTGAAAAGCATAATATAGCGGCCGTTGTGCTTGACGATGCCGGCATTGTGGACCGTGGCTACAGGGTAAGGGACATCGTCTTTTGTGAGAATGGGATTTTTTTTATAACGTTTTACTATGTGATCTTGAGTAGTCATAATCGCATGTCACCAAATATTATTTGGTTCTTTCTCATTTCAAGTGGGTAAGTTCCCCTCCCTTACCCCCACCATATCCTCCCCCCACTGTGGGGGAGGACAAAGGAGAGGGGATTTTTTGCAGGGGAGGGGTTAGGGGAGGGTGAGATAAACACTTCTCCCTTATTACGTCTAACACTCCTTTTATATTTTATAAAACGTCATTATTCCAAAATCTTAAAACTTTAAATCCATGTCTCTGAAGATAGTTATCTCTTTCCCTGTCCTTTTCTTTCTCTACCGCATGCTGTCCCCCATCCACTTCTATCACCACTCTGTTCTCAAGACAAATAAAATCTACTATATAATTATCAATCGGTTGTTGCCTTCTAAATTTAAATCCTTCCATCTGTTTTGCCCTTAGATGTTTCCAGAGCAATTTCTCTACATCAGTTGGTCTTTTTCTAAGGGCTTTACCTATATTACCTATATTGTTTAATTTGTGCAAATATTAATCACCCCCACCCTGACCCTCCCCCGTCAAGGGGGAGGGAATAATTTATATTACCCACTCATTTTGAGAAAGAACCTATTATTTTAAGCTGTTATGCCGCCCGGTAGCTCGGCAGATGTTTCAGACTCTTCCGAAATCATCCTCGAAACGCTCAATATCATCCTCCCCGAAATAATCGCCGGTTTGGACTTCAATGAATCGCACATTTTCAGAACCCGGGTTAGCGATTCTGTGCAGGGCGCCTTTGGGGATGTCCACGGACTGCCCCGTTACAAGTACAATCGTTTCATCGTCGAGAGTTATCTCCGCCCGGCCGTCAATGATATACCAGTGTTCGGACCGGCGCCGGTGCCGCTGCAGGCTTAAACGCTTGTGGGGGAAAACAACAATTTCCTTGCTTTTGTAAGTATCCTCATCCGCCAGGATTTTATAATAGCCCCAGGGGCAGCGCTCTTCGCGTTTCGTTTTTTCGAGAACCGTTTCATAGACCTGAATATATTCTTCAACCATGCGGTTGATTGTGAAATGCTGTTCAACATTGCGGCGGCAGCATGCCCGGTCAATATCTTTTATATGTGAAACGGCCCCTATTGCCTCATCCACTGTTTTTACGAGAAAACCGTTCTTGCCATTTTCGATAAGTTCGGGCATGCTTCCCTTATTAAAGGCAATTACGGGGGTACCGCAGGCCATGGCCTCGATAACGGACAGGCCGAAAGGCTCATTGAAATTTATGGGGTGCAGAAGCGCGCACGCCTTGCCAAGCAGCTGGTTACGCTGAGCCGGGTCGGCGCTGCCGACATAGACCGCATTGTCATTGTCCAAGTGCGGTTCGATGTGCTGGCGATAGTAATCTTCATCCTGAATGATTCCTGCCAATATCAGCTTTTTATTGCAGGCCCTGGCAATTTCGAGGGCCTCCCGTGCGCCCTTGTCATGGTGGATGCGCCCGAAAAAGAGCAGATAGTCTTCCGGCTCAGGCTGAAAATCAAACTGCTTTATATCTATGCCGTGATGGATGGTTTTGATATAGTCCAGATCCGGCGACCGGTCGGCATCGCTGATGGAAACATAGAACACCTTGCCGTTGTATTTTTTGTAAACCGGCAAAATCCCGGGCGATGAAAAGCCGTGAATAGTAGTAACGACCGGGGTGGTGATAAGGCCGGTGTATGTCAGAGGTAGAAAGTCAAAATTGTTATGGATAATATCGAAATCTTCAGCATGCTCGAAGAGTTCCGAAATGTGCAGGCACTCCCATACTTTTGGCATAATGGAGCGGTCTTCTTCATAGCCCCGCTCGCAAACGGCATGCAGCTTGCCGCTTGTTTGCGAATCGGCGGTCGCAAAAAGGGTAACATCATGGCCACGCGAGACCAGCCCCTCTGTCAAAAGGGAGACCACGCTTTCCCACGGACCGTAGTGCCGCGGCGGAGTGCGCCAGGCAATCGGCGACAGCATCGCAATGCGCATAGCTAACCCTTTACGCTAACCGGTTGATTGGGAGACGATGATTGTTTTAAAATCTCATCGGCATAAAGCTTTTGCAATGTCATTAGAGAAAGAAGCCATGCAAGCGTCGACTCGGCGCCTTCATTCTGGTTTATGCCATCAGCCATCAGCCCGTCGCGGCAGCCGCCCGTCTTAGGATCATAGAGCGACATGTTCAGGTCGTTGTGTCCGAGAAACCAGTTAAAGCACATAACCGCATTTTCGATCCATGTTTTGTCCCGGGTGATGTTAAAGGCTTCGACACAGGCGTCGATCATGGCATCAGCTTCTTCAGGCTGCTGGTCGAAACGGGCTTTGGGGCCGCCTTGTTTATACCATCCGTTATTCCCGATCGGCATAAAGTGGCCCTTTTCGGTCTGGATGGTGAGCAGCCACTTGAGGGACATGAGCCCCATATCGATCATATCGCTGCGCTGCATCCCTTGGCCGGACACGAGTAAGGCATGGGGCAGCTTGCCGTTGGCATAGTTTAAAGTGTTTTCAAGCCAGGGCCAGCTGTTTGTTGCATTGTTCCTGAACTGATTGAAAAGCCTGTCGGCAATGACTTCCCGGACCCTGCGCACTTCACTGTCGCCTGAAAATCTACCCAAGTAGGCATGAATGCCCACCAGGGCAAAAGCGATGGCTCGGGGCGAATTAAAATGCTCGACAGCTTTCATCGCCTGGTTGAAGAGCGTCGTGCTCATTGCCATCTGTCCGGGATTGTCAAGAAAAGCCACAGCCTTGCCAAGGCCCCAGAGCGCCCTGCCGTGAGCATCCTCGGATCCCACCTCCTCAGTCCATTGCCGTGCATAGGTCATAAAATTACGGAACCGCCCCTTTTCAACATTGAAGGCATCCAGTAGAAAGCTGAGATACTGGTTGATGAGGGAATCGAAGTACTTGCTGTCTGTAAGCAGATATTTCCGGCCCATGGCTGCAACCATCAGCGCCCTGGCATTATCATCGGTGCAGTAGCCATGGTCACGATCGGGGATGGTATAGATGGCATGTTGCAAAATGCCGGTATCATCGGTAAGGGTTTTCAGGTGATCAAGCTTCATGTCCGGGAGCTCGAAATTCGTGATAGATTTGATGTTTTCAATATATGAGTATCGGGGGCGGGGGTGCCGGGAACGGTAGAGCTGAACCTCGCTGAAAACCTCGAGATATCTTCGGGCCACCTCCTTCCAGATCGCCTCGCGACAGAATGTATAGGCTTTTTTGCGTATCGTATGCCGGTTAGTATCGTTGTCCAGGAGGTCGATGATTTGTTCCGCTATGGCATCAGGGTTTTTGAATGGAACAATTCTTCCCCGTCCTTTGGCTAGCATCTCGGTCGCATACCAGTACGGGGTTGAAATGACGGCTTTGCCGGTCCCCATGGCATAGGCGAGGGTCCCGGAAGTAATCTGGGCTTCTTCAAGATATGGAGTTATATATATATCGGTGGTGCCGAGAAACTCACATAATTCTTTCATCTCAACAAAACGGTTTTGAAAAATGACATGCTCGCTGATACCTAGTTTGCGCACGAGCTGATGCAGGCTGATGCGGTATTCATCCCCATGCGCCTTCAAGATATGCGGATGTGTTGCTCCCAGGATAATATAGATAAGATCAGGGTGTTTTTGGATGACTGACGGAAGCGCCTGCAGGACGTTTTCAATGCCCTTATTGGGGGAAATCAGGCCGAATGTGAGAAGCACCTTTTTGCCTTCCACGCCGAACTGATCTTTGTAGAAGTTGGGATCCATAAAAGGCGTATCCGGAATGCCGTGATGGATAAAGGCAATTTTCTCTTTCCGCACGTCATAGATATCTTTGAGGAAATCAACAGCCTTGTGGCTCATCACGATGAGTTTATCGGACAGATCAGACAGCCTGCGCATGACTTCACGATATTCCGGGGCTGGATCTCTCAGAACCGTATGCAGGGTTGTTACGACCGGCATGCGAAGATCTCCAAGAAGTTTCAGGAGATGACTGCCGGCCGGGCCGCCGAAAATACCGTATTCATGCTGCACGCAGACAATATCCACCTGGCTGATATTGAGATACTCCGCTGCGACACTATAATCGTTAAGTCTGTTCTGGTTAATCTCAAATCGCACTTTTCCAGGATATGCATATCCCTCGGCTGTGTCATTCATGGCAACCGCCCAGCAGTTTATACCGGGCGCTTCTGTTGATAATGCTTCGACAAGATCAGTAGTGAATGTTGCAATACCGCACTGTCGGGGTGAATAGTTGCCGATTACGGCAACCGAGTTGATTCTCTCATAATACTGAACAACAGATGCCATATTAGCTGCCTCCCAATAGTTCTATTATTTGAGGGTCTTGCAAAAGTCATAAAAGAGTGTAGTATGTCATGCTGAATTTATTTCAGCATCTAATAAAATCAATAGGTTATGAGACCCTAAAATAAGTTCAGGGTGACAAAAAGGGACTTTTGCAAGACCCTCATTTGATAAAACTTGCTTTCTGAGAGATTAAGTAGTGTCTGTCCATAAAGTATGATTTAAGTAGGCTGTCATTCCCCGACTTAATCGGGGAATCCAGTCTTTTCAATAGGTTCTGGATTGTCCGGTCAAGCCGGACAATGACAATATACGAGTTTATGGACAGACACTAAGTATAGGAAAATTTCTCTTGTATGTCAATAAGTGAATTAGTCAG
>Ga0315282_10015033_pt1 | contig 11464 bp, 10 predicted proteins | sample YL17G07_20_MG_FD_203693 | JGI IMG/M metagenome (GOLD analysis project Ga0315282, IMG submission 203693) | Sediment microbial communities from Yellowstone Lake, YNP, Wyoming, USA - YL17G07_20 | ecosystem: Environmental > Aquatic > Freshwater > Lake > Sediment | place: USA: Wyoming | collected...
CTTCCTTGACCGGCGGTGGCGGTGGTGGGGGTGGTGGGGGGATCGTCACGGTGACGCGGGCAGTGGCACTCTGCGTGCCGCCCGGGCCAGTGGCGGTCAGGGTGTAGGTGGTCGAGTCCTGCGGCGTGACGGACGTGGAACCCGAGGCCTGGACCTTGCCTACTCCCGGTTCCAGGTCCAGATCGGTAGCATTTTGCGACGACCAACTCAACGTGACCGATTGGCCCTTATCAATGGTGCTGGGTTCTGCGGTCAACGTCACAGTGGGAGCCGGTGGTGGTGGCGGTGGCGGCGGCGGTGGTGGTGGGGCGACTACCTTTTTCTTGCAGGCGCCTGCCAACAAAACAACTCCCAAAATTCCGATAAGAACCGCAAGACTGCGTTTCTTGGTTCGCATGCTCAAATCCTCCTTGAATCGGTAGAAGATCTCGTGATCCTGTGGGTGCGTGAAGCTACTTCCCCCTCCTGGTGCCTTTGCTTGCGGGCCCGCATATCTTCCCGCGCCCGGGGGGAGTTTGTGAAACGGGTGATACTATCACTAAATCCCAAAAAAACACAACCTCTTACATCGAAAAAATATCACATTGCGACGATCGTTCGTGTTAGTTCGACCAATTGGCATTCCAGTTTTCCCCATCCTTGGTCAGTTGCTTGGGGTCAAGGCCGTTGGCGAGCATGGTCCAAACCTGGCGCGAACCCGAGCGCGTGGATTCAAATGCCAGGTGGCGGCCGTCCGGCGACCACGTGGGATGCTCGTTTCGGCCGGCATCGTGCGTCAACTGGATAATCCGGCCGGTGGCAATCTCCATAATGTAAATGTCATACGTTCCGGTTTCTGAAACACGCCAGTGAAAGGCCATAAACAACCCGTTGGGTGACCAGGACGGAGCGCTGGCGTCACCGCCTTGCGCCACCGTCGTCATGCGGCGGAGGTTGGTGCCGTCCGCGGACATGATGTAAATCTGCGGTGCGCCGCTGCGGTCGGAGACAAAGGCCAGTTCATTGCCGGTCTTGGGATTCCAGACCGGAGAGATGTCCACGCCCGGCGAGAACGTGAGGCGTTGCAAGTTGTAGCCACTGACGTCGGAAATATAAATCTCCGGATCGCCTCCCATGCTCGAACAGAAGGCGATCTTTTTTCCGTCGGGCGACCAGGCGGGAGTAGCGTTCAGGCCCTTGTAAGAGGGGAAGGGAATGCGCCGATTGGTTTCAAACGAAAAGAGGTAAATCTCCGGATTGCCCGACGCGTAACTGGTGAATGCCAACTTGGTGTTGTCAGGAGCCCAACGCGGCGTAGTGCACATCGAGCGATAACTGGTGATGGGATGTTGATTGAAGCCGTCGTAGTCCATCACCCAGATTTCCGCATGACCCGAACGGCTGCTGACAAAGGCCATGCGCGTTTCGTTGATTCCGGGCAGCCCACCACCCAGCGTCTTGATGATTTCATCGGCGAAGCGGTGCGCGGCTGCGCGGGTGGAGACTTCGTTCAGGGTAGCAACGTAGCGCTTGGCCAACACGCCGGGGTTGGCCTGGTTTCCCAGATCAAAAACCCGGCCGGTGATCACCAAGTTGGAATTGATGTTCTCGGCTTTGCCGAAAACTAACATCTGGGCGGAAGCGGGAGGGCTGCTCCAAGCGTTAAAGTCGACGTCCAGCGGCTCCTCGGGGATCTTTAAAGGATAATTGCTCTTGCTGACCATCTCGAAGATGCCGGCGTTGTCGAGATCGCTCCAGAGAACCTGGTTGAACTCCTGCGTCAGGCTGACCAACTGCTGGTCGACGGACTTGGGCGCGAAATCCGGAACCGCCAGCTTGATTTTCGGCGCGCCCAAGTTGATTCCGGTGCTAAGCCAGTCCTGCTGGCTCATAGCCGTTCGGGAGGTAAGGGAGAGCACCGCCACTGCCGCCGAAGTCAGGAGGAAGGGAATCACGCTTCGATGCCATTTCATGTGTCTAATCGGCTCCGCAATATTAAGATGCTTGCAAATTTGAAAATAGATGTCTCTCAATGTGATATATTTTGTGGCCCCCAAGAAGCTGCCATTCTTGCCGCTACTGGCGATGAAAGTCAAAGTAAAACTGCACATTGACGCTTCCCCCGGCGTAGTCGGGCGGCAGGGGGGGGAGCGGGTTGGAGGCGAGGATCGCCCGCAAGGCGGAGCGATCCACTTCCGGAATGCCGCTGCTTTGCGTCATCTGCACGTTGTTCACGGTACCATCGCGCAAAATTTCAAACGCGAGATAAGCGCGCGGGGCCGACACGATATTGGGGCTGACCGTCGCCAGCAGCCAGTTGGCGCTGATGCGAGCGCGCATCGACGCCACATACCAGCCGTATCGCTGGCCGAAACTGTTCCCCTCGCCGATGCTCACGCCACCCGACCCCCCGGAAGTCACTACTTGGGTGTAGTTCATCGTGGGCGCCCCGGTCAGCCCGTAGGGGATAGCGTTCTCCGGAGGCTCAATGTCGGCCTTACGGATGCGCTTGTTGACCCGTTCCAACTTTTCCGGTTTCACCGCGTCTTGGAATTTGGGAATCTGTTGCGCGTCAGGAGGCGGTTCTTCCTTGGGCTGGGGCTCCGTCTTATAAAGCCCCGGGTTCTGGGTTGCGACGGTGCTGGGCGTGGTCAGCATCGGGGGAGGCAGGGGAATTCCCGGCAGACTGGACACTGCCCCCATACGGGTTGCGCCTTCCGTGCCCCATTCCCGGCCCACGCCGCCTAAATGGAAGCCGAGCATGGTGTAGGTTACAAGGACCACAAAGAGCACGCCGTGCAAAATCAGGGAAAGCAGCAGCGTGCCGCGCAGAGTGTCGTGGCGTTCGTCCATGAAGGCGATGAGGTGCGTGCTCATAGGGCGTTGCTCACACTACGACCTTGGCTTGGTCTCCAGCGGCTCGGTAACGATGTTCAGATTGGTGAGATTCGCTTGCTTCAGCGCATCTACCACTCGCGCGAACGCTCCGAAACTTACGTTCTGGTCACAGCGGATAAACACCGGCTGCGTGCCGGCGCCTTTGAGCTGATCCAGGACGGTCACCCCTAAGCGGTGAATATTAACGGGATCATTCCCGACATAAATATTTTGCTTCTTGTCGATGGTGATGACGACTTTTTCCTCGGAAACGATTTTGACGGTTTTGGTTTTGGGGAGATCCACTTCAATCCCCGATTCCAGAATCGGGGCCGTCAACATGAAGATGATCAACAGCACCAGGACGACGTCCACAAAAGGCGTGATGTTGATATCGGAAAGGGAAGTTTGGGTTCTGCCTCTTGGGTTGGTGAAGGCCATCGTTCACCTCCTTACTTCAGTGACGAGTGACAAGCAATCGGTCCATCGGCTCATCGGTTCATCTGTTTTGCGATCGCCAGATGTTCCGATGACTCTCTGGCTAGTTGATCCAATAGCTCGGTGGCCCGATGATCCGATGATCCGATGAACCGATCATTCGCTTTTCTCACTCCGTAAAATAGCGTTCCGTCATATTCAGGAACTCCAGAGCAAAATCGTCCATCTGCGTCGCAAATTCTTTGATGCGCTGGAGAAAGATGTTGTAGGCGATCACCGCGGGGATGGCTGCGAACAGCCCCGCCGCGGTGGTAATGAGGGCTTCGGCAATGCCCGGCGCCACGCTGTGCAAACTTGCGGTGCCGGCCGTCGCCAGACCATGGAAAGCATCAATGATGCCCCAGACCGTGCCGAACAACCCCACAAAGGGAGTGACCGCGCCGGTGGTGGCCAGCCATACCAGCCATCGTTCCAGCCGGCCGAGTTCGGTCGAGGCGCCCATCTGGAGGGCGCGCCGCACCGCTTCCAGGCTGCGAATCCGCGCCTTGCCCGGATTCTCACTCATAGTGGCCTGGCTCTCAATTTCGCGATAGCCGGATTGGAAGACCTCCGGCAGCGGGCTTTCTTTCAGGGTGCGGCAGAAAGCTCGAATCTCCGACAGCTTCTTGCTCTGCCGGAAGACCTTGAGGAATTCCAGAGATTCGCGCTGCGCGGCCCGAAAGGTGCGATATTTTTGGAAGATGATCGCCCAAGAGAGAATCGAAAACGCCAGAAGCATCAGCAGGACAACTCTGGCCACCGGACCCGTGTTCGTCAAGAGTTGCCAAACTTCGCCTTGGTAGAAATCTTGCGTGAAACCCTGGTAGAACACCAGAAGTGCAGCAGCCAATTAACCTCCTTGTCGAGACCAGGAGACTGAAAAAACTTGTCAATTCAACGTAACACACAGACCCAAGGCAGTCAACGAAGGAACGGGAAGTCAGGAGACAGGAGTCAGGAGACGGTAGACAGTAAACATTAGGCAGGAGGCGCTACCCTATAAACACGGAAAGGAAAGTCAAAGGGCAAATGGCAAAGGGCAAAAGGCAAAAATTAAGATCAAAGCCCTCTCCCCAAGGGAGAGGGTGGCGCGAGAGCGTCGGGTGAGGGGTTACTTGATCGGCGTCGATCCACTCTCTAGCCTTGGCCCAAGTGACAAACCCCCTCACCCACCGCCTTGCGGCATAGGCGCTAGGATAAGCACCGTCGGCTGCCAGCCCGCGTAGCGGGCGACGTCATTTAGCCCATGGCGAAGCCGTGGGAAAGAGACGGCATTAATCATTTTGCCAAAGGAGCCCCGCCAGGGGCGGCATCCGTGGGGCGTCGGGCGGTACCCGATGCTCACCAGAAGCGGATGTCGCCCCTGACGGGGCTCGAAAAGCCCGTTCTTGCTCCCTGTTTCCCCACGGCTGTCGCCGTGGGCCACATGACTTCGCCACTACTGTGGCTCAAGGCATTCTTATGGCGTTATCCTAGCGCCTATGCCGCCTTGCGGTCCCCCCTCTCCCCAAGGGAGAGGGCGCGGATTTTACCTTTTGCCTCTTTTCACTTTGCCTTTTGCCCTCTGCTTTTTGGTTTGTCCTTGCAGCCCCCCCGACTGCCCTCTGTTTCCCGTCTACCGTCTACTGTCTACCGACTTTCCTGTGATAGACTCTTTCCGGCAACGCCATGCTGCGCGAAATTCACATTCAGAACTATGCCGTCATTGATAACCTGGCCGTGGAGTTTGGGCCCGGCTTGAACCTCCTTTCCGGGGAAACCGGCTCCGGCAAGTCAATTCTGGTGGACGCGCTGGGATTAGCGCTGGGTGGCCGTACTTCGTCCGAGGTTATTCGCACCGGGGAGGACCGCGCGCTGGTCACCGCGGTTTTTTCTGCCGAGGGCAAGGCTCCGTGGGCCGATTGGCTGGAGGAATACGGAGTGGCGGGTAGCGACGAGGGCGAGCTGATCTTGCGCCGCGAACTGCAAGCCGGCGGCCGGAGCCGAATGCTCGTGAATGACCAACCCGTCACCTTAGCCGCCGTCCGCTCGCTGGCTCGCCGCCTGGTGGAAATGCACGGCCAAAACGAGCATGTGTCGCTCTTCGCGCGCGACGCGCAGCTCAGCTTGCTCGATCAGTTCGCGGGCGTGAGTGCGGAACTCGAAACCCTACGCGCCCTGCACACGCGGCGCCGCGAGCTCGAACAGGAGCTCGAGGGACTCAGCCACAACGAGCAGGAGCGGCTGCGCACCCTTGACCTGCTGGGCTTTCAAGTGCGCGAGCTCGAGCAGGCCAAGCTGCAACCGGAGGAAGACGCGCACCTGGAAGAAGAGCGGAAGATTCTTTCCAACCTGGAAAAAATCCGCGCCGCCGCCACCAGTGCTTTCGCGGAACTGTACGAAGACGAAGGTGCAGCGATTTCCCGCGTGGCGGCCGCCGCGCGGCAGGTGGATGAGTTGCGCCGCTACGACGCTGCCATTGCGCCTCAGATCGAACCGCTGGCCGCGGCGCGCGCTACGCTGGAGGACATCGCTGCCTTCCTGCGCGATTACGTGGGAAAGCTGGAAGCGAATCCCGCGCGCCTGGAAGAAATCGAGGACCGGCTGGCCCTGATCGATCGCTTGAAGCGCAAGTACGGGAACAGCGTGGAGGCGATCCTGGCCTATGCTGCCGAGACGCGCCGGCGCTTGGCCAGTTTAGAACATGCCGATGAGCGGCGTGAAGCCGTGCGGAAAGATTTGGCCAAAGCGGCGGCCGAGTATCGCAAGGCGGCCGAAGCGCTCTCGGAAAAGCGGCGCGACGCGGCGCGGCGGCTGGTGAAGCTGGTGCGCGAGGAACTGGCGCAGCTCGGCATGGAAAAGACCCGCATCGAGGTCCACTTTGAAAGCGCCCCGGAAGGCCAGGGCGGCTCGACAGGAATCGATGAAATTGAATTCCGCATTTCCCCCAACGTCGGGGAAGAACTGCGGGTGATGGAAAAAATCGCTTCGGGCGGGGAAATCTCGCGCCTGATGCTGGCCTTGAAAACTGTCGTCGGGCAGGCCCGAGTGAGCCGCGGCGCGCGCGGCGCCCGGCACAGCGACGCGACCTTTATTTTTGATGAAATTGACGCCGGCATTGGAGGCCGCGTGGCGGAGTGTATAGGTCAACGATTGAAGCGTCTGGCGCGCGACGCGCAAGTGCTGTGCGTTACCCACCTCGCGCAAATCGCCTGCTTCGCCGACAGCCACTTCTACGTGGAAAAATCCGCTCGCGCCAACCGTACCATCACTACCATCAAACCCTTGGCCGGCGAAAAGGAACGCGCGGAAGAATTAGCGCGCATGCTTTCCGGCAGCCAGATCACCGACGCCGTCCTCAAGCACGCCGCCACCATGCTGCGGCAGGCGGCAGGGTGAGCCCCGTTCCCCCTGAGCCAAACCCCGCTCTTGTAGCTTCTCCCTGCCAGTTCAGAATTCACCAAACTCCCAACCAAATTGGCACAGCATTACCTCCGAACCGTAGACTACGGGTTTACGCCCTGACGACACCGGCCGTGCAAGCGAGCCTCCGACTCCTTGATGTGGTATGAGCAATTTTGACCAAACCTGTGAGCGGTTCTGAACTGACACGGAATCAGGCCAAGGGTAAAAGAAGAGTGCCTCGCCCATCTGTTGGGTGGTGCAGGTCACCGGGCGCTCCGTTGAGGGCACGCCCCGGAACCGAGAGGGAGAACGCAGGCATGCCAGGAAAAGGCGCAGTGGTGTTGGGTATATGCCGCGAATACTCCGGCGTGGAAAACGCTGATGAAAGGAAAAACATGAAAACGCTCAAACAATACATGATGGTGCTCATGCTGCTCGCCGTTGGCGGCATGATTGTCTGCTCAAGAACAACCAAGCTGTCGCCTGATGTTTCTGACAGCATCCGCAAATCGCTCGATCAAGCCGGCCTCAAATCTGTCTCTGTAACACAGGACCGCGACAAGGGTGTCGTGACCCTGAGCGGGAACGTGGCGGCAGACGCTGACAAGGCTCAAGCTGAATCCATTGCAACGTTCATCGCAACCGGGCAGGTTGTAGCGAACCAGATCGCTGTGGTTCCTCCCGGCGCTGAGGGTGCTGCCAAGGCCATAAACTCGGACCTGGACGGGGGTATCGAGAAAAACTTGGATGCTGCTCTGATCCAGAACAAGCTCCACAAGGGTGTCACCTACGAGGTCAAGAGTGGCGTTGTAACGTTGACCGGCGAGGTCAGTTCTCAAGCCAAGCGCGCACAGGTTGAGAAAGTGGCGTCAACCGTTCCCAACGTCCAACAGGTAGTGAACGAGCTGCAAGTTAAGAATCAGAAGGGCACCTCCACGCCCACGCAGTAAGAGGCGGGAAGGTGCGCTGGGGCGCATGGCCTTGTGCCTCTGTTTGCTCGAGAAGGAGATGCCATGTCGTTTGGACTTTACTCCGCGGGATTCGTGCTGGTGATTGGCGGGCTGATCTACGGCGCTCATTTGATGCGTGTCCCGGAACACTGGATTGCCGTGGGTGCGATCATACTACTCGGCTTAGGGATTCTGTCGGCTGTCAAAGCAACGCGCCAAAAGGATCCGTCGGGATAGCGGCAGTTGTGCCTACGTCTTTCGGGCAGCTCCCCATAATACCGCGGGCTATAAATAATCGGTACCCCGGCATGGCCGTCCGAAATTGTTTTCCCTAAAGCCGCTTGCTCTGAACCAGGCTGGGGCGTCGCATGTGCAAGCGGTCAGATGTCCATTACCGGTTGGCCGCGAAGTCAAAGCGGAAATTCTGGTCGAAGTATTTAACTAACTGAGAGGAGATTCCCATGGGACTGATTTTGCTAATTGTCGTGCTGCTGCTCTTGTTCGGCGGCGGCGGAGGCTATTACGGATATCGGAGATGGGGTTCGGGCGGAGGCATCGGGATCGTCGGCGTGGTCCTGATCATCTTGGTGGCCCTATACTTGTTCGGTGGATTGCGCCTGAACGGTTGAGGGTTCCTACGTTAAGGCGTTCCCTGAGCAGTCTTGCCCCTGAGGGCGATGAATATAGCGAGTAGCGCATCGGGTGGCGTGGACTTGGTACGCCCTGGTTAACAATCACGCGCGTTTCCGTAGGGGCGGTTCGCGAACCGCCCCGGTCACCAATCGCGCACGTTTTCGTACAGGTGTTTGGTGATTGGGCGAGCTTAGGTGAATGGAAAAAGCCCACGGCAGGCTGATTTCCACCGTGGGCTTTGGGGTGTCATACAAATGATCCTGTTCTTGACCTTACATCGCGATCTTACCGTCTGAAGCCACGCCATCTACCGCCATGACCGACATAGCCGTGGCCTCCCGCAAACCCTCGCCAATATCCTCCCCTAATGACCACCCCTCCTACCACCGGCGGGTAGTACACGGGAGGGTAGTACGCCGGAGCGTAGGCGTAAGGGTCATAGTAGTAAGGATCGGGGTAAGGGTACTCGTAATAGCCAGCCCACCCTGGGGCATAGGAGAAGCCAAATCCAAAGCTTGAGTGGCCGTAGCCGTAGCCACCCCGGTATCCACGAAATCCACCTTCAAACCTTCCACCGCGAGCGGTTTGTCCGGAGAAATGGCCACCATATCCTCTTCCGTTGTAGCTGAAGTTCCCTCCGCCGTAGCTCCGTCCACCGTTTCCGCTGTAGCTATATCCGCCCGAACCGTGCCCGCCGCTATAGCTACGTCCGCCGCCCGAACGGGAACCGCCCCGCCCTTGGGAAAAGCCCGTTGTGGCCAGCGCTAACCCGATGACAATTACCATTATTAGCTTTTTCATGTCAGCCTCCTGCCCCCATAAATCGTGCTGCCCTTTTTGGGGGGAACAACCAAGCTTCGTATCTGCAATTGATGTGCCAATTCTAATCCGGCGTAAGTGTTTGAAAAAACAAGGCATGGAGGGAGGCGCCGGTGAACAAAATCCACCATATCGGTGGTGGTTTTCGGCCGGTGCACGATTTCGTGTGGTCGCCTCTCGATCAAGGACCTCGGGGTAGGTCCAGGCAGATGTCGCGGGGGTAGGGTTATGGCAGCAAGCGAGTGTAGCGCGGACCCGGTTTTAAGGTCCGCAGCTCGCAGTTTCAAATCCTAGCGTTCTCATCGGCTGGTCACCGCACGGCATGGGGGAAAAAAACGGGCGGATGCAAGCCGCGTAGCGGCGGCAGAATGTGGCCCATGGCGACAGCCCTAGGGAAAATGCGCAGGAGGAGAAGGGAGCCCCGGCAGGGGAGACGGAACCCATCCTTGCGGTGATTTTGCCTTGCCAAACCGGTGCGGCAGCCCAAGAAAAATGCTATTGCGCCGTTGCCTTGAGTGGTGATTTCTTTCGCCCCTTGCGGGGCTCGGGCGGGGTGCGGGGGCCGTCTTTCCCACGGCTTGCGCCATGGGCTGCGGTCTTGCGCCCGCTTCACCGGCTGGCACGAAAAGCCGCGGACCTCGTGGGGCGGTCCCCAAGATGGCCGTGCGCTCCCCCCCCCTGCATCGGTAATCGGCGGTGTCAGGTGATGAAGATGAATCAAGGCGCTGACTTCGAGAATCGCAAATCTCAAATCGCTAATCACAAATCACTCAATCACCCGTTGGCCCGATGGATCAATCACCAACTGCTCTTGCTACTCAAAGTGGAGGTTTCAAGCTATACTGTTTTCGCGGGGACAGTGCTGCTCCATGGGAAATGACTTGATTCAAATTGGCAATGGCCAGTCGCAGGGAGGCGCTGTTGTGGACGTGTCAGCCGCGATGGATTTCGCCGTTGCCCCCGCGCCCGCCGGTGACGGCAAAACCTTTTACATTGAAACCTTCGGCTGCCAGATGAACGTCCACGATTCGGAAAAGGTTGCGGGCGTGCTGATAGCGCGAGGTTACCGCCCGGTGGATTCCCACCAGGACGCTGACATCATTCTCTACAACACGTGCAGCATTCGGGAAAAGGCTGCGCAAAAAGTATTCTCGCGGTTGGGAGCCTTCCGCAAGCCCAGGTGGGCCGAGCGGAGAATCATCGGTGTGCTGGGTTGCGTGGCGCAGCAGGAAGGCGAGCGCTTTTTCGAGCGCGCACCGCAGGTCAGCCTGGTGTGCGGTTCGGCGAGCTATGCACAGTTGCCGGCACTGCTGGCGCAGCTCGAGTCCGGAAACCGCCGGGTGAAGGGATTAAATCTTGACACCCAGGATTGTTTTGAGATCGAGTTCACCCGCCGCGACAACCGCTTCCGTGCTTACCTGACGGTCATCGAGGGCTGCAACCAGCGCTGCGCCTTCTGCGTGGTGCCCATGACGCGAGGGCCGGAGCGCAGCCGCTCAGGCGCCAAGATTATCGCCGAGTGCCGCCGCCTGGTGGACGCCGGTTACACGGAGATTCAGATTCTGGGCCAGATCGTGAATGCCTGGCAGGATCCTTCGCCGGCGCACTGGAGCTTTGCGGAATTGCTGTCGCGCGTCGCGGAGGTGCCGGGCGTGCGGCGCGTGCGCTTCACTACTTCCCATCCGCGCTTTTTCACTTCCGACATCGTGCAGGCCATTGATTCCCACCCAACGCTCTGCAACCAGATTCACCTGCCGGTGCAGGCGGGCGCGTCGGACGTGCTCTCGCGCATGTTGCGCGGCTACTCGCGCGAAGAATATTTGGAAAAAATTCATTGCATCCGCAGGGCACAGCGTGCTATTAGCCTTTCCACCGACATTATCGTCGGTTTCTGTGGAGAGAGCGAGAAGGACTTCGAGCAGACGCTCTCCTTGCTCGCAGAAGTTGAGTACGACCAGATTTTTTCGTTCAAGTTTTCGCCGCGACCGAACACCGCCGCAGTAGAATTTGTCGATAGCGTTTCGGAAGAAGCGAAAGGCCGCCGCCTGGCGGTATTGCAGGAAGCGCAGCGCCAGATTCAGTTGCGGCGCAATCAAGCATTGGTGGGGCAGACATTTGAGGTTCTCGTGGAAGGCTATCAACCCCGCTTACGACAGGCGGTGGGGCGAACGACAGATAATAAAATTCTCAACTTTGCCGGAAATCCCGCCGATATAGGTTGTTACCGGCAGGTGACCGTGACCGCGGCGGGACCGAATAGCCTGGTGGGCGAGAGAATTGCCGATTGATGATTGTCGATTGACGATTGAAAGTCCTCAGTTCTCAGTCATCAGTAATCAGTAAAT
>Ga0315282_10015034_pt1 | contig 11464 bp, 12 predicted proteins | sample YL17G07_20_MG_FD_203693 | JGI IMG/M metagenome (GOLD analysis project Ga0315282, IMG submission 203693) | Sediment microbial communities from Yellowstone Lake, YNP, Wyoming, USA - YL17G07_20 | ecosystem: Environmental > Aquatic > Freshwater > Lake > Sediment | place: USA: Wyoming | collected...
CATGACATCTGCGGAGCGACCTGCCCATATGGGGCGATTACTGTGGGCGTTGATGACAAGAGTCACATTCCCGTCGTGGAAAAGGAATGCTACCCCACCCTTCTGAGGCAGATTGTTGTGAACAGCGACGGTTGCGACCCCGGATGTAGAGCCTGCGAGGAAAAATGTCCTCTGAAGGTGGTCTCAGTGAAGTTTGAGCCGATCACAGCAGAGGAGGCAGCGGCCAAGGGAATCAGGCTTGCCGAGGGTAAGCCACCAACGCGAACCGTAGTAGAGGTTGACAAAGCTCACTGTGCCTGCTGCAAAGTCTGCGAGGCAGCATGCCCAGCTCATGTGATCTCTGTAGAGAAGTTCTTCAACGGCAGCATTCGAATCGACCAAGAGAAATGTCCTGAAGGTTGCCATGACTGCCTTGACGTGTGCCCAGTCAATGCTCTGTACCTAGAAAATGGGAAAGTCTACCCCAATGATGAATTCTGCATCTACTGCAAAGCCTGTCTGAATGTCTGTCCGCGCCCGGAGGCATTGCACATCCAACGAACCTCCGTGAGGCATACCCCAATCAAGTCCGGAGCTTGGAACAAGTCTCTTGAGAAGCTAACCTCAGTTGAAGGGGTCAAGCGAGAGTTCACAGCGAAGAGACTGTCCAAAGCCAAGGAAGCCGTGAAGAACCTTCCAATTATTGGTGATTGAATATGACCCAAGTTGCTACGATAACCGGAATGGAAGAGCCTAGAGTAGGGGTCTTCATTTGCCACTGTGGCCTAAACATTGCCGGAACGCTGGACATCAGCCAGCTTGTCGAATATGCGAAGACGCTTCCAAATGTTGTCTACGTCAAGGAGAACCGGTACACCTGTGCTGACCCCGGCCAGAATGAGATCAAGAAGGGCATCGTTGAGTACAAACTCAACCGCGTCGTCGTCGCCGCATGCTCTCCGAGGATGCATGAACCTACTTTCAGAAGATGTGTCTCAGAGGTGGGACTGAACCCCTTCCTATTCGAGATGGCCAATATACGCGAGTTCTGCTCTTGGTGTCATCCTAGCACAAAAACTGTGGCCACAGATAAGGCAAAGGAAATAATCAAGATGGCCGTTGCAAAGGCACGCCTCCTGAAGCCTCTGAACAGGTTTGAAGTTCCCGTTACAAACAAAGCGATGGTCATCGGAGGCGGAATTGCCGGAATCAACGCCGCCCTCGACCTAGCGGGGATGGGCTTCAAAGTCTATCTCGTTGAGAAAGATGAGAGCATTGGCGGCCATATGGCCCAGCTGGACAAGACATTCCCAACATTGGACTGCTCCATCTGCATTGAAGGACCAAAGATGGTGGATGTTGCACGAAACCAAAACATCGAGATCATCTCGTTTGCCGATGTACAGAATGTAGACGGCTACGTTGGAAACTTCAAGGTTCGGGTTCGGAAGAACCCGCGCTACGTCATCCAGAAGAACTGCACCGGCTGCGGTGAATGCAGGGACGCTTGCCCCGTTGAGTACCCCAACAAGTGGGAGATGAACCTAGGAACACGAAAAGCGATATCCGTTCCCTTCCCGCAGGTAGTTCCACTGGTCTACACGATTAACAAAGACCACTGTATCGAATGCTACAAGTGTGTCGAGGTCTGTGGAACAAGAAATGCCATTGATATGGAGCAGAAACCTGAGGATATTGAGCTTGAGGTTGGGACGATCGTCGTTGCCACAGGCTGCGATTTCTACTCCCCCACGGACAGCCCGCTGTATGGCTATGGCAAATACCAGAATGTGATAACGGCTCTTGAAGCCGAAAGGCTGATCAATGCTGCCGGCCCGACAGGCGGCCACGTCATAAGGACCTCTGACGGAAAGGCGCCTCGCCGCGTCGCCTTCATCCAATGCGTCGGGTCACGAGACATCAACAAATTCGAGTACTGCACCGGCTTCTGTTGCATGTATGCCCTCAAGGAGGCAATCCTGATCAAGGAACATGAGCCAGAGACGGAGATCTACATCCTCTACCTGGACATGCGCACACCCTTCAAAGGCTTCGAAGAGTTCTACCGCAGAGCAAGGGATCTAGGCATCACCTTCATTCGCGGGAAACCCTCAGAGATAATTGAGGACCCAGCGACGAACAACCTCACCATACGAACCGTGGACGCTAACCTAGGAGAGCCTGTTGAGGTTGACACCGATCTCGTCATCCTATGCACCGCGGCAATACCCTCACCGGGAACTGACGACCTAGCACGCATTCTGCATGTAACTCGAGGGAATGATGGTTTCTTTTTGGAAAGCCATCCGAAGCTGAAGCCACTGGATACACCTGTCGACGGCATCTTCCTCGCAGGGGCATGTCAAGGGCCGAAAGATATTCCCTACAGTGTCTCTCAAGGAAGCGGTGCAGCCGGAAGGGCGGCAACGATCCTCTCGAAGGAGAAGTGGGAGATTGAGCCGATAATTGCGGTTGTTGATGCTGAGAAGTGTAGAAACTCGAAGGCAAAGTGTGGTGTCTGTGTGACCGCATGCCCATATAACGCTCCCTCTGCACCTGAAGGCAAGCCTGCCGTCATTAATCCTGCCATGTGCCATGGGTGTGGAACATGCGTGGCCGAATGTCCCTCCGACGCCATAACCCAGATGCACTTCACCGATGAGCAGATCTTCTCCCAAATCCGGTCTGCCCTAGAGAAGGAGCCGGAGAAGAAGATCATGGCTTTCCTCTGCAACTGGTGCAGCTACGCCGGCGCAGACCTAGCGGGAACAAGCCGCTTCGAGTATCCCCCAACCATAAGGGCGGTTCGAGTCATGTGCTCCGGCCGTGTTGACCGCGATTTCGTGCTAGAAGCTCTACGACTCGGTGCGGGAATGGTCTTGGTCGGTGCATGCCACCTACCCACCGACTGTCACTACATCTCCGGCAACTGGAAGATGAAGGCACGCATCGAAGCGCTTCAAGGAATGCTGCAGAAACTCGGAATGAGCCCGGAGAGGCTAAGAATCGCCTACATCTCAGCAGCTGAAGGACTGATCTTCTCCAACCTGATCAAGCAGATGACACTTCAGATGAACGACCTCGGGGAAGACAAAATCAAGGCTGAGAATGCCAAACTGAGACCCGTAATAACCGGAATGCTAGCTCGAAAAGGGCTCGTCAAGTAGCCTCTTGTGTTCACCCTTTTTCCATGCTTTCCTACGGACTGGCTCAGCAATGGGGCTATGCATAGTATTTTTAAATGAGGGGTAGCGACTACTATTTCGGTCAACTTCGGAGGATGAGTGATTTGGTGAAGGTTGATGAATACGAAGTGCGCGAAGGACTCCACTACATGAAAGAACACTTCTGGGCCAAGGTCGAAGGAAACCTCGTCAGGACAGGCGCAACCGACTATGGCCAAAAATCCTTGAGAGAGGTCGTCTTTGTCGAGCTTCCTTCGGTGGGCGGACAGGTCAAGCAAGGCGAAGCCTATGGGACAGTGGAATCCGTGAAGGCCGTTGTAGACTTGGTAGCACCCGTCACTGGGACCGTTTCTGAAGTAAACGAGTCGCTTCGCGACAATCCCGAACCCATAAACAACGACCCCTATGGCAAAGGTTGGCTGATCACCATACGCCCTTCAGACCTTAATTCCGAGCTTGGCAATCTGATGAACTTCGACGCAGCCGTCAAATACCATCAGGAAGTAGCCAAGAAGGGCTAAACCTAGACACTCGTGCACACTGCAGACCAAGAATCATTGGCCTTTCTTCTAGGCCATCAAACAACATGTAGCTGAGTCCGAATGCTTCCTGAACTGAAAGCATCTGAGATTCTTCTTCATCCGCAGCTGCTTGAGCAGATAACAGGTGGATATCTGGTTCTCTTGCACGAATCCTCGGGGCAGGACTCAACGAAGACCATGGATGAGGTCATCACAATGCTAACCGCGTTGGGTTGGCGTCGAATTGACCTCGCAGTAACGAGAACGCAGAGTGTCGTCATGATATTTGCACTCATGGAGAAGGTCACAAAAGGGCCCTCATAGGGGATGCTCCAGCTTCAGTTCCATTGAGACAAACCTCAAAGCGTATCTATTGAAGGCCAGACGAGTTACGTTCGTCGGCCTTGGAAATACTCTTCGCCGTGATGATAGTATCGGCATCGCCGTTGTTAGGGCTCTTCGAGCGCTTAACCTATCTCACATTCAACTCATCGAAGACGAAGCCGTGCCTGAAGACCGAATACCTGAGATAGAGTCCTTCAAACCGACACATGTGCTCATAATCGACGCTGCATTGCTGGGTCTTCCTCCAGGAACTATGGTCTTTCGTGCGGCGCTTGAGACAACGAGGACGCCTGTCTCCACACACGCGCTTCCTCTACGTCTCTTTGCAGAATATCTCGAGCAGAACCTTTCCGCTAAGGTTGCTCTACTCCTGATAGAGCCTCAGGATGTCAGCTTTGGAGAGGGGATGACGCCAACAATGCAGAGGGCTTCTTCCGAGCTCCTTGCCATCATCTCCTCCATTCTACAGGCAAGAGAAGGTACCCATTCATAGTCCTCGTTCTTCCGCGTTTGGACTAGGTTTGAAAGCTTGAATCACTATGGTAACCTTGTCCATGCCAGAGGTACAGTTCATTGATGAGAACTTAAACGGATATACAGAAAACGACTCATTCTCCGCGGCGCCAAAAGGTTCCAATAACGGCAGATTAGTGTAGGTAGTTGACCGTTGGAGTTCATAGAAGAGTTAATAGAGTAACCACATCAACTAATCGCTTAATGAAGTGTTGTAGACCATGAGCGTTAGAAGTGTGAACAAGCAGGGATTCAGGGTTGATGAGATTGTACAGGTTGCCGTTGTTGTGAAAAACCTTCAGAAAGCTATGGAGAATTATTGGAAGACCCTAGGAATGGGCCCTTGGAGCATCTACACATACGCGCCGCCAGCTCTGAGAGAGCCAATGATCCGCGGGAAGTTGGTAAACTACTCGATGAGACTTGCAATCGCGCAGGTTGGCTCAGTGCAGATAGAACTGATTGAACCTCTTGAAGGCCCAAGCGTCTACAAGGAATTCCTTGCCCAGAAAGGGGAGGGACTGCACCATATCCAATCACGGATCGAAAACGTTGACGAAACGCTGGCCGCATTCAAGGAGATGGGTATTAACATCCTTATGAGCGGCAAATTCGGTGAGGGTGAATTCTATTACATGGACACGGAGCCATTACTAGGTACAGTCTATGAGGTCGTTAAGCGCAGAACGCGCCCCCCTCCAGAAACCACCTATCCTCCAAAGTAGTCCACAACAAGTGCGGGCATGATTCTGGACTTAGAGCTTAGTTGAGAGACCTTTGTTGATGCTGCCTAAGTGCGGTTCCTTTTCCTGTCTCAGAGCCTAGGCGATAAGAGACTTCACGTTACTTTGTTGACACGACTGCCAGACGCTCCACCCTAAGGTTTCTCTTAAATACAGAAACAAACGTCATTGGAAAAACGCTCAGGGAGATTGATCCTCATGGTGAAAGAAGAGGTCTGGAAATATGGTACGATAGACCGTTCGAGCACTCAATACATCAAGGAGTTTTACAAGCGGCTGGCAGAGCAAACGATCAAGAGCTTTGAGAAGAACAATATCAAGGCTTACTATGTCTCGGATCGAAAGGAAGCATTCAAGATGCTAATGGAGATGATTCCAGAGGGTGCCAGCGTAAGCTATGGTGACTCTGTCACCCTTCATCAGATAGGGATTATCTCTGAGCTGAGGAAAGACGGCTATAATTTCACCGACCCATGGGCTGAAGAGGGGCTCAGCTATGAAAAGACCCTTGAGCTAAGGAGAAAGGCCTTGACGGTCGATGTCTTCCTCTCTGGCACGAATGCTGTAACCCAGGACGGGAAGCTTGTCAACATTGATGGGTGGGGTAACAGAGTTGCGGGGTTGATGTTTGGCCCAAAGAAGGTAATCATCGTTGCCGGGGTCAACAAGATTGTGAAGAACGTTGATGAAGGCGTGAAAAGGGCAAGAGAGATAGCTGCCCCACTGAACGCACTGAGACATGGGAGCGACTTAGGTAAGCCAGACTCTTGGAATACAGGTATGTATACAGCCATAATTGAGGGAGAATCTCACATCTATAAAGAACAGCGGATGCATGTCATAATTATCGAAGAGGAATTGGGCTTCTAAATATATGCAAAGATCTTACATTGCCTTTTGATTTTGGTTAGAAGCCCACACCCTTAAGTGCCGAGCCTAAAAACGGCCTAAAACGGTCGTTAGCGATGGAGCCCCGGGCGGGATTTGGACCCGCGACCTACAGCTTACCAAGCTGCCGCAATAGCCAGTCTATGCTCACCCGCCACGTGGGAACCGGGGCGTACTCCGGGGCTTCCAGTATTCTTCAGTTGAGCCCTACTTAATCTTACCCCTGACTTCAAAATCGATTTAACACAACCCCTTGTAGTGTGCTAGCACACGCTATCTCACAGTGATACTCTGAACATGTTACCGTACAGCCATCCTTCACCTATCAGAGAATCTTTTCCATAGTCACTCCCTCTTTGTATACGATGGTGTTTAAAACCCAAATCCCATTGGCCGGGTATGCTCATTTTGGAAAAGAGGAGGAATAGTATTGCCAGACAACTTCAGTTCTGAATGGTCCCGAGAGAGAAAGACCCCTCTGAGCCACGCAATTGTTGACACGATGCACCCGATTCCGCTGAGAGAACGGATAAGCCAGACCAACTATAAACTCAACATGGTCTCACGCCGATTAGAGGACAGTAAAGCCCGAATCGAGCAGAAGCAGAAAGACCTGTTCCAGAAATGCATTCACGCCCAAGAACGGAAGGATCAGGCAACAGCGATCATGTATGCTAATGAGTGCGGCCAAGTCAGGAAGATGGCTGCCACGGTACTTAGCGCCAAATATGCTATCGAACAAGTCATCCTGAGACTTGAGACCGTCACCGACTTCGGTGATGTAGCCGCAGTTATAATGCCTGCAGCAAGGATCGTTAACACGCTCAAAGGACGCCTCGCAGGAGTTATACCCGAAGTCTCTATGCAGCTCGCCTCAATCGGCACAACCCTAGACAGCATCGTTCTAGAAGCAGGAGAAGCCACAGGATCATCTTTCAGCAGCCTCGCCCAAGGAGAGGATTCAGAGAAGATCCTCGCCGAAGCAACAGCCATCGCCGACCAGAAGCTCAGAGAAGGATTCCCGACATTGCCCACAACCGATGCCGCAGAGAAAGGCAACACGTCAGGGTGAGCTCGGACTTGTCTTCCACAAAGGCGAAGCTTCTCATCTCCTTCGCCTTTCTGGGGTTTTTCGCAGGCTCCCTCACCTACTCTGCCATAAGTTGGCTGCTTGTGAATAACGTCATCCAGATTCCAGTCCTAAAGGAACTCCTATCATCGCCATGGATGATCTCTGGCTTAGCAGGGTCTCTACTCTCGGTGGTCAGCATCACCGCATTTGCCATGCTCGCTCGAAGGGAATAGCTAGCCATAATCCCCCGCAAGCAAAGGCAAATGCGGCGGCCACTTTTTTGTACCTTTTTCATGTCTGCGACACCAAGCTTTTATTGTGAAACGTATCCAATCAGGATTGAAGCAAATAATAAAATACCCCCAACTAAGGAGTCTGCTTCAATCCTTGGGAAGAGTGTCCGTTGTCTGAATGGCTTACCTTGGCGGTTGCTGGAGGGGCTCTAGCAGTAATCCTCCTTGTTGTGATAATAACAAGACGCCCCAAGTCTGTGCCGGTCACACAACCGAGTAAGGAGCCAAAGCCACCGCCAAGTGAGCCGAAGACCGAGGAAGTCAAAAAGGCTGAGGAGGTCAAGAAGGTTCCCGATATCCCCTCAACGGTTCTGACCAGCGTGGGCGAAGAAGATGCCAGGAAGGCCGAAGAGGACCTGCGTATACTGAGCGTGGAGAAGGAGATCGTAAGCTTCGCCTTAACCCGACTCTACGAGGCCCAGGCTGAAGGAAAGATAACTGAAGGCGACAAGACCCGCCTCCTTAGCAAGTACAAGGAAGAGATGGACAACCTAGAAAAGAGCATCAACAACAAGCAGATGGTGGTCAGGCTTCACGAGCTTGAAACAACCCAAGCTGACCTCGTCAGACTCTTCCAAGATAAGTTCAACGAGATCACCCGCAACATAGACACAATACGCGTGGACCTTGGCCTTATTCCGAAACCAGTGCCTCCAAAGGAGGAGACACCCCCGGAGACCGCGGCGAAAGAGAGGAAACCAGAGGAAAAAGCCCCAAGACCCCGAACACCTCCGAAGTCAAAGGCAGAGGAGAGGATCGCGAACATCCAGCAAGAAGTCCTTAAAATACTTGAGAGACTTGAGAAACAGGAAACAGAGGCATGAACAATGGCACTGAACTGGAAGGAAGAGGAGAAGAAGAAGGCTGCTGTCGAGGCAAGCAAGCTCGTCAATGACGGTCAGATCGTCGGGCTTGGAACAGGTTCCACGGCCGATTATATGGTTGGAGAGCTTGGGAGACGAGTTCGTGAGGAGCATCTCTCCATCATGGGGGTGCCAACATCCATCGCCACTGGCAGCCTTGCATCCAAGCTTGGAATACCACTCACAACGCTTTCGGAGCATCCAGAGCTGGACATCGCAATCGATGGCGCAGACCAAGTAGACCCAAAGCTCAACCTCATCAAGGGAATGGGAGGCGCCCTGACACGAGAGAAGATCGTAGACAGCGCCGCCAAGATGTTTGTGATCATTGTTGATGAAGGAAAGATGTCACAGAAACTGGGCCTAGGCCAAGTGGTCCCTGTAGAGATCGTACCCTTCGCCGCCCCAGTCGTCACCATACGCCTAACCAGATTAGGCGGAAAACCGAAACTCCGGCTGGACAAGACTGGGAGCAATCCCTACATCACGGACAACGGGAACAATATACTGGACGTAGACTTCGGACCTATAGATAACCCCAAGACGCTCGAAGAAGAGGTGAAGATGATCCCGGGCGTACTGGAGAACGGTCTTTTTGTAGGTCTAGCGCACTCTGTCTACGTCGGATACCAAGACAGAGTCGAGCGCATCAAGAACTAGATGAACACAAGGAACGGAAGCGAACTGAATGAGCGAAGTGAGCTTCGTCGCAAGAGTAATGTCTTTGCACACGACATTCGACAATAGCGGAAACGAGTACGTAACAATCGAATTCGCCTACCGCCCACCACGAATGCCAACAGTCGTCCCATCTGACATGCCAAAGGAGATTTCCGACATGCTTGAGGCGAGCAAAGATGTGGTGCGGGTCATGGTTCCTCCCCAACTCCAAACTCATCTGAGGAACTATGCAAATCGTCTCGTCCTCTACCTGACAACCGAGGAGTTCGAAAGTCTACAACAGAGATACACGGTCGGAGACGAGCTGAAGGTCATCATTAAGCCGGATGGCAGCCTAACAGCTGTCAGAGTATGAACTTCCTTCCTTGTTTCCCTCGATCTTATACCTAGATATGGGCGCAGAATTTGTGACCACTTCTTGGCCGCTGCCAGCTTATACCTAGCGCAAGCACATGCGTTGTCTTGACCCAGAAATTGTTACACTCATCTCACTTGCCGTCACTTGTCACATGGTAGTCAATTCAGAGTTCTTCCTTCCAAAAGGTGAATCAGTCATAGCTAATTCCTTGAGACGCTCAACACCGCTTATCCGGTCAACATCCTCAGCTACACTCGGTGGAACAAGTTCTCTCCAGTTCTGTCCAGAAAGCATTCGTCTTCTCACCTCCGTGGCTGAGAAGACTTCCCGACGATAGAATTCAACGGACTCCACAGTAATTCTGAGTTCCTTGAAGAGGCGTCTCGTCAGAGGGTCGTTTGAGTAGACAACTTGAAATGGAGGTGCATAGGACTCGATCTGTGCCACCCATACCGAATGCATTGGAGAATCAGGAACTGGAAGCAGATGATATCGGGCTGAGGGGATGTCCATCTCGTTCAATGCATCCCTGACCATGACATAGCGCTCCCCTGCTGTGAATGGATTGTCAAGGTCATGGCTTCTCTGTGCACTCCCGATGATGATGACCAGTTCATCGACCTTCTTGAGGAGTCGTCGAATGGCTTCAACATGACCTAGATGAAAAGGTTGGAACCTGCCAATGTAGAGACCGCGCCTCGGGACACTTCGATCCATTTCCATAGTTACGCCTCTATACGTCGAGAAAAGGATGAGACAGCTGTGGATACGAGGTATAGCAGATTTAAACCTAATCTCAGCATCCCGATGCACTTATTCTGTCAGAAGATTCAGGCTTCAAGGAGAACGTCTGCCCAAATCGATTAAGATAGAGCTTGAGTACAATGACAAGACCGACAATTCTTTGGAGGAGATCAGGTTGCCGAACGAGATCAGACGTGACTACCTACTCAATCGCTACGCCATAATTGCCTCTGAGAGGGTCAGAAGACCAACAGACTTCAGCGTTCCCTCGGTCAAAGAAGCAGAGGAAACTTGCCCATTCTGCGCCGGCAACGAGAGCGCCACTCCCCCAGCAGACCTAGTCTTGCTTCAGAAAGAAGGGAAGATCATTCAGTCGAGAGATGAGAACCACATCCGCCTCAAAGATTGGCGAGTGCGCTGCTTCCCGAACCTTTACCCAGCTTTGAGTCCTACCATCCTGAAAATGGCGAAGCCAGACCCGTTCACAGTGCGTCGATGGAGCTACGGCTACCATGAGGTTGTCGTGGAATCTCCAAATCACCTTGACCATCCAAGCCAAGCGCCAACGGAGCAGATACAGCTCTCACTGAAAGCGATTCTCTCCCTCCTCAACCGCTACTACCAAGACAAGAAGATCAAGTATGTCCAAGTCTTTCGCAATCATCGAAAAGAGGCTGGGGCCTCACTCTCACATCCACATTCACAGATAATCGCTCTCCCCTTCACCCCTTCGAATATCCGATTCGAGCTGGCTGCAGCAAGGCGCCACTTCGAGACCAAAGAGCAATGCATCTTCTGTAAGATAATAGAAGAGGAACTAGACTCCCAGCGCAAGATCTACGAAAATGACCACTTCTTCATGTTTTCACCTTGGGCCAGCATACTTCCATTTGAGTTCTGGGTCATACCAAAACGACATGAACCGAGACTCGAAAACATAACCCCTGAAGAGACAACCGACTTAGCCACAACTCTAAAGAAGGGTCTCACTGGACTCTCCCAACTGCTCCATGACCCGCCATACAACTACGGTTTCCACACATCACCTAGCAAGTCAAGAAGCGAGTTCTACCATTGGCATCTAGAAGTATATCCGAAGCTATCAACACCAGCGGGATTTGAGCTCAGCACCGGCGTGTACATCAATGTCACGCCCCCTGAACTAGCCGCCGAAAGTCTACGACAACTAGTAGTGGGCGAATGAAACTTCCTCTTACTCGTCCTTAGTACATCTGTACAGGTCAAGAGGAAGTCGTGAAAAGAGGAGGTGGTTGAATAT
>Ga0315282_10015035_pt1 | contig 11462 bp, 14 predicted proteins | sample YL17G07_20_MG_FD_203693 | JGI IMG/M metagenome (GOLD analysis project Ga0315282, IMG submission 203693) | Sediment microbial communities from Yellowstone Lake, YNP, Wyoming, USA - YL17G07_20 | ecosystem: Environmental > Aquatic > Freshwater > Lake > Sediment | place: USA: Wyoming | collected...
TTCATGAAACGAATGAAGTAACCGTCAAGCGCCTGAGAATACTCGCAATTCGAACCTGCCTCTCGCTCGCTTTCATCCCACCCGTAAATGGTGTGCGATTTTCCGCTCGCTCTTTTTAAGCGTGAACCTCTCTGGGATATCAGTTAGGTGGCGAACTCGAGCGATGCTTCAGGCGGAGTACCGTGACCTTGCAGCAGAATATACCCGGATGTTGATTCTCTCCTCGACTGAAGTCGGGAGATTCATGCTTCCATTATGGTCCTCTGTTGGGTGGGCATTCCGTTGTTGCGGTTCCACCCGCATCCATCCCAGCGTAGAAGCATAGGAGCACCGCGTAGGCCAAGTGCCCGCCCAAGATGCTGATTATTGCCGCAATCACGTTGAACACGGCCGCGAGCGGCAAGAAGACAAGAGCCGCATCCAGCGAGTTGAACACCACGGGCCAAACGGCTAGGGTTGCCAAAACCGTCATTAGAACCTTAGACTATGTTCCAGAGCTGAGGCCATCAAGCAAATACCCGTACTTAGATCCCTGTAGGAAGGTGGAGTTGACGCTGGGACAACGCTTCCCCTGCTCCGCCCCAACCTGCTCCTCGCCGCCCGGAACCACTGCTAGGCGACCCCTACTGAGCCATGAAGGCTCGTCTTGGAAGTTGAGTTTGCCGCGGCACACCGAGGATACGTGGTGGGGCCGAAGGAACCCACTGCGGCTACGTGGTGGGTCTGCAGCAGATGTTCGTCACGTTTGGGCTGCAAGAAGGTACGCTTGGACTCCCTGTTGCGTGAACGATACAACAGTCCTTTGAATCCCCGTTGCCGGCCCAGAAGGTCACTGTCTCTCTTTAGCGTTTCTGATCTGGCTTACGAGGATGCTTCTGGGGTGGCGGTGGCGCATGTGGGGAAAGGGACGTTCACGGTTGGAGAGTACCAATCTGAAAGGAGGTGAGTGAGGATGAATCAAACCATGAGACAGTTTAGTATAGTTTGTTCACATCATCGAGTGCAGAACGAACCAGCAGGGAGGACAGTGCTCACCTTTGGAAAACGCCGCGATTGAGATCCTCAGGGCCGTAGCTGAGATCGGGGGAACGATAACTGGCGAGCACGGAGTGGGCCTGGAGAAACGGGAGGCTATGCGCTTCATCTTCACACATCTTCGCAGCAATAGGAGCCTCCGAAAAAGTAAATTCCTCAAGGACGTTACCTGGTATTGAGGCCGCTTCAGGTCTGCTGAACTTGTTACAGGACTCATTTGGGCGATTTGCGCGCAGGCTTAGAATATCAGTCACGGATCGATGTAACTTCCATTGTCAGTTCTGTATGCCGCACACACCGGTTTGGCTGCCGCGTGAGCAGATGCTCACATTCGAAGAAATACGCCGAGTCGTATCACTCTTGGCCAATATGGGCATAGAGAAAATCAGGTTGACCGGCGGCGAACCCCTGGTTCGCCGAAACATCGAGAAACTCGTCAAGATGCTGGCGGGCGTTCCCCGAATACGCTCCATTAGCATGACGACGAACGGTTTCCTGCTTGCAGAAAAGGCGGCTGCGCTCAAGAGCGCAGGACTGAGCAGTGTGAATGTAAGCCTTCACAGCTTGAAGCCAGAGCGATTCAGTCGGACTACTGGCGGCGGACTGCTCGAAAACGTACTGGCGGGAATAGAAGCGGCAAAGCAAAACGGATTCAGACCGCTCAAGCTCAATGCTGTCATCATTCGCGGCTACAACGAAGACGAAATAATGGACTTGGCTTCCCTCGCCAGAGCTGGAGATCTTACTCTGCGGTTCATTGAGTACATGCCCTTTGACGGTCAACAGTTCTGGGGCACGGAGAGGTTGGTGAGCGGAAGGGAAATCATAGAACAAATTCGCAAGCGCTATGAGCTGATCACGCTCCCACGTGAACCTGGGAGTACAGCTAAGAGCTACCGATTCACCAAAGGCGAAGGCGAGATTGGCTTGATCACCTCCATAACCGAACCGTTCTGCTCAGATTGCGATAGAATCCGTTTATCAGCAGACGGCAAGATAGTCCCTTGTCTCTTTGACACAACTGGTTACGACTTAAAACCGCTGATTCGAGGCGACGCGTCCGACCAGATGCTATCAAGTTTCATAAGAGAGTCGTTCCTGCACAAGGCACCAGGCGTCGAGACTCTTCTCAAGAAGCTCAAGCCGCTTGAGCATGTTCGACCAATGCATACGATTGGTGGCTAAGCAATCTTTTCTTTTGTGAAGCTTTGGCTGAACCTTGTAGAGAGGAACATGCCAGAATGGCCAAAGAGATGGAACATAAGCTCGCTTGATCAATTGACAGAATTGTTCATGATGGAATAGGCAAGAAATCAATGATAACCTATGCAGAGGACAAGTCCATGATCGTAATCTCCGGTACCAGAGGAGAAAAAAATCCACGCCGACAGGTCTGAGCATTGTGTGCGTATCGGAGCGTAAGTTGAAGGTTCTGCAGGTCGAAGGCCCTCAATGCTCTTGACCGAACGTCCCCTGCGATAGAAACCATTGGGGTTTCCACGAATAATTCCAGTCGCGAAGCCACCATTGTCTATCACACGGTTCGACCGAACTCACTCTTATTAGCAAACGTGACAAGGCTCTCGCTGAGAGCCAACCCGAAAAGGTATGTGAGGTCTCGATCGAGGTCGCATATTTGACTGGTTTGGGTTCATTGAACAGAAGAGAATTCGAGCGATACGATAGGCAGATGAGAATCAGAGGCTGGGGTTACGAGGGACAAGTGAAGCTGAAGTCGGCAGCGGTCCTCGTGGCAGGTGCGGGTGGCTTGGGCTGTCCCGCGGCAATCTACCTCGCCGCGGCTGGCGTAGGTAGGATTCGCGTCATAGACAAGGAGCGAGTTGAATTGAACAACCTGAACAGACAGATCCTGTACTGGGAGAGTGACGTGGGACGCTACAAAGCAGAGTCTACAAACGAGAAATTGCGACGCCTCAACTCGGATGTGGCAATTGAAGTTGTCAAGGCGAGGATAAGAACTCAGAACGCAAGGGAACTGATTCAAGGGTTCGACGTGGTTCTCGATGGGATGGACAATTTTGAGACACGCTTCGTCCTCAATAGGGCATGCGTCAGCAAGGAGGTCCCATTCATACACGGTTCGGTTTATGGCCTGGAGGGATGCATGACAACGATATTGCCCCGCAAATCGCCGTGCCTAATGTGCATCTACGGCGAGGTACCGCCAGAGATCGAGAAATTTCCCGTAGCCGGGCCCGCCGCAGGAATGATCGCTTGCCTCCAAGTGACCGAAGCTCTGAAGCTCATTCTCGGGATGGGAACGCCCTATTCGGGCAGGCTGCTCTTCTGGGACGGAGCAGACATGAGCTTCCACGAGATCGAAGTCGACAAGAAGCCTGATTGCCCAGTCTGCAGTGAGGAATCCGAGACCGAGGCTTGAGCAGATGCAAGGGCTATCGACGAGAGATTTATAGAGCTCCGGAAAGGATCTTTTGGCCTTTTGTGAGTGGTTCTGATGGCCAACGTCAGTGTTCACGTCTACGCAACTCTTGGGGAACTCTTCAAGTCTAAGCACATTGAGTTGTCCACCCGCGCCAGTACGGTAAAAGAGTTGATAGATTTCATGTCAGCACAGTACAATCCCCAGTTCAAGGAGATCATGATAGACCCGACGACGCGTGACGTAAGGAGATCCTACAAAATACTCGTAAATCGTCGGGACATAAGCTTCCTAGATGGGTTGGACACGAGAATATCGGATGAAGATAGCATAAGCTTCTTTCCTCCAGTGGGTGGAGGCTGAAGCAAAGATTTTCCGGAAAAAGGAAAAAAGAAAAGGGGAATCTATGGTAGTGGCATACCGAGCAACAGTATGGCGGATGGTATCCATAGCGTGTAGAATGCTTGAATAAGAAATGTCCAGCCGACAATCTTGAGGCCTATCTTCCCGTGGGATGCAAGCGTCACGGACCAGAATGCCCAAACCCAAGATAAAGCATCAATGAGGAGCCACCAGGCCCTAGACTGAGCGAAGATTGCGGCGTACACGAACATGAACAGACCCATTAGGATACAAGCGTTGCCCAGCGGCATGAGATCGTATCCTCGCATATTGATGATGCCAGCCGCCAGCCACGTAAAGGCGAATATCATGACCAGGAAGGCTGTTGCTATGTTGCCGGCCGCATCGCCCTCATGCAATGCGCCAACGATGAACCCATTTAGAGACAATCCCAGCAGCGCGAAACCCAGGATGCCGTCGACTATGCCAACGAGATAGAAGACAGTACCAGCGCCGTCGGCCTTGCCTTTGCCAAGACCCATCATGCCGAGCGCGATAAAGGCCAAGCCAAAGAAGAACAGAGCCATCGCGGTGAGCGCCGCACCGACAGTTAATACCATATGCTCTCTTCACCTCCCGTTCTTTGGAATTTGTATCATTGCGCCCCGTCCTTGGCGCTCCGACAGCCAGCGAAAGCCGCGAACGCAAAACAGGCAGATAGAGAAATCTCAGAAAGCACCTCGTACTGTGTCTGCGCCGGGATTTGAGGCTTTGCATGCAGAACACGGGCAAGTAGGTTCAGAAAGGTCGTCAGAGGCTACCTCTGCTGACCGTGACGGAGCGTCGGTTCTGTCTTTGGCCTTCTCAGCGTGCGTAACTGAAACCAGCCTTCTCACTAGACCGATGATACCGTCGTCACCCCCAACGAACAACCCCTACGTGAGGAGGATTGCATCCATCAAACCCTGTTTTCCGGTGTAGGGCCTGCGGGAAGACCCTCACGGTCAGCAAGGGCACGTGATGCGCCCCTCATATCCACCGCGATAAACGGCCGATGCTTTTGGTTATCGAATGTGGTTCTAATCTGTAGCAGGTCAGCCCGTTTCGCTAGCTCTGTAGCTAGAGCCGCGTCGACGGACTCAGGCCGAGCGGCTGCGGATTCCCTGATTGAAAGTTTACGTATATCATCCCCGAGCTTCGCAGTCGAGGACTCAAGCTCCGTAATCTTCTTCCAGATTTCCGCCTCCGCCAGTAGTTTCTTGAGCTTCTCCTCGACGAGCTTTTCGACCCCCTCTCGGAGGCGTTCTCAGAATTAAGCTAGCTTGACGGGAGCACGGGAAGAGCTGCCACCACGCATTCCTGATAGACCCTGCGGACCACTTCGTGGTCATACTAATGTAGCGTATTCCAGAAACCCCCACTAGCATCTTGATATTGGAGAAGGCGCAGAACCGCGGGTAGTCGTGGAGAACGGTCTCAGGTCCGGGGGTCGCGCTTGTCAGACGAGCAAAGAAAGCCAAATGATGGTACGGAAACGAGTCCAATGATTGAACTTCATCTTTACGGCGACCTGCGCCGCCATGCGATGGAGACAACAGCCACCGGCCAATCAGTTGTGCAACTACGCATTGGTGATCATGACACTGTGAGCAGTGTGTTGCGTGAGGCCGGAATTGATCCCACAGAGGTAGGTCAGATCTTCCTTAATCGCAAGTTGCTCAACACTCGCTGTTCGATGCACTTCTGGCTGGGCTATCAATCCGCTAAAGAGCGGATCCCTAATGGCGGGTCGTATCTCGACGCGCCTGTACGCTCCGGCGACCGGCTAGGTCTGTTTCCAAAGAATATGGCCATGCTTGTGGTATGACCATAAGCCTATGGAAGGGACATCAAGCAGCACTGCAAAGGAGGCGTGATCGATGAGAAGGGGTCTCATTTTGGGGAACTACGTCGAAGGATTGCCTCTATTAGGCTGCGTTCGCCTCTCTCGCTCCCTCAGCTCCTGCTTGATGTCGATTTCGCTTCGACGCCTGCATCTTCCAGTTTGTCGTAGATCTTGACCCAATGGTTGGCTGATGGTTACTGCCCATTCACACACCCGACCGATACTGGTCAGCAGACCATCGGGCTTACCAACCGCAGAGACCGATACGCCAACGAGGACTATTGACTTTTACACACACACAAAAAACTAGTCCTCGCGTAACTCCTGATTCAACTCCTCCAATCCTGCTCCTCTCAGGGGAAGACCCCCCTTTGCAGCCTGCTTCAAAGCTAGGCCGAAAGCCTGAAATCTACATGAATACACAATTCAGTGGCTATCTGAGATCTCACTGTCGGCATGTTCAGCGTTCACTACGTTCCACATCTGTCGGAGCGCCGAGGAGGGGCCATGATAGCAAGTACCCAAAAAAATGAGGAGGTGAGTTAGTTATGAGTAGCAGGATTCTACGCGTCAATATGACCGAAGGCACGGTCAAGTACGAAGACACGCCTGAGAAGTACAGACTAATGGGCGGCCGCTGGCTTACCTCGAGCATAGTCTGCGATGAAGTTGACGCCTTGTGTCATCCCTTAGGTGCTAACAACAAGGTGGTGGTAGCCCCTGGGATTGTGACTGGGACGGCTGCACCTACTTCAGCCCGCGTATCGGTGGGGGGCAAGTCTCCGCTCACAGGGACGATCAAGGAGGCGAATGCTGGCACGAAGTTCGCTCAGCAGATCGCGTGTTTAGGCATCAAGGCCATCATTGTCGAGGGTAAACCCAAAGAGGAAGGCAAGTTCTGGACACTTGAAGTGAACAAGGACGGATCCAAGCTCGTCGCTACGCCTTCTAATTGGACGGGAAGGGGCCTGTACGAGACAGTTCCTCTTCTCTACAAGAAGTACGGCGACAAGGTAGGATTGATGGCTATCGGGGTGGCCGGAGAAATGAAGATGGCGAGTGCGGGGGTATGCTTTAACGACATCGAAGGCAGGCCCAGCCGGTATTCCGGGCGGGGAGGAATGGGGGCAGTTCTCGGCTCTAAAGGCCTGAAGTACATCGTTGCGGACGACACCGGCGCTCCGGGAGTGGAGATCGCCAAGAAGGAGTTGTTCGAAGTTGGCCAAAAGAAGGTAACGGATGCGTTAATGACGCACGCTATCACGAAGCCTAAGGGTTCGCTGAACGCTTACGGAACCGCTGTGTTGGTCAACATCATCAACGAGGCGGGCGGACTCCCAACACGCAACTTCTCCAGCGGCAGTTTTGAGGGTGCAACGAAGATTGCTGGTGAGGCGATATTCGAGGGGAACAAGAAGCGTCTAGGAAAAGAACTCTACAATCACGCATGCAGCCCTGGCTGCATAATCCAGTGCTCCAACACTTGGCATAAGCCGGACGGCACCGAGCACACCTCATGTGTCGAGTACGAGTCCGACTGGGCATTCGGCGCCAATTGCGGCATTGACGACTTGGATGTTATCGCCGAGTTGATTCAGTTGTGCAATGACTACGGGGTGGACACCATAGAGGCAGGCGGCGCTCTGGCCGTAGCTATGGAGGGAGGCGTAGCCAAGTTCGGCGACGGAAAGAGAGCCATCGAATTGATGCATGAAATCGGCAAGGGCACACCGCTTGGCCGCATCTTGGCAAGTGGGGCAACCACAACGGGGCGTGTCTTTGGAGTAGCACGAGTGCCTTCAGTCAAAGGGCAGAACATGCCTGCATACGAACCTAGGGCGATCAAGGGAATTGGTGTGACCTACGCCACCACTACCATGGGTGCAGATCACACTGCCGGCTATACCATCGCTCCCGAGATGCTTTCCGTCGGAGGCAAAGCTGACCCGTTGTCAACCGAGAAGAAGGGAGAGCTTTCCCGCAACTTCCAGGCAGCCACAGCCTTCATTGACACGAGCGGCCACTGCTTGTTCATAGCCTTCGCTATCCTAGACATCGCCACCGGTTTCGAAGGAATGGTGGAAGAATGCAACGGCGTCCTCGGCACAAACTGGACTGGAGACGATGTGACCAAGATCGGGCTGGACGTCTTGAGGATGGAGCGAAGATTCAACGAAGCTGCCGGGTTCACCAAAGCTCACGACCGCCTGCCAGAGTTCATGAAGTACGAGAAGCTTCCGCCACACAACACCGTCTTCGACGTAACCGACGAGGCCCTAGACAGCGTCTACAAGTTCTAGTCCCCGGCTCACGGTCACCGGGGATTAGAACCCGTTTCCTACGGCGAAAGTGTGGAACATGATCGAGGTACACCTGTACGGGAAGCTACGTCGGTTCGCCCCTAACCAAGATGCGACCAGGGACTCGGTTGCACGCGTGCCGGTGAAGGACAACGATACAATCTTGGACATACTCCTCCGCCTAGGTGTGCCACTCAAAGAGGTGGGAAGCAACATATTCCTCAACTGGCAGTATTCAGGCCTGAACCGACGAGTGCAGATAGGCGACCGACTGGCAGTCTTCCCAGACGACATGCAGCTACTCTACAAGTGGTACTTCAGGAAGATCGACGCAGAGGAGAGTGGTCATTGATCAAGTTCAGCTTTGCCATGCCGCTTCGTTTCCGAAGTTTTTCGACCGCTGGTTTCAACTCGAAGCACGTAGCCTAGCCTTGTGATGGGCTGATGAGTGGCGGTCGCATTCTACTGCAAAAAGTCGAGTGCAGGGACTTCGAGCTCCATTCTTCGTTGGCACAGCACGCAAAGGAGCAAGAGATATCGCGGAGGCGGAGAATTTCAGTTGCCCTGTGAGTGCGCTACGGCACGAGGCTGAGAGGATCCCCCATGTCTGAGATTGTCTTAGAAGAAGGCCGCCGACTGACTCTGCCGGCCGAGGCAGCAAAGTGCCTTGGGCTAGAAGTAGGACAACGGCTGATCATCGCAGCTCACGAGGGACAGCTGGTCCTGCACCCAGCCCACCTCGATGCACGCCGTGCCTATATTGAGGTCACCACCCGGTGCAACCTCAACTGCACCATATGCGTGCGGCAGGTGTGGCGCGACGAGCCCGGGGAAATGACCTGGGGCACCTTCAAGGAAGTCATTCAGGGCCTGCGGGAGTTCCCCAAGCTGGAACGCCTCACCCTCGGCGGCTTCGGCGAACCTCTTCTTCACCCACGCCTCCCAGAGATGCTGGAACTGGCAGCGACGCTGGGCGTGAGGCTGACAGTAACCACGAACGGCTTGCTCTTGAACGAGGAGACGACGCGTTTGCTGCTGAAAGCTGGGGTGGACCAGGTGGTAGTCTCGCTGGATACCGCCCATGCCCAAGCCCACCAGTTGAGCCCAAGCAAAGGTGCGCAGGAGCTTGTGTTGAGGAATGTCCGCCGCTTAGTGCACCTAGCCGAGAGACGGCCTTGGCCACCGCTCAACCTCGGTCTGGAATTCGTGGCCACCCGCTCCAACAGGGGTGAACTTGCCCGTTTGCGGGAGATTGCCCGAGACCTGGGAGCCAGCTTCGTGCTGGTCTCCAACTTGTTGCCTCACACCCCAGAGATGGTCAACGAGATCCTGTACGATTGCGACCAGCCCGTCAGCCTGCCTTTATGTTGGCCAGTGCGCGATCGGGGAGCTATAGTCTGGGGGCGGATGGACCTCCCTCGTATGAAGTGGGGGGCTTGGCGACGCTGCCGGTTTATTGAGGACCATGCGATGGTCATCGGTTGGGACGGTGGAGTGAGTCCATGCTACGCCCTGATGCACTCCTATCCGTACTACATCTACGGGCGAGTCAAGAACGTGACTCGCTACGTTCTGGGCCAGGTGGGAAAGCAGTCTCTGGCCGACATCTGGAACTCGGAGGAGTACGTACGTTTTAGGGGCAAAGTTCGGAACTTCCGCTTCACCTCGTGCGTGGACTGCGGCCTAGCCTGCACCTTTGCTGAGGAGAACCATGACTGCCGCGGCAACGTCCCCTCCTGTGCCGACTGCCTATGGGCACAAGACATAGTGAGATGCCCTTGAGAACCTGCGAAGATGTCGCCGCTTAATACAATTCTCTCGTCACGAAAGCTCTTGTCTATCCGTAGTCTGCCGCTGTGAAGCCTGCCTTGCTGCGTGTATGGAGAAACGACGCATCGGTTGTCTTGGGCTGCAACAGCATCGTCCGAGACGAAGTTGACCTTCAGGCACGTAGACGTATGGGGATCAACGTCCTGCGCAGGACTTCCGGAGGCGGAGCTGTATATCATGACCTTGGAAACCTGAACTACAGCATCATTTTGAAAGAAACTCACACGGATCGCGAACCTGACATTCACGACGTGTATGAACGCTTTGCCAAGGCGGTAACACTCATCTAAGGCGTTGGGCTGTCCCTTCGCCTGTGCTCTCTTTGTATGGCAACGATTCGCTTGTTTCAACTTATCAGTCTGTCTAGCGTTTGAAGCGGGGCTAGCTGAACAGACCTGCCCTCAGTCTTTTCCGCATACACTCCATGAACGCTCTAGCATGATGCCGGGCGTACTCTGACGATTCAACGGAGACTGGGGCCCACACTCAAATGGAAAAGCTCAATGGCTCAGTTGCCGCCAAATGGTTTCGGTCTGCAACTCCATCCCCATTACTCCGCTAGGCCGATCAGGATTCACCTCCAGCAGCGTCAGCATCGTTGCCGAGCCGCGAGATCTTCTCTTCCGTCAACGCTTCGTTCTCCCACTTGTAGTTCTGCTCCGTAATCATCATGTGATGAATCATACGAGCCAACTTCTTCATCGTTAACACGTGGGCGTAGCTGCCACGCCTCGTTCTTTGCTTGACCCGGTTGTAGTACGCTTGCCACATGATCGAATGAGGGAAAACGGTGCGGGTCTCCGATGTAAGAGGCGTAGAGTGAGGCGAGGTAGTAGTCTATGCCTGGAATGGACATGATGATCTTAACGTACTTGTTCTCCCTGGCGTTCTTCCTTATCCGCTGTTCTAATGGTTCGCATTGCCTCTCCATGAACTCAAGCCGATCAACCATCGTTTTGAGGACAAGGTCCCTGTCATCGTTGAACCTGAGCGAGGCAATTGCAGCCCTTCTTCTCGCAGAGAAGTTATCCTTACTCTTTGGAAGATGGCCGTAGACGCCTTCCCGTTTGAGGTAACTTATGATTCTGCTCTTCATCCTGCCTATCTCCGACCCAAGCTTGACTCTCTGAATCAGGAGGTCCCGTTCAATCTGCTCCGTTTGCGGTAAGAGATGTGATTCAGGCAAGAGACCTGCCAGGTGCAGCTTCGCTATCTTCAAGCTATCAGCCCTATCATTCTTCTTCTTCGATCTCACAATCCACGCCAGCTCAGTCGGGTGAGCGACAGTCACATCATCGTATCCCCGCCCCTTGAGCATTCTATAGAATGGATACGCCATGCTGGTTGCTTCGAAAGCTAACCTCGCGTCTCTTGGAACCTTCTCCGTGAATAGCGTGTACCCATGATCATTCATCTGGAAGCTGAACCTGTCTGCGACATCTCCTGTTGGAGTGAGGAGTGTAGCAAGGCTGGCAGTATCGCCCAAGTCAATTCCCGCGATCAGACTATTGTTGCTCATGTCTCGTCGAATGTGAACGGTCTTCTTCTTTCTCTTATCATCTCTCATCATTCTTCCAATGTCTCCTTCTCTTCTTCGCATCACGCGGCCGGAGCAAAGCGTGGCGACTCCAGAACTGACTGGAGTCGCAATGGAGAAGGGACAGCCCCC
>Ga0315282_10015036_pt1 | contig 11462 bp, 5 predicted proteins | sample YL17G07_20_MG_FD_203693 | JGI IMG/M metagenome (GOLD analysis project Ga0315282, IMG submission 203693) | Sediment microbial communities from Yellowstone Lake, YNP, Wyoming, USA - YL17G07_20 | ecosystem: Environmental > Aquatic > Freshwater > Lake > Sediment | place: USA: Wyoming | collected...
GCGGCGTCGCCGGCAAGCTCCACGAGTACGCGGACGCCCGCGGTTCGGGCGGCGAGCCTGAACCGGACGAACTCGGCGCACTGGTCGCGGTTCAGCGCGAAGAGATCGACGCAGGTGACGCCCAGAGATTGCAGGTAGGGCAGTTTCCGGATCAGTCCCTCGAAGTCGCCGAGGCCGTCATGGTCCGCGTCGTAGAACGCCCCGACGCCGAGGCGATACAGCACTGCCTCCGCGTACCACGAGCCAATCTCCGTTGCCGGATCCTGCGGAAGGCCTTCGAGCCCCGTCTCTGGCGCATGGGCGAACAGTGGCATTCACCGAGACACTATGCCTCGGCGATTTGCCGCGGTATCCGGCCGGCACCCGATTTTCAACGCAGGCGGTCCGGATCCTTCGCCTGGGGGGCGAAGGCGGACAATCGCCTCTGGCGATATGATCAAGACATGGGACGGCGACACGGTGCGGACCAGGGTGGTAGTCCCGACAACGGTGCCCGGCGGCAGATCCGGGCGGTCCTGCTCGTTGGCTTCGGCCTGGTGCTGGTGCTCTGGGTGGCCTCCGGCGTCGATCTGGTGCGGCGCATATCGGACGTCGAGAAAACCGCCTCCGACGTCAGCGCACGCTTCAATCGGCGGGACGAGCTGCTCGGTACGGTCCGCATGGAAGTGCAGCGTGGTTCGATCTTCGTTCGCGACGCGCTGCTCGACGTGCCCGGGACCGCTGACTACTATCGCGGCGAGCTGGGCCAGGCGGAAACATCGACGAACCGCGCGCTCGAGCAGTACGATGCGCTCATCGATTCGCCCGACGAACGTCGGACCTTCGACCAGATGCGGACCGAGGTGCGCGAGTACTGGCAGGCGCTGCTGCCGGTGGTCTCGTGGGACACCGGGCAACGGGCGACGCGCGCACGCGATGTGCTGCGGGAGTCGATCATCCCCAGGCGGCGCACCGTCATCAGCATTTCCAATCGCGTCCTGGCGCTGAACCGCGACGCCTACGAAGAGCAGCAGGCCCAGGTGGCCGGCATCTATGCGACGATGCGCAGGCGCGTGTGGCAGACGAGCATCGCGGTCCTGGCGCTCGGGATCGCCGTCTCGCTGTTCGCCATCCGGTACGCCGGGCGGCTGGAGGGACGGATTCAGCGGCAGCGGCTGCGCGAACGCGAGAACGCGCGCGACCTGCAGCGCCTCTCCACGAAACTGGTTCACGCGCAGGAAGAGGAACGCCGATCGATCGCGCGCGAACTGCACGACGAGATCGGGCAGGCGCTGACGGCCATCAAGGTGGAACTCGTCATGGTCGAGCGCACCATTGAGCCGGAGGCCAGGACGCGCAACGTGTTCGGCGAGGCCAGGGCGATCACCGACCACGCGCTGCAGACCGTGCGCGATTTGTCGCAGCTGCTGCACCCGCCCCTGCTCGACGACATGGGGCTGCCCGCAACGCTCGAGTGGTACCTGCGGGGATTCGCCACGCGCACCGGGATCGCAACCGACCTGGTGCAGCAGGGAGTCGAGGCCCGCCTGACCGCGGAGATCGAAGTGTGTCTGTACCGGATCGCCCAGGAGGCGCTGACCAACGTCGCCCGGCATGCCGGTGCCCGATCGTGCCGCGTCTACCTGCAGCGTCTTCCGCAGACCGTGCTGCTCACGGTCGAGGACGACGGGAACGGGTTCGATGTCCGGCAGGCGACCGCGTCGCAGTCGCGACAGGGCATGGGCCTTCTCGGCATTCAGGAGCGGGCTGCAGGATTCGGCGGGACCTTCCGCTTGGAGAGCACCCCGGGCAAGGGAACCAGGCTGACGGTCGAGGTGCCGGCGCTGCCGCCCAGCCACGACGACGAGAAGGCGGCTTCCGAGGTCGAGCAGGTCCCCGGTTCCGCCGGTCAGCAAGGAGTTCAGTAGATGCCGAAGCTGCGCATATTGCTGGGCGACGACCACACGATCGTCAGGCACGGGCTGCGCAAGATTCTCGAGGGGCTGGCCGACTGGGAAGTCGTCGCGGAAGCCGGGGACGGGCGCGAGGCCGTCCGGCAGGCGCTCGAGCTCCGGCCGGACGTCGTCGTCCTGGACATCGGCATGCCGCTCCTGAACGGCATCGAGGCGACCAGCCAGATCACGCGGCGCGCGCCCGAGGTGCGGGTGCTGATTCTCAGCATGCACGCCGATGAAGCCTACATCGTCCAGGCGCTGCAGGCGGGCGCGAAGGGGTACCTGCTCAAGGATTCCGCCGACACGGATCTCGTGCGCGGCGTGACGGCAGTGGCGGGGGGCGGGTCGTTCTTCAGCCCGGCGGTCGCCAAGGTGATGCTGGACGACTACGTCAAGCAACTGGCGAAGCGCGGGATCACCGATCGTTACGAGACCCTTTCGGAACGCGAGCGGGAAGTGTTCCAGCTGGTAGCCGAGGGACGCAGCAACAAGCAGATCGCCGAGCTGCTGTTCGTCAGCCCCAACACGATCGAAACCCACCGACTGCACATCATGGAGAAGCTCGATCTCCACTCCGCGGCCGAGATCGTGCTCTATGCCGTGCGCAGGGGCGTGATCCGATAGCGGCAATCACCCGCACCGCCCGCGCGAGGCTGCCGTCACCCTGGTGATCGCCTCCAGCCATCCTTGAAGGCCGGGCTGCTCGATCAGGTGGACGACGGGCATCTGCGCGAGGATGTGCCCGGTGACCGTCGAGTCGAGGTCCCTGACAAGGATTCGGACGTCCGCCTGCGCGAGCACGGGCAGATCCTCCGTGCGCGACCCGATGCCGATGCGCGTCACGCGCCCGCGCGCGCGCTGCAGCAGCCGGTGCGCCGTCTGCAGGGCGACGGTCCGGTTGCTCACGCCCATCAGCAGGTCGTAGCGTGTCCCGCGTGAACAGGCCAGCCCCCTGGCGTGCAGCGCGCGGAACAGCCGGCCGCGACTGGCCGGCCGGTCGTCGAGCACCCTGAACAGCTCGCTGTATTCACGCAGTGTCGCCAGGCGCGCCTCAAGAAGCGGCAGGCGGAAGTCTGCCGCCACTTCCTCGAGGGTCATGTCCGCCAGCGTCACGATGTCCGTCTGCACGGCGCGCGCCGCCTGGCGTAGCGTCGCGACCAGATCGTTGTAGGGTGCTCCGAATTCGATGACGTCGTATCCCGGCACCCGCCGGGTGGCCTCGACGGCAAACGGAAAGTAGCCCGTCGGCACGAACAGCGCGGCGCCGCTTTCACTGACAAACGGAGCGCGGATCTCCATCTGCTGTCGAACCATCTCGATTTCAGCGCGGGTGTGCCCGGACCAGACGACGACAGGCACGCCGCCCCGCTCCAGTGACGCGACTGCCGCCCGGAATTCCGGATCTGGCGTGCCATCCGGCCCCAGGTGGTGCCCGTCGAGCGCGGCGAACACCACCAGCGCTGAAGACGCCCACGAGGCTGTGTCTCGTGCCGTCTGGCCGGACCTTCCCGAACGCGTAACGATCTGCACGCTGTCTCCATGGCGGCGGCGGCCCCGCCCGGCGTCCGCGTTCGGCCGACCGCCAGCACGATTCAATTCCAACGATAAGCCCGCGGGCTCATTCGCGCCATCCGGCAGCGAGAGGATTTTTGCGGGGAAAAGACCGATCATGGTCCGGCACGCCAGACGAGGAAGAGGATCTACGCTCGAGGCACCACGGTCAGCGGCCGGTGTGACCGCCGTGCCCACACGGTGAGGAGCCTCAGGGCAATGACGATGAGACCCGTGGAGAGGCCGACCCAGAGCCCGACAACGCCCCAGCCCGCGAGGAAGCACAAGCTGTAGCCGACCGGCAGGCCGAGCAGCCAGTGGCCGACCAGGTTGGTCACCATCGGCGTGCGCGTGTCGCCCAGGCCGCGAAGGACGCCGGTGGCGACGCCCTGCACGCCGTCGAAGACCTGGAACATCGCGGCGACCGTCAGCAGAGAGATCCCGAGCGCCACGACCGGGGGGCTCGCGGTGAACAGGTGCACGAGCGGCACGGGGAAGAGCAGGAAGGCGGCCGCCGCGCACGACATGAAGCCGAAGCCGAGAACGAGCGCCGTCCAACCGGCGCGGCGCGCGGCGCGGTCGTCGCGGCGTCCCACGGCGTGGCCCACGCGAACCGCGGCGGCGGAACCGACGCCGAGCGGCACCATGAAGGTCAGCCCCGCGAGCGTCAGTACGATCTGGTGGGCGGCCAGCGAGGCTTCGCCCACGCGACCGGCCAGCGCGGTCACCGCCGAGAAGACGCCCATTTCGAGCGTGACCTGCGCGGCGGCGGGAAGGCCGAGGCGAAACAGCGGCGCGATCCCGCGACCGGCGAATCTCCACGACACGGCGAAGAGGCCGAGTCGGCCCCGGTGATTGTGAACGAGGATCGCAACGAGCAGTACCAGCGCCATGTAGATCCGGGAAGCGAGCGTTGCCAGTGCCGATCCGTTGGTGCCGAGGGCCGGCAGGCCGAAGTGCCCGAAGACGAGCACCCAGTTCGCACACGCGTTGATCACATTGGCCGAGATCAGCGCGAAGGTGACGGCGGCTACGAGGCCCATCGCCTGCAGGTATCGCCGGAATGCGGCATAGAGCAGCAGCGGCAGCAGGCTCCAGGTGAGAATGCTGAAGTAGGGACCCGCGAGCGGCAGGACGGCGGGCGGCAGCCCCCAGTACTCGAGCGACCAGTTGGCGGCCCACGCGACCAGCAGCAATGGCAACGCGACGATTGCGCTGAGATACAGCCCGTCGATGAGCGCACGGTGACACGAACCGAGGTTGCGCGCGCCGTAGGCCTGCGACACCAGCGTGTCGAGGCCGAGCAGCAGGCCCATCCCGAAGATCGCGAGTGTGCCGAAGATCGCCGTCCCGATGCCGACCGCGCCGATCGCCTCAGGGCCGAGGCGGCCGACGATCGCCGTGTCCACGAAACCCATCACCATCCAGCCGATCTCCGCGAGGACTACCGGGCCCGCCAGCGCGAGCATCGGGCGGATCTCTTCCTGAACGGCACGAATGGCACGCGTCAGACGTGGTGGAGTCGGGCGAAGTTCAGGCATCTGGCAGGCGGCACCCGGGAACGGGCGCCAACGGAGCGGTGAGCATAGCCGATCGGGCGGAGGAGAGCGAAATCGGTGGAGACGCGCTGCCTTGGCGTTGTCAACGGCGATGGAATCAGTGAACGGAGCGCGACGAAGCGGAGCGGGGCGCAGGGGCCCCCGCGAGCGAAGAGCCTGGCGGGGTGCAGGGGGCCCCGGCATTCAAAAGGTGTTCGGCGATTTCCTGATCGTCCACCTCGATGTGGCTGACGAGCCAGTCGCGCAGGAACTGGAAGACCGCCACGCTGATTGCGGGACGGCCGCCCCTCTCGAACCGATCGCGCAGCTCGACCAGCCGGCTCTTCACGTTGTCGTGGATCGCCTTGTGGAGCAGGTAGCCTGGGAAATCCGTGTCGCGCATCAAGCGCTCTTCGGCCGCGAAGTGATACTTCGTGTACTCGACAACTTCGTCGAAGACGCCGCTGATCGTCTCGGGGCTGCGCGCGTACCTCATCACGTCGTGCAGATCCCGGATGAGGGTGGCCAGCATCCGGTGCTGGCCATCCAGATCCCTCACGTTGATCCCCTGCGAATCGTCCCACGACGGCGCCGCCATGTCACCTCCCGCTGGCGCCCCAACGCAGCTGCCGCGTTGGGGACCCCGCCCGCTGCGCGCCCCGGCGCCGTTGCGCCGTCGCGCTGTGCTACTGAATTGGACGAAGGCAGCCGGCTGCTCGTTCACCGATTTCTGCAGATTCCTTGACGTTCTCCCGTATCTCACGCGTCTGGTCGCAGCCGGCTGACATCATGTTTGACACCGTTTGCGCGCCAATGGGCGGGTGATACCGGACCGCCACGTGCGGCAAATACAGAAAATCCCGGTGCAGCGAAGCTACCACGTCGCGAGCGGACGCGCACTCGCGCCCCGAGACGGCGCGATTCGGAATCGCCGATCGACTTGCGGGGCCTGGCCGATCGCCCGCGGCCCCCTATCGCCCGCCTCGACGCGCGGATTTCCTGCGCGCAGCGGAGCGGGTGCACCACCGGCCGAGCCGCTCCGCAGCCGGGGAAAGCTTCCTCGGCGTTGCTCCGTTCTTGGATCGACCGTCCGGCAGCCTCCATTCGGCCACGCTTTGCCCCCGCCTCAAATCGGCAGCCGGAAAAACTCCGCAACGCTCGTCGCTTTCCGCCCCTCGACTCAGCTCGGGGCGCCCTGAGCGCAGTCGAAGGGCGGCATCGACCGCCGGCTGCTCCGCAGGCTCGGCCAGTGGTGCGCCCGCTCCGCTGCGTCGACCCCGTTTTGCTTACTGTCGATCGCGCGCGGCCGACACAGTCCGCCCCGGACCAGCCCCGTCCTGACCGCGGCCGTAGTTGCCGGGGTGCGCAATGCGACGCAGGTCACAGCACGAGCCATAGAGTCAGACACGCGGTTAGGCTTCGAAACTCGCGACGGAGGCCAACCGCGACCATGGGCTGGGGTATGGGGGCCCCGCACCCGGCCTGAGCCCCGGCCCGTTCAGGAGACGATGAGCCGCAGGAGCGAGTTTGCCGAAGACAGGGCTCGAGCGTGACCTGCGCCGGATTGCGAACCCCGCTTGGGACGTCGACTCAGCATCGCGGGGTGCCTGCCGACATATCGAGCCCGGGCGCCAGTGCGCATCCGCTCGGGACATGACGGCTTCGCCGTTCGCAACACGGCGGGATCCGTACGACGATCCTGGATTTCGGAATTCGGTCCCTACTCGGCGTCCGTCACCCGCAGGCCGGCGGGCAGCGTTTCACCGAACATGCGGATGGCGTCGGCCGTCGCCGGCGGCACATAAGATAGGACGCGCTCGAGATCGTCGGAGGGCGCGCCGGCGGCGGTCAGGCGGTCGACGACGCGGGCGCGCAGCGCCTCGTCGATGTCGCGATGCGGATCGTCGGTGCGCGCCGCCATCTGGACCACGGCCGCCTGCGCGTCGGCCGAGAGGCGCGGCCGCGAGAGGAGAATTTCCAGCCACGCCGTCACGGCGCCGGCCGGCACGATGGTGTTCAGCGGGCCGTAGGACGGAATGCGCGCGCCCAGGCGGCCGAGCGACCAGAGGAAGGCCGGGTTGTCGGGATGGCGCGCCGCGCGGCCGAGCAGCTCGTTGCCCAGCGACGTGCGGACCGGCGCGGGCAGCCACTCGAGGCTTGCGAGCAGTCGCCAGCCCTCGCGTTCGACCTGCGGGTTGATCCGCTTTGTCTCTTTCTTCCCGCCGACACCGAACTGCGCCCGATACCGCTGCACCAGTTCCTGCTGTTGGCCGGCGCTCAATCCGCCTGCCACGCGCTGCCACAACACGAACCATTCCGCCTGCCCCTGCAGTTCGTTGGGGAAGGCCAGGCCGGCAAGGTAGATGCGACGCAGTCGTTCCATCCGCCAGTCGTCGAGCGTCGCACCGAACCCGGGCCGGAGGCAGAAACCCGTCAGATTCAGCCAGCGCGCCTCGAACTGCGGCCCCTTCCTGCGCCCGTCGGCGACGTCGAGCAACCCGTCCCCGAGCCGGCGGATGACCGCAAGCGGCCACGCCTGGCGGGCGTAGCCGGCGAGAGCTTCGATGCGGGCGACGAGCGTCTCGGCGGTAACATCGCCGGGACGCGGCCCAAGGGGATGTCTTCCGGACTCCACGGCGGAACCCTGGAACAGGCCGCGGATCAGCCCTGATGCCTGCTCGATCGCGTCGTCCGCGATCACGATGCCGGCCCCGTCTCCCTCAGACGCCCGTTCGGTGGTCGCCTCTTCCTCGTCCTCGTCGATCGCATGCTCGGTCGCGCGCAGCTCGAACTGCAGCCGCCAGCGGTGTTCGCTGATGTCGGAATGGCACCAGAGTTCGAGGGTGCCGACCTCCGTGAACCGCGCGGACAGGTGCACGGGGAGTTCCGTCTGGCGCGACTTCTTCCCGTAGCGAAGGATGGTCACCAGCGGCGCGTGCTCGTGCGCGTCGGCCGTATCGAGCTCGACGAGGTCGCCGAGCCGATCGTGGCGGGTCGTGGCACTGTAGAGCGGCAATGCAATGGGCCGATTGGTGGCGACGACAAACGCGCGGCCGGGCAGGTCGAGCGTCGTCCCCTCGTCGGTTCCTCGCGGCATGACGCAAACGGCACGCACGCGTCCGGTGTCCGGCGTCGTTTGTGCCCCCTCGGCTTCGGGCTCCGGACTCCGGACCTCGGACCTCGGACGTCGGACATCGGACGTCGGACGTCGGACGTCGGACGACGCATGTGTCTCTGCGAGCCCGATGTAATACGCGCGGGCGCTGCCGCCCGACACCCGCACGCCGCCGTGCAGGCGAACGAACGCGTAGTGAGCCGCCCCCACGGCTACCGCGGTTGTCGGGTTCCGGTTGCTGAGGACCTTCAGCTGCCAGCCGGAATCTTCGACCTCGAACCACGATTGCAGCGTTTCGACGATCGTCTCGCGCGCCACGTCGGGTGTGAAGAAGCCGCCATTGAACAGGACGGCATCCGGGCGCGCGGAAGCTTGCGAGCCTCGGACGCCGCCGGGGCCCGAGACCGCGGCGCGCGCAAGAAATGCCGCGAGATGCCGCGTGATTGCCGGTTCGGTGGCATACGGCAGCCCGAACTCGCGCAGGCCCGCGCGCATCGCGCGGGCGGGCACATCCGACCGGCTCACGCGCGGCAGGAAGCCCTCGCGCAGCGTCGCGACCACTTCGTCGCGCGTCAGTTCGGCCGCCAGCCGGCCTCCGACCAGCGCACGACCTGCCGCCGGAATCGCGATCGTCGCGCGGTCCCGACGCCCCACTCCGCTTGTCGCGGCGCCGAGCAGATCTTCCTTGGCCGCCGAGGTGAGGCGCGCGAGCGCCTGCTGCTGGCGCAGCGTCAGGCGCACGTGTCCGAGCCCGGCCTCGAGGCGCTTCGCGAGGGCCAGATCGAGGTTGTCGCCGCCGAGGAGCAGGTGCTCGCCAATGGCGGTGCGTTCGAAGCGGACCTCGTCGTCCTCGAAGGTCGTGCGGATGAGCGTGAAGTCGGTCGTGCCGCCGCCGACGTCGCAGATGAGAATCGTGTCGCCGTTGCGAAGCTGGCGGCGGAACGACCCCGCGTGGCTCGCCAGCCACGCATAGAAGGCGGCGAGCGGTTCCTCGAGAAGCGTCACCTGTTCCAGGCCGGCCTCGCGCGCCGCCTGCACCGTGAGCTCGCGCGCCTCCTCGTCGAACGAGGCCGGGACGGTGAGCACGATCGACTGCGCCTCGAATCGCGCCGCCCGGTCCGCGCGCGCGTGGATTCCGTTCCACGCGTCGCGAATGTGGGCGAGATAGCGGGCGGACGCGGCGACGGGCGAGCAGGCCGCATCTTCGTCGGAATGGCCCCACGGCAGGATGGGCGCGGTTCGATCGACCGCCGGGTTGCACAGCCAGGACTTCGCCGACGACACCTGGCGGCCGGGCACCAGCGCGCCGTGATCGCGCGCGTAGACGCCGACGATGGCCCGGTCGACAGCGGTCGGAGGGTCCGAACGTCCGAAAGTCGGAAGGCCGGCGTCTATGGCCTTCGGACCGTCGGACCATCGGACCTTCGGACTGATTCCGGCGTCCGCCTCCTGCTCGGTCGGGAAATACAGAAACGACGGCAGCGTGTCGCGTGGGGCCACCTCGCCCGGGTGGACGATCTGCGGAATCGCGAAGCGGTGAACGACCGGCCGTCCGCCGCGCAGCGGCTGGCGAGTGTCCACCCAGGCGCACGCACTGTTGGTGGTGCCGAGATCGACGCCGACGAGGTAACGGGAAGACACGGTGTTGGCGGGCCGAGGCAAGCTCGGCCCCTGGGCAGTTGGCGGGCCGAGAACAGCTCGGCCCCTACGTTGTTTTCGACTGTCCGCGGATGTTGAACTCCAGCTTCCAGCGCTCGCTTCCGTCGCGGCTCACACACCACAACTCCAGCGTGCCCACCTCGGTGACGTTCGTCTCGAGCCGCACCGGCCGCACCTCGTCGTGGCGGTCGTCGCCCGGCAGCGTCACTTCGAGCGGCGTGATTTCCTGGATGTCGTCGCCCCAGTCCTCGACCAGGTCGCCGACGCGATCCTGCTTCCTGGTCGTGGAGCTGAGAAAGCGGAACTCGGCCGGTTCGCCGACGACCAGGCCGAACTCGCGGCCGGGAATGTCGCCCCGCGTGCCTTCTTCCATGCCGAACGGCACGACGCACAGCGCCTTCATCGGCGCTTCGATGCCGGGCACCGACGGCATCGCGCTCTCGATGCCGATGTAGTACGTGCGAGGCGCGCCCGCGCGGATGCGCACGCCGCGGCCGTGGCGCGCCTTGCCGTAGTAGGCGGCGCCGCGGGCGACGGCCAGGTCGAGGTCGCGCGCGTCGAGGACATGACGCGAATCCAGCGCCGCGAACCCGTCTGCCTGCACCCACCGATTGAGGACTTCCACGATGCGTGTGCGCAGCGGTTCGGCCTTCATCACGCCGCCGTTGAACAGGACGTGGGTCGGGCAGGCGAACCCTCCCGGTCCTCGCCGGACGTGATCGCCGTCGGCGGCGCTGCGGCTCTGTTCGGCGAGAAACCGCGCCAGGTGACGCGTGACGGCCGCGTCTGCCGCATAGGGCAGCCCGAGTTCCTGGAAGCCCACGCGACGTTGGCGGGCGGGCATCGCGTTTCGTTCGACTGCCGGGAAGAACCCGTCGACCAGTACCGTCGTGACATCGTCCCGGGTGAGTTCCGTCTTCAGCGTGCCGCCCACGAGCTTCGTGCCCTTGCCTCGGATGGTCACGGGCTGGCCGGCCGGCTTCGGATCGTTGAGGAGGGTCTCTTTCGCGTGGCGGCACTTGTACCAGAGTTCCTGCAGCTGCAGCGGATCGATGTGCTGACCCTTCGCCTCGAGGCGCTGCTGGAGCACGCGCGCCAGCGCGAGATCCATGTTGTCGCCGCCGAGCAGCAGGTGGTCGCCCACGGCGGCGCGGCACAGCGCGAGCTCGCCCTGCTCTTCGGACACCGCGATCAGACTGAAATCCGTCGTGCCGCCGCCGATGTCGCACACGAGCACCAGGTCGCCGACGCGCACGATGTCGCGCCATGCGTCGCCGCGGCTCTCGATCCACGCGTAGAACGCCGCCTGGGGCTCCTCGAGCAGCGTGACGTGCGACAGCCCGGCCTGTTCGGCGGCGCGCAGAGTCAGCCGGCGTGCTTCTTCGTCGAACGACGCGGGTATCGTGAGGATGATCTCCTGGTCGGGCAGCGGGCCCTTCGATCGCCCTGCTGCCGCCATCACGCGGCTCCAGGCATCGCGCAGATACTCGAGGTACCTGGCCGACACGTCCAGCGGCGACAGCTTCGCCACCTCGGCCGGCGACTGCCACGGAAGAATCGGCGCGGTGCGGTCCACGCCCGCATAGGACAGCCACGACTTGGCCGAGGCGACCAGGCGCACGGGATTCTCGGCGCCCCGCTTTCGCGCGAGCTCGCCGACGACGA
>Ga0315282_10015037_pt1 | contig 11462 bp, 8 predicted proteins | sample YL17G07_20_MG_FD_203693 | JGI IMG/M metagenome (GOLD analysis project Ga0315282, IMG submission 203693) | Sediment microbial communities from Yellowstone Lake, YNP, Wyoming, USA - YL17G07_20 | ecosystem: Environmental > Aquatic > Freshwater > Lake > Sediment | place: USA: Wyoming | collected...
GTACATAATTGACGGAAGATTCGACCAAGCCAAGACTACGAAGCTCTGGAAGGATAGTCTTGATACCGCGATGGCGAGAGGTTGCAAAGGACTTAGAGTTGTCGGTGAGGCATGGTGTTTCTTCAAGAACAACATGATCAAAGAACTTGTGGAGTACGAAAAATCCTTGCACGGATCATCGGATATACCCTTGAATGCGATATGCGCTTATGATTCTGAAGCATTTCCAGAGCAAGGCGGGCTTGATCTCATCTTTGACTTAGTGGCTGCGCACAGCACAGTAATCTTCACCGGCACAAGGGAAGGTCTGGTGAAGGCAGTTGATAGTCAATAGCCGGTCAGCGTGTCGGAAAAATCACCATTTGCCCGTAGATTATGTTTTCTGTAGGTCCTAAGGTTGGACATCATTAGGGCCTAATGATTCGGATGCGGTCGGAATTTTCCGACAGGCTAGTCGGTGTTTGGTGGACCGGCGGGGTCCACACTCAACCGGGTCTGGAACCCCATTATGATTAGGGTCCAAACTGATCACAAACCTAGAATATTGAATGCTATCTGATTTCTCTTTCTGTTAGTCCGTGATTGTTCGAACCCAGCAACCAATGTTCAACTTCGCCGATACTCAACGAAAACCGAGAATCAAGCAACTGCGGCAGCCCGACGATCTCGTTCGCAGCCTCGGGCTAGCTTTGGGCACGCGCTTAGAACCATCAGCTTTCAAAAGCGCCATCGAACTAGGCAGGGTAGCTCGCTGAAATGACAGATTTCTCAGATTATTGAATCTGTTAGGCCCTTCTCTCTGCCCCATACCGACCTTTCCAGCCACTTGGGATTGTCCATTGAGAACACAACTATGCAATCTCTAAGCGGATCGATGATATCGTAGATTTTTGATCTCAGTTCTTCGAGCTGTCCTGGACTTAGATCGCCCTCGAACGCCGAGTTCTGAATCCAGTTCAAGTACTGTTTCATTATATGGTAGACCTTTGGCAACCTCTCTACTGCTATGTCGTAAGCTACAATTACATGCAAGTGCGACTTTCACTACTTGCTATGGAATCCACTGTACCTCTGCTCTCCCAAGAGATGCCTAACGAGTTTGAAGGCTTCTATTCTTATCAACCTCTGATACGAAACGTGCCTCTTAAGCCTGGCATGATGAAGTGTCATCGATAGCCTCCTTTCATACTCCTGGAGAAAAATCCGCCTGCCTTCATCGTTAAGATAGCATGAATTCAATTCGAGCGCAAAGTGCTCGTCTGGTTTTATGATTCTATTGTTTATCATGTTGAAGATCGCTCTATCAACAACTATTGGCTTGAAGACCTCAGCGAGGTCTAGGGCAAGTGAAAATCTCCTTTCTCCGGGCTCATGCAAGTACGAAATCGAAGGATGGAGTTGGGTGTGATATATCTCTGAGAGAGTTGTAGCATACATTAGGGAATTTCCAAACGAGATCAATGCGTTCAGCCTGTTCTCAGGCGGTTGCTTTGATCTCCTCTCGAAAGCAAAGCCCTCCCTTAGAAAAGAATCAAATGAAGAGTAGTAGATTTGTCTGCACCGGCCTTCCACCCCCATTATGTCCTCGATTGATCTTCGGTCATTCAGTGTGTCAGCCTCTTCCCTGATTTTCGAGATGAATGATGATACGTTCTTGCCGGCGTCGTTATAGTGAATTAGATTATTGACTATGTTGTGAATCGCGGTATCTACGAACTCTCTCGCAAGCTCCAGCCTCTTTTCCATGTCGGTGTAGTACATGACCTGATTTACCACTATGACTCCGGACACGAGCTTCTCCCTGGGATAGAAGGAGCCCGAGTAGTACCCGTAGTAGTTGTAAAAGTGCACCGGGACACCGTGCTGGTTTAGGAATACCAGCACTCTGCTGTTGAGGTCAGTCTCCGAGAACAGGTGAATTGACTTCACGTCGTTTACCGGAATCGTGCGCTTAGTTCCGTCAGCAAGTTCGAAGTCTATGGTATTCTCGCTCCGCCTCAGCCTTCCCGCCCTTGTAACGTAATAATCCCTCAAGATTAGATGAAGCACCCGGAAGCTCTAACTTCCCGCTATATGCTTCTACTTGCGCGTTTAATTCAGTTTGGAAGGTTGCAGCACCTATGCCCAGCAGAGATCTAGAAACGCGCAGCTTTTGCAATATCTCTTCCGTTCAGCTTCCGGAGGCCTAGGCAGGGAGTTAACTTCGGCGATCCCGCGAATTGTTTGCTCCAACTGCATTATCCTTTCTTTGGTTAGAGGCACATCGACGTTCTGCTTGAGCAGGGGGTAGTGCAGGACTCCGCGCAGAACGTTCACGCCGTAATTCTTTCTGAGGTAGTACACGTAGTACAACAGCTGGTAAAGGTGGGCATCCTGCATCTTCCTAGACCTCTTTACCTCGTGTATCACAATCTGCTTCTGCGCATCTGATGGACCAGGAACACCTGGACTCAGGTTCTCCAGACTTTCGGTGTACCTGTTTTGATCAGGGTCTCCTAGTTTTGAAGCGGAAAGAGAACCACTCGTCATTTGAGAATAGTTCAGCTCGTTATCCTGTTCTGTTCCCACATTATCGTCAGCTTCGCGTGTCCTCCTTGCCTCCACGAAATCGACCTTGATCCTATCAACCTGGATCTCCTTCATCTTCTTCCTCTTGTACCTGTTTTCGTGCAAGAGCCTCCCAAGTTTGACTAGATCAGATTCCGGTTCGAGCTCAATGTTGCGCGAGAAGAACCATAGCTTTCTCTTGCAAATGAAATAGTAGTTTATCTGCGAACCCATCAGCTTGAATTCTGGGTCAGAGTTCTCATCCGACAATTCTTGTCCTTCTTGTGTACTTCCCTGGTTGGATCATCCCAACATTTCAGTACAGCGCAAACGTTCGAGGGTAACTAAATGATACCAGTAGGGGTTCGAACAAATCCTTTTTTTCCATCGTATTTCTGGCCCAATTCCGATTTCGGAATATAATATATCCCGTAAGCCGCATCTCCAAGTTGTGCAAGATAAGGTTCGGATACGTTAATGACGTATTGATAAAAGTCGGAACGTATCTTTAGAAATTCTCTCATCTTCTGACCGCGCTCCTTTGTATCTTTTCTCCATATTTCTGCGTATTTTTGATAAACCAATGCAGCCTTGTCGTCGAGTTCAACAAAAACGCTGCCCCCTGGTGTCTCTTCAATGATTTTGAAATCATCGAGAACATCATAATTCAACGAGCAGATTCCGTTGAGGATGTTCTTTTCGTAGGTTCTGTTTCTGACCACATCAAGTTTACGATAATACAAATCCGAGAGTTCTCTGAAACTATTACCACCAGATGACGATAGTATTTCTTTCGTTTTTTCGATGGACACGTTACCGTATATTCTTCTAGAGAAGGATTTTCCTGCCACGTCAACCAGCTCGACAACGACCAGCTTGCATTCTTCTCTTTTTCTCAAGCCATTTCGATTGCAACGACCTGCGCACTGGACAATGGAATCAATCGGGGCTAAATCACGGAAAACCATGTCAAAATCAATATCGACGCCAGCCTCTACAAGCTGAGTTGTCACGAGTATAACTGGTTTTGACGATGGCGGCCCGAATCTACTCTCATCTATCTGTTTCTTGATTGAAACTATTCTTTCCCGCCTCTCTTTGGGAACCACCTCGGCCGAAAGATATTGGCAGTCGTGGTTCTCAAGCTTGCCTTTGAGCTTATCAAAGAGAAGGCTAGCGGACGAGATTGTGTTCATCACAATCAAGATATTCTGTCTAGACTCGCTACGGTTTGCTTGACCAAGTATGGAATCAGCAAACTCTCCGATCGCCATTTTCCTGTTTTGACCGTTCAAATCTAGCTCGAAAGCAGACACATCAAGCAAACATCTTTCTGGAATGGATATGAGCCCGAGGTCATCAACAATTTCTGTCACTTCTTCTTTGCTAAAGATTAACGGTTGAGTTGCAGTCATCAAGATCAAGGTCATACCCAGACAAGCGGTCAAGCATGTTAACGCGTGACGTATGAGCTGCCAGTATTCCACAGGGATCGACTGAACCTCATCCAGTATCACAATGCTGCCAGCCAGATTGTGAAACTTGCGGAGCTCCTTCGAACCTCGACCGAGAATAGTGTACGCAAACTGCACAAGAGTGGTCACGACAATTTCGGAATGCCATCCCTCAACAAGCAGGAGGCTGTTAGCCGTTGAATACTCCGCATCCTGGTCTCTGTAGGCAATCTCACAAAGATGATGATGAGCAAGTATGATGTCAGATCGGTCTGCTGCTTTTCCGAGTGCTCTTTTGAATACATCTAGGTTTTGATCAATGATGCTGAGAAAAGGGGCGACGTATATTATGCGTGCCTCGATGCCTTGACCGCGCAGCCGGTCCCGTACTCTTAATGCGAAACAGAGCGCCGCAACCGTCTTTCCCGCCCCCGTTGGAGCGGTTAGCGACAGTATTCTCCTATCAAGAGGAAATTGGTCTGCTTTGTTCATGACAACATCGAAAAGCGCTTCCCGCAAATCGATAATTCTAGAATCAGCGTGAAGTCTACCTTCCTCTTGAATCTTCGAGACATCGACTTTTACATCATCGAACGAAATAAGACTCCTATGCGGCATATCAAGTTCCGCAGCCGAGAGCCGATCCGCATCTATGAGAGACGAAAAGAGGGTCGCAACTGAATAAAACTGCTCCAAATCCTTGGTACTGTAGCTTTGTGTTCCCTGAAGCCTCACGAAATCCCTAGCCAACACGCTGAATTGCTTCTTGAATTCTGAAAATGCTGGCAATCCGAGCGTTCTACAAATGCGATCGAGCTCAGACAGATGCGCTTCGTCGATAGACGCAATCTGGTCACTCATGACAGGCGCCAAAGACCTCACACGTATCGCCGTCCTACCTGGGGACACAAGCTTGCCGTGATGGGCCAATGCGCACATAACTGCTAGAGTTGAGAGAATGTTGGAATTTGAGCCTCGGGAGAGAGCTTCCTTGCCGGCGAAGAATGCATACAGTGAGGAAAGCGGGCTATGGGACTTTAACAGACCGGTATTGACTCTTCCTGGTCCTACGTAGTCTTGGAAATACCGGGAAGCTTTTCCTAGATCGTGAGACGCACAAATGATGCTGCATAGAGTAAGAAAATCGGTTTCACTGAAAATAGAACTTCTGGAGCCAATTTTGCTATTTTTTGTTATTTCTGCCAGAATACGACGTCCATTATGTTGAACGTCGGCGAGGTGCTCCGCTAGAGAGTATCGTTTTCCAGCGCTTTCAGGGCGTGCTAGGAGCGGTTGGTATGAAGACAATGTTGGCTCCTTTTCTTGAGTCCAATTCCGCGTAGGAAATTCCGCTCATCAAAATAGTTTGCTCAAACAGCGGACTGTAAACTGCGGAATAATAGCTGGTTGCCTTGCGGTTTGGAGTAAGATGCAAAGGGATATTCTGTTCAATCGCATAGCGCGAATTCGGCTCAGGCTTAACATAAGGCATCTTTGCGATAAATGGTAGAATTGACTGGATCCTTACTTCTTGATCTGCTTGCTTCATAGAGAACTCGTATTCCCCAACGTACGCAAAGTTGGCTATCATGTTGCTAGATCCGAGATATGGCGTATAGTGAGTGCGGTGTCGCTTTAGATTGTCGACGAATTTTGAATATACATGCGACTGTTCTGTTGAAAAGTAGATCCTGTACGCGGGATCTATGATTAACTCGATGGTTCTTGGCACGGGAACATGATTCAGCGAACCACGCCCTTTTCTCAGATATTTACCTACTTGCAGTGTCCAGAAATCGGAGTGGGTGTAAGAGACGCCAAATGGTAGTTTGGCCACTCTGTCCACCCCTTGTTCATTTATCTTGATCAGTGAAATGGCAATTCTAGCATCCCCTAGCGAGTCTGGAAATTCTTCACTACTGTATCCGCATATGGCGCCTACAAGACCTTCCGCTGCGCTTCGAGGAATGAAAGGATGAGTCGATGCTGTAGTCGTCGTATAATGTCGCCGAAAATACGCAAAGTTAGACCATACATCGAACACTGCGACTTTACGCAATTCTCGGGGGCCCAGCCTCGGCTACCAGAGAAGATCTTTGAACCGCGTCCGTAAAGACTCCGGAAAAGTTTCCGATCTTGTCGCCATTCTTGCAAAGGAGCTCAGAATTTTCCCAGTAATCTATGCCCTCTAGCACCGACGCGTTCGATTCTACGATTGTTGAGAGAGCCGACACGTCAAGAAGTGCCTGCGATAAATCCTCCAGCTTGGACAAATCTGTCCCATGGAAAGACGGCGAGCTGAGTAAGGTTAGTTTCCTATCCAAGTCTCCTATGTATCCTAAAGGATCTTTGTAACGCAATCTTAGCATAAGTCTGGATTGTTGACCGTATTTCGATGTTGTAGAAAGATTGTTCGTGCCATGCCACATGGCTTGGAGCATCAATGATACATCGGCTTCGGTCAATGAGGTGTCTCTCCCCGCAAGGTCATTCAGGAATCCATGAAATACTATGAAAGAGTACCGTAATACTGACCTTTCTCCAAAAGTGCCGGCTTGCGCCTCTTGCTTTGTCGGCACCACCCTAGTCATTCGGATCGATATCTCTTCGACCGGGTTGAGCGACTGCCCTATTGCAAACTGGACCGGGCCCACACGCTTGAAAGTGACGTCCTTAACAGCGAACAAGACACCAAACAATCTTATGTCGATGTGATCGCCGAGCAGTCTCGCCTTGTCGACTAACCCTCCTTTCATATAGGGTTCTCCGAGCTCTTCTATTCGCTTTAAGTTTCCCTTGTCATCCTCTTCTGCCCTAATGAAGATCCTTGTCCCTAAATTCTTTGACAAGTAATCTCTAACTGTTCTCTTCAATCTGAAATCGGTGACGAGATTCCTCTTTGTGAGCGGATCAATTCTTGGTCGATTCTCATCAGGATCACCGTTCGGATTGCTCATTCGAGCATCATAGCAGAAAAGAAACTCTGACCGGATAGCCGGTTTCGAACTACCCATTTTAGAATCTAAACTCCTACACGATGAAAGAGCAGATATCCTTCAGAAAGCCCGATTGAGAATACCAAGTCTATATAGTCACGGTTAGTATTTTGCATATCTTTGTCGTCGAACTCCAAGTTAGCCCCTACATACTCAATCAGGTTACGCAGGAGCTTGATTTCCTCTGCAGCGGCCCCTGTCCGGTAATTCATCAACCTCGCCTTTACGTCTGGATAGAACTTCTTGATTCGGTCTATATCAAGCTCCAAACGATTAAGATGCTTCCAGAAGGGATATGATTTGAATTCCTTCATTTGAATTTCCAGTAAGATCCCCACGGCCACGCCTACGAGAAAGACTGATCTCATTGTGGCGCTTTGGTTCACGAGCCTATGCGAGTTGGTGAACTTGTTTAGTGCCGTAATTGCTTTATCGTCACGGTAATCATCGTCGGTCAAAGGGGTTGTGTTACTCTCCTCAATGTCCAGAACGCCGGTCGCGGTTAGATATTCCATAGTTATAAGACCTTCGAGCGTCGTTGCTACAAATGATTTCATCAATAATTGGGCACGAGTCGAACCTTTTTTCTGTGCTCTCGTGAGTCCACGTGATCGTATTTGGTCAACGACCTTCCATGTTGCGAAGTCTCGATTTATCACCCCGCCCGTAAACAAGCTTTCCATAATTTTGACTAACAATGAATCGCCGTTTTCTTCCCCGAAAATCCGAGACAACAAGGGGATGCTGAACATGATTTTGGGATCGCATAGAAAGTACGGGTACAGTCGTTGAACCATTCTTGAGCAATTAGCGAGCTCTCGTAATCTGGACGGGTATATGCCTTCTGCAATTCCTCCGATTCTTGTGTGACCTTGGCTATCTTTGTGGCAAAAGACAGAAACGTATGTAAGCCAAGATTCTAATTCCGAGCTACTCTGTACTTCGAGCGACTGAGCCGCAATAGCCTCCATTCCTTCGCACAATTCGCGAAGATGGTTTAGATAGACGGGGCCAGTATTGCCCCTTAGTAATTCCAAATACTTGGTAGCGCGCGTTATGTCCGGAACAACAGGAAGGAGCCAGAAAAACAGCGGCGATTGTGATATTTTGAAGGAGAGATGTGCGTTGATGAAAGCCTGCCCGGCGCGTAACGAATCGCTGCATTTCTGGCATAGAGCCAAAGCAAGTCCTTTCTTTTTCGGCGTTCCATCCGGTATGTACACGAGTTGATCTTGAGTGATGAATTCAACAGGGTAGGGAATGTGAAGCTCACCAGCCATAGGCGAATTGCAAACGCTGCACACCGAGCTATCCTTGGACGAGATCTCGCCTGAGACCGCCCGAGCGAAAAGCTTCACAAAAGATGGAATGTCTTTTGGATATTCGACCTTTCCAGCCTTGTTTTCGAAGGCTATTGTCACAAGTAACTTATTGTTGCGAACGCCTTTTTCCTTGGTAAATTCGTACTCGAAAAGGACTCGCGACACTCTCTCCTTGATTTGATCGAAGGAAGCCGCATACGAGTTACATATACCAAGGAGAAGTGATTTCGCATCGTTATCAAGGATTGCCGTCAGTTTCGTGTCGTTAAGGAGTTTGCTTCTTGTTGCGACTTTCCCCTCCTCGATCTTGCTGAACCAAGCAAACTTCTTCTCCCAAAATTCCCGGGTTTTTTCCTTCTCCGCATTAGTTGGTTCCTTGGATTTGAGTAATTGTTGGAATTGCTTGATCGAACAATCTCCTTGTGAAGGGACAGTCCAAGAGAGGAAAAGCCCGGGTTTCCCAGAGGGCTCTTTATGATACAGATATTCCTCCTCACCGTTATTCGCCGAAAGCTCGCATCTTAGGAATTTGTAATCACCAAATTTCTGGAAGACCAGACAAAGACAATCTCGGGCGGCGGCTCGATCAACGAGGTTGCCCAGGCCTTGGCGATCTCGTTCCGTTAATGATGCGATCGCGGTCAGCAACTTTGGTAGGACCTAAAGCGAACGTCTCCTCCCATATTACATTGGTCCTATTACAGCCTTTCCTTTTCAAACGATCGCATTATCGTTCGCTTGTTAGCTGGATCTAGTTGCTTGCAGCTATCTTGATGGGCATACGTTGCTTGGATGGGAATTGACTTCATCGCAGCCAGGTAATCTGATCTAGCGAGTGTTCATGAATCCGAATCCGAGCGGGTTCCGTTCGCCGAAACCGCAGTCTGCCACGAACTCCAAGTTTCTAGCCATCTCAACCGTCTGTGGGGAAAACTCGAACTCCCACAATGAACCAATGACCTGTTGGCTTTCGCCCTTAACCGTGATCGGTTTCGATACCGACTTCAAATACCGGTAGGAAATTACGTCCGGCAAATCAGACTTCGATGGACAAACTTCGCCTTCACGCTCTTCTCGCGTTCCTGTCAGTTTATGGGCAACATCAGTTTTCGACAAGTCGTATTCAGCTATTTTCTTCTCCATGTTGTCTGATATTTGCTTCACGAAGGCCTCAAGTGAGATCGTGTCGCGCCAGAATACGTAGGGCCTGTCGGATTTTATGCCGTAGTCCCGGTAGCGCCATGCAGGAATTCTGACGACTATAGGAGTTGAGCTCCGGAGTTTCAAGCTGGAACCGGCCCTCATGTCGAGACCAAACGGCCCATCGACCTCTTTTATCGAGAACCGCGCCTTGCCCATTCTGAGCTCCGGGTTCTCCATATCTTTGATTAATCTGGCGAGATCCGAAACGAGCACGCTGTCGGGGCCGGATATTAGAAGATTCTCTTCCTGGCCTGTCTCGAACGTTGGCTGGTAGGGAAAGATGTTGGAGAAGCAGAAGAATTTGTAGCCAGCCCTGTCATGGATTCTGGCTCTCCCAGTTTTCCTGATTAGCGAGTAGACAAAGGCCTGCAGATGGTAGTGGTAATCATTCTCGTAGGCAACTGCTTCGCGGGGGTTAAGGCGGAGGAGGATTCGCATACTTTCTCTCCCATCGTTCTGGGACTCGAAGACCTCGGACGTCGTGCCGTAGGCAGATCCAGAATTGCATTTATAAAGAACATGCGCGAACGGAAGCTAAGTCGGTTTTCGAGTCGAAGACCACTTGTAGTTCGCGGCTGAAGTGTTCGATAGCTCTCTCGTGGTTTGAGCGTGAGAATGAGGTCGCGAAACGAGGGTTACCGGAGGGGGTTAGAATCGTACTAAAGTAGGATTGAAAGTTGGCAAGGTGAACAATAAAGACGTTGTAGCCGACAGTTAGAATCGTACTAAAGTAGGATTGAAAGCGAGACATTCAAGGCATACTCGCGCTTCTCGTTACCGGTTAGAATCGTACTAAAGTAGGATTGAAAGATTGAACGGTTCAGACGTGAGTTCGAAGCTGAATTCGTTAGAATCGTACTAAAGTAGGATTGAAAGAACGAAACAGATGATCTCGGCGCCCCACAAATCCATGTTAGAATCGTACTAAAGTAGGATTGAAAGGGCTCAGGCTTTTCTCGTTGTCGTTGTCAGGTTCAAGTTAGAATCGTACTAAAGTAGGATTGAAAGTACAATTACGCAGACTATTACAATCTGACATCATCAGTTAGAATCGTACTAAAGTAGGATTGAAAGGATGGAGACTTTGACGCAATTCAATCCTGACATGGAGTTAGAATCGTACTAAAGTAGGATTGAAAGACGCCACAGCTCGATCTTGTTCGGGTTCTTCTTGAAGTTAGAATCGTACTAAAGTAGGATTGAAAGCGGGAGAATAGGATCATGTCGGTAACTGACAGGCCCGTTAGAATCGTACTAAAGTAGGATTGAAAGAGTACGTTGATTTGCAGGAAGAAGGCCTACTGAGAAGTTAGAATCGTACTAAAGTAGGATTGAAAGCAATACCTGCTGTCCATCAACCTGAATGACGGGCGCGTTAGAATCGTACTAAAGTAGGATTGAAAGCGCTCACAGTGATTCACAAGTCGAAGACAAGGCACCGTTAGAATCGTACTAAAGTAGGATTGAAAGCGCAGATACGCAGTCTGCAACGTTGAAGGGTCAAGGGTTAGAATCGTACTAAAGTAGGATTGAAAGACAACATGGACGACACCTACTGGGATAATCTCAGCAGTTAGAATCGTACTAAAGTAGGATTGAAAGTATGTACGTCGATTGTATGTGCCATGATGCGTGATGGTTAGAATCGTACTAAAGTAGGATTGAAAGACGCCAGGCCTAGATGTTCTATGCAGACCCCTACCCATGTTAGAATCGTACTAAAGTAGGATTGAAAGGAAACAGCTCGTAGAGAAGCAATCGAAGGATTCAAAGTTAGAATCGTACTAAAGTAGGATTGAAAGTAAAGGCTATGCGAAAAAGCGAGGCATCAAACCTCTGTTAGAATCGTACTAAAGTAGGATTGAAAGGTAGAATCGTGGAGTCCTGTTGCTTGATCGTCAGCAGTTAGAATCGTACTAAAGTAGGATTGAAAGTGTTGC
>Ga0315282_10015038_pt1 | contig 11462 bp, 7 predicted proteins | sample YL17G07_20_MG_FD_203693 | JGI IMG/M metagenome (GOLD analysis project Ga0315282, IMG submission 203693) | Sediment microbial communities from Yellowstone Lake, YNP, Wyoming, USA - YL17G07_20 | ecosystem: Environmental > Aquatic > Freshwater > Lake > Sediment | place: USA: Wyoming | collected...
AGGAGGGAGGTCTATTTCGCGAGATCGCTCGACTGGGGCCAGAACTGGGAGATCATCGGCCGATCAGGCAACGAGTATCTCTACGACCCGGCCGCGGACTGCACCACGGTCCGCGACGCGTTCAATCTCTCGATCCAGGCCGACAATTCGGGCCGCGTGGTGGTGGTGTGGGAGGTCATGTGCACGCACCAGGACCACGTGCATCACCACATCCGGTCCGTGTACAGCGAGGACTTCGGCGATACCTGGTCCGCGGTGTCCCTCGTCAACTCGAGCGGCGACAACGCGGCCGAGCCGGTTCTGGCCACGGACGGGAACGGCCGGTTCATCACAGCCTGGCAGGACTCCCGCGGTGACGGGAGCGGCATCTATGCCGACGTCCTGGACTTCAATGCCGGGTCGCCGGCCTGGAGCGGCACGGATTTGCGTCTAGACGGCGACGGCGGACGGAGCGAGAAGCTCAAGGCGGCGGCGCACCACGGGGTCGCGGTGGTGACCTGGCAGGACGACCGGCTCGAGGGGTCGGACAGCCTGGGCAAGATCTACGCGGTGGCAGTGAATCTCCAGAGCCTGACCGTGGGCACGGAATCCCGGCTGGACCTCGAGCCCATGGGCTGGCCGGACGGGTTCCCGTCCCGAGACCCGTCCATCGCCTGGACCGGGGAGCACACCTTTGCCGTGGCCTGGGCCGACGAGCGGTTCGGGCTCGCGGACATCCTCCTTCAGGTGAGCGCCGATGACGGGGCCGATTGGCTCGCCGAGCCGGTCAGGGCCGAGGGAGACCTCGCAGGGTACCATGCCTCGGAGCGGCCGATTCTCGTGAAGGGAAGGAATCACCTCTTCACCGTCTGGGAGGACAGCCGCAACGGCAAGCGCGATCTCTACTTCAACTACTCGGTCGACCTCGGCGCCGGTCTCCTGGTGTACCAGCCCGAGGACATGCGCATCGACTCGGACGCGCCCGGCCTGCATGAGTCGCAGAAGCCGGCGGCCGCGGCCAAGGGGGGCATGATCCACCTGGTGTGGCAGGATGCGCGCGGCACCACGCTCATCCCTCCCAATCCGAATGCAGGGATCTACTACCGGCGGATCATCGAGCAGTAGCCCGGATCAGGTCCATGATCATCTCGGCGTCCAGGCGGACCGATATCCCGGCGTTCTACTCCGAATGGATCATCCGCCGGATCCGGGCCGGGTCCTGCCGCGTATCGAACCCGTTCAATCCGAGCCAGGTGCGCGAGGTATCCTTGAGGCGCGAGGACGTGGACGCCTTCGTGTTCTGGTCCAAGAACCCGGCCCCCATGCTCCCGGCCCTCGACGGGATCGCGGACCTGGGCTACCCGTTCTATTTCCAGCTCACGCTCAACCCCTTTCCGAAAGACCTCGAGCCCGGTCTGCCCGACCTTGCGGAGCGGATCGAAACGTTCCGGGATCTGTCGAGCCGGATCGGGCCGCACCGCGTGGTGTGGCGTTATGATCCCATCATCATCAGCAACATCACCGATCACGATTTCCATGCGAGGTGTTTCGAGAGCCTTTGCCTGGACCTGGCCGGGTCCACGAAACGGGTCATGGTGAGCATCGTGGACTTCTATAAAAAGACCGAAAGAGGCCTGCACCGCGTTCCGGGACTGGATGTTAAGGTCGAGGAGAACGACGCCGGACATCCTGCGATGCAGGCGCTTCTCGGACGCTTGGCGGCCTCGGCCAAGGCCTCGGGTATAGAGATCCTCTCATGCGCCGAGGAATCGGACCTCTCGCCTCTCGGCATCCGGCCCGGCCGATGCATCGACCCCGAGATCCTGCGTACCATGGGGATTGCCATCGCGGACGATCGCAAGGACCCTGGCCAGCGCAAGGCGTGCCTCTGCGTCAAGAGCGTCGACATCGGCATGACGGACACCTGCGCGCACGGCTGCGTGTACTGCTACTCGACCCGCGACCACGACCTCGCCGCCGAGCGCCGCAGCCGCCACGACCCGGAAGCGGCCATGCTTGCAGAACGCTGAAAAGAGGATATCACACATCGTGATATCCTCCGGGAATTTCCGTCACACCCGCCGGTCGAGGGTGCGGTAGCCGATGGCCTCGGCCACGTGCGCCGGCGTGATCGGATCGCTTCCCTCCAGGTCGGCGATGGTGCGACTCACCTTGAGGATGCGGGTGTAGGCCCGGGCCGACAGGCCGAGCCGCTCCATGGCCCGCTCGAGGAGCTGGCGCCCCTCGGGAGGGAGCGCGGCATGCCGCCGGAGCTCGCGGGTCCGCATGTCGGCGTTGGTGTGCAGGCCCGTGCCGTTGTACCGATCGATCTGCTTCTCCCTCGCCCGGATGACCCGCTCCCGCACCGCGGCCGAGGTCTCGCCGTTGCCCGGGGCCCCGAGCTCGCTCACCGGCACGGCCGGCACCTCGACATGGAGGTCGATCCGATCGAGGAGCGGGCCAGAGATCCGCGACCGGTAATGCTCCACCCGCGTGGGGGTGCAGCCGCAGGCCCGCTGCAGATCGCCCCGGTAGCCGCACGGGCAGGGGTTCATGGCCGCGACCAGCATGAACCGCGACGGGAAGGTCACCTGGCCTCCGGCGCGGCTGATCACGATCCGTCCCTCCTCGAGCGGTTCGCGCAGCACCTCGAGCACGTGGCGCTTGAACTCCGGCAGCTCGTCGAGAAAGAGCACGCCGTGGTGCGCGAGCGAGACCTCGCCCGGCCTGGGCGGGTTGGAGCCTCCCACGAGCCCGGCATCGGACACGGTGTGGTGCGGCGAGCGGAACGGCCTGGAGAAGACGAGCGGTCTCTCGGCCGAGGTGAGGCCGAGCACGCTGTGCGTCACCGACACCTCGAGCATCTCCTCGAACGAGAGAGGCGGAAGGATGGTGGGGAGCCTCCGCGCGAGCATGGTCTTGCCCGCTCCCGGGGGCCCGACGAGAAGCAGGTTGTGGCCGCCGGCCGCCGCGATCTCGAGCGCGCGCTTCGCGTTCGCCTGGCCGTTCACCTCCGAGAGATCTCCGTCCCTGGCCGGAGCCATGAGATCCACGGTGGGGGGCCGGGTCGGCGTCAGCTCGTTCTCCCCGGCGAGCCACATCACCGCCTCGATGAGCGAGGACGCCTGGAACACGCGGAGCTCCCGGATGGCCGCGGCCTCGGCCGCGTTCGCCGGCGGCGCCAGCACCTCCCGGCACCCGATCCCCTGGGCCGCGATCGCATACGGGAGCGCGCCCGGCACGGGCCTCAGGGATCCGTCGAGGCCGAGCTCGCCGAGCACCATGAGGCGCTCGAGCCGGACCGGGTCGAGCATGCCGGCGCCGCCCATGAGGCCGAGCGCGATGGGCAGGTCGAAAGCCGACCCCCGTTTCGGCAGGTCGGCGGGCGCGAGGTTCACGGTGACGCGCCTCGGCGGCAGCGCGTAGCCGCAAGCGAGGAGCGCGGCCTGGACCCGCACCTTGCTCTCCCGCACCGCGCCCTCGGGAAGCCCCACGATGCCGAACGCCGGAAGGCCGAACGAGACATCCACCTCGACCCGGACCGGCTGGACCTTGACCCCCACGATGGCGCCGCTGTGGACCATGCACTGCATGCGGACCTCTGAAGTTGCAGAATCCGTACCAAGGATTGTAGAAGGCCCGGTGCGGGTGTTCCGAAAGCGTGGAGGGACACCCCGCCGGGCCGGATCATCAGAGGTGAGTCAGTGGATGCAAGAGGCGGGGTGCGGGTGTCCCGAAAGCGTGGAGGGATACCCCACCCCGTCGGATCATCAAAGTTCGAACAATCGACGAATGATGAAATCCTTCGCCGGCCGCCGGAATGCGCCTGGAAATGATTCCCACGAAATTCCTTTTCTTCGAATTGGAGCAATTGTATCATTTTCGAGTCTGGTCAAACCAACAGAACCAAGGTTCTCCGGGAGGAAGAAAGATGCGCAAATCCATTAGGGTCGTTTTCATCGGCATGGCGCTGGCCTGCGCGCTCTGTCTCATGGCGCTCTCGGCCTGCAGCAGCACCAGCAGCAACAACAACCTGAACGGCGGCCAGGACTCCGGGACCGGGGGGGACGCGAGCGGCGACGTGGACGCGGACGGCGACGGCGACGCCGGAAACGATGCTGCAATCGACGGCGGCGATGCGGACGGCGACACGGACGGCGACGGCGACGCGGACGCCGGGAAGGACGCGAGCGCCGATGCGGCCGGCGACGCCGGCTCGGACAGCGGACCTCCGGGCGTGGTGCACTGCTCGAGCGACGGCGACTGCCCGGCCACGTTCATCTGCCCCAAGCTGTTCGGCACCCAGGAGATCGACAGCATCTGCTACAGGGACTGTTCGGCCGATGCAAACGTCTGCGCCGCGGATGAGACCTGCATGACCTCGAACGGCGACGCGGACGCCGGGATTCCGGCCAAGTCGATCTGCCTCAAGGCGGGCAAGATCGCGGTCAACGGCTTCAAGGCCTGCCAGGACATCGCCTCGGCCGCCACCTCGTGCAACGGCAACAGCGTGAAGATCGTGTTCGGGGACATCAACCAGACCATGACCCTGGGTGTGGCGCAGCTCCAGCCGACCTCGGCGCCTACCATGGACATGTTCATGTTCATGAACATCACCTCGTACTTCACCTTCGCGCTCACCACCGAGGACGCGCTGGTGGTGGACAACGCGCTCATCGACTCCGCCACCCAGCTCCTCTCGGCCCAGATGATGCAGATCAAGGACCCGCTCGGCGCCAAGAAGACCTTCGTGTGGGGCATGAGCAGCGCGGCCAAGCTCAAGATCCTGAAGCGCACGACCGCCGGGCTGGTCAAGATGACCACGGGCAATTTCGCATGCGACCTTGTCCAGTACTGGGCCGAGATCAACGCGGGCGCCAAGGGCCTTCGGCCGCTTCAGATCCGGGTCCTTCCCCTGGAATCAACTCTCTGATCCTCGGGGATCGCCGGTCCGGAGCGCGGCCGATAGGGTCTCGCGCATCCGGTCCGCCGCTTTCCTCAAGTCCTCGCGATCCTGGGACCGGGGCGGGCTCTGGGGCTCGAAGAACTCCACGGTCACAGGCACGCGCCGGGCCTGCTGCGGGATGAGCCTCCCCCTGGGGAGCGCCGCGTCCAGTCCCTTGAGAGCCGCCGGGACCAGCGGCGCCTGGGTCAGGGCCGCGAGGTGAAAGGCGCCGAGGCTGAACCGTCCGAGCCCCCCCTCTGCCGACCGCTCCCCCTCGGGCATGACGAGCACCGGCCTCCCCTGCTCGAGGAGGTCGCGGCACGCGAGCAGCGACAGGGTGCCGTCCTTCCGGCTCATCCGCCCGATCGCCGCGAAGCCCAGGGCCCGGAGCACGATCCCGAGCAAGGGGACCCGAAAGAGGTAATCGCGCGCCATGCCCGATATCTCCGGCAGGATGGAGAAGAGGAGCGGCACATCCAGGAACGAGGAGTGATTGGCGATGAGGATGAAGGCCCTGTCCTTCGGAAGGCGATGGAGCCCCCTCGCGCTCACGGAGAGGAACGGAATCCTCCGGAAGTAGGCTTTCCAGAACGCGTGATTGAAGGCCTGCGCCTTCTCGACCCAGAGGGTCCCCGAGCCGAGCCGAAGCCGGGTGACGAGGAGAAAGGGCCCGAAGTAGAAAAGGCCGAAAATGACCGGGAGCCATCCCGCCAGCGTGTACCACGCGATCCGGAGAGCCCGGCCGAGCCGCCTCATCCTCGCTTCTTCCGGGCCGTCCGCTCGGCCGCCGCGTCCGAGAGGGATCGGGCGAGATCCAGGAGCTTGTCCGGGATGTTGTCCTCCGGATGATCGGTCACATGCTCGAAGAGCATATCCAGGAGCGCGCCCACCATCGGCCCGGGGTCGAGCCCGAGATGCGTCATGAGCCGGTTCCCGTCCACGGCCAGGTCCCGGACCGACAGGGCCGAGGCCCTCTCGATCTCGGTGCCCACCCGTCGTTCCAGCTCCTCGAGAATCTCGAGGGACTCCTCCTCCCGGGTTCCGCGGGCCAGGATGTCGGCCCGGCGCAGGGCGAAGAGATCGTCCAGGGCGGCCGGTCCCACCTTGCGGAGGAACCGCCGGACCGCCGCGTCGTTCCATTCCGCGGTGTAGTGATACCCGTGGTGCCGCACCAGGTGCACCACCCGCTCCCGCTCCTCGTTCGAGAAGGTGAGGCGGGTCATCCAGAGGTCCGTGATCCGGGCCCCGGCCTCCTCGTGCTCGTAGAACACCTGATCGCCCTTGGCCTCGTCGTAGGTCCGCACCACGGGCTTCCCGATATCGTGGAGGAGCCCGGCGAGCCTGAGAAGCGGGTCCTCCCCTGGCAGGCGCTCGCAGGTCTCAAGGCTGTGCTCCCACACGTCGAGGCGGTGGTAGCGGTTCTGCGAGGACCCCACGGTCTCGGCCAGCTCCGGGCAGATCTCCCGGAGGAGCCCGGTCTCCCGAAGGATCTCGAGCCCCTTGCGGCAGTGGCTTCCGCCGAGGAGCTTCATGACTTCGATCCGGATCCGCTCGGCCGACACCTTCCGGAAGGTCTCGAGGCAGCGGGGAATGGCCGCCAGGGTCTCTTCATCCACACCGAAGCCCAGTTGGGAGGCGAACCGCGCGGCCCGAAGCGGCCTCAAGCCGTCCTCGGTGAATCGTACCCCAGGGTCGCCCACGGCACGGATCACCTTTTTTTCGAGGTCCTCCCTGCCCTGGAACGGGTCGAACCAGAGGCCGGTGGACGGCTCGAACGCGATGGCGTTGATCGTGAAGTCCCGCCGCGCCAGGTCCTCTCCGATGTCCCGGATGAACGCCACCTGGTCGGGCCTCCGGCCGTCCGAGTACGCGCCGTCGCCGCGGAGCGCGGTGACCTCGTAGGACCTGCCGTGGAGCCGGACGGTCACCGTGCCGTGCGCGATGCCCGTGGGGATGGTGCGCCGGAAGATCGCCTGGATCCGCTCCGGCACCGCCGAGGTCGCGATGTCCCAGTCGGTCACCTTCCTCCCGAGGAGGAGGTCGCGGATGGACCCGCCCACCAGGAAGGCCGTTTCGCCGGCCTCGGCGAGACCGTTGCAAATCTCCCGGACGTCGGCCGGAATGGAAATGTCAATGGCCCGGAACGAATGATCTTTGCCGTGCATCACGATGCAGTATAAAATGGGTCCGCGGAAAGGGGAAGACGGAGGCGACCGAAACGATGGACAGACCTCAGAAGTTCGGACGCTACATCCTCACCCGGCGAATCGCCGTGGGGGGCATGTCCGAGATCTTCCTTGCGCACCACACCTCCACCGACGACAGCCGGGCGAACCGGGTCGTGGTGAAGCGCATCCTTTCCTCGCTCGCCCAGGACCCGAGCTTCGTGGGGCTTTTCATCAACGAGGCCTCGCTCGCCGCGCAGATGGACCACCCCAACATCGTGCGGGTCTACGACTTCGGCGAGTTCGAGGGCCAGCTCTACATCGTGATGGAGTACATCGACGGCGTGGACGGATGGCGGCTCATCCGCCACGGCTCGCCGCTCGGCGTCCCGGTGTCGCTCTATATCCTGCGCGAGGTGCTCAAGGGGCTGGACTTCGTCCACAGCTTCCGGGACCTGAACGGCCGCCCCATGGGCATCGTGCACAGCGACGTGTCGCCGTCGAACATCTACATCTCCCGGCTCGGCGAGGTGAAGCTCGGCGACTTCGGGATCGCCAAGGTGGAGCACGAGCAGGGGCCCAAGCGATCCGCAGTGCCCAAGGGCAAGTTCGGCTACATGGCGCCGGAGCAGGTGGTGGGCGAACCGTACGATCACCGGGCCGATCTCTTCGGTGTCGGCGTGGTGCTCGGCGAGCTCCTCATCGGCGACAAGATCTTCTCGGGCAAGAGCCAGCTTTCCATTTTGCTCAACATCCGGGACGTGCGGCTCGAGCCCCTGGAGCGGAGACGCGACGCCATTCCGGCCCCGCTTTACCAGATGTTGATGCACGCCCTCACCCGACGGCCCGAGGACCGGTTCCCCTCGGCCCGAGCGTTCAGCGACGCCGTGTCCGAGTACCTGTCCGTGCAGCGCCTCGCCCCCACGGCCGGCGACCTCGCAGCCGTGGTCAACGCCACGTTGGGCCGGCTTATCCATCTCATCGGACCGCGAACACAGCCGGCCGCGAGCCCGAAGACGGAAGAGGCCCCGGTCGACACGACGGATCGCGTGATCCCACCCATCGAGCGGGTCCCGGACTTTTCCAAGATCTCCACCGAGGTGTTCAAGGGATTGAACGCCTCGTACCTCTTCGAGGACGAGCTCATCGGAGACCATCGGGAGGAGGGCTCGACCAAGACCCCGACCCGACCGCAGATAGCGCTCAAGCTCAAGTCGCCGGACCGGGAGGTCGTGGAGGAGATCACCCTGGCCAAGCTCATCGAGAACATCTACACGGGCCAGGTGCATCTGAACGTGCTCCTGTCCGTGGACGGCGGCCCGTTCCTGCCGCTCCACGAGATCCCCGAGATCGCCCGGCACCTCCCATCGCACACGCCGACCATGGATATCAGCGAGCCCGGCCCCCCGGATCGCCGGGGGTTCATCGGGCCCGACTCCGTGGCCCAGATCCTGCTGTCGGTGTCCGACGCCCGCGAGAGCGGCCTGTTGCTTTTCGATCGGGACCAGATCCGGAAGGAGATCTTCTTCCGGGAGGGAGAGCTGGTGTACGTCACGTCCAACCTGCCGGGCGAGCTCCTGGGCGAGTTCCTGGTGAACCGGGGTATCCTGACCCGCGACAAGCTCAACATCGCGCTCGACGTGCTGCCCAAGTACAACGGCCACCTGGGCGACACCCTGGTGGGCCTGGGAATGCTCCGCTCGGTGGAGCTCTTCCGACACATCGGCGACCAGGTGAAGACCAAGATCCTCGAGCTCTTCACCTGGCCGCGGGGCGAGTTCCAGTTCTACCGGGGGGTCCGATGCCCCAAGGTGGAGTTCCCCCTGTCCATCGTGCTCGAGAAGCTCATCGTCCAGGGGATCGAGTCCGCGGTTCCGGACGAGGCGCTCGCGAACCATATCGCGGACATGGCCGACGACCTGGTCGAGCCGGCCTCGGAACTGCCCCTCCTGGGCCGGTTCGATCTGAACTCGGAGACGGCCGCGGCGATCGAGTCCCTGCGCCGGGAGACCAAGGTCCGCGCCTGGATGGCGTCGGGCGATCCCGCGGTCATGCCCCGGGCGTTTCTCTTCGGCCTCGAGCTCGGACGGATCGAGATCTCGGGCAAAAGGCCCCCCTGGCGGGCGGATTAGGAGACCATGACCCCGAAGCGGCGGATCCTTCTTTCCTCGGTGTACAAGCCCTATGCGGTCGAGGACTCGCGGTTCGACGACACCACCATGCTCATGGAGGTCCTCCACAACCAGGTGACTCGGGGCCAGGAACTCTTCAGCTTCCGCATCTTCCACCCGAACCTGGGGCTCCACGTCATCGCGCGGAACCTCGACGCCGATACCACGGTGCTCGACTTCCCGTCGCTCACCCGCTTCGTCCGGCATCTCTCGGCCGGCCCGTGGGACTACGTGGGCCTGAGCTTCATCATCCAGAACCTGGAGAAGGTGAAGGTGATGTGCCGTCTGGTCCGGATCTACGCGCCCGAGGCGCAGATCGTGCTCGGCGGGTTCGGCGCCGCGCTCGAGGGGCTGAAGGACGAGGTGGACGCGGACCACATCTGCCGCGGCGAGGGCACGGTGTTCATGCGCCGGCTCCTGGGCCAGGACGAGACCGCACCGCTCGTCATGCCCGAGGTGAACCAGCAGATCGAGGCCAAGGTGATGGGGGTGCCGCTCCGCCGCGTGCCGGCCGGCGGGCTCCCGGTCACCCTGGGGTGCCCGAACCGGTGCGACTTCTGCGTCACGGCCCACTTCTACGACCGGGGATGCATCCGGCTCATCCGGACCGGCACCGAGCTCTACCACACCATGGAGCGGATGAGCCCGACCCTCGGCACCCGCAACTTCATCCTCTTCGACGAGAACTTCCTCGCGACCGAGGACATCGCATGGGAGTACCTCGACGTGTGCCGCCGCAGGGGCCGGCAGTTCCTGCTCCAGATCTTCGCCTCGGCCGACCGCGTGGCCAGGTTCACGCCGCTCGAGCTCGTGGAGATGGGGGTCGATTTCCTCTGGATCGGCATCGAGGGCAAGCATGCGAAGTACCCCAAGAACCGCGGCGTCGACTTCCGGAAGCTCATCGACGGGCTCCAGGAACACGGCATCTCGGTGCTGCTCTCGGGCATCCTCTTCTTCGACGAGCACAGCCCCGAGAACATCGACGACGAGATCGGCCACATCTGTTCGCACCCGGCCGACTTCATCCAGTTCATGCAGTACGGGCCCATCCCGCACACGAGCCTCTACAAGCGCATGGAGAAGGAAGGCCGCATCCTGCACAACAAGCCGCTCATCGAGTGGACCGGCCAGGGGAATCTCTGGTACCAGCACCCGCATTTCCTGCCGTCCGAGGGCAAGGCCATCATCGACGGCGCGTTCCGGCGCGAGTACATGACCCTGGGGCCGTCGATCCTCAGGCAGGCGAGGACCAAGCTCCGCGGGTACAGGACCCTGAAGCCCCTTGCGGACCGGAACCCGCTCGTGGCCGAGTATCTGCGCTGGCTCGAGCGGGTCACGAGCGTCTTCTACCCCATGCTGTGGCCCATCGAGCGGCATCTGCCCACCGAGGCGTTGAAGCAGCAGGCGCGATCGCTCCGCGAGGAGTACCGCTCGGAGTTCGGCCCCCTCTCGATCCGCGGCATGGCCAAGCGCGCCGCGGCCGAGATCCTCTCGTCGGTCGAGAAGCAGCGCCTCGCCTGGCTCGGCGACCGCCGCGTGCCCAAGACCATCGTCACGCGGTACGCGTCGAACTGATGCATCCGTGGGAGACACCCTTCAATGAGGGTCCGATTGCAACACCGGATGTCGCGTGACACCTTAGAACCCTGAATCATGCTTCTTGTGGTGTCGTCCGATCTCAAGAAGCCGACGCTCTTGGGCCACTTCCCGAGCAAGTTCTTTCTCCGTGGGCAGGTATATCTTATAGCGCGAGGCAAAAATGCGCTTGTTGCCTTCGGGCAGAGTGTAGCGGACCACAGACTCGTCCTTGTCGGTGCAGAGGATGATCCCGATGGGAGGGTTCTCCCCCGGAGCGGTCATCTCCCGTTCGTAGTAGTTGACGTACATTTGCATCTGGCCGAGATCCTGGTGGCTCAACTTGCCGACTTTGAGATCGAGCAGTACATGGCTTCGGGTGAGGCGGTTGTAGAAGACTAAATCGATGTAGAAATGCGTGCCGTCGAGCGTGATGCGCTGCTGACGGGACATGAAGGCGAAACCCTTGCCCAATTCCAGGAGGAATTGCTGCAGCTTGGAAAGGAGGGCGGTTTCGAGGTCGTTTTCAAGGAAACGCTGACCCTGGCGCAGACCCACGAACTCGAGCACATAGGGATCCTTGACGAGATCGGAGGGCTCGGTCACTTCATGTCCCTTTGCGGTGAG
>Ga0315282_10015039_pt1 | contig 11462 bp, 9 predicted proteins | sample YL17G07_20_MG_FD_203693 | JGI IMG/M metagenome (GOLD analysis project Ga0315282, IMG submission 203693) | Sediment microbial communities from Yellowstone Lake, YNP, Wyoming, USA - YL17G07_20 | ecosystem: Environmental > Aquatic > Freshwater > Lake > Sediment | place: USA: Wyoming | collected...
ATTGTCGATGATGAAGCCAAACTGATGGCCGTTTTACGCGAACTGCTGACGAAACACGGTTATGACGCAGTTGGCTTTACTTCGGGCAAGGAAGCTCTGGAGGATTTGAAGAGTCAAAAGTTCGATCTGTTGCTCACCGACCTGATGATGCCCGAAATGGATGGCATTGCCCTGCTTCGGGCAAGTTTGGAAATTGATCCGAACCTGATGGCTATTATGATGACTGCCCAAGGTACGATAGAGACGGCGGTGGAGGCGATGAAGGTCGGTGCTTTTGATTACGTGCTGAAGCCTTTCCAGATGAGCTTCCTGATGCCAGTGCTCTCAAGGGCAATGGGAGTGCGCCGTCTGAAACTGGGAAATGCACAGTTGCGTGAAACCGTGTCGAGTTACGAGTTGGGCAAGGCGATTGCCTCCACACTGGATCTGAATGAAATTCTGAAGAAAGTGGCCGATGCGGCACTCCAGCAGTGCGGGGCAGATGAAGTATCCGTGATGCTGCTCACGCGCCCGGGAGACAACCTTTACGTGGCCCTCGTGCGCGGCGGGAACGGCGAGTATTCAATAGGACAATGTGTGCCCATTGCCCAGGGCATAGCGAACTGGCTGGGGCCCCGCCATAAACCACTTCTGATAAACGACCTATGCAATGTTCCGACCTTTGCCCCGGTTCATCCCGGAGGCACCATCCGCTCCGCCATTTCAATGCCGATGCTGACCGGCGGCAAATTGGTCGGCGTGATCAACGTCAATTCCACGAAACGCCGACGCTCCTTCACGCTGGGAGAAACCAGAGCGCTGAGTATCTTGTCCAGCATGGCTGCTTCTGCGCTGGAAAATGTTCGGCTCTTCAGGAAGGTTCGCGAGGCGAAAGAGAAATATCGCTCCATTTTTGAAAACGCTGTCGAGGGCATCTACCAGATGAAGCCAGGTAAAGGCTTCTTCACCGCCAACCCTGCCCTGGCGCACATGTTGGGCTATGAATCTCCCCGGCAACTGCTGGAGAGGGTCACGGATATCGAACATCAAATTTATGTCGATCCCAAACGTTATGCTGAGATCGAGCGCCTTTTAGAAAAGCGAGGTCAGATACAGGGCGTTGAGTATCAGGTTCGGCGCAAAGACGGCTCTGTCATCTGGGTTTCAAATAGCGCTCGCACTGTGCGCGATGGAAACAGGACGGTCCTCTACTACGAAGGTACCATCGAGGATATTACCACACGCAAGGAGGCGGAGGAAAAAGTTCATGAAAGTCTTGAGAAATTACAAAGGACCTTGAATGAGACGGTCTTTGCCCTTGCTTCAACTGTCGAGAAGCGAGATCCTTACACCACCGGTCACCAGCAAAGGGTTGCCCGGCTTGCCTGTACTATCGCCAGGGAAATGGGACTTCCAGAGAGTAAGATCGAGGGAATCCGTGTAGCCGGGATACTTCATGATATCGGTAAGATCTGTATACCCGCTGAAATTCTCAACAAGCCCGGTCCGATCACTGAAATCGAATTCAGTATCATTAAAACGCACCCCCAAGTCGGTTATGACATATTGAAAACCATAGAGTTTCCCTGGCCGGTTGCCCAAATCACGCTTCAGCATCACGAAAGGATGGATGGTTCTGGATATCCTGGGGGGCTATCAGGGGAAGGGATTCTTCTCGAAGCAAGAATTTTAGGTGTTGCTGATGTGGTAGAAACCATGGCCTCTCATCGGGATTACTGGCCAGCGCTTGGCATAGGCAAGGCCCTGCAAGAAATCTCAGCTAAAAAGGGAACCTCATATGATTCTGGGGTGGTTGACGCCTGCTTAACCCTCTTTCAAAAAAAAAGGGTTTAAGTTTGAAGAAGTCTCAAAAACAGTTCCACCCGCAAAATAGAATAGACCGGAGGCATGAACAATGGTTAACAGAGAAAGGAAATTGAAAGGGAAGTTGAAGAAAGAGCATGCCAAGGGCGAAGGAGATAAATAACGATGGATCACATCTTACATTTAATGATCATTCTGGGAATGCTCTGCTGGTTTTGGTGGCTCGCAGGCTGAGGAGACGTTGAAGGCTTCTGAAATAAGTTATCGGCGCCTTCTCGAGAGGAGAGAGATAAGTATGTGTGGTTCTAAAGCAAGGATAGGAGGGGATACATTTGGAAAACCATATACTTATCGTCGATGATGAGAAGACGATCTATTCTGTAATTGCTCGAAGACTTGCCAAGGAGGGCTATCCCTGCGTAATGGCCAACAACGGAAGAGAAGCCCTGGGCTACTTTTACAAGAATAATTGCTCTTTAATTATTTCCGACATCAGAATGCCTGAAATGAATGGTTTGGAACTGCTTAGAAATGTGAAGGCTGTGCGACCAAACATGATGTTTATCATCATGACTGCTTATCCGGAGATCGAAATGGCAGTGGAAGCCATACGACTGGGAGCAAATGACTTCATCCTCAAACCGATCGACCTCGAACTCGTGGCCTTTAGCGTGAAAAAAGCTCTCGACCAGAAGAAGATGGAGGAGGAGCTCGAGGCCTATCATAAAAATCTGGAACAATTGGTGAAGGAAAGGACGTCAAACCTTCAACAGGCTTTGCTTGTTATTAAGAAAGGCCACCTGGATTCAGTCAAGGTATTAGCCGGAGCGATTGACGCAAAAGACCCCTATACTCGCGGCCATTCAGATAGGGTGAGAAAAATGAGCATGAGGATCGCTATGAAAATGGGTTTCAGCGAAGAGAAGTTGGAGAACCTTGTGTTTGGGGCACTTCTTCATGACATTGGCAAAATTGGCATCAGGGATGAGGTTCTTCAGAAAAAAGGGCCGTTGAGCCCTGAAGAGTATCAGTATGTACAGCAGCATCCATTGATCGGAGTGAAGATTATAGAAGGGATTGATTTTTTTAAAGATAAGATTTCCATGATTCGCAACCATCATGAACAATATGATGGCAGTGGTTATCCCGATGGATTGATCGGAGAGGTTATCCCTCTGGAGGCACGAATCATTGCTATTCCAGATGCTTTCGACGCGATGACCACCCTAAGGCCTCATCGCAAGGCGATGCCGGTGGAGGATGTTATTCTTGAAATGGGGAAGGGCAAAGGAAAGCAATTTGATCCCCAAATTCTGGAAATTTTTCTAAAAGAAAAGATCTATGATTTTTCAAAGGAGATTTAGTTTATCGATGATGAATATTTTTAAAGGGGCCACTCTCTTGGATATTATCTGAAAAATTCGAACAATAGGAAAAAGTCCTATGGATAAATCGAATCAACTCGTTTCGAAGAAGGATATTTGAGGAAGAGTTCGCCAGGCGATGCCGGAAGGAGGTGATAGAGGATGATCATCTATAATGTTCACTATCAGGACTATAAGAACAAAAGCAAGGAAATGATCGGGGCATTGGTGGAGAGGAGAAAAGATCCGAAAAGGCGTTCTACGTTAATTCAATCGGCTTTGAAGTGGGCGAAAATAGAATTTGGGCAATTCGTCAAGGATGCAAATGCTATTTTTATTGAAGAAAGGGTTGTGAATGAGGAAAGAGGATAAAGGTGGCTCCGGAGGAAATTTAATGGATAGATTGCTTTTTAAAAAGTGTTTTCGCTGCAGTGGTCTCATGATCTATGACAAATTTTATGGTCCCCATGAACACTTTTGGGGATGGAAATGTCTGAACTGTGGAGAGATTGTTGACCCTATGATTCTGGAGAATCGGGGATTGAAGAAAACGGGTCAGGAGAGAAACACGCAAAGGGCGCGGAGGTAAAATAATTGAGCAGATGGGTTTAATCATTCTATGCGTGAGAATGGAACAGCATTGGGTCCGTAAGAGTTCAAATGCCGACCCAAAGAGCATGAAGGGAGGAGGACAATGAGTAAAAAATATTTGCTAAAGCTATTCGTCACAGGGCAAACGCCAAGATCTACGCTTGCGATTGAAAATTTGCGTCGTATCTGTGAAGAGGAATTTCCGAACGAGTATGAGTTGATCGTCATCGATATTTTAAAACGACCCCAACTGGCAGAGGATGAGAAAATCTTAGCCACGCCAACCGTGATCAAAGAGTTGCCTCCGCCCATCCGGCGCATTATCGGCGATCTTTCTGATAAAGAAAAGGTTTTATTAGGTCTGGATTTAGTTGGGCAGGAAAGGAGGCAGAAATGAAAGGCAAAATAAAGACATCGAGCGCAAGAAAAGGCGGGCTGGGAAAAATCCCCACAGGCATTGCTGGTTTTGATGAGGTCTTAGACGGCGGGGTTCCCAAGGGAAGATTTATGTTGGTTACCGGCACAACAGGAGCAGGTAAAACTGTTTTCCTCAATGAATTCCTTTATCGGGGAATAACACAGCTTAATGAGAATGGGGTCTATGTCACATTTGAGGAGAACCCCAAGGACATTATATCGAATGTCAGAAGCTTTGGGTGGAAATATCTCTCTTTAATAAAAAAGAAAAAACTTGCCTTTGTTGATGCGGCCCCCGCAGAAGAGATGGTATTGGAAACCGGGCTTCAGTATGACCTCAGCCCTTTAGTGAAAAGGATTGAATACGCAATTGAAAGAGTAAACGCCAAGAGGGTAGTTGTTGACAGTATAGATGCCCTCTTTTCAAGGTTCTCAAATAAAGATGTGGTCAGGGCAGCTCTCTATCAGATCTCTGCTAAGTTAAAAAAATCCGGGGTGACCGCCCTTATTAGCGCCGAGAAAACAGAAAAAGAGGAGCTTTCAAGATACGGGGTTGAGGAGTTTGTCGCAGATGGAGTTATTGAGCTGGGACTGGCTAAAGGCCAACAGCAGTTTATTAGAAGGATATTTGTAAAGAAACTCCGGGGCATGGGTTACAGAAGCGGGATAATGGAGTTTGAGATTGAAGAGGATGGGTTAAAGGTCTTCCCGAAGATTCCCGTGCAAAGGCTATTAGCAAAAACAGATTTTCAGATCAGGAAAACATTTGGCATTGAAAAACTGGATGAGCTTTTAGACGGCGGGATTCCACAGGGGCATGTGGTAATGATATCAGGCAATACTGGAATAGGCAAGACCATATTGGCTATGCAATTTATAATTCAAGGCATTAAAGAGGGTGAAAATGCTGTTTTTATGGCGTTTGAAGAACCGATAGACCAGGTAAAAAAGACAGCACTGGAACACGGGTGGAATTTCGAGCAATACGAAAAGCAGGGGAAATTAGCATTTATAGGTACATCCTTAATTGATATCAGTAATGACAAATTATTATACAAGATTTTAACTGGGGTAAAGCGCATTGGGGCAAAAAGGGTGGTGATAGATTCTATTTCAACCTTAATGTCTGCTACGATGAATGAGGAACAGACAAGGCAATTTCTAATTCAGCTCTGCAGTATTTTCAAAGAACAAGGCATTACCTGTCTAATGAACTACCTGTGCGGACCGAGTTTTGGGGCAACAAGGGGCCAATTATTAAGCAACCTTGCCACCAATGAGATACGCCTGAGCTCTATTATAGATGGCATTATTATGCTGCTTTATGTTGAGCGGGGACAAAGTGTGAAAAAGATGATGAATATCCTAAAACTAAGGGGAAGCGCGCATAGTAAAGAAATCTACCGCTACGAGATTGAAAAAGGCGGGATTAAGGTGGGTGGGAAATACGAAGAGTAGAAATGGAAGAAGGAAAAAATGAAAGCTTCCGACGAAATGGAGCCCCACGGGCAAGCCCGTGATACCAGTCCAAACACCCCTTGGGGGCGAACATCCCGCATCAGAGGACCAATTCACCCACGGGTAAACCCGTGGTCCTCTTGGTGCCGGGATAGGGAGAATCGGCGGTCTATTCAAGGAGAGGGAAACGTTGGAATGAATAGAAAGGATTCTAATGTGGTGAATCAGAAATTCGTTTACTTTAGAGGTCATTCCTGCGAAAGCAGGAATCCAGGTTTTCCCTTTCTCGATTCCCACTTGCGTGGGAATGACACCCCAGGCAATTTATGAACGAATTAATGACTCAGGACACTAATGAACAATAAGGATAATAAGATTATAAAGGTTCTTTCGGTCGAGGATAACCCAGAGCTCGCCACCCTCATGCAGAAAGTACTGCCCCAAGACAAGACCAACACTTTTGAATTGGAGGTGGTTGACTGTCTCTCGCGAGGATTGGAGCGACTTTCAGAGGGAAGGTTTGACATTCTTCTATTGGACCTTAATCTGCCGGACAGCCAGGGACTTGACACCTTCATTAGGGTGCACACTCAAGTTACACAGATTCCGATTATCGTGCTGACCGGCCTCGAAAATGAAACGCTGGCAATGGAAGCTTTAAGAATGGGGGCACAGGATTATTTAGTGAAGGGACAATTTGATATCGTACTTTTGACACGCTTCATCCGCTATGCCATCGAGCGGTATGAGAATCTGGAACAATTGAGACGCATAAAAAGTGCGTTAGCGCTTAGCGAAGTCCGCTTTCGCAATATGATAGAAAAGGATGCCGATGGCATCCTTATTGTAGACAGCAATGGGGTAGTGCGTTTTGCCAATCCTGCTGCAGAAGTTCTCTTTAGCTGTAAGACAGAAGAATTCTTGGGGCAATTGTTTGGGTTCCCTCTTGTGGCCGGGGAAACAACAGAGCTTGATATTGTCCACGGAAAGGCAGGGAAAATAATAGCGGAGATGCGTGTGGTGGAGATGGATTGGGAGGGGGAGCGTGCTTACTTAGCATCGCTGCGTGACATGACTGAACGGAAGCGGATGCACGAGAAATTGGAAGAGACTCGACAACAAGAACTGGAATTGAAGGATCAGTTTCTTTCCCATGTCTCACACGAACTCCGCTCACCCCTCAGTGTCATCCACCAGTTCGTCACCATTCTGTTAGATAGGTTAGCCGGTGATCTTAACGCCCAACAAAACGAGTTCCTGGAAATCACTGTTCAAAACGTTAACCAACTCCGAACCATGATCGACCATCTATTGGATGTTACCCGTGCTGGAACGGGCAAACTAACCTTTGAACCTCGGGTTATCTCCATAGCCGAAGTTGTTGCCGAAACCTTGGAAACATTCCAGGCGACCTCTACTGAAAGAGGTGTTACCCTTTTAGCTGATATTCCAGGGGTTCTCCCCCTGATCTTTGCCGACCCTCAACGCCTCCGGCAGATTCTCATCAACCTGATCGATAACGCGTTTAAATTTACGCCCAAAGAGGGAACGGTTACAGTCCGGGCGCAAGTATTCGATCAAGACCCTGAGTTTCTATGCATGACGGTCGCCGATACCGGTTGTGGTATTAATTCTGATGATACCAAGAATATTTTTAATCGTCTATTCCAAGGATCGAGCATCATTGATACTGCCCGCAAAGGCTTAGGGCTTGGGCTCTATATCTGCAAAGAGTTGGTCTCTCTCCACGGTGGAAAAATCTGGGTGGAAAGCCAGACAGGGAAAGGGTCCACCTTTTCCTTCACTCTGCCGATATTATCACTGGCAAAGCTGTTTGTCTCTATCCCTAAAGATCTACTAACAGGACCTATGGCGCTTATTGCTGTTGAGATATTCCCAGCCTCGAAACGTTTATTAATGGGCGACGATGAAGTGATCATTCAGGAAGTCCGGAATGTTCTAACACACTGTATCCTTCTCGATAGAGATGTGCTGTTGCCAAGGGTGAGCAGCCCACAATTTGGTGAGAATTTTTTAATCGTGGCGTGTACTGAACAGAAAGGTGCAGAAGCGCTTGTGCGTCGGATTCGGGGGCAGATCACATACTGCGAAGGCCTCAAAAATACTGAATTCCACACAACGATTTCCTTTACCATGGTGAATATCCCCCCAAAGAGCAATGCGATGCCGTGGGTATATCTTGCGAAATATATCTTCAATAGCATCGAAGGCAAGATGAAAAATGGCAGAATAAAGGAGGAAATTATATGAATGGGAAAAAGATTCTCATAGTAGATGACGACAAAGACTTATTACGGGGGCTAAACTTTCGATTAAGGGCACACGGGTATGAGACGGTCATCGCGACGGATGGTTATTCAGCAATTAGTGTGGCCCAAAAAGAAAAGCCAGACCTGATCATTCTGGATATCGGCCTGCCCGTTGGGGACGGTTTCACAGTGATGGAGAGAGTGGGAAAAAGCCACTCCCTTGCTTTAATCCCCATTATCGTTTTGTCTGCGAGAGATTCACAGATCAACAAGGAACGAGCTTTGAAAGCTGGGGCGATGGCCTTCTTCCAGAAACCCGCTGATAACGACAAACTCTTAGCTGCTATTAAAAAAGCGACGGGTGAGTTAGGTGAACAGATGGAAGAAAAAATTTGATATCTTTTTAAGAAATCTTAACAGGTCGCCTTCGGGCGTAGCGAAAATAGGCGAAATGTGAACATAGTGAACATGAGCCAACTCTGGAAACGAACCGCATCATTTTGTCATACCCGCCCCGTTATTCAACGGGATAAACTCCAGCGGGTATCCAGGATTTTATTCTTTCTCATTCTTTTTCTGGATTCCTGCTTCCGCAGGAATGACAACGAAACGAGAACCGGAACCAAGGTCGACTTGAAGTCGCCGCTTTTTGGGAACCCCTCGCCTTCCAGGCGAGGGAGGGTTCAGATTCAGGTAGGGTGATGGTGAGGGCCATCGGAAGAAAAGACAAGGAGATATAGTGTAGTGCGTCCAACGCTTCTTTGCATTAGTTCGGAAGCCGTCATTCCCGCGAAAGCGGGAATCCAGCTAAGAAATACTGGATTCCCCCGTGTCAGGCACGGGGCAGGCTTAATCAAGCCCGGAATGACAATCAAAGTAAAGGGACTTTTGACGCAGTACAATAACGAGTGGAGAAATCTTAAGTGAAGCTGATCCAGGAAAGAATAAAGTATCTCCGTGAAAATACCGATTTTGGTTCAGCACTCTTTGAGAGCCTCATCGGATGCGCAATTATTGCTGCGGATTTCGATGGCAACATTATTGCCTATAATGAAGGGGCTCGCCAAATCTACGGTTATGCCCCGGAAGAGATTGTCGGGAAGCAAAGCATAGAGATATTCTTCTCAAAGGATTTTATTGAGGCAGGGAAATTAGAAAATATCATAGAAGAGCTTATCGGTAAGGAGAGGTTCTCTTACGAAGGAGAAAAGGTCAGGAAAGACGGCAGCAGATTTCCGGCCCAGGTCCTCCTGACACTCACAAAAGACAAGAACAGCAAGCCGGTTGGGTTTATAGAAATCGTGCAAGACCTTACCGAGAGCAAGCGAGCGGAGGAGGTGCTGCAATCGAGCGAAGCGTATTTACGGAAGATCATCGAAAAGAATGCCGATTGCATCATTATTGTGGACAGGAATGGGGTGGTGTGTTTTGTTAACCCTGCTGCGGAAGCCCTTTTTGGACGTAAAGCGGAAGAGCTCATAGGCGAATTATTCGGCTTTCCTTTAACGGCCGGTGAAGTTACGGAGATCGACGTTATTCGAAGAGATGGGGGGACAAGAATGGCTGAGGTGCGTGTGGTGGAAATGAATTGGGAGGGGAAAAGTACTTATCTAACATCGGTTCATGACATCACAGAACGCAAGCAGGCTGAAGAGGAACGAAAACAAATGATTGTTCAACTTCAAGATGCCCTGGAAAAAGTTAAAACACTGAGCGGCCTTTTGCCTATTTGTTCTTTTTGTAAAAAGATACGAGATGATCATGGGTACTGGAATAAAATCGAAACCTATATCGAGGCTCATTCCGAAGCGGAATTCAGTCATTCGATGTGTCAAGAATGTGCCAGAAAGCACTATCCAGATATTTACAATGACAAATCTGAGGAGGAATAATAGCTGCACTGCGAACTGTGACGGTGACGTCAGATGGAAAACCGGATACTTATTGTCGATGATGAGGAGATGATTTTTCATTCTTGCTCAGAGGAAAGAGTCAAAAATGCCGGGTTCTATGGAGTCATAAAAGATGAAGGACCAAGATAAGACAAAGAAGCTACAGATTAGTGAATTAATGGAATTGCGTCAGCGGACAGCAGAGCTGGAAAAGTTGGAAACCGATCGTAAAGAGATGGAGGGGGCACTGAAAACTTCCGAACTTCGCTTTCGGCGCCTTTTTGAGACAGCTCAAGATGGGATATTGATCGTTGATGCAGAAACAGGAGTGATAGAAGTAGTTAACCCATTCTTGTTAGATATGTTGGGTTATTCTCACGAGGAGTTTTTAGGAAAGAAACTCTGGGAGATAGGTTTCTTTAAAGACATTGCTGCAAGCCAGAGCGCTTTTAAGGAATTGCAGGAAAATGAATATATCCGTTATGAAGATTTACCCCTTGAGACAAAAAAAGGGAGGTGTATGGAGGTAGAGTTTGTCAGCAATGTCTATAAAGTTGACGGAAAAAAGGTCATCCAATGTAACGTCCGTGACATTACGGGGCGCAAGGTCTCAAAGGCGCTGAGGGAAAGTGAGGAGAAATATCTTCAGGTTGTGGAGAACGCTGCCGAGGCAATTTTAGTGGTTCAGGATGGAATGATAAGGTTTCTTAATCATAATACCGTAGAACTCATGGGTTATTCAAAAGAAGAATTAATTTCGCGGCCTTTCTCAGAATTTATACATCCGGAAGATCGGGAGATGGTGTTGGAACGTCACCTAAGGCAGCTCAGAGGGGAGGCACTCCCAAGGATCTATTCTTTCCGAGTAGTTGATAAAGATGGAGATACCAAGTGGGCAGAAATCAATGTCACCTTAATCTCCTGGGAGGGCATGCCTGCCACATTGAACTTCCTTACCAATATCACCGAACGCAAACAAGCAGAGATATCACTTCGAGAGAGTAAGGAGAGATATCGAGAATTATTTGACGGGGCCCCTGTGGGATACTCTGAATACGATATCGAGGGACGCATCACCAGTGTCAATCGCACGGAGTTGGAAATGTTGGGTTATTCTCCCGAAGAAATGACAGGCCAGCCTATGTGGAAGTTTATTATTGAGGAGGAAGAAGCTCGTCAACAGATATTGGCCAAGTTAGCTGGCACCATGCCACCTGGCCGGGCTACTGAACGCACCTATAGGCGAAAAGATGGAACAACCTTGCCGGTGTTAGTCGAGGATCGGCTCATCCGCGATGGAAACGGGAGGATCACGGGTATCCGCTGTACCCTTCAGGATATCACTCAGCGTAAACAGAGAGAGGAGGCTCTAAGAATTAGTGAGGAGAAATATCGAACCATTCTTGAAGATATTGAGGACGGCTATTATGAGGTTGACATTGCCGGTAATTTTACCTTCCTCAACGATTCAATGTGCCGAATATATGGATATCCCAGAGAGGAATTGATGGGCATGAATAACCGGCAGTACACGGATCAAGAGAATGCGAAGAAATTGTTTAAAGCCTTTAACAGAGTCTACAGAACAGGAGAATCCACCAAAGAATTCGGTTGGGAGATTGTAGGAAAAGATGGGACGAAAAGATGCATTGAGACTTCTATATCCT
>Ga0315282_10015040_pt1 | contig 11461 bp, 10 predicted proteins | sample YL17G07_20_MG_FD_203693 | JGI IMG/M metagenome (GOLD analysis project Ga0315282, IMG submission 203693) | Sediment microbial communities from Yellowstone Lake, YNP, Wyoming, USA - YL17G07_20 | ecosystem: Environmental > Aquatic > Freshwater > Lake > Sediment | place: USA: Wyoming | collected...
ACTCGGTGGACAAGCGGATCGTCACCCACTGGGAGGTCGGCAACGAGACCGACATCGGTGAGAACGGCGGCAGCCCGTATCTCATCCCCGACCCGAAGGACTATTTCGAGTACTACAGCAACACGGTGAAAGCGGTGCTCGAGGCGTGGCCGGCGGCGAAGGTCGGCGGGCCGGCGGCCTGCTGGGTGGACAACGAGCCGCTGCCCGGGCTGGTGAAGCTGTGCCGGGAGACGGGGACGCAACTCGACTTCATCTCGTGGCACCTCTATAGCGACGACGCGAGCCGACACGCGATAGGGGTGGAGAAGGCGAAGGAGTTGCTGCGCGACTACCCGGGTCCGCGGCCCGAGATGTTCGTGACCGAGTGGAGCAAGTCGTTCGACAAGCTATCGTACGAGGACCTGGCATTCGAGCCGCGGCGGGCGGCGATCATCGCGGCGTGTATGCTGGCGATGACGGAGGCCGGACTGGACTGGTCGTTCTACTATCACGTGTGGGACCAGACGTTCTACTCGGAGCCGTTCAGGCCGTTCTTCTCGGAGGCCGGGATTCACATGATGGAGACGCACTGGAACAAGGTTCCGCACCGGTTCGGGTTCTTCGGCGTGGGCGAAGAGGTGCGGCCGCACTACTTCGTGTACCAGATGCTGGGCCGGCTGGGGGATGAGCGGATCGCGGCGAAGTGCGAGAACGGCGATGTGCGCGTGCTGGCGGCGCGGGGCGAGCGGCACGTGGCGCTGATGATCGTGAATCTGACCGAAGCGCGTCGCCCGGAGGACCGGGCTCCCACAGAGGGGGCTTCGGCAGCACGCTACCGAAGCAACGGGAACGGGGAGATCCTTCGCTGTGGGGCTAGGCCTGCAATGCAGGCCGCCATGGCGGTCGTGGCTAGGCCCTGCGGGCCGCCATCCCGGCCTTCAGGCCTAGGGACCCGAAGCGACCTAGCCACTCAGGATGACAACTGGCCGCGGGTGGTGACGACGCACTTCTCGCGGCTAAGCCGTGGGCGCAAGATGCTGACCGTATACCGGATCGACGAAGCGCAGCGATGGAATCCGGAGGCGCTGGAGCTGAGACCGCTGGAGCGGCGGGAGGTATGGACGTCGGACGAATTCCACTGCCAGGTGTACCTGCCGGCGGACACGGTGGCGATGGTGGAGCTGAGGGATATGGAGTAGACGGACGGGCAAGGCAGACCCGCAGATTACGCAGATGGCGGAGATGGCCCCGCCTGCGGCGGGGTGGTAGGGGTAAGGTCCTGTGGAATGATATCAGCTCGTGCACGCGAGATGGCGTTGACCAAGACGCGGCATGGGGGGTAGAATAGAGGTGGATGACACACCGTGGGGGCGAAAGGGCTCGACGGTGGGCTGGGAGCTGCTAGACGCGAGCCGAGTCGCGTGAACTCGTCAAAACGCGCACCCTTATAACTGCCAACAATCAACCATTGGCACTCGCCGCCTAGCGCGGTGACGTCCTCCCGATCGGGCTAGTACGGTCGGCCTGGGCGTAAAAGCAACTAGCTTTCCCGGACCCCCGAGGTTCGTAGGGGTGAGGGAAGAACAGAAACGAACTAGCCCTGCGGTAAGCCCGCCTGTGGGCGTCTGCGGGGCGAAGACAAAACGCAGGCTACGCTCGTAGTGGCTGGCAGGGACTGTCCATCGGACGTGGGTTCAATTCCCACCGCCTCCACCATCCCCTTCGCAGGGGACTGTCTCTCCGCGTGTTGTGTGCCTCCTGAGCCGGCGCCGCCTTGTGGCACATCCTGGCGTCACTGGCGCAGTTCTGGGCATCCTGGCATTCGGCAAACCTGTGGACGACCTGACCCGTCTCGGCCCCGTTTTCGGCCCCCAGACGTCGCTTTCCGTCTCTCTTTCTCTGGAAGCTGTGGACGACCACGAATCCGTCCACAGTTAGAGAAAAGCAAGCGCCCTATCGGTACCGCGGTGAGGTCGCGCGTGAGACTTTCAATTCTCATTCGGAGTAGGACTCCGCGACCCAAGACCGCTGGCCCCAGCGTTCCCGTGCGCTATGACCGCGAGCCGCGGCCAGGGCACGAGACAGCGCAGGCAGCGGCGCTGGCGTTCCAGGCAGCACTCGTCAGAAGCGCTCGTCTGGGACGAACCCGTAGTTTGCCACGGCCTCGTCGATCTCACGGATGAGGTGCGTCGGGAACTGCCTTCTGGGATGGAGCGAGACGACGTAGCCCCTCTGCGTTGGCGGGGCCATGTGCGTCTCGGCCCAGTGATATGGGAAGTTCGTCATGAACAACACGTTGAACGGGTCCGGCTTCTGTGGAGTCGGATCGCCGAACCGCTCTAGCATGGCTCGCCCAAGCTCGTCGAACCACTGCGGGGCCAGTCCTGTAGCGGGCGTCGCTGGGATATTCAGATCAACGAACACCACTGCAGGAAGATGCTCGGGGCATTGACCGATAGCTTCCTCGAACAGAGAGATGACTTCGTGCACCGTCAACTGGGGAAGTCGGCGCTCTCCGGGAACATGGAGTACCCCAGGGCGATGTCGGCTCTTTGCTTCAACAGCGATCTCATTGTTCGTCTTCGGATGTGCTGCTATGAACTCCGGGTGCCGCTCGTCTGTTCCCCCCTTGTGGTATGCGAGCTTATACCCCAGGCGAGAAAAGATCGCTGCAATAGCTATCTCATACCGCGCGCCCTGGAACTGCTCGAAGTCCCTAAGTCGGCGGAACACCTTACCCCAGAAGTTGCCGCTGTGCAGCAGATGGTAGATGTCATAGGCCAAGGCGATCAGGCTTTGCACGTCGCCTGAGGGCGGCATCCGCCATCCGCCTTCCACCTCGTTCTCGGGACGCTGGCCGCTCCTCTGCCACGGCTGATACGCCAGAAACCACCGGGCGAGCTGGTGCTGGCGCGGGCCCTGCTGTTCCATAACCTCGCGAAGCCACTTCGGGTTCAGCATCCGCCAGAGCATCCAGATGAGAAACTCATGGAATGTCTCTTGTTCGGGCCGGAAGTAGAGGTGGTTCCCCACCGCCCTCATCCTGTGACCTTTCCAGAGAGTGTGTAGCTTGTCGCGCCCCTGTGGACCCCACGCCGACCGCCTGGTCCGATCCACGTCCACCGTGGCCCTGCTCATGATATGGAAGACGGTTGAGTCCAGGATTCCTTCAACAGCAGGGACGGTCATCACCAGGACCGTGTTGCCGATCCGGTTGTGCAGACGGACGTGGATGCCTCGCTGTCGCACTGGCACCCATCCATCTCGCTCGAGGCTGCGAAGTAGGTCCTCTATCGGGGCAGTGCTCCCCGCCACACCCGCGTGTGGAGTGCCGTCGACTTGGTCGATCGGCTCCAGGTAGAGCGTGACCGCCTCCGCGATGTTCGCCAGTGCCTCCTCAAGGGTCCTCCCCTGACTGATACACCCGGGCAGTCCAGGCACGACAGCCGTCACCCCCCCATACTCGCTTCGTTGTACGGCGACCCTGAATGCCATTGAGCAATGCCTCTGCTTCCTCGAGTGTAGCACATGCCGCCCCTCCTGGGGCCGCAGCTACTCTGGCGGCCCGAGCGATGGTCTCTGCCCGGTGCCGAGGCGATGCGCTTAGCTGGCAGGCTTCAGCATGGAGCAATGGCATTCCCGGTAGGCGACAGAGAGCCGAAGCTGCGCGGGCTGCCGGCCTGGTAGGCATGCCATAGCTCCGCGTCAGGGATGCCCGCCATCTGAACGATCGGCTCGAGCATATCGCCTGGAAGCTTGGGCATGAACCTGGTCTGGGGGCACTCAAGGGAACACTCCCCTAGACAACCAGCGAGGTGAAGCATGCGGTCCACGTCGCGCTAGACAAGCGTGTGTGAGGGCGGTGGCACCAGTGTTAGGTGAGGTGAACGTCGGGGCCAGCTACGCGCCCCGCCTCAGCGCCCCCCTCTGCTCCTCCCACACCGCGGGGGCCCGGTACAGCTTCTCCAGCGACAGCCCATCTGGCTCCGTGCCGTCCAGAATCGCCTCGATGAGGTCAGGTGCCAGCAGCGTGAGGCGCAGGATGCGCGCCACGTAGGAGTTGTCCACCCCCAGATCCGCGGCCAACTCGCGGATGCTGGCGTACTGTCCCTCCTCCAGCAGTTGCCGCCAGCGATGGGCGCGGGCGATGGTCAGGGCGAGGCCGCGGTTCGTCCTCACGGGGACGGCCGTATCGGCATCCGCGCCGATCGGCACGATGATTTCTCTGCGACCGCGCCGGCGCCTGATCTGTAGCGGTACGCGGATCACCGCGCATCCACCATCTGCGCTCAGCGTCGCCTGCACTTGCTCGCTCACACTGCCACCTCCTGCTCGTCCCGCAGCTCCGCCACCAGGGAGGCCAGGCCCTCAGCCCGGATCTGCACCTCCGCATGATCGGAGTGCACGTCCACCTGCTTCACCAGCAACTGCACGATGCGCGCCTGCTCGTCAGGGAAGAGGTGCTCCCAGATTGGGTCCAGAGAGCAAAGCGCGTCGACCACGTCCCGTTCCGAGAACGCCTCGCCCGGCGCCGCCGCCTCCCCTGCCTGCGCTCGCGCCTCCCGGTACGTCTGCGCCAGCACCTCCGGCGCGCGCAGCACCGTCCGCAGCTGATCGATCACGGTGCGCTCAATCTCGCCCGCCGACAGGCATCGCACTGGGCAGGAGCCGCGCTCGCCCCTCTCCGCGCGGACGCAGAGGTAGTAGCGGTACACCTTGCCGCGGCGTCTGGTGAAGTTCGGGGTCATGGCGCACCCGCAGTGGGCGCACCGGAGGACGCCCTTCAGTAGGGCCGGCGTCTGGGCTCGCGTCTGCTCGCCCCGAGCGCGGCGGTTCCGCTCCAGGATCGCGTGGGCCTGGTCCCACACTTCCTGCGTGATGATCGCGTCATGCTCTCCCGGGTAGCGGTTCCCCTTGTGGGTCACCTCGCCCAGATAGAGCGGGCTGTTCAGGACGCGGTAGAGCAGGCCCTTGTGCCAGGGCGTTCCGGCACGCGTAACCCCCTTCTTCGTGGTCCAGGACTTGGTGGTGTGGCCCTGGGCGTTCAGCTCTTGGGCCAGCCGCGTGGTGGAGCCGGTCTGAATGAAGCGGGCGAAGATGGAGCAGACCAGTGCTGCCTCCTCGGGGTTCACCACCAAGCGCTTTCGCTCCCGATCCACGTCATAGCCCAGCACCGGAGGGCCGCCGGTGTACTTGCCCTTGCGCTTCGTCGCGGCCACCTTATCCCTGATCCGCTCTCCGATGATCTCCCGTTCGAACTGGGCAAAAGAGAGGAGGATGTTCAGCATGAGCCGGCCCATGGAGGTGGAGGTGTCAAAGCGTTGGGTCACGGAAACGAAGGAGACCTGGTGGCGGTCGAAGATCTCGATCAGCTTCACGAAGTCCAGCAAAGAACGGGAGAGGCGGTCGAGCTTGTAGACCACCACGCAGTCGATGCGCCCCGCCTCCGCATCTGCCAGCAGCTGCTGCAGTGCGGGCCGATCTAGGGTCGCACCCGAGAAACCGCCGTCGTCGTAGCGGGGCGATAAGGCCACCCACCCTTCATGCTTCTGGCTCGTGACGTAAGCCTCCCCTGACTCCCGCTGGGCGTCCAGGCTGTTGAAATCGCTGTCCAGGCCTTCGTCGGTGCTCTTGCGGGTGTAGATGGCGCAGCGCACGCGGCGCGCGGCGGCCTGTGCATCTTGCTGGTGTCTCACCGCGTGCCCTCCTTCCGCTTGGAACGCAGCCCGAAGAAGGCGGGCCCATTCCAGTGGGTGCCGGTGATGGCCGCGGCGATGGTACTCAGCGAGCGGTAACGCCGGCCCTGGAACTCAAAGCCGTCTTGGACCACCGTCACCTCGTGGCGCTCCCCGTTCCAGTCCCGGACCAGCCGCGTCCCCAGGACGGGCAGCTCGCGACGGCCTTGGGCTGGCCTCCGTTCCGCGCGCTCGGCGCCGATCTCGTCATAGCCGGCCTCCTCCAGGAGCTGGTTCATCTGCGTGCGGGCGGCCTGGCTGAGTCCACCGTGGGCCAGCTCCTGGAGACGGTGGGCGAGACGCCGCACCAGGAACTCCCGGTTGTAGCGGGGTGGCTCCGTGCCGATCAACTGTTGCCAGCGATGCTGGAGGTCGGTCATAGACGCCCGCTCCAGGTCCGCGATCTGCTTCACGATGCTCGTGCTCATAGGCTCTCTCCTTCGGACTGGGGTCCGTCACATACCTCACTCGAAGTCCGAAGAACATCAAGTCCTTTCTCTCCGCCGTCCACGGCCTCGCGGCGCCAGTAGCGGAGGAAGCCGCGGGCGAGCAGAGCAGCAACCTCACGGATGCGGCCGTCGGCGGTCAACTGGTCGGGGTGCAAGGCGTTCCGCATCGCTAGCCCCCCTCCGGTTGCTGGTCTTCCGCGTGGCCGCCCACCTCCAGCCACCCCTGGACAAGGCCCTTGTCCGCCGGGGGATGGCACGTGCCGCAGTGCCAAGTGCCTTGCGTGTCCAGCCAGAAGCGGGTGCCGTGGCAGGTGTAGCAGGGCTGACATGGCTCGGGGTCTGCTTCATCAGACCACGGGTCGGGGTCGTCGAAGGCGATCGGGACTGCTGCGGTTACAGCATGACCGTTCTCTTTGCCACAGTCGGTCGCTTCCGAGACCGGTCCCATACTGGCGAACCGGAGGTCTCCCTCCGCAGAATGCCGGGGAGAATCGTCATTAGCGTCAGTATCGTCATCAGGGCCAGCTGAGAGAGCGCCGGCCACTTCATCGTGTGACGATTCCTGTGACGATATCTCAGGCGGGCCCGGGATAGCGTGATTGGCCGAAGCGCCGGAGCCGTTGCTAGGAGCCCCGGTCACGGTTTTGACGGTTTTGACGGTTTCTTCCCCCATCTTGTGGAGGCGCACCCACCGATGCGTTCCCTCGCTGCCTCTCTCGATGCCGATCCCGGCGACGGCGAGATTGGTCCGCACCTTGTTCAGCTCTCGGCTCAGGGCGTTCGCTGCCTTGGGCCAGTCCTTCGACTGGGTGTTCACGCCGTGCTGACCCGTGAGCTTCTCCAGTTCGGTCAACAACTGGGAAGCTGTGCCCTTCCATTCCTCTCGATCTTCCATCAGGGCCAGCACCATGACGGCGACCGGGCTCGCCTGGAGCGCTTCGTCATTGCGGACTTGCTGATTGCCGCCATAAGCGGCCAGGAAGTCGGCCTGGGGGTACCCGATGGCCTCGGCGATCGCGCACCCCCAGACAGCGAAATCGGCCATGCGGGGCAGCTCGGGCAGGTGAACCGAATCTAGCAAGGCCATCGCGCGGGAAAGCGCGTCAAAGATAGCACCCAGCAAACGGGGCCGCGCTTCCTCGAACTCTCGCCAGAGTTGCTTTTCAGGCCGGCGCCTGTCCTTGGGAATCGCGTCCAGCTCGAGGAGAAGACAGCGTTCCAGTAGGTCGGGCCTGCGAGCCGCGACGTTGATGCCATTGAGGCCCGGACATCGGCGAAACTGATAGATGACATCATCATCGTCGGAATACAGTTCGCGTTTGGTGAAGCCTTCGCCGGTGGACGCACGGCACAGCGCGTCGCTTGCCCAGGCGGAAAGATCCGTGATGTTGTCGTAGTAGGGAGTCCAGTGGTGGGCCAATTGCTGGACGAACTCGGTCCTGTCATGCGGGAGACTCAGAACCTCGACCGCCGAGGGATCGATCAGACGTCGGAGAATGCGCAGCAGAGTGGTCTTGGCCGTCCCCTGCCCACCATGTACGTCGGGGATCGGGTGCGGGAAGTCTGGGATGAAGCAGGAGACCAGGTAGACTTCGCAGAGCAGGAACTGGGCACCGTCCCGTAGGTTGACGAAGCGCCGCAGGTCGTGCAGGTTCCCGCCGCGCACCGGCTCCACCTGAGGCCGCTGGTGCGAATAGCGGCGGAACAGGACCGGCGGATCGGTGACGATCTCCCATCCGCGCGCCGTGATCCTGACTGCACGCCAGTCTCTGTCCGCCAGATCGTACCAGATCGCACCCTCATGAAGTGCAACACGGTTATGGAGCTCGCGCTCCGTGCCGTCAAAGCGCGCCTGCGCCTCGATCACGTTGAGCGCCGCGCTAAGCGCCTCTGAGCCTGCCGCCTTGCCTTCGGCCTGCCATAGGCGACCGGCCAGCCACCGCTTCAGATGCCTGCCGCGGCACGGCCAGATCTCCCGATGCTCCCCGACGGGCACAACCGCGAACGTGTCGCCGACCTGGTCGTGAAACAACTCGACGCCCTCGGCGACGAGCAAGCAGACGAGGCGGTCGGCCTGAGATCCTCCGCCCCCACCATCCTGGTCCGATTGCCCTGACTGGTCGGACGCGGCATGGTCAGCGCTGTCCTTCGGGGCCGAGCGCAGCTCCTTGACCGCTCGCCGGTATGCTGACACCTCTCCGCGGGTGAAGCGGAAGCGCGTCTTGAGCACGCTGAGGTAGGCCTCCGCGCTCGCCGCGTCCGATGCCGCCATCTGCTTGAGTACGTCCGCCAGCAGCAGGGGCAGTTCCGTCCTTGGGGTGTCCGTCGGCACCTGGTTGATCTGGAACGTCAGGAGGTCAACGGCTGTCCGCAAGCATTCCTCGAACTCAGCTCGCCGGCCCTCCCGCAGCATATCGTTCGGATCCTTGCCCGGCGGAAGAGAGGCTATCCGCGCCCTCTTGCCCAGTAATGCAGCTGCTTTGAGAGCGCCACTGCTGCCAGCCGCATCGCCATCCATGGTGACGATGATTCGGTTCTCGCGTGGCACCAGCTCGCCCCATTCATCCTTGACGTGCGTCCCGAGGCCTGCAACCGCGGGCATGTTCCAGCAGGCCAGACTGAGCACATCGAGGATGCCCTCCGTCCAGATGCAGTCCGGCTCGCGTAACGCGTCGACGTTGAATGGGTAGGCGATCTCGCCTGGCAGATGCATCCACTTTGGCTTCCCGCCGTCGATGCGCCGTCCCGAGAGGTGAACAACACGGCCGCCGACGACGTTGGGGAAGATGATGCGCTGGTAGAAGAAGTCGCGCGTGCCCCGCTGTTCGTCCTGCGCCAGTACCCCGGCCGCCACGCACGCGTCGGCGGAGAAGCCCCTCTCCTCGAGCAGGTGCCGCCGCAGACCACCATCTGCCCACCCGACCTGGAAGCGGTCCAGCACTTCGGGCGTGAGGCCACGCTCTTCGATCAGGTAGCGGCGAGCGTCATCAGTAAGGCGCTCATGGTAGTACCCGGCGCTCGCTGCCAGGATATCGTGGCTGAGGGCATTAACGCCTGCTCCTTCCCCTTCGGAGCGCATCGTCGCGGAGCCATGAGTCCGGCCGCAGCCGCACGGTCCCTCTAGCCTATGCGCAAAGGCCTGTGATGCTGGGTTACGTTCGAGCGCGCCGGCGAACTCCTCGCGGGTGCAGTGGGCGAAGCGGCCGTCACCCGAGAGAAAGCCGAAGCACCGAGTGCCAGCGCCTCTGGGAAGCCGGTCGTAGCCTCCGCAGATAGGGCACGGATCGTCCTTCGAAAACCGTTGCTGTGACCTGACTGCCATGTATGACCTCTCAGCGCTGGGGTGCTTGCCCCCCTGCTGGAATCGGGGAGATGAAGGGGTCGGCTGCGACCTCGTGCGTCACCGAGCCTCCGGTGTCCGCCTCCGCCGGCGATCTGCTTGATTCGCCTGACCTGGCTCGCGTGGGCCCGGCATCCGCTCTGCCGCGCTTTCTGCGGAGAGCCTCCACTGCCCGAGCCTCGAAGAGTCGCCATCCCCCAGCCTTCACATAAGGAATCTCGCCACGCGCTGCCAACCGGCGAACACTCGCCGGGTGGAGGCCGAGGCGCTCTGCCACTTCCTGGGTCCGCAAGAGCCGCATGTCCGTAACCTCCTGTTGAGTTTGCGCGCAGCCGCGCCTGGTGGTAAGATCGCTTGGCGTAGTCACCACGCGCGGAGTTGCTCACCTATGGGCCAGATGGCAGCGAAGCGGACAAAGCAAGCAAGCGGCCTTCACATGAATCTCTACCTGGGCGTGGCGGTACGGGTAGTTCTCTGGCACGGCAAGGCCATCTTCGAGGCCGAAGCCTTGCAGCAGGAGAGGGAGCGCCTGGGAGGCTGGATGCAGGAAGCCTTCCCTGGCGACCAGTTCGACTTCTGGGAGTCGGAGAAAGGGCTCTCGGACAAGCGCCTATTCGAAGCAGATGCGCTTCTTGAGGCGCTGCGCGAACTGATGGAAGGGCAGGTCCACCGCCTGCAGCACTCAGGCAGCCTCGTAGCGAATCCTCTGCTCCGCTTCAGGCAGCTATACCGCCAAGCGCTCCTCAGGCGCGTATCGGAGCACAAGGTCCTTCCATCATGGCGACTGGCAGGCCACCGCGAGGCCGACAGTGAGAGGCGCGCTTTTGAGTTCTGGGAGCAAGCGTTACACGATGGAGAAGAAGACGAGAGCGGCGCGCACAACTCAGATGCCGCTATGCTGACAGACGAGCAACCTCTCCTGAGCGACCCCGAACAGGTCGATGTGGTGGCAGAGAAGCTGCGGAAGCGAGTGATGGCCTTCCTTGTGTCCCTCGGCCGGGTGCAGAGAGCCGAAGGGTTTCCGGGGGGAGAGCTCAGGGCCGTCTATGAAGCCATCAAAGCCATCTACCGCGGGGCGCGCTACCCCCTGGGCGCGTTGCGTAGGAACGCTCTCTCGCAGCATCTTTCGGAGGCGCAGTTGCGAGCGCTACGCAGAGCTTGTGCGCGATACGATCAGATAGTGCCTTTCCTCACCGACCTCTCTACGTGGATCGCGAACGTCGGGAAGTGGCTTCCCAAACGCGGGTCCCAGCCCACAGAAGGTATGAGAAGACGACGGGTAGGGCGCATCTTCCTGGACATGGCCGAGCAAGCGGAGCAGGGCGGCTACACCCGAGCGGCGGCTGGCCTTCGCGCGAGGAACAAGTGGGAATGGGGAAAGCACTTGACTGAGGAAGAGCACGAACTCATGACGAAGGACGCGGCCGAATGGGTGCTGCGCGTCTACAGACCTTCCCTCCTCGCCAACCTTCCCGATGAGCACGAGGAGTTCGCTCGCATTCTCCAGGAGGACTCGGCCGCTGCCGCCGCGGAGTTTGCCAGGCAGGCACTTGGCTTCGCCATTGCCTTCTGGCCGCAGGGCGCGGCCGCTTCCTTCCCTTCTGAGTCCACAGGCTGACTTCCGCAGAGCCGATTGTCCCTCGTTCGTCAGCAGTGCGTCTGAGCCACCTGCAGCGCTGGCCACAAGGTGGCGGAAACTCACTGGTCCAGTAGCAATCATCGCTTTTTCGTGGTAGAATACTCGTGAAGATAGGCCCCTGGCCCGTAGTGGTGGGGGAAGAGCCGACGGTCGACAGCCGGCGTCTGAGCTGAGGTAGGGAGTCATGATCCTGAACCTGAGCCCAGGGGCTGGCTTTGTCTTTGGCCGATGCTACTCTGCGAAGCAGCTTCGCTACGTAGCACGAGGGAGATATCGAAATGGACCAGCTGCCACCACGCGTCACTAGCGGCATCGTCAC
>Ga0315282_10015041_pt1 | contig 11461 bp, 6 predicted proteins | sample YL17G07_20_MG_FD_203693 | JGI IMG/M metagenome (GOLD analysis project Ga0315282, IMG submission 203693) | Sediment microbial communities from Yellowstone Lake, YNP, Wyoming, USA - YL17G07_20 | ecosystem: Environmental > Aquatic > Freshwater > Lake > Sediment | place: USA: Wyoming | collected...
GGTGAGGGAGTCGTCCAGGGCGTTGGCGACGAAGGCGAGTTCGCCGCTGGGAAGGACGAGGACGCCCCGGGGGTTCACGCCCGTCGCGATGTGCTTCAGCACGAACTCTGTGGGCTTGCCGAGATGGTTGGGCAAGACGTGCTCGCGGTCGTAGTCGGAAGCGCCCTGGAGCAGCGAAGTGAGTCTTTGCACGTCGATAACGGCCACCCGGTTGGAGCCGCCACTGGTGACCAGGGCGTAGCGGCCGTCGGGGGTGAAGGCCACGTCGTTGGCGTCCGGGAAACAGGCGTCCGGCTCATCGAGGAGCACCTGGTCCACCCGCCCGCCCGCTTCGCGGGCTTCGACCACCTCAGCCCGTCCTGAGCCTGCCGAAGGACGCGCACCCGGCCAGACGATGCCCACGCCGTTGGTGATGGTCCAGCCCTGGAGCAGCCTGGTCATGGGCACCAGGTTCTTGGTGCGGTTCATGGTGACGAGGGCGAACTCACCCGACGGGTGCCAGGCCACCCCCTGGAGGAGGTTCGCGGCCGGGAGGACGTAGCGGTCGCGCACCACCGCCTGGCCGACGTCGATGACGGTCACCTCCGACTGTGAGGGGGTCCGGAAAGGGACGAAGCGGCTCAGGTTGTTGGTGACCAGGATGCTGTTCCCTCCGGGTGAGAGCGCGAGCGACCAGGGGCTTCGGCTGGCCGCCAGGCGCTTGGTTTCCCGCAGCGACTCGGCGTCGATTGCCGAGATGCTGTCGGACAGGGTGTTGGCGACGAAGATGGTCTTCCCGTCGGGACTGGTGAGGACGCCGTGAGGCTCATCGCCCACCGGGATGGTGCGGACGACCTTGCGCCGGGCGGTGTCGATGACGGCGAGCGAGTCGTCGAGGCGATTCGTGACGTAGGCGAGCCGGCCGTCGGGTGAGAAGCAGACGTCGTGAGGCTGCCCGCCCGAGGGTATTTCGGCCACCACCCGCCGGGTCGCCACGTCAACCACGATGACCGTCCCCGCGGCCTCGCAGGTCACGTAGAGTTCTTTGCCGTCGGGGGAAAGGGCCAGGTTTACGGGGGTCTTGTATGTCGGCTCGCGCGCTTCCGCGGCGGGGGTGGTGGGCCGGGTCGGGTGGGCGATGGCCGCCAGCGCTTCCTGGTAGTGGAACGGGCGGCCGTGGGCGCTGCGGTGACAGGTGAGGCACGTCTCCTCCGTGACCTCCCGGAGTCCAGCCTGACGGGCCGCTTGCCGGTCAAGCATCACCGCTTCCGGGGAGTAGGCGCTCCCCGGTCCGTGGCAGGCCTCGCACTGCACGCCATCTTCCAGAAGGAAGCCTTCTTCGCGCTGCTCCTTCGGAGCGGCGAAGGCTGTCGTGTGGCAGGTCAGGCAGTGGCCGGTGCGGGTCGGGTCGCTCGTGATGCCGTCCTTCCGGGCCATCTCCTCACCCGCCGGTGTGCCCAGGACGGCGTAGGCCTGCGCGTGCGGACTCAGCCGCCACCGGCTCGCCTGGTAGCCCATCCGGGCGCCGTGGTGGCACCCTGCACAGGCCTCCAGGCCGACGTAGTGCGGGGCGGAGGGTGGCAGGTTCCCCGCGACCGGCGGCTGGGGCCAGTCCCGGGGTTCCGGCCGCGGCGCACCTGCGGGCCGCGGGTGGGCGATGCGCTTCATCCCTTCGGGGACATCGAGGAGGGGCGAGGCGAGGACGGCCACGTGCGACCCCTTCTCTGCATGGCAGGTGGCACAGACTTCCGCTCCCGGTACGCGCATGGGCGCGGCCGGGGAGCTGGGCTCCTTGGCCGACATCTGGTCGGCGACGTGCTCGCTCGCCGGTCCGTGACAGAACTCGCACTGGACGCCGTCCTCGAGGTGGAAGGTTTCTTCCTTTTCCCAGGCCTCGGTGTCGGAGGCCGTGGCGTGACAACCCAGGCAGATGGGTGAATCCTCCGGCTCCACGGGCACGCCGCTGAGCCGGGCTATCTGCTTGCTCTCGGGGAGGGCCAGGCAGGCGAAGCCCTGCGCGTGCTTGGAGGCGCGCCAGAGGGTGAACTGGTTCCCCTGGGCCTGGCCGTCGTGGCACTGGCCACAGACCTGGGAACCGACGTAGATGGGGCGCTTGGCGGCCGCCCCGCCCGCCAGCAGGATGCTCAGGATGACGGGAAGGAGAAAGGCCGCCAGGCCGAGCACGCGCGCCCACCGCTGCGCGCGCCCACCGCCGCCTCGTCCCTGGTTTCTTCCTCCCGGCTGTCTCATGTCGCTACTCCGTCGCTCCCCGGGCGCTCGACGCCGATGGTTCCCGTTTCGCCGTGACCGCGGACGTTGATGCCGGGGTGCGGGCCGTGCCGGCCGCCTCCGCCTCGGGCACGATGAGAATCTGGTTGGCGGCGACGTCCGTCAGGGTCTGGACCTTGCCGCCGGGCCACCGTATCTCCACCCTGTCGCCGCGGGTGGCCGAGCCCAGGCCGAAGTGTGGCCGCGGGTCGCTGGAGGAGAGGTAACCTTTGATGGTGGCCACCTCGTCGACCATCTTCATTGGGCCGACCGTCACCGTCACCCGCGCCCCGATGGCTTCCAGGCCGGTCGCCGCCAGCCGAGGAACGACCGTGAGCCAGTGGTTCTGGTTTCCGCCGTCGTTCCGCAGGAGTCTGGGCGAATCGTTGACGGTGGTCACCAGAAGGTCCAGGTCGCCGTCGTTGTCGTAGTCGCCGAAGGCCAGGCCCCGACAGACGTATTTCTGGAGGAAGTAGTCGCCCGACTGGGCGGCCACATCGACGAAGCGCCCCTTCCCGTCGAAGCGGAGCAGGGCGCTCTCTTCCTTGTATTCCTCATGGTGGGCGTCGCCGTTGGCCACGAAGATGTCCAGCCAACCGTCGTTGTCGTAGTCGAGCAGCGCCCCGCCCCAGCCGGTGTATTGCCCGCACACGATGGCCACGCCGGCCGGGGCCGTCGCGTCGATGAAGGCTGACCCCTGGTTCAGGAGCAGGCAACTGTAGCCCATGTCGGGGATGAAGAGGTCCAGGAAGCCGTTGTGGTCCACGTCGCCCACCGCCGGCCCCATGGAGGAGGCATTCTGCCCACCCTCACCGAAGGCGGCGCCCATTTCGACGGCCTTCTCCGTGAAGGTGCCATCGCCATTGTTGAGGAAGAGGTAGTTGGGCATGGCGTCGTTGGCCACGTAGATGTCCGGTCGGCCGTCATTGTTGAAGTCGTAGGCCACGGCGCTCATGGCCCGGCCGTCGGGCCGGAAGAGCCCGGCCTCCTTGGTGACGTCGGTGAAGGTGCCGTCGCCGTTATTGCGGTAGAGGTGGTCGGGCTGGCCGGCGTAACTCAAGGGGCCGGGGTAGCCGTCGGCGGCGTAGAAGTCGCGGAAGGCCCCCTCGTCATATTCCAGGTAGTTGGCCACGTAGACGTCCAGGTCGCCATCGCCGTCGTAGTCCAACCAGGCGGCGTTGACGCTCCAGGAGTTCTCCTCGGCGAGACCGGCTTTCGCGGTCACGTCGGTGAAGGTGCCGTCGCCGTTGTTGTGGAAGAGGACGTTGCCATGGTAGTTGAGGATGTAGAGGTCCCGGTAGCCGTCATTGTCGTAGTCGGCCACGGAGACCCCAATGCCGTAGTGCTCCGGGTCGCCCACGCCCGCCTGCTTGGTGACGTCGGTGAAGGTGCCGTCGCCGTTATTGCGGTAGAGGGCGTTCGTGAACTTTCCCCGCAGGCTCCGCCCCTCGTTGTCATTGACGTCCCGCCGCCACTTGCCGGTGACCAGGTAGATGTCGAGGAAGCCGTCGTTGTTGTAGTCGAAGAAGGCGCAGCCCGGGCCCGTGCCTTCGACGATGTTGGAGAGGTGAAGGTCGCCGTAACTGTGCTTGAAGTGGATGCCCGCCTGCTCGGTCACGTCGGTGAAGGTCGGTAGTGGCGGGCCGCCAGCTGCCCAGAGGCTCGTGGGTCTCGCCGCGAGCACGCCGACCAGCAGGAAAGCAGTGGCGCAGGTGGCCGCAGTGGAATCCGTCAGCCGACGGACTCCGGCCCGGGTTCTCCCTGGCGGTTGGCTCATTCTCACCTGTTCACCTTCTCACCTGTTCCGCTGCTCTGCCCGCCTGGGGCGGGCCCGGAACTGTCGCCGGGCGAGGGGCCGCGCCTCCGTCCCACAGGGCACCCAGGTCCACCCACTCAATAAACGTCATCCGCTCCTCCTCGGCAAGGGGTGAGGAGCCGGGCGGAGGCATGAGCGGATAGGCCCGCCGCTGCGGACGCTTGGCCGCAGCGCTTGACGTGTCGTAGCCGAAGAGCCGCCAGATGAGCCTGCTTGCTCTTGCCCGGCCGGGGACCACGTACTTGCCTTCTATCGGCTGGCCGGGCTCCTGTGCGGTGTTCTCCCGCGCGGCGAGCAGGCTTTCGTAGGCCCGGCTGAAGTAGGCTCCGGCTTGGCCGTGGCTCACGAGCGCCATCCCGCCGGAGAGGACGGGAGGCGAGCCCTCCGCATGGCAGCCAGTGGTTGCGCATTTTGCCTCGATGCTGGGCATCAGGTCCCGGCGAAAGTCCACCGTTCGTCGGCGGTCGGCGGGGAGGAGCAGCTGCCTGGAGGGGTTGGTCACAGACTTGGGCAGCACGTTCTCCGGGGTGAGTTCCGGGTCCTCGTGGCAGCCGACGCACCCTTGAGCCCCCCGGCTCTTCACCCAGAGCCAGCCGCTCGTCTCCAGAGCCAGGCCGTCGGCATCGACCGTCTGCACCTGGAGGGGCAGGTTCGCCGGCACCTCGATGTTGAAGGAACCGTCCTCCTCCACCGGGACAACCCCCAGGAACCGCCGCGCGACCATGGGCGGGAGGCCGCGAGCGTGCGACCCCGGCCCACCGATACCCGTCCGGGCGCCTTCCGGAAGGTAGCCTGCCTGCTCCTCCAGGGGCAGGGGCACACCCTCCAGCACCCGCACCCGCTTCACCGTCCCGGCGGGCATCCCGGCCAGGTCAGGGAGGCTGCTCACCTGGACGGCGAGGCAGTAGAGCCTGCCCGTGAGGACTTCCTCGGGTGCCGCCGAGGCGGAGGTCTCCCCCGCGTCGGCCTGCTCATCGTCGAGCATGGGGCCGGTGAAGGCCTTCTCCTTGACCACCGTGGAGCGGCCGGCCGGAACGGGACGGGCGATGAGGGCCTGGGCCTCGACGTCGTGACACGCGGGGTCGTCGAAGAGCAGTTCCGTCCGACCGCTGCCCGGGTCGTAGCGGCAGATGGCGTGGGTGGCGCTCCCGTCGCTCGGTCGGCGGGAGACGAGGATGCTTCCGTCCGGGAGGGGTGAGGGCGTCAGGTAGAGTCCCTCGCCCTCCCGGGTGAGTCGGCGGTAGGAATGGAAGTTTCGCCGGGTGGTCACCGCCCCCAGGCGGCCGGCGCCGTCCCAGGCCAGGCTCTCCCCCTCGACGAAGATGACCAGGCCTGTGGTCGTGACGACGGGCATCCGCTTGACCCGCTCGCCCTCGTCGGTGACGTAGGGGGCGTAATCCAGGCCGTCCAGGTTGACGCCGAAGATGCTCACCCGTCCGCGGAAGCCCCGCCGGAGGTCCGCCCGCTCCCAGCCGGCCACCAGGATTCGGCCGTCCGGCATCAGGAAGGGGTCGAGGTCGTCAGAGAGGTTGTAGGTGAGCCTGCGGGTCATGGTCCCATCCATCTTGATGGAATAGAGGCTGCTCGCCAGGCCCGACCCGAACTCATCCAGTTTCCCGGCCGCGGTGCTGACGAACATCACCTGGACCCAGGGGTCCGTGTCCACCCGGGGTGGTGGCGGCAGGGTGTAGACGGTGGACATGTAGGCGGGGCTCCGGCAGTCACCCAGGTTCCTGGTAATCTGGCGGACGTCGGTGCCGGCAGCGGTCATTTCGTAGATGTTCCAGCGCTCCCCCGGCTGCTTCTTCCCGGCGAAGAGTACGTGGGTCCCAGCAAAGGAGACCGCGGGGTCCGCGGCGCTGGCGAAGCCTTCGCTGAGCACCCGCAGGCTTCCGTCCGGCTCCAGCCGGACAATGCGGGCGCCTTCGCCCCACCGGACGGAGGACACGCCCGCGGGGGCAGGCTGACGTTCCAGGTCGCTTCCAGCCCGGAACTGAGTGAAGACCAGGGGGAAATCGCGGGATGCGCCAGCACCCTCAGAGCCGAAGACTCCCCGCGAGAAGCAGAGGACGCCGATGACCAGCGGGAGCAGCCGGACCGCCGGCGAGAGGCGGGCCTGCTTGGTCCAGGTCGCAGGCTCGCAGCGGCAGGTCGGCTGAGGTCGTGGTCTCGTCATCGCCTTACGGTGTGCCTGGGGCGGTGTAAACAGCAGTAGCCTCCAACTCGAAGAGGAGTTCCGGCCGACAGACGTCGGCGATGGCCGGGACCACCGGGAAGCGGGGCACCCCCAGGGTCCGCAGCACACGGTCAAAGGCCGGGATGTACTCGGCCTTCTTGAAGAAGGCGGTGGCCACGCACACGTCCTCCCAGCCGGTGCCGCGCAGTTGGAGCAAGGCCCCCACGTTGAGCATGGTGTCGAAGATCTGGCCCTCGAGGTCGTTGACGTAGCTGGTCTCGCCGCGCTCGTTGATGCTGGCGGTCCCGGAGATGTTGAGGCAGGAGACCCCCGCGTGGCTCACCTCGACGGCCCGGCTGAAGGAGGAGCCGTAGGAGGTGGCCTCGCTCTGGCGCGGGTTGCTGATGCGGCTGACCGCGAGGGCCTCTCCCGCCAGGGCCTCCACGGCCACCAGGTCCATCAGGCACTGCGCCGGGGTCACCCCCGCGCCCTGGATGCCGGTGCTCCCCGGGAGTGTGCCGGGCGAGGACTCGTCGAACACCCCGAACCGCTCGTAGGCGGCGGTGCGGGCCGCGTTGAACTCCCGGTACCACTGCAGGATGTGGGGGAGGTAGACCCAGGTGCGGACGGCGTGGGAGAAGTTGGAGCCGTTGGCTTCCAGGAGGGCGCGGGCGTTCTCGAACATCTGTCGGGCCTGGGCCTCGCCCCCTTCGACGAGCTCGCCCCGCTCATCCACCCCGGTGATGGCGGAGAGGTAGATGTAGCGGGCGCCGGCGAACTCCACCACTTTACCGGTCCCCCGCCCCAGCAAGGGCCCACCGGCCTGGGTGCCAGGCCGTTCCGAAGCAGCCCGCTCTCGAGGCGCTTCCGCCAGCGCCGGCTGGATGTCGGAGACGCGCATGGGCCCGCCAGCCATGGCATGCACCTGGGCACCCCCGACCCGGCCTACCTCCCAGGAGCGGCCGCTGACCAGGGTCCAGTGGTCGTCGGCCCGCACGGCATGGGCCTTCAAGATGGCCTGCCTTTCCCGGTTGATGGCTGGGTAGTCGGCGGCGGGGGCGTAGAGTTTCTCGTGGACGACCGTGGCTTGCTGGGCGGCCAGGAACTGAGCGATGGACTCGTAGACGGCCCGGACCGCGGCCAGCGGCTCCCGGGCGTTCGCCGGGGGCACCGCGGTCAGGTACAGTTCCTGCACGCCGCCACACGTGACCCGGACAGCCTGGAGCCCGGGCGCGACGAGTTGGCGGGAAATGGTCGGGCCCTGTTGCTCGTCGGGGACGGATCTCTTTATCGTCGCCAAGGCTCCTTCCTCTCTGTGCCAGGGGCCATCCCACACCCTCAAGAGCCGACAGGCTGGTGCGCGGGCTCAGGCGCGGAACGACTTCGCTCGCCGAGCGTCGGCGTCTCCCCAGGGACAACGGCCCGGGCCAGCTCTTCGATGGTTATCGAGTCCAACTCCTCCAGTGCCCGACGGTGAGCGCGGGCCAGCGCAGCTAACACCGGGCAGGCAGAGCAGTTCCTGCCCACCTCCGAATGGTTCTGGAGGATGCAGGAGCCGTGGGGGACAGAGTCCTCCACCGCCTCCATCACGTCCCGGAGGGTGATCTCGCGCGCGGGCCGGGCCAGGGCATAGCCACCATTCATCCCCCGCATGGAGGTCACCAACCCGGACCGCACCAGGAGTTGCATCACCTTGGCCAGGTAACTTTCCGAGGCGCCGATGGCGTGGGCGATGTCGGCCGCGTAGATGAGTTCCCCCTCGGGCTTTCGGCAGAGGCTCGTCAGCCCGTGCAGGGCGTACCCGAACGCCTGGGAAATGTACATGGCGCACCCTTCAGCTGCTCTCTTGTCGACGATACGCCACCCACCGGTTGCCACAAAGGGGACAAAAACCCCTCCACGTTACCGAGCGCTGGACAGCCTCACTTGGATGGGCCAGCCGTCCTGCTACCGGAGCGCTGGGGAATCCTCAGACTGCGCTCCTGACCGCTGACTGCCCGACCTGACGAGGTGGAGAGGATAGGAATGATGGGCGATGACGCTCCGGTTGACCAGGGTTCAACCGGGCAGTCCTGACCACCGAAGCCGCCGCGACGGCTTCGGCCGAACTGTAACCGGAACAGCACCTCCTTTGCCCGTGTCCCGCTGCACCTTCAGCCACAGAGAACAACCGAGCACATATCCACAGCGTTAACCGCTGCCATAAACAGGACTTATTGTGTCCGAATAGTACCCCTGCAGGAGGGACCTGTCAAGCGCAAATTCCCGATTTTTTCCGCACTTCTGCTCACCTTTCCGCCGGCCCCCGGCCCCTCCCCCACCCGCAGCGCTGCCCGGCTCGTGGCCCGGGGAGAGAGGACCGTTCGCAGCCCGGCCTCCCGCATGCGCACTCCCCCTTTTCCCGGGGCCTTCCCTGCCGGTGTTGGCCCACATGTCCTGGTGAGGGCGTACTCGCACACCCCAGGCGGGTCCCCCAACTGCTCTCCGGCAGTTCCCGCTTGCCCCCGCTTCTCCCATCGGGTAGACTGCCCCGCTGTGAGTTTCCCCGGCGAGGCTGTCGGGGGCGGGGGCTGGCCGAGATGGCGGTCAACGAAGCGAGGCCTGTTTTTGCGAAGAGGGAGGCCGATGAAGAAGGCACTCATTGTCCAAGGTGGTTGGCAGGGGCACGAACCGAAGCCGGTCGCGGACATCCTTGCCGGCGCGTTGCGCGAGCATGGCTTCGAGGTGGAGGTCGCCGACACGCTGGACGCGTTCAAGGCGCTGGCCACGAAGAAGGTGGACCTGGTGGTCCCGGAGTGGACCATGGGCCGGGTTGCGGGCGAGCAGCTGAACCCCCTCCTGGAGGCCATCCGGGGAGGCGTGGGCGCCGCCGGGGTCCATGGCGGGATGGGCGATGCCTTCCGCGACCAGTGCGAGTACCAGTTCATGGTGGGCGGCCAGTGGGTGGCCCACCCGGGCGGTGACGGCGTCACCTACCAGGTGCACATCGAGGGCGTCCCCAGCCCCATCACCAAGGGGCTCAAGGACTTCACCGTCACCAGCGAGCAGTACTACATGCACGTGGACCCGGGGAACACGGTCCTGGCGACGACCAAGTTCGCCGACGTGGTCATGCCTGTGGCCTGGACCAGGTACTACGGCAAGGGGCGGGTCTTCTACTGCTCCCTCGGCCATAAAGCGGACGTGGCCCGTCAGCCCGAGGTGCTCACCCTCGTCACCCGCGGGATGCTCTGGGCCGCGGGGAGCCTGTGAGGGGACCTGGCCGTATGCGCGCTCGCCGCTTTCTCGACCCGCGCTCCGGCCGGGGGGTGTTCGCCGATGGGCAGCCTCGCAGCCGGCCTACGGTCGTGCTCGTGACCGTCGACATGGTGCCCCCGGACTTCTATCGGCCGGGGGAGACCAATAGCGCCTTGGCCCGGACGCCCACCCTGGACCGGCTCCGGGCCGAGGGCGTCACCTTCACCAACGCTTTCTCCAACTCGCCGCTCTGCGGGCCCTCCCGGGCGTCCTACCTCACCGGCCGGTACCCCTACGTCATCGTCAACAGCGAGCGGGCCCACGACGGCTGGGCGGTAACGCTCCGGCCGGAAGACATCATCTTCCCCGAGTACCTGAAGGCCGTCGGCTACGTCACCAAGCACGTCGGGAAAAGCCACATCGGCCCCGAGAAGTTCATCGAAGCCTTCGGGGAGGTGGACGTCCCCTGGGACCGCTGGGCCCCGCCCATGCAGGACGACGATGGCTACGTCGCCCACCTCCGCCGACTGCGGGTCACTCAGCCGACCTACCGGGACCCGGTGCGGGGTCTCCGCTTCGACCGCAAGACGCCGGGGAACCTCTACGGAGGCTTCGTAACCCAGGCTGACGGCTCGCCCTTCCCCGAGGAGGCCACCTACCTCTCCTACCAGGCCGAACTGGTCCGTGAGCGGCTGGACGGGGCCATGGGGCAGGGCCTGCGCGAAGGCGCCCCGCTCTACCTCCAGGTCGACTTCTTTGCCCCCCATCAGCCCTTCATGATACCCGCCGGGTATGAGAGGCGGGCCGAGGCGCTGCGCGACAAGGTCAAAGTGCCCAGGAGTTTCTATGAAGCCAGGAGGCGCGGTTTTCGTCGACTGGCCGGCGAACCACCGGTCTACGAACTCTATCGGCGTCAGCACGGCCTCTACGACGAAGCGACCGTGCGCGAATACGTCCTTTTCCACGCCCTCCAGATGGAGCTCCTGGACAGCACCCTGGGGAAGGTCTTGGCGGCCCTGGAGGAACGGGACCTCTACGACCCGGCGCTCCTCATCCTCATCGCCGACCACGGCGAGATGAATGGCGAGAAGGCCTTGGTCGACAAGGGTGTCTACGGACACCCCCGCATCGCCCGGGTGCCCTTTGTCGTGAAACTCCCCGGCAAGAAGCGTCGGGGAACGGAGGTCCACACCCCCGTCTGCCTGCTCGACCTGGCGCCGACCGTGCTCGAGGCTGCGGGGGTCATGCCCGCGGCGAGGCTCGATGGCCTCAGCCTCTGGCCGCTCCTGCGGGGACGAAGCGCAGGTGCGAACTTCGAGAAGCGTGTCTTCCTCTACGAGGCCTGCTGGCATGTGGCCCCGAACCCGGCCGTCTCCATTCAATGGCGAAAGTCGGCCGAGGAACACTACTTCTATACCTACAACCTGGCCTCCGGGTGCTCGCCATTCGGCGGGTGCGACGAACTCTACGACCTCAGCGACCCCACCTACCGGAACCTCGCCGCTGACCGCCGGTACCAGGGAGTCAAGCACGACATGGTCCTTCGCCTGGCCCACTTCCTCCAGGCCGACCCGCGCTGGCGCTGCTACTGGCATACCATGCGCATCGCCAAGGCCGAGCACCTCCCCCTGGAGCCGGGCGACTACCAGATGTTCCACCCGGAGTAACCTATCCACCAAGACGGGTGCTCCATCCGAAGCGCTGAATCGGAGCGGTGGCACGGGCGCTGCGGGTGCCTGCCAACCGGCGGGCGAGGCGAGGCCACCCGTGCCACCGGGAGCCATCTCGGCCATCGACTTGGCGCCGGCAGCTCAAAAGCGACAAGCGCTCCCGGCTGCGGACTTGAGCAACGGACGGGCGTACTGCGGGCGGGGAGCCTCTGGGCGGCGATGGCGAAACACCCGACCCTGGGGGCTGGCCTTTCGGCCAGCCCCTTTGGGTCAGGCTACCTTGAGTGGGACTTCTGTGTCCTCTTTGGCATTTAA
>Ga0315282_10015042_pt1 | contig 11461 bp, 3 predicted proteins | sample YL17G07_20_MG_FD_203693 | JGI IMG/M metagenome (GOLD analysis project Ga0315282, IMG submission 203693) | Sediment microbial communities from Yellowstone Lake, YNP, Wyoming, USA - YL17G07_20 | ecosystem: Environmental > Aquatic > Freshwater > Lake > Sediment | place: USA: Wyoming | collected...
TCCCCTGGCTGGAGGCGATTCTCGGATGTGCCATTTACGCAGGAGAGACCAGTTGCTGGGCCGAGATATGCCCTCGGAACCGGCGCGACTGGTCACGGCTTTGCCTCGACCTGCAGGACAACGCATGGTTTCAATGCCTCCTGCGATTCACGCAGGACCTGGTGCGGTTCGCGGGAGGACGTTTTCCGGTTTGCGCACCTCTGTTGCGTGGCCCCGGCGATGCCGCTTGCGCTCTGTGCGGCCCGGAGGCCGTAGCACTGGCCTTGATTGATCGTGAGCCATGGGTGAGCGAGCTTCTCGCCGGCTGCGCGAGGATCCGGCTGGAGATCATGGAGCGTCTGTACCGTGTGATCCCAGCCTGGCTCGGCACGCATGCCGCAGGGGGGTATCCCAGCAAGCTATGGACCACACGCACGGTGGCCTACTACCAGGAGGATTCTGCGGCGGTTCTCAATCCGCGGCTATTTGCCGATCATCTCCTGCCGCTGGCACGCCTGACCAAACCGCGGGCGGACGTTCATTTCCTTCATCTTCATTCGAGCTGCCTGTACATGATCGAAGCACTGCTGGCAGACGACACCTTCTCGGTGATCGAGGTCAACCTGGATCATCCCGGCTCCAGCCCGCCCTTGGCACAATACGTGCCGGTGTTGCGGCGGATTCAGCAGGCCGGCCGTCCCCTGTTGCTCTGGGGCGAGATCGACTCACGTGACTGGGCACTCCTGCAACGAGAATTGCGGCCGGCCGGCCTTAGCATTCAGCCCATCGTGAAGCACCCCGAAGACGTCCGTCGTTATCGGTGGCACCGGCGTTGAAATGAAACCTTCGAGTCTGGTGAGAGGAGTAAGGGATCACATGCACGCACCACTCTATGCCAAAGCCTCGGCAATCCACATGCTGGTCTTATCTTTGGTTACGCTACAGACGGGAAATGTCGCCGGCGGGACCACGACACAGGCGGTGCTCAGTGGCACGATGGTTCGCGTGGAAGCGGACCTTGCGGAGGGCCGTTTGCGAGAACGCTATCTGGCCAAGACGGACGACGACACCTGGGTGGAAGTGGCGACGTCAGAGGGCGTCAGCGGCGGACCGGTCTGCCTGTATGGTGTCCAGAGCAGCTCTCCAGGCAACGTGCCGCAGGAAATCCCGGTGACGGCGACGCAGGTCTCGGCTTCTCCGAACGAGATGACGGAGACCTTCTCCTCAGGGCCTCATCGTATCGTGCGGAGAATCTCTCTCGATAACAGCGGCCCATGGCTCCACGTGACGACCCGGCTGGAGCCATCGCAGACTGCGGAGCTTCAGTCTTTCGCGGACGGCTTTGCCTTCTCACAACGCGCGGAATGGTCCTATTCGCCGTCGGTGGGCGGCTTCAATCCGGACGCGCAGTACAAAGCGCCTCTGATCCTCGTTCAATCCAAACGGCTGGCATTCGGCATTGTGCCGGATGTCAGGGTGCTGACTCGCGACACGCTGGGACTCTGTCATCATGCCCTGGACCTGGATGTTACCGCAAGTCCCTCGTTGCGCGTCGGCTTCCTGCCGACCAGGCTGGCACGCCACTCAGTCTATCGCATGGACCCACAACGAGCGTGGAAACTGGAGAAGCCGCTGGAGAACACCTATTTCCTGCTGGTGACGGCCACGGCCGAGGCAGGACAGGCATACCGTCAGTGCGTGCGGTTTCACTGGGAACGGTTTGGCCGTCCCAGCCAGTCTGCGGCGGCCGAGCAGCAGAAGGGGACCGGTCCCTATCAGGACCTCGTTTCGCTGGACCAGTGGCGGCGACGTGTCTGGGATGAGGAATCTCGGAAAGCGTGGCTCCAGATCGTCCTGCCGGACGGCTCGATCGGCGGCGGCGTTAGCACCAGCCGGGCGCTGGGACCGCGGTCCATCTATCTTTCCTCCTGGTTCAACAGCCTCCGGACCGCCTTTGGCATGGCGCTTTATGCACGTCGAATCGGAAATGACGATCTGCTCCAGCTTACCTCACAGACCGTGGAACTCGCGCTCAAATCATTCGGCGCAAACGGCGCTTTCAAATGCATTGCCGCCCTCGACAAGAACAACGAGCTGGTTTGGGGAGCCGGTGACGGTTCCGGGGGCAGTACGATCCAGGGATACCTCGGCTATGACATGAGCTGGACGGCCTACTGGCTCCTGCGCTGGAGGGAGGCCCGGTTGCCCGGCCACGAGAGAGTTCTGCCCCGTTGCCAGGGACTGGCCCGTTTCCTGATCGCGCGGCAGCAGCCGGACGGCATGTTCGCGACGTTCTTCGACGAAGCGGGAAACCCGCTCAAAGACAAGGAGCCCTACACGATCGCTGAGACGGGGCCGGTCGCGCTCTTTCTTCTCAAGCTGTATGAGGCAGATAGGCAGCCGGAGTACCTCGAGGCGGCGAAGAACGGGTTGGCGTTCCTCGAAAAGGAGGTCGTTCCGCAACGCAAGTGGTACGATTTCGAGACCTTCTGGAGCTGCAGTCCGCGCGGGATCGACTTTGATACCCGTACAGGGCAGTGGCCCGCCAACAACCTTGCCCTTGGTCAGACCGTAGCTGCTTTCCTTCAGGCCTGGCGCGTGATGGGCGACCGGGCTTACCTGGAGAAGGGCGAAAGCCTGCTCGATTATCTGCTTCTCTATCAGCAGTGCTGGACCAATCCGTTGCTGGACGGCCTGACCGGTCCGGCCATGCTTCTCGGTGGGTTCACGACGCAGAATTCGGATGCGGAATGGTCGGACGCCCGGCAGAGCCAGTGCGGCAACATCCTGCTCGACTACTACCGCGCCACGGGCAAGGCGGAGTACCTGGAACGGGGCGTGGCCGCACTGCGGGCGCAGTTCCCGATCTCTCCCTCCGAGAATTGGGCTCATGGAGGCTACGGAGGCAAAGCGGGCGTCTCGAGTTTCCACTGGGGCTCCGGTAGCGGCATGGCGGGAATCGAAATCGACGAGGAACTGGAGAAAGGAATTGCAGTTCCTCTGAAGAACGGGGATCGCACCTTTGGCGAGGGCATCGGCCTGTGCGTCAAATTCTCGCAGGGACAGCCGCGGAAAGATCTGGCCCTCTTGAAGGACCTCGGAGTCCGCTGGGTCCGCGAGAACGAAGCTTGGGCCAGGGTCGAGCGCGCTGCCGGCAAGTATGAGTTCTCTCCCGCCTTCAAGGAGCGGCTGGCCTTCTACCGTGAGAACCATATTGCCGTCGTGTTCATCCTTGCCTACGACAACAAGGTCGCCTATCCGCCCACGCCGGACGATCCGGACCGGAACATCGACCCGGAGGCATTCAGCCGCTACGCGGCGGCGGCCGCACGCCTGCTAAGAGAGTCTGGTGTCCACTTCGTGCTGGAGGTTTGGAACGAGCCTCATAACTTCGTCTTGCGCAAGCAACTGGGGGGCCCCTGGCACGGCGGTCCGCCTTGTCCCTGGCTCGACCATTACATCAAAATGGTGAGAGAAGCAGTGAGACGGGTAAAAGCCTTCGATCCCACGATCGAGTTGTTGAGCGATGAGGACTGCACGATCATTCATTACCGCCTGCTCGAGGCCGGTCTGCCGCGTGAGCTGGACGGTATGGCGTTCCACCCTTACCTGAGCCGGACCGTGACGAAGCCGGAAATGACCAAGGAGGGGCGCGGCGCCGCCTGGGAGTCTCCCTTTACGCTCGCCGATGAGGACCATTCGTTCCGTTCCATGGTCCGGCGGTTGCGGGAGCAGGGCGCGGCCAAGCTGGGCAAGACCCCGGAACTCTGGATCACGGAATTCGGCTGTCCGGTCCAGGAGAATGTCAGCAGCAATGTTACCTTTGAGTTGGGCAGTACTTCCGAGGAGGGGCTGGCCGCCCTCTTGGTGCGGGCCTTCATCGGGGCCGAGGCCGCCGGCGTGAAGGTGATGACCTGGTTCAGCTTCTGGGATGGTCCGGACGGTCCCATGGGGCTGCTGGCCAAGGACGGACACAAGCGGAAGTCGTACCATGCCTTCGCAACGATGCGCCGGCAACTGGGGGAGTATGTCCTCGTCCGGCAGGTCGCCGGCGGCGGACATCTGACTTCCGGGGTCCAAGCCTACTTGTTTCACAAGGGAGGCGACTGGAAGCTCGTGACTTGGACGGTGGACGGTCCCACGCGAAAGCTGACGCTCACGGGAGCGCTGCGCGAGGCGCAGGCCCAGGATGTGCTGAGCGAGGCGGTGGAGGTGGCGAACGATTCTGCCGGAGTGCGGCAACTGGAGCTCACAACATCGCCTTTGTACCTGTCCGGGGTGCGGGGCGACGAGCCGGTCGAGCCGTGCTTTCAGGGATTGGAGTTCTTGTCAACGGGCGAAGCATCCTCGACCTACAGCACCACGTTTGACGGTGCGGAAGATCCGCTTTCGGAAGGCGGAAAGTGGATCAATAACGGCCTCGACTGGACAAGGATCAGGAAACAGGGCGGCATTGCCCACGGGACCCAAACGGGCAGGAATCAAGGCATTTATCGGTATGATGATTCCTATGCCCATCTTTCGGGTTTTCCGCCGGACCAGGAGGCCTGGGCCCAAGTGCACATCGCCAAACCCGATCCGTCCTGCCACCAGGAACTCGAGATTCTCCTGCGCTGGACCAGCTCCGCCCATCGCACCACCGGGTATGAGTGCTTTGCTCGCTGTGTGAATGACGGCTCCTCCTACCTGCAAGTTGTCCGGTGGGAGGGTCCGCTGGGGAAGTTCACGTACTTGGCCGACAAGCGCGGCACGAACTATGGTCTCAAGGATGGCGACATCCTCAAGGCCTCCATCGTTGGCCATGTGATCACGGTGTCCATCAACGGCGTCGAGAAGGCCCGAGTCGAAGACGACACGCATAAGACGGGAGACCCCGGCATTGGGACATTCCTGTCTTGCGACAGTGGTCGGGGTGTTGGATCCAACGCTGACTTTGGATTCCGGAGCTTCACGGCCCGCGGTATTGGCGGGGACCACCAACAAAGGAGGAACTGAAATGCTCTACGGACGTGGACAGAACCGAGCCCCGAGTATAGGGGGCAGACGTCTTCCTGGCGTCGTCTGCATTACGATGATTGCGGCCCTAAGCGGGGCAGTGGGTGCATCGAACACCCCCGGGAGCCTTCCCGACTGGGAGGGACGGCGCGCGAACTCGATTCTGCTCAATGGCGACTGGGAGTTCTCCCCGGGCGACGGCGGCGAGCGAGCCGAGACCTCCGAGGGTGCGAGCCGACTCCGCTGGCAAGTGGTGGCGCTGCCCGGCAGCGTTGTGAAGTACAGCGACCCGGCCGCCGCACAGATCCGGTTCGGCTGGGTCCGGAGGACGTTCACGATATCCGCGGCACAGGCCGGCGGTCTGGCGGTCCTGCACTGGGACCAGATCACCTTCGGCGCTGTTGCCTACATCAACGGACGCAAGGTAGGTGAAAACGCACCCACCGGCCCTTACCAGGTGATGCTGCCGCCGGGCACGCTCCGGGCGGGTGCCAACGCCGTCGTGCTGCGGATCGCAGGCGGCGCGGGCGCGCCGAAGTCGAAGAGCGGGCATCTGCTGATCCCGGCGGGATTCCACGACACACGCCAGCCGCCGGCGGTCCAGGGCGACGTCTGGATCGACTTCGCCGATACTGGCACGGCGGAGAACTACGATGTGCACACCTGCGGCAACACCACCGATCCGGTAGAAGGGGAGCTCATCGCCGGGATTCCCAACTGGCTTCGCGAAGCGAAGGGCCGGCCCGTCACGAACAGCGAGTACATGAACACGTTCGCCCGGCCGCTGGGCCAGTGGGCGGGCAAGGAGGACAAGGAGGCCGATGCGCTGGCCTGCGCGCAGCTCGGCATGGAGCACACGGAGGCAATGCGCCGCGCCCATCTGGACGCCGTGTTGCCCTACATGTATGCAGGCTGGACCAAGACGCGGACCGGCCAGGTGTGGAAGGGGGGATTCGCCCGGCCGGTGTCCGCATGCTGGCACAGCGCGTTGTCGCCGATCCTCACCAGCCTCGACCTCTTCGATCCCAGCTACTTGACGGGTCAGGAGGTGCGCACCGATCTGTGCCTCATCAACGACTCCTGGCACGACGCGGCGATGCACGTCGATCTGCTCCTGACGGAAGAGTGCCCCGAGTTCATCCCCGAAGCGGAGTGTCTCGGCCGGCCCGTGGCGAGGTGGAGCTACGATTTCGCGCTGAAGGCGGACACGCTGACGAGGACGCCCGTCACCTGGAGGTTGCCCGAACGCGAAGGAAACTACTGGCTGACCGCTCGCACGACGGGCAGCGCGGGCCGGGCGGTGCTCAGCCAGCGGTTCGTCCGGGCGGTGCGGCCGCCGGAGGTGCCTGCGACCCTGCGCAATCACTGTTTCGTGATTCTCAGCGGCGATGCGGCTGCCGATGCCTGGTTCCCATCGCGCGGGCTGCAGACAGGTCATAGTCTGGACGGCCTGACGCCGGGGAAGCATGTGGTCGTCATCTGGAACGCCGCTCACCTGACTGCCGACGTGAAACGCCGGGCGGATGTTCTTCGTGGGTTCGTGGCCGCGGGCGGTCGCGTGGTTGTGGTGGCTGCACGCTCCTGGGACTGGACCGAGTTATGCGACCTCAAGGTGGGCAACACGCGCGGGTCCCGAGTCTTTCCTTATCAAGGGACAAGTCACCCAATGCTCGCGGGCATCCGGCCGGAGTGGCTGACGCGTTGGAATGGCCTTCCGGGAACAGTCGCGGTCGGCAGCCTGGACGGCCCGGCGTTGGCGGCCGCGGAGAGGATTCTTTGGGTGCGCGAGCCCAAGACCTGTGTGGCCGCCGAAGTGCCTATCGTCGGGGCCAAAGGGACGATCCTCTTCTCGCAATTGGACGTGCAGCGCTACGTGGACCGTTCCAAGCCTGGCTATGACCCCGTGGCCGAGAGGGTCCTGATCAACCTGCTGCATTTGAACCGAGAAGAATGAGGAGAGATTGTGAGACTCGGTCAACGAGTGAAAGTCTGGACGACGAAGTCAACAATCAGGTCGTTCACAACCACATCGACGACCTGTTCTACTCCGGTATCTCCGCAGGCTCGGTCCAGGATTTTGGGCCCAGTCAAGCGAGGGGCAACATCATCGGATCCAACCACGTGCATGACATCAGCCAAGGTCATCCTGTCACAGGCGTCCAGCGGCAGGCAGGCCAAGGCGGCTATGAATCCGGACTCCGGGCAGGCCCGAACAACGTGACACTACGGACAACCGAGGCTCCCCATCTTCCGTCGTATTCGCTACTGCGGGCTGCGGTCCAGACTGAGCTTGATTGTCTTGATCGCGTACGGGCGAACACGGAGCACCTGCTGCGGCGTTTGGCTCCCGTTCTCCTCCAGCAGGTTGACCTCGCCGAACGCAGGTGAGCGGCCGAGGAACTCCACAGGGGTCTCCACGGGGACGCCCTCCATTTCGTAGACACGCAGCAGAATCGACGGGCCTCGGTCGGCTTTCTTTAGGGAGCTGAGGACCAGACTGCCCAGTTTCCAAGAGCAGAACGAATGTGTGGGCGGCAGCGACTTGCCGGTGATGTCGTCCGCCACGCTGATCGGTAGCAGCGGGTTGTTCCAGCCGATCCCCGCGCGATATGCCTTCGACGCCTTCCAGTCCCCCAGAGCCGAGGTGAGCGAATAGCGAAATACATAGGTGCCGGCCGGTGGATACTGGAGCGAACCGACCTCGTCCCCGCGGACGACTTTCACGGAAACGAACCGGGTGCCCCGGACCATCTCGGCGCAGATCAAGCTCTCGCCTAAGCGGAATTGCTGGTGGTCGGAGGCGATCGTCAGTCCCCCGTCGGCCGTGCCCGCGTGAATCCAGTCATGGACCAACCGGGCATTCTTCCAGGAGTCATACTTGATCTCATCGGTGGCGTGCGGCCCGGTCTTGGGCATGAGGTTGTCCGACGCGTTGGCGCCGAAGGGAAGCCCGTAATGGATCGCGGCGTTCGGCTGCGTCAGGGGGAACCACTGCTCGACACGCACCAATCGCGGCGTTTTCCACTCGACAGTGTTCTCGACGTCTAACTGCTTGAGCCCCTGGTATAACGTCAGACGCTGCGTGAGCGGGATATCCGCGATGCGGCTGTCGATCCGGACCACCGCGCGGATGGGATTGTTCTCCTCCACGAGGACGCGATCGACCATGCTGAAGATGGTCCGGCCGCTGAGCGGCTCGACGCCGATATAGTTGCCGCCGCGCTCCTCGGTGGCGACGATCTCCATGTCCCGGCATACGTCGCGATTCAGGGCTTTGTCGAACAGTGTGACTCGGCCCGTGGCCCGATCGACGGCCAAGCGGTAGAAAGCGTTCTCCAGCACATCGCTGCCCAGCGACCGCCGTGGCTCCCGGCGGTCATTGTCGGAATCGAGCTTCACGGCGACGGCCGCCGGGAAGGTCTCCGGCTTCTCGGCCGCGACCAGGTAGTAGGTCTTGTAACCGAGCGACGGAATCCCGCGGGCTACGAAGACAAGCTGAACTGCTCGGGAGATGTTCTCGCTCCATTCCAGCACATGGAACGGCACGGAGTTGCCCTTCTCGTCCAAGAGCCGCATTCCCTTGCGAAACGAGCCAAGGTCGGCGGGACTGACCTTGCCGTACAGGGTGACGTGGGCCCGAACCACGTCGTCGCGGTCCCAGCCGAGGGGGTTGAAGACGACGATGGGAAAGCTGTCGGGAATCGGCACTTGCACGCGCTCGGCGATATTGCGCAGCCGGTCGCGCAGGATCTCGCCGCCATGAATCGCGGCCAACCGCATGTATTCGATCTTGCGGTTGTCGCCGATCGTGCCACCCTGGCCGTTGTGATTGTGGTCCATCGACTCGATGAGCTTCTTCCAGAGGAAATCGAATTCCTGCTGTGGGTAGTCCGCATAGCCGAGGGCGTAGTTGATGGTGGCGAACTTCTCGGCGGCCAGCAGGGTATTCGTCGCCGGAATGATCCCGGGCCAGATGTGGACCAGCGACGAGCCGATGTTCGGCCACGAGGAGGGAATCTCGCCCGAAACCTCGGGTAGGGAGGGACTCTTCTCCAGACGGTGGAAGAACTCCGCAGGCGTGGCGAAGATCAGTTTCGCCTGGACCGATTGGAAGAACGCCTCCATCGTCGCCACCAGGTCGTCCGGCGGCGTCCAAAGGTCGGTGCCCCAGTGCATCAGGACCGGTCCGGCCGTCGTCTTCTGCACGTCGGCGAGGTCTTTCAGAAAACGTGCCCGCTTCTCCTCCAGGGAGGCCGTTTTCGAGGTAAGAAATGTGCCCCAGCCGTAGCCTTTGAGAGCGTTCCAGGCCAGCGTCTTCGAGCCATTCGGCGCGGTCCAGAAGAACGCGGGCTTGTCGGCTGGTCCCATGCGGGTGATCACCGCGTACGGGACCCGGGACTGCTCGAGGATTTGGGGGAACTGCGGCGTATAGCCGGGCAGGTCGCCCAGGTGGGCCACCTGCGCATCGACCCCAAAAACGTCCTGTGCGTATCGTTTGCCGATGGCCATATTGCGGGCGTGTACTTCCCCATCCGGCAACTCCTGGAAAATCGCCGCCCATTTCGGGGCAATCTCGATGCGTCCTTCCTGGACGAGCCGCTTCAGATCTTCCACTTCCGGCAGCCCCCGGTGCGAATCCACGAAGTTGGCGACAAAGACCTCATCTTCGAGAAGAAAGCGGAAGTGGGGCGATTCCTTGGAGAGTTGGATCGCCTTGGCGATGATGCGGTTGCCGCGTGAAACGCACTCCTCCCGTGTCCCGCCCCAGAAGAAATCCAGATGAGAGAAAGGGATAAGATAAATCTGGGCGTTCGGGGAGAGGTTGGCCGCAGGAACGGCGTTCTGCACACCCGGTGTCATGGGGGTCAAAACGCACACCAGAAACCACAACCTGCCATAGCGCAACATATCATGCCTTTCTCTCTTCCAGGTGCTTTCGACGCTGGAATACTCTGTACCATGGCCGCCGAACTTCGTCTCGGCGGCAATCACATCAACACGACCTCGATTGTGGCCGTACCTGCACTTTGAATGCTTACTGTCTTGTTCGCCTCATCATAGCCCCAGGTACTGTCTGGGCGGCCGTTCACGAGTATCTGGACGGGCTTGGTCCGGCTGTAGATCTTCGTGGCCGCATCGGTCACCGCCGCCTCGATGGTGCACTTGAGATGCGAGGCAGAAACCAGCTCGGCACTCCGAACAAAGCCATCGGAAGAGCTCAAGTACAGGTTGCCCAATCCGGCCGTTCGGTCACTGCTCATCTCCAGTTCGATCCTCACGCCCGCGACGAGTCTTTGAGCCGGAATCATGTAAGCCGGGTACACCCGGCCATCCACGCGGATCGAGCGCACATAGATGTTCTCACCGTCGTTGTTCTTCGTCTCAATCGTGATATCCTTCTTTCCGTTGTGAATGACGACCTTCGTCACTGACGGCGAGGAAATGAGGAATTGCCCCGCCGGTGCCGATCCCGGATACAGCCCGAGCATCGAACACAGCAGCCAGCCGGAGGCGCCGACGTAATAGGTCTGCCAGCCATTATGCGGCGGCTTGGGCCTCACTCCTTCGTACATGACACCTTGACTGAACAGTGGAACCCACGTGTTGCGAAGGATGCTTTGCGCCTCGTTCGCGGCTCCTGCGTAGTAAAGCATGTACGGATAGATCTCCTGGTAGTCGTTGAACCAGGCATCGTTCAGACAGTAGTCCACGACGCGCGGCACGAAGCCCTCCTGCCCCGGCAGATGGATCAGACCGTAGGGATCGTGCGGCACCGCGAACATCCAGTCCTTGGTCGTCCCTTCGAAGAGACCCTGGGGATTGGGATCCCAGGTCATCTTGGCGTTCTCGATCGGTCCCCAACTGCCGTCGATGGTGTTCGCCACCATCGTGTAGAGCGCCGTGTAGGCCATGCGTTTACTCTCTTCCGGGGCCTCCACTTCCACACGGCTCAAGGTTTCGTTCCACGCCGAGTGGCAGCGTGCGTGAACCGTGTCAAAGTCGGCGAACTCGGCGGCGAGGAACTCCTCGGCCTGCTTGGGGCTGCTGAAGGATACGGCCACGGCCACCGTGACCGCAGGCACGTCAAACCGGGCGTACCAGCACAGTGGGGCGCCGGACGCAGGAGCGGCGGGGTCCGTAACCTGGCCCGAGGCCACGCAGGAGGTGCTGAACCGGACGACGTAGAACGCGCCTTTCTTCCCCGGCTCACCGATGCTCGCCGCAAGCGTGCGGTCGTCCACCCGCGTCACGGTTCGGTCCGTCCATTTGTAAAGACGCGCCCAGGTGTCCACGGGGGCTTTTCGGAAATCCAGGACCATGCTTCGGTCCTTGGCGTCCTCCGGAAATGTCACTTTGAAGACCGAGACGTGAGGCGCCACCGTGATCGCCACCGCGCTCGCGCCGGAGGGTTTGTCCGGACGATACCGGATGGACAGGCACGAGGGATCGCCGGTGATCGACGCCCGCCAGTCCTCCTTGTCCGATT
>Ga0315282_10015043_pt1 | contig 11460 bp, 8 predicted proteins | sample YL17G07_20_MG_FD_203693 | JGI IMG/M metagenome (GOLD analysis project Ga0315282, IMG submission 203693) | Sediment microbial communities from Yellowstone Lake, YNP, Wyoming, USA - YL17G07_20 | ecosystem: Environmental > Aquatic > Freshwater > Lake > Sediment | place: USA: Wyoming | collected...
CCGACCAGGACATAATCACACCTCCATGTGAGAATAGTGTTACCTATGTCCTGATAATAACATGTTACCAATGTACTGAGCTCGCACCGGGGATTATCCCCCCTCCACTACCGGTAGTGGTTGACGGAATTGCCCGGGGTGCATACCCGGGGAGGCATTCCCCCGGCCATGTCGCCGGCCAGGCCAAGCCGGGCCGGCCCGGGCCCGGCCGGGCCGGGGTAGCCCCGGGGAGGGCCACCCGGGATGACCCGGGGGGTAGGGGCCGGATTTCGGGCATCCTGTTGTGGATGCGAGGGTTAGGGCCGATTTTCGGGGTTTTGGCGAGTTGTCATAGAAAGCAAGTCGGGGCGGCGGCCCAGAAGCACGAATTGCCAATTCCCAGGCACCAATGACCAAGCAAGATGACCAAGGCAGAGGTCAAAGAGCAAGAGTCAAAATCGAGGAGAGAGGATGAAGCGGGAGGGCGAAGGCGCAGACAGCGGGTGGACCAAGTCAAAGTGCAGAAGTCAAAACGAACGAACGGGTACGAACTGCCCGTGACCACGTCTCGGCTTTGCTTAAGGGCGTCGGCAGGTTGCAGGACGCTACGAGGTATCTATTTGCGGATTCTGACCCGTCGTGTGTCGACCGTTATAAGCGCGCCGCGGCCAAGCTCGTCCCCGTAGCGCTGCAGGACCAGCATCGCGAACTCACCCTGACGGCGGGCCGAGATGCCCACAAGACGGATGATGCCGCGGTGTGCGACGCCGCGCACGACGCCAGTTCGCCGAAGTCCTTGTCCAGAGTAACGAGCACTCTGTCTTCAGCCCGGGCACGGGCTATGACCTCATCATCGCCCGGGTCGTCGCTCCAGTCTCCGACCCAGACAACGTCGTGGCCGGCAGCGGCCAGTTGCGCTCTCGCGCCGCCCCAGACGCAGGCGTCGAGGAGGACCTTCACGCGCCGGTTTCGACCAGCGCCGGTTCGACGCGCTCGTGCTCGACCAGACGGTGAGCATAGACCAGGCAGGCAAGAACGTCTTCGCGCTCCAGCCATGGGTATCCTTCGAGGATCGTCTCGATGGTGTCCCCGGCAGCCAGCATGCCCAGCACGTGCTCGACCGCAAGCCGACGACCGCGGATAACCGGCTTGCCCGCGAATATCCCGGGGTTCACAGTGATACGGCTCAGCAATGCTTGTTCGTCCATGGTCAGATTATCGCTTGCGGCAGGAAGGAGTCAAGCGCAGGCGGCATTGCCTGCTGACACTCCCGGCCGGGTTTTGACTTGCCCGGCACGCGGTCTAGAATCAGACTTCTTGAGCACGAAATCCGAGCGGCAGGACGTAGTCGTGGTCGGTGCCGGACACGCCGGCTGCGAGGCGGCGCTGGCCGCGGCCCGGATGGGCTGTTCCACGCTGCTTCTAACCCAGAACCTGGACACCATCGGCCAGACGTCGTGCAACCCCGCGGTCGGCGGCGTAGGCAAGGGCCAACTGGTCCGAGAGCTTGACGCGCTGGGCGGCGAGATGGCGCGGCTGACCGACAAAACCGGAATCCACTTCCGCCAGCTCAACACGAGCAAGGGCCGGGCCCTGCGCTCGACCCGGGCCCAGGTTGACCGCCAGCTCTACCGCCACCTGATGAAGCAGACGCTGGAGAAAGCTGAGAACCTCACGCTGCACCAGGGTATGGCCGCGAAAGTGCTGACACGCGGCCGCACCGCGACCGGAGTCGAAACCGAGTTGGGCGAGAAGCTGTACGGCAAGACCATCGTGCTCGCGCCCGGCACGTTCCTGAACGGACTGGTCCACATCGGGATGAGGCGGTTTCCCGCGGGCAGGCTGGGCGAGGCCCCGGCTGAATTGCTGAGCAGGAACCTTGCAGGACTTGGATTCCGCCTGGGCCGTTTCAAGACCGGAACGCCGGCCCGCCTCGATATCAGAACATTGAACCTCAACCGGATGCAGAAGCAAGAGGGCGACGAGCCGGTCTCTCCCTTTTCCGCCTGGACCGACGCAAGGCCCCGCAATCTCATCGCCTGCTACGTCACCTACACGAACCCGAAGACGCACCGCATCGTCCGGTCCGGTCTCAAGCAGTCGCCGCTCTATTCAGGCGTCATCAAGGGCCGGGGCGTGCGCTACTGCCCGTCCGTCGAGGACAAGGTCGTCAAGTTCGCCGAGCGCGAGCGGCACCATATCTTCGTGGAGCCAGAGGGAACGGACACGGTCGAGTGCTACCCGAACGGCATATCCACGAGCCTGCCGGTGAATCTCCAGCTCAGGATGCTCCATTCCATCGCCGGGTTCGAGGATTGCCGCATGTTGAGGCCCGGCTACGCAATTGAGCACGACTACTCAGACCCCACCCAACTCCTTCCCACGCTCGAAACCCGTCTCTTCCGCAGTCTCTACTTCGCGGGGCAGATAAACGGCACGACCGGGTACGAAGAGGCCGCGGCCCAGGGCCTCGTGGCCGGCGCCAATGCCGCGCTCCGCGTGAAGGGAGAACCGCCGCTTGTATTGACCCGCGCAGACTCCTACGTCGGCGTGATGATTGACGACCTCGTAACCAGAGGCACGGACGAGCCCTACCGCATGTTCACGGCCCGCGTCGAGTACCGCCTGCTCCTGCGCGAGGACAACGCCGACCTGCGACTGGGACGCGAGGGCCACAGGCTGGGGCTGCTCTCGGACGGGCAGTACCGACTTGTTCGGGAGAAGCAGGCTGCGTTCGACCGCGCGATGGACTGGCTCGAGCACAGCCGGGTCAGGCCGACCCAGGCAAACAACCGGCTGCTTAAGGCACGCGGCACAAGCCGGATTACTGAGCCTGTTTCAGGCATCGAGCTCATGCGGCGGCCTGAGCTGAGTTGGGGCGACGTGGCCAGACTGACCGGAACGGCGCCCGAGCTTCCGCCCCGGGCCGCCGCACTTGTTGAGCTTGAGGTCAAGTACGAAGGGTACATCAAGCGCATGAAACGCCAGCTTGCCGAGTTCGAGGAGCTCGAGTCAATCAGAATCCCCGCGGGAATCGACTTCGGCCCTATACCCGGGCTGTCTAGCGAGGCAAGGGAGAAGCTTTGCCGGCTCCGGCCCGCGTCAGTAGGCCAGGCGCAGCGCATCCCGGGCATCACCCCGGCCGCGGTCTTTGCCCTGCTGGTCCACCTGAAAGGACGCGGATGACACCGGAACAGGCGTATGAAGACCTCGGGTCTCTGGCCGCGGCCCGGTTCGCGGTCGGTTTCGGGGCAGCCAGACTCGCCGACGTCCGCACCGACGACTTCCTGCTGCCGGCTGACGTTCTGTCGCATTTCCCGACTGCCGTCAGCATCGCGCTGCGCGTGTCGAGCGAGGTACTCTCGACTCTGAAGGAGCATCCCAATCAGCTCTACGAGCACCATTACCGGCAGGTCAACTTCGCCTTGGACCGCCTGGCGCTTGAGATGGCGAACCGGATTCACGACCTGGGCGGACGCGCCCTGGCGATTCCCGCCTCGCAGTTGGTGGACTGGACGAACCAGCGCGGCCATCTGTCACACAAGAGAGTTGCGGTCGCCGCGGGTCTGGGCTGGCTTGGCCGCAATAACCTGCTCGTGACGCCCGACTACGGTGCGCAGGCAAGGCTGGTCACTGTACTCACGAACCTGGACCTTCCCGTTTCAGGGCCGCTGTCCCGTGACTGCGGCACCTGCCATGCCTGCATCGCAGCCTGTCCTGCAGGGGCAATCGGTGAGACACCGTCGGACTTCAAGCACCTCGACTGTTTTGCTCTCCTGAAAGACTTCCAGCGCCGCCGCTACGTGGGCCAGTACATCTGCGGGCTCTGCGTCCGCGCCTGCGCCGGCAGCGGCCGGGATTCTGCCCGCTCTAGCGCGTGTATCTGAACTCTCTTCCGACCGACAGGAAGACGTTGACGCGCGCACCGCTTCCCGGCACCGGCTTGCCAAAGTCCCCCACTCCGAAGATAAGCTGAACCGGGCCCAGGGGCGTGTTGGTGCGCAGGCCGGTCCCGGCTCCCCAGTGGAGCACGGAAACAGGGTCGGTCGCGTTCAAGGCCTGGTTCAGCGGCTCGAACGTGCCTGCGTTCGAGAAGAACTGAAGGTAGACCGGGTAGTTCGCCTGGTTGAAAAGCCGGAAAAGCATGACATCCGCGCCCAGGCGCAGGACTGCCCGCTGCGGAGACGTGAACTCTCCCTTGGCAAAGCCGACCATGTCGTCCCCGCCGGTATGGAACTGCTCGACCCAGGCCGGTTCGTTCAGGCACACGCCGAACGCGAGCCCGGGCCTTAAGAGAAGACGCGAGGATACCGGGACCACCTGGTCCCACGCATAGTCGATTTTCAGGAACTCGCGCGTGGCCTTCATGGCGCGGCTCGAGAAAAGAACGTCCAGCCGGGAACCCGCTCCGCGGGTAGGGAAGTCGATGTCCTGAAAGCTGTTGGACTCGAGTCTGAACATCGGGCCCACGATCCATTCGTGGCCGGGAACGGACTCGAAGACCGGGCGCGCCGGATGCGGCAGTGGATACGCGGCATCGTACGCGGCAACGCCGAAATCGAAGAAGGCGTTGCGTCCTATGATGTACCCGGCTTCGGCGATGCCGCCGCGATAGGCCGTCCGGTAGCTGGCGTGTCGCCCAGTGCTGTCAAAGTACGTGCGGTCAATCGAACCCCAGAACCCGTCCAGCCGGTACCCGAACGGGAACCGGAACAGCCGCGTGCCGGTCAGGCCCAGCCTGAGCTCACGCGGATTGCCGAGGTCCAAGGCCGCGCGCAGACTTGCACCCGAGCCGCCCAGATTCCCCTGCCCCACTTCGAGGCCCAGCGCCACGTTGTCATCGCTGTCGAACCTGATGCCCAGCGAATAGAAGCCGTACGCCTTTTCCTGCAACTCGATGACGACGTCCACCGAATCGGCCGGGCCGAAATTGAGCCGGTAGTTGACGTCGTCGAACAGGCCGGTGCGGAACAGACGCATCAGGTCGTCGCGCAGCACCGGGAACTTCAGATACGAACCGGGCCGGGTCCTCAACTCGGGCCGCAGCGTGGATGAGCGCGTCACGTGCCGGCCTTCGAATCGCACGGAACGAACGACCGAGTACGGCCTGACCGTAACGGTCCGCCGCACGGCCACCGGAGTCCGGCCAGCCAGCCGCGCGCGGATTTCAGGCAGCGCCGCTTCGGCCGCGGCCTCGCCTGCGGCAATCAACTCCTTCGCACGCGCGAAATCGGAATGCGTGAACGGGTCGACGTTCGGCTGAATGAGTACGTCGGCAAGCGCCTTCTGCCGGACCATGTCCTCCATGCCTACGACGTCCATGCTCCGCGACGCGATGTCAATCAGCGATATGCCGGTCTCGGCATTGTGTTTCATCGTCAGCACCGCGATTATCACGTCCGGCTTCATGTCGAGCAGCGGGGCGACCGGCAGATACTGCTGCACCCCTCCATCGACAAGCTCCTGGCCGCCGAGGTCCTCGGGCACGAACACGCCGGGTATCGCAATGCTTGCGCGTATCGCCTGCTCCAGCCGGCCGCTCCGGAAAACTACCTTGTCGCCGGACACGAGGTCTACGGCGATAGCCCGGTAGGGTATCGGCAGGCTGTCAAAGTCATAGTAGGTGTTATACTCGACGTCGGACAGGAGCCGCATGAGCAGAAACTCGACGTTCTGCAGGGGCACCAGCCCGCCCGGAAGATACGGAACGAAGTTGCGGTGCCGCAACTGGAACACGTAGCGCTGGGCCTGCTGCCGCTCAGGCAGGTACTGGGCTCCGAACGGCACGCCCGAACTGAACAGCGTGCCCCAGTCCGCGTTCACGGCGATACTCTCGATCTCAGCGGGGCTGTAGCCCGCCGCGCAAACGCCGCCAACCATCGAGCCCATGCTGTTGCCTGAAATCCCTACCACCGGAATGCCCTCGCGCTCCAGGACTCTCAAGACCCCGATGTGTGCCAGGCCCAGTGCCGCGCCCCCGGACAGGGCCAGCCCGACCCGCACGGGCCTCGACAGCGAATCAGGCGGGGGCTGGGCCACGGCAGTCGAAACCGCCAACAGCAGGACGCCTGTCACAGCGCGCACGCGCCAATTCTAACCGGCCCTGGCCGCCTGTAAATCGCGGCTCGTACGTGCCACGCTCCTTGACTCTCAGGCACCCACACCTACAATAAGGCCCCTTGACTCTAGGCAACCTGCACCTTCACAGCCTGTCCGATGGGTTTTTCGGACTCGACGGCGGCGCCATGTTCGGAGTTGTGCCGAGGCCCCTTTGGCAGAAAACGAACCCGCCCGACGACCGCAATCGCATCCGCCTCGCGCTCAGGCCCCTGCTCGTCGTCACGCCCTCGGAGCGGATTCTCATCGACTCAGGCATCGGCGACAAGTACGACGCCAGCTTCGCCGACACCTATCGCATCGAGAAGACCGACACGATTGACGGCTCACTTGCCCGGGCAGGCTTCGAGCCCGAGGACGTTACCAAGGTCGTGCTCACGCACCTGCACTTCGACCATGCCGGCGGCGCGACGCGGTTCGACAGCCACGGCAAACCGGTGCCGCGCTTCGCCCGGGCGCGCTACTACGTCCAGCGCAGGGAATGGGACCTGGCCCTGAACCCGAACCGCCGCTCCCGCGCGTCATACCTTAAGGAGAACTTCCTGCCCCTTGAGCAAGCAGGGCAACTGGAGCTCGCGGACGGCGACACCGAACTCGCGCCCGGAGTGAAGCTGATTCGCACCGGCGGTCACACGCCCGGCCACCAGGTCGTCCAGGTGCAGTCCGCGGGCGAGACCGCGTTCTACTGGGCCGACATGATTCCCACTCGGGCGCATATCGCGGTCCCTTACGTCATGGGCTACGACCTGTACCCGCTTGAGACAATGGAACTCAAGGAGAAACTCGTGAAACAGGCCGCGCAGGAAGGCTGGATTTCATTTCTGGAACACGACCCTGACTACGCGGCCGGCCGCATCATCGCTCAAGGCGACAGGTGGATGCTCGAGCCCGTGCCGGTCGAGGAGCCGAGGGCCGCGTGAACCCGGGACCGGCAATCGAGAATCCCACTATTTGGAGGACATTGTGACAGCAATTGACTGGCGCGAGAAGTATCGCGCGAAACTGAAGACCGCTGATGAGGCGCTGCAGGTGCTCGCGCCGGGCGACCGCCTCTTCATCGGCTCGGCCTGCGGCACGCCCCAGAAGCTGGTCCAGGCGCTGGCCGACTGCCCGACCGAGGACGTCGAGATAACCCACCTGCTGACCCTGGGCGTCGCGCCGTATGCTCAGGAGAGACTCGCGAGCCGGTATCGCGCCAACGCGTTCTTCATCAGCGCGAACGTCAGGCCCGCAGTCTGGGAAGGCCGCGCCGACTACACGCCCATCTTCCTTTCCGAGATTCCGGCTCTCTTCCGTTCCGGGCGCCTGCCGCTCGACGTTGCGCTCATCCACGTCACGCCGCCTGACGAACACGGGTTCTGCAGCTTCGGCGTGTCGGTGGACATCACCAAGCCCGCGGCCGAGGCTGCCCGGCACGTCATCGCCGAGGTCAACCCCCGGATGCCGCGCACGCTGGGCAACAGCTTCATCCACATCGACGAAATCGACGCGCTCGTGGAAAACGACGCGCCGATTTACGAGTTCGTCACCCCGGGCGAGAGCGAAGCCGCCCGCCGCATCGCCCGGAACGTCGCCGACCTGATTGAGGACGGCTCGACCATCCAGGTCGGCTACGGCGGCATCCCCAACGCGCTGCTCGGCTACCTCAAGGAGAAAAAGGACCTTGGCGTTCACACCGAGGTCTTCTCGGACTCGACCATCGACCTGATCGAGGCGGGCGTCATCAACAACCGCAGGAAAACGCTCCATCCGGGCAAGGTCGTTGCCTCGTTCGCCATGGGCAGCCGGCGGCTCTTCGACTACATCGACAACAACCCGATGTTCGAGTTTCACCCGGTCGACTACACGAACGACCCGTTCATCATCAGCCAGAACGCAAAGATGGTCTCCATCAACTCGGCGCTCGAGGTCGACCTGACCGGTCAGGTCTGCGCCGATTCAGTCGGCTACCGGTTCTTCTCCGGCATCGGCGGCCAGGTGGACTTCGTCCGGGGTGCGGCCCGGTCCAAAGACGGCAAGGCGGTCATCGTCCTCCGCTCGACCCGCGACTCGGACCAGCACTCGCGCATCGTCCCGACTCTGACCGAAGGCGCGGGAGTGGTCACCTCGCGCGGCGACGTCCACTACGTCGTGACCGAGTGGGGCACGGCGTACCTGCACGGCAAGTCCATCCGGGAACGCGCGCTGGCGCTCATCTCCGTCGCCCATCCCGATTTCCGCTCGGAGCTGTTCAAGCTCGCCAAGGAGAAGCACTACATCTACGCGGACCAGCCCGAACTGCCGCTGGTGCAGGCGCGCTACCCCGAAGAGTTCGAAGCCCGAGCGCAGATGAAGGACGGCGCGACGGTCTTCATGCGGCCTATCCGGCCCACCGACGAGCCGGCGATGCGCGACCTCTTCTACTCCTTTTCCAAGGACACCGTCTTCTACCGCTTCTTCAGCTACCTCAAGGCCATGCCCCATGAGAAGCTCTCGAAGTTCGTGAACGTCGACTACGAGAACGAGATGGCCATCGTCGCCACGCTGAAGCACGCGGGCGAGGAGAAGGTCATCGGCTCTGCCCGGTACTACGTTGATAAGGCGACCGGCCTCGCCGAGTACGCCATCGAGGTCCAGGATGACTACCAGAACAAAGGCGCGGGAACCATTCTCTTCAACCATCTCATCAAGGTGGCCAAGATGAAAGGCATCAAGGGATTCGTCGGCTACGTGCTCGACTCCAACACCCGCGCCTACCGGCTGATGACCCGCACCGGCTTCCCGATAGAAACCACGTGGGAAGACGGCGTCTACACCCTGACCATGAGGTTCAAAGATGCCGGAAAGTGACCTCGACTTCATCTTCAGGCCGCGCTCCGTCGCCGTCATCGGCGCTTCGACGCGCGAGGGCTCGGTCGGCCACGCGCTGTTCCGCAACGTCTTGATGAACGGCTACACCGGCGTGGTGTATCCGGTAAACATGAAGGCCAAGAGCGTGCTCGGGGTCAGAGCCTACCCGTCGGTTCGGGACATCGAAGATGCCGTTGACCTCGCCATCCTCATAGTGCCGGCCCTGGCCGTGCCCGCGGTCCTTGCCGAGTGCGGCCAGAAAAAGGTCAAGGGCGCAATCGTCATTTCCGCCGGGTTCAAGGAAATGGGCCCGACCGGGGCTCAACTCGAACTGGCGGTCCGGGACCGGGCGCGCAAGTACGGCATCCGGCTCGTCGGCCCCAACTGCTTCGGCATGATCAACTGCTCGCCCCGGATGCGCCTCAACACCACCTTCGGCCGGGTCATGCCCCGGTTCGGCAACATCGCGTTCATATCCCAGTCCGGCGCGGTCGGCGTCAACGCGCTCGAATACGCCGAGTCGGAAGAACTGGGCTTCTCCAAATTCATCTCCATCGGCAACAAGGCCGACGTCAACGAGTGCGACCTGCTCCAGTACCTGAAAGACGACGACGAAACCGACGTCATCGCGCTCTACCTCGAAGACCTGGTCGACCCGCCTCAGTTCATGCGCATCGCCCGCGAGACGACGTCGCACCGGGTCCGGCCCAAACCGGTCCTGGCCATCAAGGCCGGCCGCACGACCGAAGGGGCCAGGGCCGCGTCCTCGCACACGGGCGCGCTGGCCGGCTCCGACGCCGCCTACGACGCCTTCTTTGCTCAGGCCCGGATTCTGCGCGTGGACACCATCAACGAACTCTTTGCCAACGCTGCGGCGCTTGCGTACCAGCCGATTCCCGGGGGGCCGCGGGTGGCGATTCTCACCAATGCCGGCGGGGTCGGAATCATGGCCACCGATGCCTGCATTCGTAACGGCCTCGAGATGGCGCAGCTCGCTCAAGGGACCCGCGACGAACTGAAGAAACGCCTGCCCGTCACTGCCGCCACCAGCAATCCGGTCGACGTCATCGGAGACGCGGACGAGAAGCGCTACCGCGCCGCGCTCGAACTGCTGGTTGCCGACGAGAACGTGGACGGCCTCATCCCCATCTGGACCCCGACCCTGATGGCCGAAGCGGCCGACATCGCCAACGCCATCGCCGACATCGGCCAGACGTCGGACAAACCCATTCTCGCCTGCATCCAGACCATGGGCAACTCGGCCGACGTGCGACGCGCCCTGCTGCGCGACCGCATTCCGCATTACCAGTTCCCCGAAAACGCGGCCCGCGCCATGGCGACAATGGCCGAGTTCGCCCAGTGGAGCCGTCGCCCGCAGGGTGAGGTCAGGCACTTCGACGACGTGAGCCCGGACGTCGTTCGCGCCGTCATCGGGAAGGCCAGGGCACGCAAACCGCTGTTCATATCGGAACCCGAAGGCCACGAAATCCTCAGGGCCTACGGCCTGCCGGTCCCTGAGTTCCGCTTGGTCAGGACCGTCGAAGAAGCTGCCAAGGCGGCAGGCGAAATCGGCTACCCGGTCGTAATCAAGATCGTTTCACCCGATGTCCTGCACAAGACCGAATTCGGCGGCGTTCGGGTCAACATAACCGACGATGCGAAGATGAGAGCCGAGTTCGCCGACCTCATCAAAGGCGTGAAGTCGAGGAAGGCCGACGCCGACATCTGGGGCGTGCTCGTACAGAAGATGGCTCCTAAAGGCACCGAGACCATCCTGGGCATGAAACGTAACCCCTCCTTCGGACCTCTGCTGATGTTCGGCCTCGGTGGCATCCTCGTCGAAGTACTGAAAGACGTCACCTTCCGCATCGCCCCAATCAACGACCTGTCGACCGACTCGATGGTCACCGGCATAAAGGCCGCGAAGATACTCCAGGGCTTTCGCGGCGAGCCGCCCCGCGACGTCGAGAAAATCAAAGAATGCCTCCAGCGTCTGTCCCAACTCGTCATCGACTTCAGCGAAATCGACGAACTGGACATCAACCCGCTGCTCGTCTTCGAAGCGGGCAAAGGCGCGGTGGTCCTCGACGCCCGCTTCCTGCTCAAGTAACGAACCACCCTCCAGTGTACGGCGCGGCCGCACGCACCGGTGCCCTCTCGCTGAAAACAGAGAGGCCGGCACGAAGGCCGGCCTCTTGCGAGTCCCGCGCAAAGCGCGGGGTTCAGCGTAAACCCGAATACCCCTTATCGTATTCTGCGACGCTGATGGAGCTGACCAGAATCGAACTGGCGACCCCCTGCTTGCAAAGCAGGTGCTCTCCCAGCTGAGCTACAGCCCCGACCGAGTTGTCCCTTGGCGCTCGGAATGATAGCCGGTGGAGCGAGACCGGTCAAGACGGACAGAATCGTGCCGGACTAGTATTACTTTGTTATGTAGAATCAAGGGGCTGTTGGGGAAATCGTGTCTTGCAGCAGGGGCATTGTCCGACTAGCCGCACCAGCCACGGTTGCAGCGCGTGTAGTACCTTCTCCCAC
>Ga0315282_10015044_pt1 | contig 11460 bp, 5 predicted proteins | sample YL17G07_20_MG_FD_203693 | JGI IMG/M metagenome (GOLD analysis project Ga0315282, IMG submission 203693) | Sediment microbial communities from Yellowstone Lake, YNP, Wyoming, USA - YL17G07_20 | ecosystem: Environmental > Aquatic > Freshwater > Lake > Sediment | place: USA: Wyoming | collected...
CGGCAAGTACGATGATGCCATTGTCTGCTACGAGAAGGTAATCGACCTCAAGCCTGACTACGAGGAGGCTTGGAACAACAAGGGCTTCGTCCTCGGGTGCCTCGGCAGGTACAAGGATGCCCTGACCTGCTACGACAAGGCCATCGAGATCAATTACGACTACGAGGTCGCGTGGAACAACAAGGGCTTCGCGCTCGCGGCCCTCGACCAGATGGAAGAGGCCATCGGGTGCTACGACAGGGCCATTCAGATCAAGGACGATTACGCCGAGGCCTGGAACAACAAGGGCAACGCATTGTACAACCTGGGCCGCATCGACGAGGCATTGAAGTGCTTCGACAAGGCCATCAGCATCAACCCGAAGTACGAGAAGGCCTGGTACAACAAGGGCAGCGCCCTCGGGTCGCAGCACAGGTACGACGAGGCCATCACCTGCTACGACAAGGCCATCGAGGCCAAGCCCGACTACGAGAAGGCCTGGAACAACAAGGGCAATGCCCTCTACAACATCGGACGCATCGAGGAGGCCGTCCGCTGTTACGACAAGGCCATCGAGCTGGACCCCAAGTTCGAGCAGGCCTGGAACAACAAGGGCAACGCGCTCTACACACAGGGCAGCGTCGACGAGGCCATCAAGGCCTACGACAAGGCCATAGAGATCGACCCGAAGTACGAGAAGGCCTGGTACAACAAGGGCAACGCGGTCTACAACCTCGGCAAGATCGAGGAGGCCATCGAGTGCTACGACCAGGTCATACAGATCACGCCCAAGCACTTCAAGGCCTGGAGCAACAAGGGCTACGCCCTCAGCAACCTCGGCAAGCACGAGGAGGCCATCAAGTGCTTCGACGAGACACTGAGGCTCAACGCGAACTTCGAGCTCGCGTGGAACTACAAGGGCGACGCCCTCTACTCCCTCGGAAGGCACGCCGAGGCCATCAAGTGCTTCGACAAGGCCATCGCCCTCAAGGATACCTACGAGGAGGCCTGGAACAACAAGGGCATCACGCTCCACGACATGGGCCGCTACGATGAGGCCCTGCAGTGCTTCGACAGGGCCATCCAGCTGAAGCCCAACTTCGACAGCGCCTGGTTCAACAAGGCCACGGCCCTGGCCAAGGTCGGGAAGCTCGACGAGGCCATGGAGGCCTACGACAAGGTCATCGAGATAGACCCGAGGCACGAGAACGCCTGGTACTCGAAGGGCAAGGCCCTCATGGCCCAGAAGAAGCTCGAGAACGCGGTCCGCTGCTTCGACAAGGCCATCGAGGTGGACAACGCCTTCGAGGGCGCGCACCTGCAGAAGGGCATCAGCATGCTGCTCATCGACAGGCCCGAGGCGGCCCTGCAGTGCTTCAACCGGGTCATAGAGCTCAACCCCATGTCCGAGGAGGCGTGGTTCGGCAAGGGCCAGGCCTTCGGCAAGGGCAACCGGCTCAAGCAGGCCGAGAAGTGCTTCGACAAGGTCATCGAGATCAGGCCCGAGAACGAGGCCGCCTGGTACGAGAAGGGCAAGCTCCTCGAGCAGATGCAGAGGCTCGACGAGGCGCTGGCGTGCTACGACAAAGCGGTCACGATCAACAACAACTACAGCGACGCGTGGAAGGCCAAAGGCCACGCGCTCTTCACACTCCAGAGATACAAGGAGGCCGTCGAGAGCTTCGACATGGCCCTGAGGATAAACGGGAAGGACGAGGAGGCCTGGAACGCCAAGGGCATGGCCATGCAGGCCCAGGGCGAGAACGAGGCCGCCGTCCAGTGCTACGACAAGGCGATCGAGATACGCATCGGCTTCGGGGACGCCTGGACCAACAAGGGCAACGTGCTCTCTCTCATGGGCAAGAACGAGGACGCCCTCAAGTGCTACGACCGGGCCCTGGAGATCCAGTCCGACAACGTCGATACATGGAACAAGAAGGGCACGACGCTCACGAACATGGGCAAGCTCGAGGATGCGTTGGATGCCTTCGATAAAGCGCTCAAGCTCGACGCGCAGAACGAAAGCGCCTGGTTCCTGAAGGGCGTCGCCCTGGGCGAGCTCGGGCGCGCCGGCGAGGCCCTGAAGTGTTACGACAAGACGGTGTCCATCAAGCCCACGCACGAGAAGGCCTGGAGGGCCAAGGGGCTGCTGCTCCTGGCCGACGGGAAGAACGACCAGGCCCTGGAGTGCTTCAACAAGGCCCTGGAGATCAATGGCTCGTATGCGGACGCGTGGTTCAGCAAGGGCCAGGCCCTGCGGGCCATGGGCCGGTCCGACGACGCAATAGCGGCCTTTAACAGGGTCCTTGAGCTGGACCCCAAGTACGCCCAGGCGCATTACGAGAAGGGCGACATACTCGCGGGCCAGGACCGGCACGAGGAGGCCCTCAAGAGCTTCGACAGCGCCATATCGGCCGACCCCGAGTATAAGAAGGCCTGGAACGGCAAGGGCAAGTCCCTCCGGGCAATGGGCCGCGTCGACGAGGCGGTCATGTGCTTCGACCGTGCCATCGAGAAGGAGGGCGGGGACGCCGCCGTCCTTATGAGCAAGGGCGACGCGCTGATGTCCGTCAACCGGTTCATCGAGGCGTCGGAGTGCTACTCCAAGGCCATTGAGCTCGACCCCAAGCTCGAGGCGGCCTGGCTGAAGAAGGGCCAGGCGCTCGAGAACGCGGGCAAGAAGGTCGAGGCCCTGGAGTCCTACCAGAAGGTCCTCGAGATCGACCCGGACAACGGCTCGGTGTGGGGCTCCGTCGGCAGCCTGCTGGCCAACATGGGGAAGAAGTCCGAGGCCCTCAACTGCTTCAAGAAGGCCATCAAGCTCGACGAGAAGGACGCCAAGGCATGGTACAGCATGGCGCTCATCCAGGAGGAGCTCGGGTCCTTCAAGGACGCCCTCGAGGGCTTCCAGAACTCTTCGAAGATCGATCCATCGAATGACAACGCATGGTGCGGCCTCGGGCGCATGCTAATGCGCGACAAGAGGTGGAACGACGCCATGAAGGCCTTCGACAAGGCGATCGGGGCCAACAATGCGAACCCCGAGGGCTACTACGGACGCGGGAAGTGCCAGCGCTATCTCAACAAGATATCCGACGCCAAGGGCTCCCTCGACAAGGCCATCCAGCTCAAGGCCGATTATCCAGAGGCCTGGTTCGAGATGGGCGAGGTCCTCACAGCGGACAAGAAGCTCGAGGATGCCGTAAGCGCCTACGCCAAGGCTCTCGAGCTGGACCACGGCATCGAGGACGCGTGGCTACACATGGCCCAGGCCTACTTCGACCTCGGGACCTATGACAGCGCGGCCAAGGCCTTCGATGGCGCATTGAAGCTCAACAACAAGAACCCTGACGCTTGGCTGATGAAGGGCAGGGCCCTCGCGGCCCAGGACCAGCACGACAGGGCCATCGATTGCTACGATAAAGCCCTGGCCATCAAGCGCGACCTCGCCGACGTCTACGTCTACAAGGCCAAGAGCCTCGCGGCCCAGAGCAGCGACATCGCGGCCGTTGAGTGCTTCAACAGCGCGCTGCAGTACGCCCCGTCGAACCCCGAGATATGGAACGGCCTCGGAGAGAGGCTGCTCAACCTCGGCAAGAACGACGACGCCCTCAAGTGCTTCGACAAGGCCGTGTCCTTCAACAGCGACTACATGGAGGCATGGTTCAACAAGGGCAGGGCCTTGGAGGCCCTAGAGCGCTTCGACGACATGATCAACGCCTTCTCGACATGCATCAAGCTCGACCCCAAGAACGCTGCCGCCTACAACATGCGCGGTGCGGGCCTGCTTGCCATGGGCAAGGCCAAGGAGGCGCTAATCGACCTGGACAAGTCTCTGCAACTGGACCCGATGTCCGGCCACGCCTGGCTGAACAAGGGCCGCGCCCTCTCACAACTCAAGAAGTTCGACGATGCGGTGCAGGCCTTCACCAAGGTCCTCGAGATCGAGAAGAGCGCCGTGACATTCACGTTCCTGGGCCAGGCCTTCGCTGGCGGGGAAAAGCACCTGGAGGCCGTGGACGCTTTCGGCAAGGCACTGGAGCTCGACAAGGGCTTCATGCCCGCCTGGTACAACCTCGGGCTGTCCCTGAAGAAGCTCAACCAGGTCGAGAAGTCAATCGCAGCGTTCGACAAGGCCCTATCCATCGACGGCAAGTTCGCCGAAGGCTGGTACGAGAAGGGCCAGTCATATGAAACCCTCGAGCGCTTCGACGACGCCATGTCGTCCTACGACCGGTGCCTCGACATCGAGCCGAACCACGCCATGGCATGGTTCCGGAAGGGCTGCATCCTTGACGAGCGTGACGATCTCGAGAAGGCCCTGGAGTGCTACGACAAGGCCATAGCGGCCGACAAGTCCCTGTCCGAGGCTTGGCAGAAGAAGGGCAAGGTCCTGCAGACCCTCGAGCGGTTCGACGAGGCCGACGCGGCCTTCAACAAGGCCATCGAGCTCGCGCCCAATACAACGAACATCTGGTCGGAACGCGGCCTGACGCTCTACAACATGGGCAAGGCCGAGGAGGCCCTGGATGCCTTCACGAAGGCGCTGCAGATCGACCCGAACAACGTCCAGGACTGGTCCAACAAGGGACTCATCCTCTACAACCTCGAGCGGTTCGACGAGGCCATCCAGTGCTATGACAAGGCCATCAAGATAAACCCGAAGTTCGAGGTCGCCTGGTCCAACAAGGGCAACGCCCTCTACAACCTCGGCAAGACCGACGAGGCCATCAACTGCTACAAGAAGGCCACCGAGCTCAACCCCGAATACCTGGTCGCCTGGAGGAACCTGGAGGTCGCCCTAGTAGACGCGGGCCGGGTGGACGAGGCCCTCGAGTGCTACGACCACGAGATCAAGCTCGACCCACAGGACGTCACGGCCATGTACAACAAGGGCCTGGCCCTGAGGAAGCTCAACAAGGTCGAGGATGCCCTGGAGGCCTACGACCAGGCCCTCGGGATCGACGCGAACCTCGAGGAGGTCTGGGCCGAGAAGGGCGGGCTGCTCTTTGCCATGAAGAGGGTCCCCGAGGCCATCCAGTGCTTCGACAAGGTCATCTCCATCAACCCGAAGAACGACCAGGCCTGGAACAACAAGGGCAGCGCATTGTACAAGCAGCAGAAGTACCAGGAGTCCGTGGACGCCTACGACAAGGCCATCGAGAACAACGCCAAGTTCGCCCAGGCATGGAACAACAAGGGCTCGGCCCTCTATCAATTGAACAAGTTCGACGAGGCCGTCAAGTGCTTTGACGAGGCCATCGAGATAGAGCCCAACTACGACTCCGCCTGGAACAACAAGGGCAACGCGCTGGGCAACCTGAAGAGGCACGATGAGGCCATCAAGGCCTACGACAAGGCCCTGGAGCTGAACCCCGAGACGCCCGCCATCTGGAAGAACAAGGGCAACGCCCTGCGGGCCCTCGAGCGGTACGACGATGCCATCAAGTGCTTCGATAAATCCATCGAGATCGACCCGACCTACGGCGCGGGCTGGACCGGTAAGGGCCACTGCTACAACGCCCTGGGCCGCTACAAGGACGCTGTCATAGCCTATGACAAGGCCATCGAGCTCACGCCCGACGACGACGGGGCCTGGAACAACAAGGGCTATGCACTGCAGCAGCAGGGCAAGTTGTCGGATGCCATCAAGTGCTACGACAAGGCCATAGAGATCGACCCCGACTACGCCGAGGCCTGGAACAACAAGGGCAACGCCTTCGCTTCGCTCAAGAAGTACACCGATGCCATCAAGTTCTACGACAAGGCCATCGAGGTGCAGCCGGATTATGGCGAGGCCTGGAGGAACAAGGGGACGGCGTTGACCAAGCTGAAGCGGTTCGACGACTCGCTGACCTGCTTCAACAGGGCCATCGAGCTGGACCCGGAGTACGAGGACGCCTGGCTCAACAAGGGCGCGAGCCTGTTCAACCTGAACAAGTTCGCTGAGGCCGCCGAGGCCTACCAGAAGGTCATAGGCATCAACCAGGAGAACGACGACGCCTGGACCAACATGGGCATCACGCTCAAGGCCCTCGGGAAGGACAGCGACGCCCAGAAGTGCTTCGAGAAGGCCCTGAAGCTGAACCCGGACAACGCCGAGGCGAAGAACGCGCTGAAGAAGTGAGGGCCCGTAGCTTTTCTGTATTGTCAGGCCATTCGATGTGAGCCGCATGACGGAGGAAGAGCCAGGACCAGCGAAGGACGAGGTCTCCGAGGGTTCCCGCAAGGCCGCCATGGTCCTCGCCACCGGGAACATCAAGAAGGCCCTCGAGATGTTCGACGAGGTCCTCGCGAAGGACCCGAAGGACAAGGACGCGCTGAACGGCCGGGGCGTGGCCCTCCAGGGGCTCGACAGGGTCCCCGAATCCATGGAGTGCTTCGACAGAGCCCTCGAGATCGACCCGGCCTTCCCGGACGCATGGAACAACAAGGGCATCGGCTTGATGGTCCTGCAGCGCTTCGAAGAGGCCGTTGCCTGTTTCGACAAAGCGGTCGAGCTGGACCCGAAATATTACGAGGCATGGACCAACAAGGGCGTGGCACTCACGAGGTCCGGGGACGTCCAGGGCGCATTGAACACCTACGAGGATATTATCCAGGCCAACCCCAAGTGGTTCGATGCGTGGTACAACAAAGGCATAGTCCTTCTCAAGACAGGCCGCGCGAAGAAGGCCCTCGAATATCTGGACAAGGCCCTAGAACTGAACCCGAGCCACCCGAACGCATGGTCCGACAAGGGCGCTGCACATCATACCCTTGGCCAGCTCGAGGAGGCCGTCAAGTGCTACCAGCGGGCCACCGAGCTGGCGCCGAACTTCAGGGTGGCCTGGAGCAACAAGGGCGTTGCCCTGCAGGACCTAGGCAAGCTCGAGGAATCCATCGTGTGCTACGACAAGGCCATCGAGCTGCAGCCCACATACGCCTCGGCATGGTTCAACAAGGCCCTCGTGCTCCGGGACCTCAAGAGGATGGACGAGGCCCTGGCCTGCGCCGAGAAGCTGACGGAGCTGGCTCCCAACGAACCCGACTTCTGGCGGCTCAAGGCCCAGCTCCTCAAGGCCATGGACAGGAACGAGGAATCGGTGAAGGCCTACCAGAAGCTCAAGTCGCTCGGAGATTGAGGGCCGGCTCCGGCCATCTCGAAAAGAACGTACCGGGACCTACCGGACAATCTCGATGAGATCCCTGTTCGCATCGGTCAGGAACTCGAATCCTTTCCTTCTCACAACGATATCGTCCTCTATCCTGACACCGCCGAAGCCCTTGATGTAGACGCCCGGCTCCACCGTGAAGACCATGCCGTTCTTGAGCGGCTGGTCGATCTCGCCGTGCAATCTTGCGGCGCAGTCGTGGACGTCTATCCCGAGGGCATGTCCTGTCGAGTGCGGCATCTTGCCGGCGAAACCGTTCCTTGCCAGCACGGCCTCGACCTTCTTATGGACATCGCGACCGTTGGCCCCCGCGTGGATCGCATCGAGGGCCGCCTGCTGGGCCTTCTGCACTGTTGTGTAAATCTTCTTTTGCTTGTCAGAGGCGTTCCCGAATACGAATGACCTAGTGATGTCGGCACAATATCTTCCGACGGCACCGCCGAAGTCGCAAATGATGAACTGGCCCTCCTTGAGCTTGGAATCATCCGGGAAGTGGTGCGGTACAGCGGCGTTGGCCCCGAAGCACACGATGGTGTCGAAGGCCAGCTTCGAAGCTCCCTTGATGAGCAGCTCCCTCGTGATATCCGCGGCAAGTTCCTTCTCGCTCATTCCCTCGCGCGCCATGGCCGGTATCTCCTCGGCCACGCGGGAGGTAAGCCTGCAGGCCTTTCGCATGAGCTCGATCTCGTCCTCGCCCTTCACGAGCCTGAGCTCGTTGAGCTTCTGGGAGATATCGACCCACTTGACCTTGGGCAGGGCCTTCTCCAGCCGTCGGAAGCTTGCGAGCTTCAGCTCGGCCGCGTTGATGGCTATCCTCTTGAAGCCCTTGAGCTTTTTAATTACGAGGGGCAGGCCATCCCTGCTCTTGTGCACCGTGAGCTTGTAGTCCCCGCCGACGGCAGCCTCCTTCTCCAGCTCGTAGGTGACGAGCTCGATGTTGGACGGAGGCCTCATGATGACGGAAGCGAACTCGAACAGGCCCTCGCTGATACCCGTGAAATAGAAGAACGATGCGTCTGGGTGGTTCGAGTTCTGCAGCAGGATCGCGTCGACGCCCTTGATGGCCTTGAATGCCTTCCTCACCCTGGCCTTGATATGGACCCCTCCATTCGCAGATTGCGATATTCCACAACACCAAAAGGGAATATAAATTAGCATGTTAGATGGGAAAAAGGGCCTTCCGTAAGATATAAAAATCTTACTCCGTTTTCCCTCGTATTTTACACATGAAATTTCCACTGCATTCATTATAGTAAAACCTTTCTACAAAAATTATAAAAATGTCCAAACCCATGCATGATATTGGCGTGAACCTGTGGGGACCGGTCCTTCGGGAACGGTAAACGATGGTCTGCGCCAGGGGGATGAGGTAAGAACGGCTCTTCGCTGCCCGCGCTCCTGATCTACTAAACCATTTCAGGCAGGGTAGCGAGACATGCGTCCACTGGACCATGCGAGAACGTGCCCTCACGGGTACATTCAAGCACCCGTCCAGTATCCAGAAAAAAAGAGCTGGACCGCGGAAGGGAACCAGGCTTACGGGCTTGCCCGGACCTGGCAACCTGCTAACAAGCCCGGCTCGACTGGAAACACACGGAACACGACTGGATTGCCCTTCGGGGAAAAGCATACCGGGGAAGTACAGCAAGCAAAGGGACGAGGCTGGGAAGGAAGGATACCCCCCAACCGACCCAAACTGAACCCTGCGCGAACTGCATGGAAACGGCATGCAACGTCCAGAAAAGTTTCGTGAAGAGGCATATGTCCTGCCGCTGGTCGGATACCAGAACCATGGTCTGGCCCGACCACCTCATCTCTCTAATTCATCTATTCAACAGCCGATTTTTCAATCAGCAACGCTTATAAACTAAGACTTTATCACAATTGCCGATGCCCACGAACAACGCCAAGGCCCCGAAGGAAACGCTTATCGAGGCCAAGGCGCACATGGACAAGGCCGAGTGGAAACAGGCCGTCGAGGACCTCAACCGCGTGTTGTCAGAACCGGGAAAGGACCCGGGGTCCAAGCAGGTCGTTGCCATGGCCCACTTCCTGAGGGGCCAGTGCCTGGTCCACATGGGCGACCTCGAGAAGGCCACCGACGATTGCAACAACGCCCTGGTCCTGGCGAAAGCATCCGTGGACGTGTTCATCGAGGGCGAGGCACTCCGGCTGCTGGGCAACATCAGTTGGAAGAAGGCCGATTACACGAAGGCCCTGGAATATCTCAACAGGGCCCACGAGATCGCCTGTCAGCTCAAGGACGACCGCCTCGAGGGCATGGTGCACCTCGAGCTCGGGGCCGTCTACATGCAGACCAAGGACCACCTGGTCAGCGAGAGGGAGTACCGCGAGGCCGTCCTGGCCCTGGAAAAGGCGGGCGACCAGCGGGAGCTGGCCCGGGCCTACAACAACTTCGCGAACAACTTCACCTTCCAGAAGAAATGGGAGAAGGCCGCCGAGATGTTCGCAAAGTGCAAGAAGATCGCCGAGAAGGTCGGCGACGAGGGCTTCCTCGCCTGGGGCGCGTTCAACCGGGCCGAATGTCTTCTGGAGCTAGGGGACCCGAAGGAGGCCATGACGGAGCTCGAGCTGGCCATCCCGATACTCGAGAGGACCGACGACAGGATAGGTATGCTTGGCGCCTACCAGGTCGCCGGGCTGGCCTATGCAAAGGTGGGAAAATGGAAGGAGGCCGAGGAGTTCCTCATCAAGGCCCGTCGTCTGGCCCAGAAGCAGAAGATGCCCGTGTCCGAGGGAACGATCCTGCGCGACATCGGCCGCATCTTCAAGTGGCGCGGCGACAGGGACAAGGCCATGCTCTATTTCAAGGAGGCCCAGGACCTTTTCGAGAAGCACGGCGCCAAGACCGAGCTCGAGCGCCTCAGGGACGAGATGAAGGACCTGGCCTGATGGCCTTCCAAGGGCCTCATCCCGAAATCCTTTATTATCCGGAACCTTATTCTCCAGTGTCATGACACCATCGCCGCCGACCAAGACCTCGAAAGAGCTGCTTGACGATGCCAAGGCGCTCATTGAGAAAGGCGACTGGAAGAACGCCATCGAGCTCCTGCAGGCCCTCATCTCCCAGTTCTCCAAGGATTACCCGTCAAGGTTCAATGTCGCCTGGGCGTTCTTTCACAGGGCGCAGTGCCGCGTCCACATGGCCGACCTGGGCGCGGCCCAGACGGACTGCCAGAGCGCCATAGCCCAGGCAAGGGACCTCCAGGACCTGTCCATTGAGGGCCAGGCCCTGCGGCTCCTGGGCAATATATCCTGGAAGGCTAGCGACTACAAGAAGGCCTTCGAGTACCTGAAGCAGGCCCACGAGATAGCCAAGAAGACCAACGACCTCAGGCTCGATGGCATGGTCCACTTGGAGCTAGGGACCACCTATTCGAACACGACCGACCTTGACACTGCCGAACGGGAGTACCGGGAGGCCGTCCTGGCCCTGGAAAAGGTCGGGGACATGCGGGAGCTGGCCAGGGCCTACAACAACTTCGCGAATAACTTCGTGTACGCCAAGAAGTTCGACAAGGCCGCCGAGATGTTCGCGAAGACGAAGAAGATCGCCGAGAGGGTCGGGGACATGCCCCTGGCCGCCTGGGGCGCCTTCAACAGGGCCGAGTGCCTCGTCGAGCTTGGCGCCTCCAAGGAGGCCATCATTGAGCTTGACTGGGCCCTGCCGATTCTTGAGAATGCCGGGGACAACTACGGGGCCCTTGGGGCCATGCAGATCTACGGTCTTGCCTATGCGAAGAACGAGGACTGGGCCAAGGCCGAGGAATACCTTCTCAAGGCCAGGGCCATGGCCCAGAAGAACAAGATGCCCGTGAGCGAGGGAAAGGTCCTGCGCGACCTTGGGCGGGTCTACAAGTGGAAGGGTGACCGGGCCAAGGCGCTGCAGTGCTTCAACGAGGCCAGGGACATCTTCTCAGCCAAGGGCTCGAAGCGGGAGCTGGCCCGCGTCGATGAGGAGATGAAAGAGCTCCTGTAATATTTTAAGAACGGAATACCTGAACATCAATGGGTCCGTTCGTCGTCAGCAGGGGTTGTGGTCCCAAAAGACATACTTGATCTCGACGGTGTACTCGCATCCCTGGTCGATATACTCGAGCAATGGGTTCTGGATATGATGGAGGGGTCCCCACGGATGGTTGCCCCCACCGAAATCTTGGCCGGCAATGTTAACAGTTATGGTCCCGTTGAACATGTCCATCTCATCACTTTTCTTGTATTCTTTAAGGACATAGGCCTCGCCTGAGGCCTTGTCGGTCGTCATCGTTACGTTCTCCTCTCCGATGGTCACCAGCACCGTGTCGGG
>Ga0315282_10015045_pt1 | contig 11459 bp, 9 predicted proteins | sample YL17G07_20_MG_FD_203693 | JGI IMG/M metagenome (GOLD analysis project Ga0315282, IMG submission 203693) | Sediment microbial communities from Yellowstone Lake, YNP, Wyoming, USA - YL17G07_20 | ecosystem: Environmental > Aquatic > Freshwater > Lake > Sediment | place: USA: Wyoming | collected...
GAACAGGACGGCGTCCTTGCGGTCCCGCAAAAAATCCAACACCGCTTCCTGAACCGTAGCCAGAGGCAGTGGTTCGCGCATCACATACTCCCGAAATGCGAGGGCTCCATCACCGAACATTTTGACCCGCTGATGTGATTCTACCTGATTGCGACGAGTGCGGCGGCGCTCTTGTGCCAAGCGTGGGCTTGGTGTCCCGGCGGCTTTGTGCTGAAATGACGCCATGTGCTGGGTGCTGCACGTTGTGCTTCTGATGTTGCTGCTCGCGGCCAATGCGGCGTGCGGCGAGCAAGTCGTTCGCATGACGCCGAGCGTCAGCTTGGTCCGCGGGCCGGTGAACGGCGTGCTGGTGAGCCGGCACGGCAGGACGCTGGTCATTTACGGAGACCCGCGTCAGCCCGCGGCAGCAGCGGATAAGGCGTTGTTCACGCATCACCGGCGCGACGTTGTGTGGGCCGGCGCCGCGCTGGTCCGGGGCGGCGCCGAGGCCGTGGTTCCGGCCGCGGAAGAGCAGTTTTTCACTGGCGTCAGGCGGTACTGGGAGAGCTTCCCCATTTCGCGCTTCAAGGATCAGAGCCAGCAGACAAGCAGGATACTCACCGAGCCGTTTGCGAAGGTGACCACGGTTCGCGGCGGGGAGACCATCGACTGGGAAGGGATTCAGATTCGCGTGCTCGACACGCCCGGCTACACGCGCGGCGCTGTCTCTTATCTGCTCGAAATTGATGGCAAGCGCATGGCGTTCACCGGCGACCTGATTTACGGCGACGGCCGCATCCTCGATCTCTACAGCCTCCAGGACGCGATTCCCGAAGCCAAGGAAGACGCCTACCACGGATACGCGGCCCGCGCAGCCGACGTCATCCGCAGCCTGCGCAAGATCGCGGAGTGGAAGCCGGACATCGTGCTGCCCGCTCGCGGCCCGGTGATCGAAGACCCGCAGGCGGCAAGCAACAGGCTGGTCGAGCGCCTGCAGGCCGTGTTCGCCAGCCATTTCAGTATCGATGCGTTGCGCTGGTACCGGGGCGACGACAGCATCCGCATCCAGGCCGCCCGGGTGCTGGGCGAGCAGCCCGTGGGTTGGATGCCGCCGGCGGAAACGGCCGAGAAGCTGCCCGGCTGGATCATTCCCGTCGCCAACTCCCGCCTGATCGTCTCCCGATCGGGCGCGGCATTCCTCATTGATTGCGGCAGCAAGCGCATCATCCAGGAGTTGAAGAAGCTGCAGCAGGGCGGCCGATTCAAGACAATCGACGGCATCTACGTTACGCATTACCACAGCGATCACACCGACCAGGTGCAGGCCGCGGCCGAGGAATTTCATTGCCCGGTAATCGCCTGCGCGGAGATGCGAGACATCCTGGAGCACCCCTCGGTGTACCACATGACGGTGCAAACGGCCAACGCCATTCACAGCATCCGCCCGACCCGCGACAGCGAGAAGCAGCAGTGGAATGAATTTGCATTTACCTATTACTATTTGCCGGGCCAAACGCTCTACCACGGCGGCCTGCTGGTGGACAAGAGGTCCAAGGTCGAAGGTCCAAGGTCCAAGGCCGCTGATCGCGATAACGCTGAGCCCGTTTTTTTCATCGGCGATTCGTTCACGCCGACCGGAATCGACGATTATTGCCTGCTGAACCGCAATTTCATGGAGCCGGAAAAAGGCTTGGCGTACTGCCTGCGGCTGCCCTTCGGGTCTCAGTGCCGGCGCACCAGCAGCGTGCCCTGCGCTTTTCGGTGACGCCGCCGGCGGATGCCTCCGGCCTCGCCATCATCACCGCCGATGTGGCATTCGATCAATGGGACCTGCGGGAATGGGCTGAGGCCATGGTGAGTGTGAACCAACCGCGGGGACGCTGAGGCGGATGGCTCACTGACCTTGGACCTTGGACCTGGGACCTTGGACCAGGGATTGGGGCATACCGCACACGCCCACCATGCCCGCCGCCAGGTCCTGAACCAGTTGCTGGAAGAGCATCAGCACCGAGGTTTCACAGGCGCCTTGGGGGTACTTCCGCGCCACGTCCCAGCGCACTTCGGTGGCCAGGCGGATCCGCACTCCCGGGCCCGTCAGCGATTCCAGAACAAAGGGCGTGTTATAAACGGCGCCGCTCACGCCGTTGATGAAGGTACGGGCGGCGGCCAGCCGCCCGCTCTGCCGGGTATCGGCAGCGTCGAAGAACATCTGCTTGCGCACCTGAGGCGCCAGCGAAATCAGGAACACCCGCTCCTGCTTCTCGATCTGGACGCGAAAGCCGGCCTCGATGGCGATCTTCGCCAGGGCCTCCTCGTCCGGCTCGAACAGCACGTAGTTGGTGTTATTAACCGATATATGCCGCATTCCAGGTAACAGGCTGCAGGCTACAGGTCCAGCGAGCGGGCCTTGGCCAACAGAGTCTTGTAGGCGATACCGAGCTTTTCGGCGGCCCGGGCCTTGTTCCAGTGCGCTTCCTTGAGCGCCTGGAGGATTTTTGTACGCTCCACCAGGGTCACCGCCCGCCCCGTGACCTCCTCCAACGAGCCCTCCCAATCGAACGGTTCGGGGCCGATCTCCGGCACCGTCGCCGGGACGGACGGCAGGTGCAGGTTCAAATCCTCGGGCCGGATGCAATCGTGATCGGCCAGTATCACGGCACGCTCAATCGTGTTCTGCAACTCGCGAACGTTGCCCGGCCACTCGTAAGCCAGCAGCGCCTCCTCCGCTTCCGGGGACAGCACGCTTCGCGGCTTGTGAAACTCGTGCCCGAACTGCTGGACGAAACGGCGGGCCAGATCCAGAATATCGTCGCCCCGCTCGCGCAGCGGGGGAATCTCGATGGGCAGAGCGGCGATCCGAAAATACAGATCTTCGCGAAACAGCTTGCGCGCCACCGCTTGGCGCAGGTCGCAGTTGGTGGCGGCCAGCACCCGGACGTCCACTTCGATGGTCTGCAGCCCGCCGACGCGCTCGAACTTCCGTTCCTCGAGCACCCGCAGGATCTTGGACTGCATGGCCAGCGGCAGCTCGCCGATTTCGTCCAGGAAAATCGTGCCGCGGTGCGCTAGCTCAAACTTCCCAATCTTGCGCGCGCCGGCGCCCGTGTAGGCGCCCTTCTCGTGTCCGAACAGCTCGTTCTCGACCAGCCCTTCGGGAATGGCGGCGGAGTTGATAGCCACGAAGGGCTGGGCCTGGCGGGGGCTGAGCTGATGGATGGCGCGGGCAAACAGCTCTTTACCCGTCCCGCTCTCTCCCAGCAGCAGCACGGTGGTCTCCGTGGGCGCCACGCGCTGCACATCGCGCGCCACTGCTTCCATGGAGGCGTGCTTGGCGATAATGCGCGGAAAGCCGTACCGCGCCGCGGCCTCCTCTTTGAGCAGCAGGTTCTCGCGTACCAGCTTCTGCTGGAGCAAGGCCCGCTCCAGCAGCATCTTCAGGTGCTCCAGATCGATGGGCTTCTGGATGAAATCGAAGGCCCCATCTTTCATGGCCCGCACGGCTTCTTCGATGGAGCCGTATGCGGTCATCAGGACCACCGGAACGCCCGGATCGACTTCCTGGACCTGCCGAAGCAGATCCAGCCCGGTACAGCCGGGCAACTTCAGGTCCGTCAGGACGAGGGAAAAGGGCTGGGAATGGATCAGGCGGGACGCCTCGGCGCCGTCGGCGGCTTCCTGCACTTGAAAGCCGGCCTTCTGCAGCGCCAGCTTCAGCATCTGGCGCAACTCGGCTTTGTCCTCCACCAGGAGGAGGCGTTCAGACATCAGCGCGCCCATCCGGGAGGCAGATTCTTCTTGCGCAACTCGTCTTCGAGATTGGAAATGGCCCGCCGGGCCGCTTCGACCGTGGCCTTCTGCTTGTCGATCTCCGCCTGGCGGGTATTCAACTCATTGCGCGAGTATTGCTCATTCATCGCCCGATTGGGGTCGGAGTAGTACTGGATGCTGGCCAGGCTGCTCTCACGCTGCAGGACATCGAGCCTTCTCTCTTCAGTGGCCAGCGCATCCCGCAACTTGGCCGCCTTCTCGCGGTACTCCTTCTCCGCTTCGGCGCCGGGTTTGGCAGCCGCGCCTTCGGTCTTCTTTTCGCCCTCTTTGCCTTCGGCCTTGGCCGCGCCTTCCTTGGCCGCGCCTTCTTTGGCCTCGCCTTCCTTGGCCTCGCCTTCTTTGGCCTCGCCGGCCTTGGCCTTGGGCGCGGCGCCCGTGTCGTTGGTGCTCAGTCCGCCCTCGCGCGGGAGGTTCTCGTTGGTAAAAACGCGGGAAGCCTTCGCGGGCGCGGCCACGCCCTTCTTGGCCCGCTCCTGCCGCGCGATCTCGCCCAGTGACTGGGCGCACACCACGGCGGCCAGCAGCGACACCATGGCGATGAGACCCACAACTTTAACTAGTCGAATCCGATTGCTGTACATAGAAGCCACCTGCTTCACAAGAGTCTACCGCCGCAGGCGAAGGCAAATCAAGCGCGCCGCTCGGTTCGTGTTCCATGCCAGTACCTTCAAGCGCCCGGCAACGGCGCCACCGCCACCCTGCAGGGCGGCGCCGCGGAGTGAACGGCGCCGGAATTGTGCCCGCTTTGGGCGGCGGACCGCCGCAAACCGCACTTTAGCCTTTTCGTACTATCGGTTACCTCCGTACCATTGACCACCTTTTCGGCTGTTGAGAGACTGGCGCCCCGCTCGACAAGCGGGAAAGAATTTCTCGGCCCTATACTTTCGTGGCGCGGAGGGGCCCTTTATGGGTTGGGGATAGGGAAACCAAGTTCTGGAGACACGAGAAAGTCCATGAAAGAGCGCCATTTCTCACTGACGGAGTTTGTGCTTTATCAACTCGGCAGATTTCCCGTGCGGATGGCCGAGCGGTTGGAAGCGCACGTGAGCGAGGGCTGCGCGGCCTGCGAACGAGGTCTCGCGTTCGCACAACAACTGGCGGGGGCGACCCGGCGCGACCGGGAAGCGACTCCGCCGGCTGAGGTGCAACAGCGGGCGCGCGCCATGTTCCGGGCGGTTCGTCAACCGGAAGTCCGTCCGCTGGCAGGCTTGGCCCAGGCCGCCCGCCTGGTCTTCGATAGCTGCCTGCAGCCGCTTCCGGCCGGCGTGCGCGGTGCCTTGCGCCTGGACCGGCACCTGGTTTTCGCCGAGCGCGAACTTCTGCTGGACATGCACATTGAGCCCCTGGAAGACCCGGCGGCGCAATCGATCACCGGACAAGTACAAGGCAGGAACGTACGTCAGGAGCAGTTGAGCGGCCTGCCCGTCCTGCTGCTGGAGGGCGGCCGTGTCGTTATGGGCACCCATACCAACCGGCAAGGTGAATTCCTGTTCCAGAGTGCGCCGCGCCGGGAAATGACGGTGTGCCTGCTTTGCCCGGACCGGCAGGTCCGGATTGAGTGTCCCCCCTCCGCCACCACGGTTGACTGACGGAAGAAGCTGACAGCGCGCAGGGAGTTGCACTATGTCTACGCAACGAACTTTCTGGCCGATTCTGGTGCTCTTGGCGGTCGTGCTGGTCGCGGTCGGCGGGGCAAGGGCCCAGGACGAGTTGGTGGTGCGGACGTCGTCGGCGATCGACAGCGGCCTGCTGGCACGACACAACCTCAGCGTTCTCGCTGTCGATGGGAAGCGCAATCTCTATCGGTTGCGAACCGCTCCCGGCGCTTCCGGCGCGGCCTTGTCCGTCGCACTGAGCGGCGAGTCCTCCGTGGTTACGGCCGAGTTGAATAGCCGCACCTCTCTGCCCGCGCCGGTCAAGCTGGACCAGTCCACGGTTTCCGTTCTCAACCAGAGCACCGTGTCGGTGCTGAACCAGAGGGCCGTTTCCGGCCTCAGTCAATCCACGGTATCGGTTTTGAATGCCTTGGTGGACATGCGGTCGGCCCAGTTCTACGGCAGCACGGTGATCAACGGATACGTGAATCAGCCGGCGATGCGCGTCATCCAGAATGACGCCGCTCACAGGATCTCGACCGGAATCGGCGTGGTGATCGCCGACATCAGCAACGGGGTGGATCCGAACCACCCGGTGCTGCGCGGCGCCCTGATGCCGGGCTTCAACTTCCTCAACAACAGCAACGACATTTCGGTCTTCGCGGGCCTGAACCAATCCACGGTTTCGGTCCTGAATGAGAACGCCAATTTGAATCAATCGACGGTGTCGGTCCTGAACCAATCGACGGTTTCGGTGCTGAACCAATCGACGGTCTCGGTTCTGAACGGCCTGCCGGCGATGTTCGGGCACGGGACCGGGGTGGCCGGCATCCTGCGGCTGGTGGCCCCGCAAGCCAAGATCATGCCGCTCAGGGCCTTCAGCCTGGACGGAAACGGCCAGATGTATGACGTGATCCGCGCCATTTATTACGCCGCCGATCAGGGCGCCGGCGTCATCAACATGAGCTTCAGTTGCGACTGCGACAGCAAGGGGCTGAGGGATGCCATCGCTTACGCAGACAGGCAGGGCGTGGTGCTGCTGGCCTCGGTCGGGAACGACAGTAGCCGCGTGCCGCTGTTCCCGGCAGCCTATCAGTCAGTGCTGGGCATCGCCTCCACCAATTTCGACGATAGCCGCGCGGCCTTCAGCAACTATGGCAGCGCGGTATCTGTGGCCGCCCCTGGCACCGGCATCATCACCGCGTTCCCGGGCGGCAAGTACGCCGCGTTCTGGGGGACTTCGTTCAGCACCCCGCAGGTGGCCGGCGAAGCGGCCTTGTTGATGCAGCGGGGCGTGCGGGGATACTGGGTGGACTGGAGCATCCTGCGGTCGGCGGACAACGACGACACCAGAGGAGCCGGTCTCGGTTATGGGCGCATCGATCTCTTGCAGGCTCTTTCGGGCAACTGATCCGGTCCTGACCCGGTTCCCACAGGGCTGGACCCGGATCGAGCGGCGCGTGGACGAATATGCCGATAGTGTGCGCCGCGGCTGCGTCCTGGGATTGGTCCAGTTGCTGGATCTGAAGGACCTCTACACCGGCGTGCACAGCACGCAACTGGTGCAATTGGCGCTGGCCGTGGCCCAGCGCCTGGGCATGCCGAACCGCGAGATGGAGGACCTGGAGATCGGCGCCACCCTGCACGACATCGGCAAGGTAGGCGTCCCCGACGCCATCCTGCACAAGCCCTCGCGGCTGAGCGAAGAAGAACGGGCCATCGTGCGACGGCATCCGGAATTCGGCTGGCAGGTCACGCACGTCATTCCCGGCCTGGAGCGCGCCAGCCTATACATCCTGCATCATCACGAACGTTGGGACGGCCAGGGCTACCCCGGCCCGTTGCACGGCCCGCAAATCCCCTTGGGCGCCCGCATCGTGGCCGCCGTCGATGCCTTTGCCGCCATGACCACGTCCCGCTCCTACCGGGCGGCCCTGCCGTTGGAAGAGGGCCTGCGCCGCCTCCAGGCCGATTCCGGCCGCCAATTCGATCCCCAGGTGGTCAACTGCTTCGTCGAACTCGCCACCCTGCTCGGTTAACCAAGCCGCAGCCGCAGATTGCGCAGATTACACGGATCAAGAAGAGGTGAAATCAATCTGAGCCAGGGGGTTGACTGCGTGAGTGTCGGCGCCACAACAGGTAGAAAACCAGGGCGACGGCAACCAGAATGCCGATGTTCACGCTCTTGATGATGTGGAGGAGGCGTTCCCACTGGCTACCGAAAAAATACCCTGCCAGGGAGATGGCGATCGACCAGATAACAGCGCCCGAGAAATTGAAAAACAGGAACCGGGGCCAGGGCATGTGCAGCGCGCCGGCCAGGGGCCCGGCGAAAACGCGCAGCCCGGTCACGAAACGCGCGATGAATACCGCCCAGCTTCCATGCCGCCGGAAGAAGCCTTCGGCTTGCACCAGCCGCTTGTGGAGATGCTTGGACCTGCGGGTGTAGCGCTCCAGCAGCGGCCGGCCGCCGCGCCGCCCGATGGCAAACCCGATGTTGTCGCCCAGCGTCGCGCCACAGCAGGCGATGAGAATTACCAACGCCAGGTGGAAATCGCCTCGCCAAGCCAGGAAACTGGCAAACAGCAGAATCGTTTCGCCGGGCACCGGCAACCCGGCATTCTCCAGCATCACGCCGAAAAAAACGGCCCAATAGCCGAAGTGGCTAAATAATTCCAGGAATCTCGCGGCAATCCATTCCATAAAGTCGGGCTTGAGACTTGAGACCTGAGACCTGAGAAGCAACGATTGCCGGCCTCAGGTCTCAAGTCCCAGGTCTCAGGTCTCCGGAAGCCCCCAACCGCCGCCGCCGGGCGTTTCGATACGCACGGCGTCGCCTGCCGCCGCTTCGAAACTGCATTTGCCCGGAAGTTCCTTGATGCGGCCGCCGGCCCGGAAGATCAGATTGCGGCCGGTCTTGCCGGGGCGGCCGCCGGCGAGCCCGTAGGGCGGGATGCGGCGGCGGTCGGCAAGAATGGTGCCCCGGACGGGCGCCAGGAACTCGATCTCCCGCACCAGGCCGTCGCCGCCGCGGTATCTTCCCGCGCCGCCCGAACCGCGGCGATAGGCGTAACGCCGCACGCGCAAGGGATAAAAGTACTCCAGCGCCTCCACCGGGGTATTGAGCGAGTTGGTCATGTGTGTATGAATCCCGCTGGCGCCGTCAATGCCCGGGCGTGCCCCCATTCCCCCCGCGATGGTCTCATAGTAAGCGAACGCTTGGCCGTTGCGGGGATCGATTCCTCCGATGGAGAGATTGTTCATGGTGCCGGAGCTCGCCGCCGGAACCAGGCCGGGCAGGACCGGCGCGAGCGCTCGAAAGACAACGTCCACGATTCTCTGGGAGGTCTCGACGTTTCCGCCGGCCACCGCCGCCGGCGGCCGGGCGTTGACCACCGAGCCTTCGGGAGCATGAACGGTAATGGGGGCCATCAATCCCGCGGTGGCAGGAACGTCTTCGGCCGCCGGGCCGGAGGCCATCAGGCAACGGAAGACGTAGAAGACCGCCGAGTAGGTGACAGCGTAGACGGCGTTGATGCTGCCGGCAGTCTGCGGGCTGCTTCCCGAAAAATCGAGGCGCGCGGTCCCCCGGGCGGGGCTGAGCGTGATGGCCACGCGGACGCGGACAGGAGCCGGACTGACGCCGTCATCGTCGAGAAAGTCCTCGGCGGTGAAGGTTCCTGCCGGCAGCCGCCGGAGCAGCGCACGCATCATCCGCTCCGAGTAAGCAAGCAGATGCGAAGTATAGGCCCGCACCTCGCCGGTGCCGTACTTGGCGACCAGCTCTTCCAGCCGGCGCGCGCCGGTGCGGCAGGCGGCAACCTGGGCCATCAGGTCGCCCTCGCGCTCGGCCGGCGTGCGGACGTTGGCCAGAAAGAATCTGAGCTTGTCCCCGTCGATCTCGCCCCGATGGCAGAGTTTCACCGGAGGGATACGCAGGCCCTCTTGATAAATCTCACGACACAATCCCATGGAGCCGGGATAGGCGCCGCCGACATCGGCATGGTGGGCGCGGGAGGCGACATAAAACATGGGCAGGCTGGAGCCTGGAGGCTGGAGGCTGGAGGCTGCAGAAAACCTTGGACCTTTGGACCTTGGACTTTGGACCTTGGACCTCGGACCTTGCACCGGCATCACCAAGGTGATGTCGGGCAGGTGGGTGCCCCCGGCAAAAGGATCGTTGAGCACCGCGATGTCGCCCGGCTCCAGCCGGAGCTGATCGAGGGCCGCACGCACCGACATCGGCATCGATCCCAGGTGCACGGGCATGTGGTCGCCCATGGCCAGCACCCGCCCCGCGCCATCGAACACGGCGCAGGAATAATCGCGGCGCTCCTTGATGTTGGGGGAGAACGCCGTGCGGCGCAGCGCCGCGCCCATCTCCTCGGCAATGGAGTGGAACGCGCTCTTATAAATCTCCAACAGAACCGGATCGACCATGGGAGTTATGAGTTGAGAGTTATGAGTTCTGAGTTAAAAATTGGCCTGTAATCATGCCTCAATTCATAACTCATAATTCATAATTCTCAAATTGTTCCATTCGTCCACGCGGGCGGCGAACCCGGCAGGCAAGAACGTTGTCGCGCTGTATTCGGTGATGACCGCGGGCCCCGGCAGGCGGTCGCCGGGGCGGAGGCGGTCGCGGCGGAAGATGGGATGATAGCCGCGGGCTTGCATCACCGGCGCGGCTCGGCTGCTCCCCACTCTCCGCTGTGCCCGCTCCCGCGCCGCCCACACCGAAGGCTGCGGAATTGTCAACCGCACCCGCACGTTCACGATCTCCACCGGCCGGCTGCTATCCGAGTAGCCGTAGCGCAACTGGTGAGCGCGGTGGAAGGCTTTCACGGCCTGGGCGGCAGACTCCCAGGGCACGTTGAACTCATATCCCTGCCCGGCATAGCGGAGGTCGGCTGAGCGGATGATGGAACACCGCGGCCGCCGCGGCGACCTGCCCGCAGGGGTCAGTAGGCCTTCGCGCGCCAAGTCTCCTCGTCCCCGCCGCTCCAGCTCCGCGAAGTGCCTGGCCAGCCGGGCCCTATCGCCGGGCTGCAGCATCACGGTGCGCGAGTAGTCCTTCACCGCGTCGGAAAGCAGAATGCCGAGCGCCGAGAGTGCGCCCGGATGCTGTGGCACAAGCACGCGCGGAATGCGCAGCGCGGCCGCCAGGGCGCAGGCGTGCAGGCCGCCGGCGCCGCCGAACGAAACCAGCGTAAACTCGCGCGGATCGTGGCCCCGCTCGATGGAGATCACCCGGATGGCCTTTTCCATCGAGGCGTTGGCCACTCGCACCATGCCCTCGGCCAGCGCCTGGACCCCGGCAGGGCCGGAGCGGCTGAAGCCGGTCCCGGCCCGCTTCAAGAACTGCTGGAAGCAGCGGCGGGTCCGCTCCAGGTCGAGGCGCATTTCGCCGCCCAGGAAGAATTCCGGATCCAAACGCCCCAGCAGCAGGTTGGCGTCGGTCACCGTGGGTAGCTCGCCGCGCCCGTAGCAGATAGGGCCGGGGTCGGCGCCGGCCGACTCCGGGCCCACGCGCAGCGCGCCGCCGGCGTCGATGCGGGCCAGGGAGCCGCCGCCCGCGCCGACGGTGTGAATGTCGAGCATGGGAACGCCGACCGGGAAGCTGGCCACCACCGATTCGCCCGTAATGCGCGGCGCATCCTCGACCAGGGAGACGTCGGTCGAGGTGCCGCCCATGTCGAAGCTGATAATGGGGGCGATGCCGGCGCGCAGGGCCACGGCGTGCGCGCCCACCACCCCGCCTGCCGGCCCGGAAAGCACCGTGCGCACGGGCTCGCGAGCGGCCACGCCCGCCCTGGTGATTCCCCCGCTCGATTGCATGACATACACCGCGCCGCCGGCGGCCCGCGCCTTCGCCCAGCGCTCCAGGCCCCCCAAATAGCCGGCCATGCGCGGCGCCAGGTAGGCATTCACCACCACCGTCGAGGCGCGCTCGTATTCGCGGAATTCGGGGAGCACCCGGTGCGAGGCCGAAATGGGCACGCCCAGGCGCTGGAGCGCGCCGGCGATGGCCCGTTCATGCGCCGGGTTGGCAAAGGA